>Ga0207966_1000476_pt1 | contig 23166 bp, 13 predicted proteins | sample Knorr_S23_td_NAD_FD_185611 | JGI IMG/M metagenome (GOLD analysis project Ga0207966, IMG submission 185611) | Marine microbial communities from Southern Atlantic Ocean transect - Knorr_S23_td_NADW_ad_2500m_LV_B (SPAdes) (version 2) | ecosystem: Environmental > Aquatic > Marine > Oceanic | place...
TCGATTCCTATACCAAATTCTGGGGCGTTGGTGATCAGATCGGACACGGTGGAGGAGACCCCGGGGTCAGTACAGGGATGTACTATTTACCAAAAGAGAAACTAGGCATCATTTATTTTATCAATACCAGTTCCTATGGAGCTTTTAAGAAAAAGGAAGAAAAAATATTTGAGTTTGGGAAACGATTGCTCCTAAAAAGGTAATCTGACAAAATAATCAATTACACTCTAAATTACCCCCGACAAAAAATGGATAAACATATCATGAAAAATTTAATTCTAGCTGGAACTGTTTTCTTGAGTGCATACAGCCAAAACCCAATACCACCAGATGTAACAAAAAAGCCTATTGAAATGACAATCCATGATGATACACGGATTGATAATTATTATTGGATGCGCTTAACTGATACCCAAAAATCTGCTAAAAACCAAGATGCGCAAACAAACGAAGTCCTAGATTATATCAACCTTGAAAACGAGTACACGCAGACAAGTTTGTCTCATACGAAAAATTTTCAGGATGAACTGTACAATGAGATAGTGGGCCGTATTAAAAAAGATGATAAATCTGTGCCTTATCTTGATAATGGATATTACTATTATTCACGCTATGAAGAAAAAAAGGAATATGCGATCTACTGCCGCAAGCAAGGATCGTTGAATGGTGAAGAAGAAATTATTTTGGATGTGAACACATTAGCAGCAGGATATGATTATTTTGCTGTGGGGGGAATGTCTGTAAGCCCCGATAATAATTGGCTGGCCTTCGGTACCGATACCTTAAGCAGGCGGTTTTATGAAATTCATTTTAAAAACCTTTCTACAGGAAAAGTATTAGAAAAAACTATTCCGAATACCACTGCAAGCGTTGCCTGGGCCAATGATAATAAGACTGTTTTTTATGCATCAAAAAATATGGTAACCCTGTTATCAGAAAGGATCTATCGCCATAAAGTTGGGCATAGCTCAGACCAGGATGTAATGGTCTATAAAGAAGATGACATTACCTATTATAATGGTGTGTATCGTTCCAAGTCTGGCGAATATATCATTATTTATAATAGTAGTACCCTGGTCAGCGATTATCATATTCTTCGTTCAGATAATCCGGATGGTTCCTTTGTGAATTTCTCCCCTCGTGGAACTGAACATGAATATTCCATTGAACATTTTAATAATAAATTCTATATCGTGACTAACCGGGATGCAAAAAATAACCGGCTTATGGAAACGCCGGATAATGCAACTGACATTTCCAATTGGAAAGAAGTAATCTCCCATAGAGATGATGTACATTTATTAGGGATAGAAATCTTTAATAATCATTTGGTAATCAATGAACGCAAAGACGGTCTCCGCGGGTTAAGAGTTATCAACCAATCTACTGGGGATGATTATCAAATCGATTTCGGGGAAAAGACATATACAGCACGAATCTCCACTAACCGAGAATTCAATACAAATATTCTGCGTTATGGCTACAGTTCATTGGTAACCCCAGGTTCTACATATGATTATAATATGGATACTGGTGAGAAGACGCTCTTGAAACAGCGGGAAGTTGTCGGCGGTTATGATTCTGAAGCATATTATGCGGAAAGATTATATGCGAATGCTCGCGATGGTAAACTGATACCTATTTCACTTGTATATAAAAAAGATCAAAAACTGGATCGCCCACAAAATTTATTATTATATGCCTATGGATCTTATGGATCAACAAATGATCCCTATTTCAGCAGCACACGGCTCAGTTTATTGGACCGTGGTTTTATCTTTGCCATAGCACATATTAGAGGAAGCCAGATCTATGGCCGTCAGTCCTATGATAATGGGAAACTGTTGAATAAGAAAAATACTTTTAATGATTTTATTGACGCGGGGAAATACTTAGTTGAAAATAATTATACCGATCCAGAACAGTTGTTTTGTAGAGGGGGCAGTGCTGGAGGATTGCTGATTGGAGCGGTCGTAAATATGGAACCCAGCCTCTGGAAAGGTGCCATCGCAGGTGTGCCATTTGTGGATGTAGTCACCACTATGCTGGATCCTTCTATTCCTTTAACATCTAATGAATGGGATGAGTGGGGTGACCCTCGGAAAAAAGAATATTACGATTATATGTTATCCTACTCCCCTTATGATCAAGTCAGCGATCGTGCATATCCAAATATGTTAGTCACATCTGGATTGTTTGATTCTCAGGTTCAATATTGGGAGCCCTTAAAGTGGGTTGCCAAACTCCGTGATCATTGGGATGGCTCAAATAAGTTATTTCTGCATATGAATATGGATGCGGGGCATGGCGGAAAGTCGGGCCGTTTTAGACGTTATCGGCAGACAGCTTTGGAGTATGCGTTTTTATTAGATCTTGTAGGTAAAGATATAAACTTTTAAGAAATCTACCCATCATCCCACAAACAAAAAACCCCACGAATGTGGGGCTTGATGTTGTGAAAACCACTAAAAATCAATCATCATTATCTTTGTCATTTTCATCTTCATCATCATTTTCTTCTTCTTCAATCTCCAGAACCTTTCCATCGGAGGACAATTCAATTTCGTATTCCTTACCATCTAATGTTCCTTCAATTTCATAAACCACTCCTTTAGGCGTTTTTTCTACTTCGGCTTCTGTTAATACAATCCCGGGGACAGCTTTTTGTGCTGCTTTTAATACAACGTCTGGAACTTCATTTAAAGGAATCTCTTTCTCAATTCCTGCAAAAGCAGTTATCACAAAGAAGGTTAGTGTAATAGCTATGAGCCATATATTATTATTTTGTTTTTTCATCTTTTTATCCTTTGTTCTATTAATAATAGCAATGGAATATGCTTAACCATTCCCAAATCTACCCATCATCCCACAAACAAAAAACCCCACGAATGTGGAGGTTTTTGTTGTGAAAAGGGTCGCTCTATTTTAACAGTACCATCTTTCGTGTTTGTACAAAGTCTCCTGCTTGGATTCTATATAAATAAAGTCCAGCACTAACTGAAACGCCAGCATCATTGGCGGCATCCCACTGTATTGACTTGTATCCCGCGGTCTCCTGTCTGTTAATCAGGTTCCTTACTGTCCTGCCCATCATGTCATAAATGGCGATATTCACCATTTGGTCTTTAGGCAGATTGTACCTAAGCGTCGTTACGGGGTTGAAAGGATTGGGATAATTCTGGTATAAAGCATATTTATTTGGCAAAGCATCATGATCAACACCCGCATTTTCAGGATCTGTGATCATATCAATATCAATCGCTTGAGACATCGTCATCCCTTCAAGGTAAAGAGTGGCTGTTTCGTACTCGTTCTGGTCTTGCTGAGGCATCATGCTGAGTGACATACTCATTGTATCCCCTGAAATAATTTCACCTGAAAGCCGTTCCCAACTAAGCCAGTTTGTCTCATCCCCCTGAATAACTTGGAGGTTGTCTACTCCAATACCAGAAGACCAGTTTCCACCACAATCATCATAATGAATACCAACATTAAAAATCCCCGGCTCAATGTAAGGCGTAATATTGTACATAAGAGTGTGCCAGTTTGCTTCAGTATTATCATAGGCATAATATCCACTCCAGGTAACAGCTGTTCTAAATGTGCTGTCAACCACCGTCCAGTTTGCACCATTGTCCGTTGAAACAACAATAGAGGCATCCTCGGAATAAATTCCTCCGTTCGCGCATCCCCCGTAGGGCTGAGGAAAATACATATCCACATAGAAAAAGACTGGCCCAGCACCGGTATAAGGGATCGCCTGAGATTGGAGAATTGAATTGGTGGAATCGTTAGTGGTGTACCAAGACTCACCATCGTTGTGAAAGTAGAATGCACCATCACTATCTTCAGGATAAGTTAAATATAATCCGTTTGCATCTTCTACTGTGCCTATGGTCCAAAAACTATCAGATGGAAAAAAGTTGGAGGATGCCCCCGTATTAAAATCGTCAGATAATAAAGTGTTTTCCGCGGTGGGCTCAATAAGTACATCCGATGAAAAATGAAAATCATGATTAGCCGTATCACTATTAATTAATGAAAATTCGAATACAGAATATTCACCGGCACTATAGTCGAGTGTATCACGGAAAGAAGATTGGGTTAATTCAAATGGATCCACCGGAGCAAAGCATCCTTGCACACATTCAGCTGACTCACCTTCACTATAAACAGCAGTCACACTGTAGCAATATTCCACATTATTAGTAAGTCCTGTGACAGTATACGAATTGGTTTCGCTGGAACCCACTAATGAACCTCCCGAATAGATGTTGTACCCTGTCAAAGTTCCACACGGGTTTGCAAAATCGCTGCCGTCCCCGCCAAATACCCTGATATTGTCTATTTGCCAGTTCTCATTGTAACCAATGCTATCGTAAAACCGGAAACCAAGATAAATAGATTGGCCGGCATAGTTAGATATGTCCACCCCACTAATTGCATAACCATCCCCATAGGTCATGGGATCGGAATAGAATACTGGTGTCCAATTGGATCCATCAGTGGAAATTTCAACCCAGTTCGAGTCATGAGAAAAATCACTATATAAATAATATTCTTCAAATACAAGAAATGCACTGGCGTAAGCAGACAGGTCAATCAAGCCGGTACTCAAGCGGCTATTCACAGGTGCAAGAGTATCGGAATAGATTGCGATAGCTCCGAAACCATCTGAGCCCCCATCTGCACAAGCATACATGTCCGAACCGCAATCAACAGGCTCGCCATCTGAATCCTGAAACCAGCCTCCGGATGTGTCCTGACCTATATGTTCTATCGTGAAACCTTCTGCAGCGGTAGCACAAACTGGAAAACAGGCGGAAAAAACTTCATCCCCTAAACCACCCAGACTGTCCGGCTCTTGCCAATTTAACTCAATAGCACCATTCAAAGACAATCCTTCCAGGAATGCTGGCGGGCAAAGATCCTGACCCTTGACTGGTAGTGCTATAATAAGGAAGGCACTGAAAAATAATGGGAATAAAAAATTAAGATTAAATATCTTTTTGGTCATGTTGTGCTCCTCTGATACAATCTGTATCAAGCTTTATCTTCTATATTAATTGAGTATTATTTTTAATATATTTTAGAGAATTTAACTTAAGAATAGTATACTGCACGATGAAAAAACAATCATTTTTCTTTATTGCGAACATTTATTTTTTAATACTGACCACAAATGTTTTTGCGGGTGCTACCGGTAAACTGACGGGATACGTTAATGATAATCAAGGCAGGCCTCTTGCAGGCGTTAATATTTACCTAGACGGTACGGCAATTGGTACTGCTTCCGATGAAAACGGGCGCTACCTGATTATTAATATTCCAGCAGCGCCCTATACTGTAATTATTTCTTATGTTGGCTATCAGACAATTAAAATGACAGACGTTATCCTTAACGCAGATCGCACAACATCATTAAATTTTGATATGGTTGTATCTGCGGTTGAAGGCGATGAAGTGATCGTAGAAGCCAAAAGGCCTGTAATCGTTAAAGACCAGACAGCCACCACTACCACGATCGAAAGCGCTACCATGAATAATATGCCGGTGAATAACATCTCTGATGTCCTATCTACCATGGCGGGAGTTATGCAAAACCATGGTGGTAATTATATTGTAGGCGGCGGCTATCATTTTCGAGGAGGAAGAGCAGGGGAAATCACCTACCTGGTAGATGGATTTGTTGTAGAAAATGCACTCTATGGAGGCATGGGGCTGGACATTTCCCGTAATGCCATATCTGAAATTTCCATGATCACTGGCGCTTTTAACGCTGAATACGGTGAAGCCACCAGCGGTGTGATTAATATTGTAACCAAAGAAGGAAAATCTAATTATTCCTGGCACCTGCGAGGTGTATCGGATAAAATATTAAATCCGGATGTACACGGTCAGGATCTGTATCGTATGGAAGGCAGTCTTAGTGGCCCGGTGCTGCCAATGAAACCCAACCTGGCCACATTTTTCTTTAATGCGGATATTTTGAAAACACGGACCGCAATGTGGAAAAACCGGCTCCCCTACGATATATTAAAGGTGGATATAGATAATGATGGCATATTTGATCTAGCTGATGGCGACAGTCTGGCAGTTGCGGACCTGACAACAGACGGTAAATATGATCCAGTTGAACTGAAAAAAGGCGTTATTGAGATTAATGATATATTTAGCAGTCAAAGCCGTTATAGCGCAAAACTCGTTTTAAGACCTTTACAAAAATTGAAGATCGTGGCATCAATCAATGAATATTATAATGAAGGGAAAGGCTTCTCCATGGACTACCGCCTAATCCCGGAAAAGAATTCTACTGGAGTTGAGCGAACCCGGGATCTGCAGTTGAAAACTTCCTATGCTATTTCAAAAAACATGTTTTTTGACATTAAATATCATCGCTACTCCCGCAATCAATGGAACGGCTATGAGCCCCATCTCAATGATCGCCATGAGCTCTATACAGAGATTTTTACAATTCCGGAAGATTGGGCGGGATTCATCCCATCCTCATTAACTCCTGGAGGGGATTTTCTCTGGCTCAGCTATTACGCAGAACCTTTTATGGATCTGAATGGAGATGGTTCCTGGAATCAATACGCAGCGGAATACTGGAAGGATGACAATGGAAACGGTATTTGGGACAATGGTGAATATTACAATGATTGGAACGGGGATGGCTCTTGGAATATGTGGGACCTGAATAACGACGGGCATCCGGATCAAGAACCGTATGAAGATATGGACGGAGATAGTGAATACACGCTGGGGGTTGACCCTCCAGTTAGCAGCCCAGACGCATATGATGGAACTGCTCCCTACTGGTTCTGGGGGGATTACGAAATATTTAATAATTATGGTGATACAGTAAGGATTGCGACCTCAACTAACCATGATTACTGGTGGTATCATTCCGATTATACAACCTTAGGCGGATCTTTGACCTGGCAGGCTAACGATCGTCATCAAATTAAAACCGGCCTTGAATCCAGGCAGTATGATCTGGGAGAATTTTGGGGATCAGGTATTGGAGGAGGTGTATTTGGCAACTCATCTGATGCAAGTTTCTTGCTGTGGAACCATATGCCCAGATCAGTGAATTGGTATATCCAGGATAAAATTGAGTTTAGCGACATGGTGATTAATGTTGGTTTAAGATATGATCGTTTAGACCCCAACAGCACCTATCCCGACCCAACCCGGGAACTGGGATACAGATACACGGACGACAATGGCGTTTCTCATATTATTGAACCAAACAAATTAAATCAATTATCAGAAAACGAAGAAGAAACTCTGAAATGGGGATATTTAAAGCGCGATAGCGATGGGAATTTAGACGGTTTTACATCTGCACCAAGAGCCCCCGTTAAAGACCAGTGGAGCCCCAGACTGGGGATTGGCTATCCCATAACAGATCGAACTGCATTCCATTTTTCCTATGGCCAGTTTTATCAATTCCCTGATCTGATCAATATGTACAATTACAGCAACTACCAAGGAAATAAAGGTTCACCTCCCGGGTGGTCGGATGAAGCAAATTCCATGGCCCAGGATTTTCTCTACGGGAATCCCTACTACCCGTTCCCTTATAATATTACTGACTGGTATATCCCGGAAGTGGGTACTCCAAATGTAAATCCGCAACGTTCCACTCAATATGAGACAGGTCTGCGGACACGAATTGGGAACCAATATTTATTGACCGTCAATCTCTATTATAAAGATATGTTTGATTATATCGCATCCAAGAGATACGATGCAGATCCCAGCCAATACGCTATCTACAAAAATATGGATTATGCGAATTCCCGGGGAGTGGAGATGTCTTTCCAAAGATTATACTCTGCCGGATTGGACTGGGAAATCAACTATACCTTGTCCCGGGCAGAGGGCAATGCTCCCACTAGTGATTATCACTGGTATGTTGCAGAATGGGCTAATGGCTATGACTGGCAAGATTTCAATCATACTTACACTATGCCCTGGGATCAAACTCATAATATAAATTTCCGATTGAATTATATCGCCCCTTCCGGTTTAGGCCTAAGTATGATCGGTAGTTACGGTAGCGGATTCCCCTATACACCAGAGGATGCTCGAGCGAGACCCATAGACAAACAATATTCTGGTAGAATGCCTTCCACATCTAATGTGGATTTAAAACTTTACTATGATTTAAAGATGAAAAATCTGAACATACGCTTGTTTGGAGATATTTCTAATGCTATGAATAAGGCTAATGTGCTCGCAGTCGATAATACCACTGGCGAACCTGATGCTACCTTAGACTCGGGCCAACCGGCCATATATGTATGGAAACCATACTACTTCAGCCCACCAAGGCATATTGAGATCGGCATTAGTGTTGCATATTAAATTTATCATCCAAAAACTTCCTGTGCTGCTCTACTTTGTTGCTTTTACATTAGTACTCGGACAAAGTGAACCACTTACTAAAATAGAGTATTACGAACGGTATCTTGCCAAACCGCAGCCTAGGAAGAACGCAGGTAAGACACTGAGTTTTCAGGATAGAAAACGAAGCGTCCTAGATAAAGGCAATTTGGTATTACGCATGTCAAATGCAGCCATCTACGGTTATGATCCCTGGGGATTAAACCATGAGTTCCCTGCGGGGACTATGCTCATGAATGGCTGTTGTACCTACCAATGGACAGCCGGACCAATTGTAGGCGCATTAAAGGGCGGCGTGCCGTCTGTCAGCGTGGGCACCAAGTACTCTGCCCGAGACCACGATGAGGAGTTTGAACCGCTGCCAAATTATGATGCCGGATACGTAGATACGGATGCAAATATTGGTATTGCCTTCAGTGATATCCCTGAATCCTGGCCAGATCAGTGGCCCATTGAGACCGCATTGGGTGACACATTCATGTCCATTATATACAATGCATCTAAAGTTCCTGTAGATACATTGTTCTTCCCTGGCGTTGAGCCGGAGCTGGGTCCGGAAGGTTTTCCAGATGCGCCATGCGGACTTGGCATCCAGGCCGACCGCGAAGCCTATTTTGTTGTCACAGATAATGACCCTGAATATGGCAATACATTTGCCAGTAATAATGGCGTTGGACCTCTGGATATTCGTATTGATGTATGGGTATTGAACTACAGTAATACCTTTGGTAATGATGGATTTATTTTCATCCAGAAAATGACAAATGTCGGCAAAGATACGCTAAAAGATTTGTATTTTGGTGCAAACACGGACCCAGATACCCCGGAACAGGGCTGGAATGAATGGACAGATGATCTAAGTATGTTTATTACCCCTAACGACCCTCAAATCGCTGAGAAACTATCCGACACAACCGATGCTCATTTGCTGGAAAACCTAGCTGTTTTGTGGGATCCCGATGACCAATCGGAAGGATTCAAATCATCCGGCATCGCTTGGGTAGGTTTAAAATTTTTAGAGTGTACTTATTACAGCAATGATGGTACTACCCGCCCATATGGTATTTCTGCATTTCATACAGTTGAATGGAGCAATGACACGCAGAGCGATGTAGAAGCATATAATCTCCAGATGTTAGGCGGTATTGAAGAGCCAGATAATACCACACCTCATCCATCCGACATCTATAACAAACCCCACACCTACGGGCCAGATGTGACCTGGATTATAGCTGCCGGTGGTCCGGAATCCGTTAATGCGAGCGGAGAAACAGTTCCCGCACTGGATGTAGCTCCTGGCGAATCTGTAGTTTTTACCTTTGCTGATTTTGTGGGTATTAATGAAGCGGACCTACTGCGCAATGCCAAAGTATTTCAGTCACTTTATGATAACGGGTGCTCTAGTCCGCAGCCTCCAGATCAGCCTCTTGTACGTGCTGTACAAGATGATAAACGGATTGTTCTTTACTGGGACAAACGCAGTGAATCATCCATGGATCCGGTCACGGGTACCAATGCGTTTCAAGGCTATCGGGTTTATCGCAGTACGGATCGGGGCAGCAGTTGGGGAAATGTAATTACAGATGTAAATGGAAACCCTACTGATATATTTCAACCATTGGCAATCTATGATAAAGTGGACGGAATCTCCGGCTCCCATCCCATGGCTGACCCATTGATTTACTATAATCTTGGTTCCGAGTCAGGGCTACAGTATACCTATATTGATGAAAATATTATCAATGGTTACGAGTACTGGTATGCAGTTACTGCATACGATGGGCCAGACAATTGGGCAGGAGCAATGGTGGATCCCATGGAGAATTCAAAATCCAAAGACGCTTATTTTTCCAATGATAATACCGTTGCGCTTATCCCTCAAGCCCCTCCAGTTGGCTTTAAGAAAGGCGGCATAGATAACGTAACCCATAGCGGTTATGCAGATGCAACCCTTACGGCTATTACAGCAGATCCATTTATGGTAGATATGCTCGGTCATTCCGAAGTCACTGAAAATGACCTGGTAAGTAAAGGATATTCTTATCTGGTAGAATTCCATACCAGAATTGATACAGTTGATTCCAGTAGCGAAGATATTTCTGACTGGGACACAACTTATATCAACTACTGGTCCATGGTCAATTCTTCTACAGGCGATATAATAATTCCTGAAGAAACAGATATAGTTTCTGAAGTGCAGCACGTGATTGACGGATTTATTCCATCTTTTTCCCATGTAGTGTGGGATATTGAGCAGGAAGATTCAACAGTGTTCATTCCTTTAGATACCACCACAGCCAGCGGGATTCCTTTTGGCGGGCTGGGACATGCCAGCGCCAGTGAAGCAACATGGTGGGGCTATATGTCCACTCTCCCTTCAAATTCTGTAGGGGCACTTGGTGGTATTCCAGCCATTTCCGATTTATGGAATGATCTTGAACTGCGCTTTACCAACGAAGGATCTATTGCATCGTACTATAATATTCTCACTCTGTACGGTATGCAGGAGATTGATACAGTCCGGGTTCCATTCGAATTATGGGATGTGGAAAATGCACAACAATTGAATATTGCTGCATACCAGACTCTGGGAACTGCTAAACCGGAAGAAAGAATATGGACAATGGATAGTTTAATGGTAGTGGATTCGGTTTTTGTAGCCGGTGATACAACGCTGGATACTTCCTGGGTTTATGGATACAGGCTGAATACAGATTTTCAATTTATTCCCGGATACACATCATATTCATCAGAAAACACTTTGCACTACACAGAAGACACGGACCAAATGGGCTGGGTAATCAACTGGGACAAGGACGATTCATTCTTTAATATTGGGGATAAATTGAGAATTTATATCCCCAACCCGATTATTCCGGGCCAGGATACATATACCATCACTACAACTAAAGATGATTACGGACTTTCCAGAGGGGATTTGGACCAGGTTAAGGTTGTTCCCAATCCATATGTGGTCACATCCGTTTATGAACAGCTCTCATTTGTAAAAGAATTGCACTTTACACATTTGCCGATGGAATGTGTCATTCGGATCTATAATAATGCCGGAGAAATGGTCCAGATTTTACAGCATAATCCATCAAGTCCAGGGTATCGCGGGCCAAGTGTTGAAGCATGGAATTTAATGACTTATAACAACCAAGATGTTGCATTCGGGGTTTATCTTTTTCACGTAGTCTCCGGTGGATTTGATTCCGGTGAAGAATTTATTGGGAAGTTTGCGGTAATCAAATGACACGTTTAGTATTAATTATTCTAATTTTTTGTTCTACCTTAATGGGCCAGTTTGACAATGCTGGTACTTCAGCAGCAAACTTCCTGAAAATAGGTGTAGGTGCAAGGGCTTCAGCAATGGCAGGTGCCATCACGGGACAGGTAGATGACCCTACCAGTTTATTTTGGAATCCTGCGGGGATCGCAAATGCAAAGGGGATTGAGGTTTCGGTAAACCATACAGACTGGATTTTTAATTTAACGCATAGTTATTTCGCAGCTATAATGCCTGCTGGTCGATTTGGGCACTTCGGATTGAGTATCAACTATCTCGACATGGGAGAAATGGAAAGCACAACTGAATTCCAACCTGAAGGAGATGGCAGATCTTTTTCCGCATCAGATATGGCCATTGGAATTGCCTATGGTAAAAATATGAGCGATCGGTTTAATGTTGGTCTGCAACTAAAAATGATCCAAGAATCCATCTCATTCTCATCTGCAACTGCATTAGCCATAGATGCCGGCTCACAATATATTACCCGTTTCTCAGGATTAAAAATCGGCATGTCTATCACTAATTTTGGAACTAAAATGAGATTGAGTGGCACGGACCAGAAAGTGGATGTTGATCCCTTTGAAGATTTAGATGGTAATCCGGATGTGATTGCTACCCTGCGTACGGAAGACTGGCCTCTGCCCATGGGATTTCGCTTTGGGCTCTCATTTCAACCTTTAGGACCAGAATCCATTATTAAAAACTCTTTGTTGAATCTTACCCTAAATACGGATTATTATGATTCCCGGGATTTAAATCCTTATTTTGCAGGCGGAGCTGAATTAAAAGTTGGCAATCTACTTTATTTAAGATCTGGTATGAGGCGCGAATATCAGCACTACAGCGATTCTATTGATGATTTAACTATAAGTGAAATGGACGATTCAGCCAATTCCGAAATTTACGTTAGCCGCTGGTCATGGGGATTTGGACTTACTTCAGAAAGTTTCCCCGCCATTCCCTATAAATTGAATCTGGATTATTCCGTGTCGGATCTGGGCGTCCTGGGCATCAGTTCTCAGATCGGCCTTACATTTAAATTATAATCGCTGAAACAAGCATGTATTCCTTGTTTGCCCTTATGGGGTTTGTACATCCATTGAATGCTGAAAAAATTTCCAGATTTCTTCACTGGTGTTCAAGTCTTGGTTCCCTGAATTTCGGGGCCAGCCCTGTGGCCAATCATGACCGCCATTGATAACTTTATAAAACCATACTTCATTATTATGGATACCATTTGTGTGTTTTTCTGTAATAATATAGCTACCATCTTTTTTATCAATGTCTGCAAGCGTGTCAATACTTGATACAGCACACTGGTTGCGATCTACCCAAAACTTTATGGTTGTTTCAACGCCCATATAGGCTCCCCATTTATCTCTATTGTTCACATCCCCATCATAGTAGGTTGTATTGTCCGCTGTCCCGTGGATCTGAAAAACGGGTACAGGATCATTTTTGTTGCACGATTCATAGATCCATCCCATCATGCAGCCGGTGATAGGGGCGATTGCTTTAAAGATATCTGGTGCCTCGCAACCTAACAGATAACTCATATCACCGCCGTTGGACATGCCGGTGCAAAATGTTTTTTCAGGATCTAAATTATATTCTTGTTGCAAATATATTGCTAGGGATTTAATAAACGATAAATCATCTACAGTTTCATTCTTATGGGTTTCGTAGCCTACATTCCAAAAAGATGACCCCTTTTTTGTATAAATTGTGTTTTCACTACTACCCGTTCCTTGAGGATAACAGACTACAAAACCATTCTTATCTGCAACCATATCCATTCGGGTATATTCCCGAATAAGAGAATTAGTTCCTCCTAACCCATGTAATACAAATACTAAAGGCGCATTTGGCTTAATGTTTTCTGGAATATGAAGAATATACTCTCTGGCTCTTCCATCAACCTCAAATGCAAATATATTATCTACCTGAGTTTTTTTGCATGAGATAAATAGAACCATCACAAATAAAGTTAGAAGTGTTTTTGTCATGTTATTTATTAATCTTATAGTTTATTATGAATCATACATGGGTCAGTCATTTATTTTAAAAGAGTCATCTTTCCGGTTTTTAGATAAGCTCCCGCCTGGATCTTGTAAAAATAAACTCCACCTGAAACAAATTTACCATCATTATTTGTAGCATTCCATTTGATTGACCATTGCCCCATCTCTTGTGTTTTTTTAATCAAGTTTTTTATTTCTCTGCCAAACATATCGTAGATACTAATATTAACAAAGCTTTGTTCTGGTAGGTAATAATGAAGCGTCGTTTCCGGGTTGAAGGGATTGGGATAGTTTTGTTTTAATAAAAATGTATTCGGATCCTGACTGTGATTATTATTCGTAATACCCAGATTATTAATAATAAAGTTTTCAAAAAAATTCCAGATCTCTTCGCTGGAATTGATATCCATATTACCGTAAGCACCCGGCCAATCGTGCCCTCCGTTAACAACTTCATACAGCCAGACTTCATTGTTGTTGAGCCCATTAGTATTTTTATGGCTAACCACATAACTACCATCTGACATGTCTATATCGGGTAAAGTATCTATAAGGGATTCAGTGCAGCCATTCAGCTGGGTCCAGAAATTAAATGTTGTATCCACACTTTCCCATGGACCCCAGCCATCATTAAAAATTTCGTCTGCACCTTCCCACCACGTCACATCATCATCTGTTCCATGAATTTCAAATACTGGTATTGGGTTCAAAGGTGCACATGAGTTATATAACCATGTCATCATGCAACCCGCAACAGGTGCAACAGCCCTAAATACATCTGATGCCTGGCAAGCTAGGAGATAACTCATATCTCCTCCATTGGACATTCCTGTGCTGAAGGTGTTCTGGGTGCTCAAATTAAAATCTGTCTGCAGATATTGTGCCAGAGACGTGGCAAATCCCACGTCATCCACTGTTTCATCCACATGCCAATCATAACCCACATTCCAAAAAGAATAGTCCCAATCATCAATAAGGCCTTGAGGATAGCAAACTGCAAAACCATTATCATCTGCAATTTGATTCAGTCCGGAATAATTCATTATGCCGCTGGCAGATCCAGAATATCCATGGAAAACAAACAAAAGTGGAGCGTCCGCAACCAATGAATCTGGGATATATAGGTAATACTCCCGGCTTAGACCATCATGAGAAAATTGATGTAACTCGGGTTGTGCCTGAACAAATAACAAAGAAAACAATAATGGAATACTATAATATTTCATCCACACTATTCGTCACTAACATTAACCAATGGAATAGCCCTGGGAAAGTCATCGTCGATATTATTAGTGAATCTTAAAATATAAGAAAAATGATAGGAACCTGGTTTGATCAGGTATTCTTCATGCGTACGGGGATTCCAACTGTCATCGCCTCCCACCCCCATAATTTTATAATCAATATTTACGGTCACGGGTCCATCTTCCTTAACCATATAAGTATGGGTTGCATCTGTAATGTTTTCTAGTGTGTAATGGTGAGTGCTCAAATTGAATTTTGGCAGGCCAAGAATAATAACTCCAGCATTGGTTGTATTGGATAATGTGGCCCAGCGAACGTCTGTTTTATTGCCATTTTCCTGGGGCCGTATATAAGGAAAATATTGTTCAGAAACTGTGCCTTCATAAATACCAAGGAATGCACTATGTTTACGATCACTGTAAGATTCATGGGGGCCTCTGCCGTACCATTTCAGGTCTGAAAATTCTTCAGGAATCTTAAATGTGATACCTAATTTTGGGAGAACGGGCAAAATAGGATCAACATTAGACTGCACATCCACATGCAGATCCCCATTACCAAAAACCGTATAAACTATTTCTAAATTGATCTCTCCTTTCTCACTAGAATGCTTTTCTATAACTCTGATTTGGATGGATCTGTCATTTATTTCTTGTACATCAACTGACTCCACGCTCCGATGAAGATTGTTGTAACCTGCTTCGAGCCAGCGTGATGCAAAACTTTTATCGTTACCACCTTCATCATTATCAGTAGGGGCTCTCCAGATATTGTGGGCCAATGGTGCACTCAGCATGTCTTGCTCATGGAGAGTGACTTGCTTTAATTCACCACTTTCATGATCGAATAGAAAATTCCGACCGCTGGCCTCTACTTTAATGTGTGAATCTGATTGTTCAATATTCAGTCGAGGAAAGCTGGAACTTGATGCTAAGTTTTTGAAAAATTGAGTTTTTTCTTGAACGACAACCTGGTCAGAAGCCATTAGATGTCCAGTTGGAGCCCAAGGTGTTGCCTCTTTTAGACTGAATTTAAAATTTATAGCATACTCATGATCCGAACTTTTATTGCGAGACTTGGTAAATACCGGCAAATCGAGTGTTGTCGTCGTACCGGGAGAAATGTTCAAGATCGGAATAGTTCCCTTTGCCACAAAGGCTCCATCATCCAAAAGTTCCCACTCACCTGTCAGATGATCCAGACTCTGGAAAAAGTAGCGATTTTCTAGGAGAAATTTGTTAGGGTCTTTACCATCCCAGGTCACCTTGGCATTCTGCATATGATGTTTAATCTCATACAAACTCGGGTGCGGTTGGCGATCAGGAGAAACCACACCATTGATACAGAAATTGCCATCATGGAGCTCTTCACCAAAATCACCGCCATAAACATAATAGGATCCATTTTCATCCGTTCTCAGGAGACCTTGATCCACCCAATCCCAGATAAATGCACCCTGGATACGTGGGTATTTATATATGGCATCCCAATACTTGAAGATGTTGCCATTACTATTTCCCATGGCATGAGAATACTCACAAAGAATTACAGGGCGCTCAGGATTTTCATCATGAAGCTTGACCATGAGATCCACAGAGGGATACATATTAGCGATGATATCATAATGATTAGGCAAGGGTCCATAACCTGGTTCCTTGCCTTCATAATGGATCAATCTTGAAGAATCATATTTACGAATCCAATCAGCCATCACATCATGATTGGGACCATAGCCAGCCTCATTTCCCAACGACCAGACAATAATTGAAGGATGATTGACATCTCTCAAGACCATCCGCTGTGCACGTTCCAGAAAAGCTTTCTCCCAGATTGGATCCAGTGTGAATTTGGACCAAAAGGCATGAGACTCCAGATTGGTTTCGTCATAGAGGTAAAGCCCGTATTCGTCACAAAGCTCATACCAGCGAGGGTGATTGGGATAATGAGATGTTCGGGCCGCGTTTACATTAAATTTCTTCATCAATTTTATGTCCGCAATCATGGACTCATCGGAAACAGTTCTGCCAGTGATGGGATCATGTTCATGGCGATTCACACCCTTGATAATAATGGGTTTACCATTCACCAGCATTTGTCCATTTTTTAATTCCACATTTCGAAAACCAGTCTTGCAACTGACATATTCTGTTATATTATTCTCCAGATCTTTTAACGAAAGGACCAAGGTATATAGATAAGGTATTTCTGCCGACCACTGGCTGATATCATTTACTTCTAAGAAAAAATCCAGTTTTTTTTCGGTATTGGGACTTAGTTCCTGCTCAATGGATTGGATAACACCTATCTCCTTTTGAGCTGGGTCAAAAAGAGATGCTTTAAGTAAAATCCGTTTCGGAGAATACGAATAATTTGATAAATCCGTTGTTAAAGATAATAACCCATTCTGGCAATTATCGGTGAGTTCTGCGATTGCCTTATAATGACGAATATGAACGTCTGGCACATGCATAAGATACACATCTCGGTAGATTCCACTCAGCCGCCAGAAATCCTGATCTTCGATAAAAGAGGCATCCGACCACCTAAATACCTGGACCGCAATACTATTTTCTCCGGGTAATAGATAAAAGGTAATATTGAATTCTGCCGGTGTCATGCTTCCCTGACTGTAGCCCACCTTTTTCCCGTTTATCCAAATAAAAAATGCCGATTTAACACCGTCAAAGTGCAGGATGATTTGTCCATCATTCCAGGTGTCCGGCAATGAAAAGGTTCTCCTGTAGGACCCGACCGGGTTATTATCCTTTGGAGGAATTGGCGGTTGTGGATCTGGAAATGGATGTTTTACATTGGTATAGATTGGCTGGCCATATCCTTCAAGCTGCCAGGAACTGGGGACATCTATATTATCCCAGTTATTAACATTATAATCCAGATTAAAAAATTCCAGAGGCCTTTCATTCGGTTTTGAAACCCAGTTGAATTTCCATGTACCATTCAAACTGAGAAAATGAGCAGATGATAACCTATCTCCGAGCAAAGCTTGATCAAGATTATCAAAAGGTATCAGCGTGGCATGACCAGGTTCTTTGTTCTCCCCAATCATAGTTGGGTCTTCCCAATACTCTGTTTGCCCTTGTACTAGAGTCCCCAAAAAAATAAATAAGAAAACAAATACTGTTTGTTTATTCATTTGCTTCTATTTAATTAACTGCAATAATCACTGAACCATAATTGTTGCTCTTTTCTATTTCCTCATGGGCTTTTACACTCTGTTCTAATGGGAATGTCGCTGCAACGCGATGAACAAATTTCCCATCGGTCAGAATAGTTGTTATATCTTTCATAGCCTGTTGTTTTGCTTCCCAAGGCATGGCATAAACCAAAACCATTCTTACGGTCATATCCATGAACATCATTCTTACAAACGGTATGGCAGGATTCATATCTGTCATGGAGGAATAAGTTGCAATTGTACCGCTTGTTTTTAATACACGAAGAACAGGAAGCAGGTTTATACCAAAATCACCATCCACAACCCGGTCCACTTTTTTCCCATTGGTAAAATCAAGTATTTCAGCGGCTGTTTCGTCTGATGGATGATCAATTACAAGATTTGCGCCTGCTTTTTTGCAATGTTCAACGCTTTGGGGACTGGACCCGGTAGCAATGACCGTTGCGCCGAAGTATTTTGCCCACTGAATAGCGTAGTATCCAACCCGACCTGAACCACCTGTTACCAGTAAAATCTGTCCATCCACGCTGTCATCAGCACAAACACATCTGTGAGCAGTCATAGCAGGGATACCCATCATAGCCCCTGTTTCATAGGAGGCATTGTCCGGCATCCAGACTGCCTGGTTGGATGGCACACAAATATATTCTGCAGATGTTCCTTCCTGCCGACCATATTGGGCATTGTAAAGCCACACTCGCTCACCAACTTTGCGGTCATCAACAGCAGCACCTAGTGCAACTATCTCACCGGCTCCATCACTATTGGGTATCACAGGACCACCATCTAAAAGCGCAGGGTTTGCGCCGAGTCTTTTCTTCGTGTCCGATGGATTCACTCCGGCAGTATATAGGCGAACTTTCACTTCACCTGCATCTGGTTCAGGTGTCGAATAGTCACCAAACTCCAAAACATCTCCTGCGGGGCCAAATTTAGTGTACCATACTGCCTTCATAAAAACTCCTATAAACTATTTGTTAATCCTTCAGTATGTCCATCTAAGCCAATGGCCTGACCTGAAATATATCTGCCATAGGCAGACGTCAGAAATAGAGCCATATTGGCTACGTCTTCCGGCTCAACAAATGTTTTCATTGAAACCTGTTTTACATACAATTCTTTAATTTCTTCTACCGTTTTTCCTTGCTCTAAAGCATCTGCTTGAATGACCTGTTCGATACGATCACCACTTACACTACCAGGACAAATAGCATTAACTCGGATGCCTTCACCGCCAAGTTCCATGGCCAGTGTTTTTGTTAAACCGATTACTGCCCATTTTGCTGCCGTATACGGGCTCCGTAACGGGAATCCAAAGAAAGCTGCGCTGGATGCAATATTTATTATAGACGCCTGGTTCGAGTTTTTTAGTAGTGGAATCGCAGATTTAAGAGAATAGAACATACCATTTAGATTCACTGCAATTGTCTGATCCCACTCATCAGGTTCCACATCCTGCAGGTTTGCTGTAGGACCGGCGATACCAGCACAATTAATCAGGACGTCCACTGAACTGACCTGCCGCCTTATGGTGTTGAAAAATGATTCAACTTCTGAAAAAATGGAAATATCTGTCTTTTGGATAAAAATATCAGGATTCTCAGTTTTAAAAGATTGAATGAACTCCTCAGAATTATCACATACAAACACACTGCTACCTTCTCTTGCGTAGGCCATTGCAATTGTTCTCCCAATGCCCGATGCACCGGCGGTGATTACAACATTCAGTTTTTGAGACAGGAACTTCATTTTATTTATGGTTTCTTAGATTAATTAGTAAGGACACTCCCATCATAATATAGACAAAAACTAAAGGCAGGGCTGATATCAAGACTACCATTTTTAAAGATTCCAACCCGCCAATATAAATCAAGGATAGCGGCAGGATCACCAATGTGAATGCCCAGAATAGTCTCTGCCATCTTGCAGGTTCCTGATCAGGTTCAAGTTTTTCTGTGGCACACAATGCCAGAGCATAAGAAGTGGAGTCAAAGGTCGTGGCCATAAATACTACACTCATAAGTGTAAATAAGAATATCGTTAAATGGCCGCCTGGCAAGGAGCCAACCACACCTGATATGGCGCTTGCTGCTTTACCAAGATGAATCAGTTGGGTTGTGATGAATTCGCCCGATAGTTCTAAGGATAGAGCATAATTCCCAAGTATGTTATAGAAAATGGCACAACCCATACTGCCAAAGAATAAGGTCCCTAAGATTACTTGGCGAATCGTTCTTCCTTTTGAAATTTTTGTAATAAACATTCCATTAAAAGGCCCTACGGCTACCCACCAAGACCAATAAAATATACTCCAGTTTTCCACGAATCTTGAGTCGGTTAAAGGATCCGTCCAGGATATCATCCTAACAAAATCTTGTATCATGAGTCCGAAACTATTTAGGCTCATTTTAAGAATATAGACCGTTGGACCAGCTATGAAAACAAAGGTAAGAAAAATAAATGCTGCGATTGTATTAAAATTGCTTAATCGCTTGATACCTCGTGTTAAGCCCAGATATACTGAAATTGAGACGATGGTAGCACAAAAAATGATCACAATAACTTTCAATAAAAAAGAGTCTGTAAAACCAAATACGGATTCAATCCCGGCCGCAATCATAGGAATCCCCAATCCCATTGATGTGCCGGTAGACCCTAATAATCCAACCATGAACAAAACATCAATAATCTGTCCGGGCAAGCCATCCGCATGGTGGCCTATCAGCCCTCTGCAACTGTTACTTATTTTAAGAAACGGAACATGTTTAACATAATACATATAACTGAGAGCAATTGCAGGAAGACAATAAAATGCCCATCCTGCGATTCCCCAGTGGAACATCCCATATGTAGCCGCATATTCAATTGCAAGAGTTGAACGCGGTTCTATTCCGAATGGAGGTGACTCATAATAATAGGCCCATTCGATTGTACCCCAGTAAAGAATTCCCGTTGCCACACCCGCGCAAAATAGCATAGATGCCCAACTGAATGTATCAAACTGGTATTGTCCTTCTCCTAGTTGAATTTTACCATATTTGCTGAATGCAAGCCAAAGTACAAACAGAAGAACAACTATTGTTAAAATTTGGTAAGTGCTTCCAAAAACATTTTCAATGTATACCTTTAATGATAAAAGAATTTGGTAACTATCTTGAGACCATATAATAATTGGTGCAATGCAGGATACCAGGGCAACCAGAGATGCATAAAATATTATTTTGTCTGTTTTTATCAAAATTTTTTGATTCTTTTACATAGATGCTGAAGATAAGAAAGTCTTATAATTCAAGCCTTAATTTATATTGTACGGCTCCAGCTTCATAGATGAATGAAAAACACACACCGCTACTGGTCGAAACTTTTTGGACCAGAAGCATTTCATTTAAATTCATCCCATTCAACTTTATCGGTTCTTGATTTTTGATATTCCATCATCATGAACCATTTGATATTCTTTTTGATCCAAAGAGATTCAAAATGAACATAGCTATCGTTTTGTTTGCCCTCTTTATCAATGGTATAATAATGAAAAATACCTGTTTCGTGTGCTGATGTTTTATCAGTGAGCCTTTGTGAAAACTTAACATCTACATGAGCACTGATTATGCCCGATTTGGTATCTTCAAATCCTTGCTTCCAACCTACAAGGGCATCTTTGATGGGATAGCTCTTTTTTGAAATTCCATTTACTAAAATGGCATCTCGATGATAAACAGATTTAAAAGAACGGAAATCTCCATTAGAAACTGTTGTTTTTAATTTGCCCCAGGCAGCATCGAGTTGATCAGTTACATCATCATCAGCCCAAATTGATTGAACAGATAAAAATAGTGTTAGAATAAATAATTTTCTCATTTCTACATCCTTTTGTAAATAATCTTACCATTAAAAATTGTTTGGACCACTGATGTATTATGAATTTCATATGCTGGAACCTGGAACAGATTCCTGTCCAAAATAATAATGTCCGCTAATTTGCCCACTTCCAAAGATCCAATTTCATTTTCTTTGAATAGACTGAAGGCCCCTTCCAAAGTATAGGCGCGCAACATGGTTTCCAATTTTACAGCTTCTTCAGGGAATAACGCATCTCCATCCTTTTGCCCGGGTCCACGTCTTGTAACAGCAACCTCAATGGCATCAAGTGGGTTCAGGGAAGACACGGTCCAATCACTGCCACCGGCTATACGGGCGCCCGATAAAGCAACGCTGTTTATGGGATAATTCCATCTGGAGCGTACAGGACCCAATACTGGCAATGTCAGGTCTGTAATGTATTTATCCGGATATGCCCAAAGGGCCTGGAAACTGGCAATGATATTTAATTCTTTAAAGCGGGGCACATCCTGAGGGTGAATCAGTTGAATGTGTGACATCATGTGCCGTTTATCTTCTAGGCCATTTTGTTGTCGTGCGAACTCAAATGCATCTAATGTGCTTCGTATCCCCCAATCGCCAATAGCATGGATGTGAATTTGAAAACCTGCCTTATCATACTCAGTTACGGCCTTTTTCAGCGTGTCGGGATGCCAGTTTAAAATGCCGCGATCATCTGTACCAAGGTAGGGCTCTAACAAGGCAGCTGTGCCGCCTTCGATTACACCATCAGCAAAAAATTTTACAGTGTTCATTATCCCCAGCTCATTGGCAAACCTGCGTTTCTTCATCTGTGTTAAGTCGTCTTTCCAGAATTCTGGGCTGGCATATTGCGATGCCGCAACCCGCATGGATATTTTTTTATCAAATGTTGCTTCGCGATAGGAATCCAGGCCATCATAACGCCTGCGGATGGAATCATTAGAAGCATAGCTCTCAGTGCCAGCATCCAGAATGGCAGTAACCCCCAGGCGATTAGCTTCTTTAGCCGCAAACTGCAAACCGGCATCAATTTGATCTTTAGTATATAATGGCAAAAGCGGTTCTACCAATCCCATTGCATCCTCCCGCAATACTCCGGATGGATCATTACTCTTGAGATTGCGCTCGATACGCCC
>Ga0207966_1000477_pt1 | contig 23164 bp, 20 predicted proteins | sample Knorr_S23_td_NAD_FD_185611 | JGI IMG/M metagenome (GOLD analysis project Ga0207966, IMG submission 185611) | Marine microbial communities from Southern Atlantic Ocean transect - Knorr_S23_td_NADW_ad_2500m_LV_B (SPAdes) (version 2) | ecosystem: Environmental > Aquatic > Marine > Oceanic | place...
CCAGTGCCATCGCACCCATGGTGGCACCGTGGTATGAGCCTTTGCGGCTGATGAACTTGGTCCGGTTGGGTTCGCCCACCCGCTTGAAATAGGCGCGGGTGAGTTTAAGGGCAGTCTCTATGGCTTCCGAGCCGCCGCTGGTGAAAAAGGATCTGGTCATGTCGCCGGGCGCTATCTGAGCAATCTTCTCGGCCAGGCGGATAGTGGGCTCGGTGGTTGTGCCCAGAGGCATATAGGTAAGATTCAGCATCTGCTCGTAGGCGGCGTCGGCGATTTCCTTGCGGCCGTAGCCCACGTTCTTCAGCCACAACCCCGACATACCGTCGATAGATGTGTTGCCAAGGGCGTCTGTTACGTGGACTCCGTTGCCACTGACGAAGATCGTCGGGTCGCCTTTTTCCGCCATGTCGGACGGTTCCCGCAGATAGACCCAGAGATGCTCTAGGGCTGATTCTTGCAGGCTTTTAACTTCTTCAGATGAGTGAGTGGTCATAGGTGGCTCCTTACTGGCTGTCAGCTTTTGACGGCGGGAATCACAACTTCGGCCAGCATTTCCATGATCGGGCGAAGTTGGGTTTGATCGCGGGTGTTGGGTGAGACTACGAGACGCTCGAGGCCCATCTCCTGATATTTCTGAGACCTCTCAAGTATCTCCTCTGGGTCTTCACCAAGGGAATACCGGTTGTGATTGTGTGTGTTGCCAATGGCGGCGCTGATTGACACTGATATCTCCGAAGGGTCGCGGCCTGCCTTTACGGCTTGTTCCTTCAGATAGTCCATGCCCTCTGCTAGGGTCTGTGGAGACAGGGCCGTTGGATGCCAGACCGTGCCCGAACGGGCGGCCCGGCGGATGGCAGCCTTGCTAGTGCCGCCGATGATTATCGGTATATGGGGTTTCTGCACTGGCTTGGGCGTGAATTTCATACCAGAGAAGCTGTGGTACTTGCCCAGGAAACTTGGGTCATCCTTGGTCCACAGTTCCTTCATGACCGCAATCATCTCATCTGATATGGCGCCCCGCTCCGCGAAGGGGCTGCCCATGGCCTCCAGTTCCTCTTCAATCACGCCGACACCCACGCCCAGCATCACCCTTCCGCCCGACAGGACGTCCAAGGTGGCGGCGACTTTGGCCAGGCGGATAGGGTTGTGATAGGGGAGGACCAGCACGCTGGTACCCAGGCCGATGGTGCTGGTCACCGCCGCTACGTAGGTCAGAACGGTCAACGGCTCATAGTAGGGCTTGTCGCCGATGCGGTCGTAGACGTAGCTAACATTGAAGACATGCTCGCTGGCCCAGACGGAGTCGAACCCCAGCTCTTCTGCTCCGACGGCTAGGTCTATCACCCCTTGGATATCTTCCATACCTTGGTTGTTGGACAGCGAGTAACCGATCTTCAAATGGCGCTCCCGACTCTGATTTTTTTGTTGGGTTGGTCCTAGTTGGCCGACTTAAAGATGAATAACATCGCGCCTTGTGGGTCTTTCAGTCCGGCGAAACGGCCGATCTCCGGGATGTCGGCCGACGGAACCTCAACGGAGCCACCTGGGGACTCGACTTTGGTTGCCGCAGCGTCCACATCGTCGACCCCATAGTACACCATCCAGTGTGGCGGGACCGGTCCCATGTCGTCGATGATCTGCATCACCCCCGCCAAGTCTTCGCCGCCGACATCGAGCATGGTGTAGTCTATCGGGCCGGGCATTTTGGACGATGTTATACCAAGGAGTCCGGTGTAGGACTCTGTTGCTTCCGCTGCCGAGTTGGCCAAAGGCAAACACGGCGCCCTGGAAGTCTTGAAGAATCGCCGCATGACCTGCGTCGAATACCTCCATAGGGCCAGATATTACAGAGGCTCTGGATTCCTTGGCCTGTTCCGACAATTTTTAAATGTCAACAACGGTGAAATAGACCTTCCAATGGGGCGGCACGCCCTGTTGCTTTTCCTCATCACCCTGTTGGTACAACGCAGCCACTTCCAGGCCTTTAAGCTTTTGCATTTGGTAGGACATGCCCGGACCCATCTCATTGGCCTCGTCTTCCCACCCGAATAGGGCATTGTAGAACATGAGGACGCCCTGGTAATCGGAAGTAGACAGCTCCGCCCATGACGGCGTCCCTTGGATGTGGGTTGTAAATTCAGGCATGGTTCAATCCCTGTGGAGTTACGTCCGAAGGCGGTCGAAATTTTGTGTGTCGTAATCCCGGTAAAAAAAGACCCGGCCACCAGTTTGCATCCACAGCCAGGTGTCCACAAATCCGGTACCCTCACTCCCTCCAACTTGAAGCCAAAACCCGATTCCGATAAGCTGACCCCTGATAGCTGAATGCTGATGATTACGGAGTAACCATGGCCACCACGGCGGCAACTAGGGTACGGGCATCGGAACGGGACGATATCGAGAACGCGCTCAAGCGTCGGGTCTCGGGCGAGGTCAGGTTCGACCCTTTCAGCCGCGTGCTCTACAGCACCGACGCCAGCATCTACCAGATGGAGCCGGTAGGCGTGGTCATTCCCCGCAATGTGGAAGACGTTTTGGCCGTGATCGAGGTGGCCAATGAGACCGGTGTTCCGGTACTGCCTCGGGCCGGCGGCACTTCCCTAGCCGGCCAGACGGTGAACCATGCCATCGTCACCGACTTCAGCAAGTACCTGAACCAGATCATAGAGGTCAACAAAGAAGAGCAGTGGGCTAGGGTCCAGCCGGGCATCGTGCTGGATGATCTGAACCGTCAACTGATGCCCTATGGGCTGATGTATGCCCCGGACCCCACCACCTCCAGCCGGGCCTGCGTCGGCGGCGGCGTGGGCAACAATACCTGCGGCGCCCACTCGGTGATCTACGGTAAGACGCTGGACCATATCAAAGAACTGGACGTAGTCCTCTCTGACGGCACTCAGACCCATTTTCAGCCGCTGGAGGCCCGGGAGCTTGAGGCCAAGCTCAGCGGGGCCGGCTTGGAATCGGACATCTACCGGGGAGTGCGGCGATTAGCCCAGGAGAACGCGGCCGAGATCGAAGCTCGCTACCCCAACATCATGCGCCGGGTCAGCGGCTACAACCTGGACGAATTTCTGACCGACTCGCCATTCAACATGACGAAGATGATTGTTGGCTCCGAGGGTACTCTGTGCGTGGTCACAGAAGTCAAGATCAACCTGGTGCCGCGCCCCACCATGACTGCATTGTCAGTGGTGCATTTTCAAGACATCTTCGGCGCAGCTGAAGCAGTCAAAGACATATTGGTGCATGACCCGTCGTCCATTGAGATCATGGACAACAACGTGCTGGAGCGCTCTCGGGCGTCCACCGGATTGGGCTCGAATATGGCGTTCATCGAGGGCACTCCCGGCGCGATCTTGGTGGTCGAATTCTACGGAGAGTCAGAAGCGGAACTGACCGACAAAACGAACAAGCTGAAAGACGACATGGCCAGCCGCGGCCACGGGTACGCCTGCGTGAACATGCAGGACCGGGCGGCCCAAGCCAGCGTCTGGGCGGTGCGGAAGAACGGGCTGGGCCTGCTGATGAGCATGCACGGCGACGCCAAGCCGTTGCCCTTCGTGGAAGACACTGCAGTGGATCCGGAGAACATGGGCGATTTCGTCCGCAGGTTCGATGAGATCGTCCGGAACCACGACACCGAGGCCGCCTATTACGGGCATGCGAGCGTGGGCTGCCTGCACATACGGCCGGTGGTCAGCCTCAAGAAGCAGGACGGCGTGGACAAGATGCTGTCCATCGCCGACGAGATCAGCGACCTAGTCAAAACATTCGGCGGATCGCTCAGTGGCGAGCACGGCGACGGCATCGTCCGGGGCGTTTGGAACAAGAAGATGTTCGGCCCGGATATCTACAAGCTGTTCCAAGAGTTGAAGGGGACTTTCGACCCCGACGGCCTGATGAACCCCGGCAAGATCATCGACACTCCACCCATGGACCAAAACCTGCGCTACGGCGCCGACTACAGGGCGCCGGGCATGCCCACCAAGCTGGACTTTTCCATCGACACCGATTTCGCCGGCGCGGTGGAGATGTGCAACGGCATGGGCGCCTGCCGGCAACATGTGGGGACGATGTGCCCGTCTTATGTGGCCACCAGAGACGAGGAACATTCCACCCGGGGGCGGGCCAATCTGCTCCGGGCCGCGCTTTCGGGCAAGCTGCCCGAGGGCACTATGACCAGCAAGCGACTGTGGGAGGCCATGGACCTTTGCTTGGAGTGCAAGGGCTGTAAGTCCGAGTGCGAGTCTGGCGTAGACATGGCCAAACTCAAGTACGAGTTCCTAGACCAGTACCACCGGGCCAACGGAGTGCCACTACGGAACAGAGTATTTGCCAACATCAACCGGCTGAGCGTCTGGGGCAGCCGCATGGCCCCGCTATCCAACCTGATGGTAAGCAACCCCGTGGGTAAGATGTTGTCTCAGATGGTGCTGGGCATACACGCCAAGCGGAAGCCGCCCAAGTTCGTGCGGCAGACATTTACCAAGTGGTTCAAATCGCGCCAGGGGCCAAATCCCCCTGAATCCCCCTTTTCAAAAGGGGGACTTGAAACGGCTACTGTTGTGGGAACTGACACAGTTGTGCTGTTGAACGACACTTACATGAACTACAACTATCCCGAGATCGGAAAGGCGGCGGTGGCTTTGCTTGAAGCCGCCGGGCTGAAAGTGGTGTTGTCAGACACCAAATGCTGCGGAAGGCCCATGATCTCCAAGGGGTTGATGGACGACGCCACCGCCAACGCGGTGTCCAATATTGACCAACTATACGCCTACGCTGAGCAGGGCATCCCGGTGATCGGCTGCGAGCCCAGTTGTTTGCTGACCTTCAAGGACGAGTACCCGCAGTTAGTGCGCGACGAGAGGGCCAATAAAGTTGCCGAGAACTCCTACATGATCGACGAGTTCCTGATGAAGCTTCAGGAAGGCGGCAAGTTGGAGTTAACCCTGGGTAAGCTGGAAAAGAAGGTCTTGTTCCAAGCCCACTGCCACCAGAAAGCCGAGATGGGGACAGCGACATCGATGGCCGCTCTGCGGTTGGCCCCAGGCTACCAAGTGGAGTTGATCAACGCCGGTTGTTGCGGCATGGCCGGGTCATTTGGCTACGAGAAAGAGCATTACGACCTGTCGATGAAGATTGGGGAAGAGGCTTTGTTCCCAGCTATCCGGGCCAAGGACGAAGACTGGGAGGTCGCAGTCATGGGCGTCTCGTGCCGGCAGCAGGTTGAAGACGGCACCGGACGCAGAGCTCGGCATCTGGCGGAGGTGCTAGCCGACGCGTTGGAGTAGCCTCGGGCCACCAGGATTTCGCCGGTCAATCAAAAATACCCCACCCCTTATAAAGGGGGTGAAGGGGGATTTTCGTGGTTCAGAGGAATAAGAGTTTGTTGTGCCGCCAGCTAACACTCACCCATCCGCATTAGACGGCCTTCCCGCCAGCCCACCTGGCCGGCGCGGACGGTTAGGAAGGTGTCCAGACGGACTTTGCCTTCCTGCGAGTGGCCGGCCGAGTCGATCCACTTGAAGTTGCCTTCCCGCATGTCGAACACCGCGGCGTCACCAGACATCCCCGGCGCCAGGGAGCCGATGGTGTCGCTCAGGCCCAACACACTGGCCGGTGTGCTTGTGCTAGCGGCAATTGCGTCCGGCAGCGACATGCCCATGGCGTGGAACTTGCTGACCAGGTCGTTCATCTTGTAGACGGTGCGGTCCGGCGGCGGGTTGTGGATGTCTGTGCTGATGGTATTTGGCATCAACCCCTGCTGCATGGCGGCGGTAGCAACCTCAACATCGCAGTGAACTCCAGCGTGGGCCACGTCCATTATCACGCCCCGTTCGGCGGCTGCGCTGACCTCGGGCCTTATCTTCAGGTTACGGTCCAGTATGTTCTCCGGCAGGCCGTTGAAGGCATGGGTGCTGATGTCGCCAGGTCCTAGAAATTCGAGGATGTCGGGCAGGGCGATGGGTGTGCCGCTGACATGGACCATGAGCCTGGTGCCGGACTGGTCGGCCACGGCCCTGGCGGCCCTCATGGCTTCGTGGGCGTTCCAGGCGGCCACCGCATTGAAGTGCATGCGAACTTTTACCCCTAGGCAGAACCCGGGGTTGGCCTTGATCGCATCGGAGGTCTGATCAACGTCGATCATGCGCATATCGTGAAGGCCGCCCAGCAATAGGCGGTTGTTGGCCAGTCCCACTCCGCTGACGTGCAAGAAAGCCAGCAGCCGGGTGCGGTGAGCGGGAAACACGTAATCCCGCATGGCCTCGTAATTGATGAAGCCGGCGCTTCCGGCGTCGATACCGGTGGTTGTTCCAGACGATAAACAGATCTCGTCAGGATGAACGGATGTCGGGTTGCCGCCGTGGTAGAAGTGGCCGTGGAGGTCGATCAGGCCAGGGGTGATCAGTTTGCCGGTCACATCGACCGAATTGGCCGCTTTGGCAGCATCGATGCGCTCGGAAACCTCGGCCACTAAACCGTCTTTGAAGGCTATGTCCCGGCGGCCATCGATCCCCTGGGCCGGGTCCAGTACGTTTCCACCGGTGAGTAGCAGGTCATAGGCGGGTGCGGTGGTCATTGTCTCCTCTCTAAACCGGGTTTTTACTCTGGCGCTTCGGAAGGGCTTTCGCCCTCGGGGTTTTCCCAGCCGAGTTCCACGTTTGGTTGTGGTTCTTCGGTGTATTCGATACGCCTGAGGCGCGGGTAGACCTGGACCTTGGGGCTCTCCAAGTCCTGATCCGTGATCTCGTTGGACTCTTCCAGTTCGTTGATACCCCATTTCTCGATGGCTTCGTCCATCATCTTTTGAACGATCTGGGGAGAACGTCCTTCCAGCCGGCCCAGATGATAAGCGAGGGTGACCGCTAGCTGGTTCTGGGTGATCTGCTCAAAGGCGTCATCGGATTTCAGGTCTCGGGGCATCCCACCCGACTGCTCTAGGAGGTCATCCAGCACCTGGCCCATGATGTCGGTCAGGCCGCCAAGTTCGATCTCGTGCATGTAGCCGGTGAGGTTATCGGTCAACTCGACGACGCCCTCATCTGGCAGGACGCCGTATATCTCTTCAGGTACGTGTTCGTGAGTATGTTCGGTGGCCATATCAAGGTGTCTCCCAGTCAGGGATGGGCGGGATTCAGTTTATCACGCTGTATCGCTGATAATGCCGTCAATATCCGGTGGCTGCCGTGGTTAATGTCCGCACGACGGGGCCAATGATTCCCCAAAGAATGCCAAACCCTAGGGCGAAATCAAGCATCACGATGCCCACCAGCACCGCCGGGCCGTTGCGCTGAAGCCTGGCGTAGGCGGCGCCGTGTTCCCGGGGCACTAGGCCCGCCAGGGCCCGCGATCCATCCAGTGGGGCCAACGGGATCAGGTTGAACACGCCCAGAAGCAGATTGAAGAAAATAACCAAGGCCAGAACGTCGGCGGCCCCGTCGCTGAGACCGCCGGTCATCACATGAGCTACGCGGTCCAAAGATAGTGAGGCCGGCACCAGAAACCCAGTCTTAAACGGGATGGCCAATAAGAACGCAAAGGCCAGGTTGGAGATGGGGCCCGCGACGGCCACCAAGGCGGTGTCGGTATGGCCGCGGGACAATTGGCGGGGGTCTACCGGGACGGGCTTGCCCCAGCCGAACCCGGCGACCAACATCATGACAGTGCCACTCGGGTCCAGATGCCGCATGGGATTGAGGCTCAAGCGGCCCATGCGCCGAGCCGTGTTATCGCCCAAGCTAGTTGCCACCAGGGCGTGGCTAAATTCATGGATGGTGACGGCGGTTACCAGAGCAAAGGCAATCAAGACCGCAAGCCGAAAAAAACCCGACGGGTCGTCCGCCAGAAGGTCGTAGGACCCCAGAAGCATGGGTTAGGCCTGCGCCTTGTTCTCAAGCACGGCCAGGTTACTCGTCGTCCTCATCCGGCTCGGGAGTCGCTTCCTCGCGCTGAGACGAGTAGGCCACGCCAGGCAGGATGGCATTGGACTTACCGGACTTCTCAGAGCCGGGCTTGGGCATCTCCATCAGGGTCTTCTTAAATGACTCCAATATTTCCTTGCCCACGGAAACATCCAGCACCAGCCCATTGATCCCGGCAGTGCGCAAGACTTTCAGATCCTCGGCGGAAGGCGGCTCGGTTATCTCGGCAAAAAGATATTTGCCCAGACGGCCGCTGATGCGGGAAACCTTGGCCAGGTCGTCCAGGGTCCATGAGGACGAGGCGCCGGGCAGGGGAAACAGCACTGCGTCCACTGGCAGGGCGTTGATGTCACGCAGGTCTTCGATATCCATGTCGGCTTCAATGCACAGCACTGTGGCGGAATCCTCGGACGAGACAGCGCCGAGAGAGGTGCCCTTCATCTGGAAGGCCAGCACACCGCTGCCTCCTTCCTCATAGGCTTTGGCGTCCTCAGCGCTCAGGGCATCGGTCCTGATCCCCCAAATGGTATCGGACAGCGTATCTTTCAGATCGGCGGCTTGGTCCGGGCCTTTCAATCCGGAGATGATTATGCCGTCCGGAGAGACTTCGTTGGCCGTGGCTGCGCCTGACTTGTGACTGCCGGAAACCTGGACGATCAGGGCCAGGCCGGGGGTCTTCTCAGCCCTGGCGGGTCCAAAACCCATGCGTGCCGGGGCTCCTTCTAAAATCTCTTCGATGCGGTCGATAAATTTACTCATTTAACCCAGTCCATAAAGTTTAGCCCATGGTTTAGGCAACCCAGTATCACAACTGGGAAGATTTTGGTTGATCCCGAAAGAGCGGTTGAGGCGCAAAACCGCACCGTAGTCACGCTCCCGGCTGATTATACTCTATAGACGAATGCACGGGCAGTCCTAACCGCTGGATATTCTGTACCCTAGGTAGGGTACAGCACCAGTTCTGACAGGATCGCATCTAACCAGCCGGCCGTAGTCTCGATGCCGGCGTTGGAATAACCTGGGAGAAAGCATGGCGATCGAAAAGCTGGACCTGATCAAGAACCCGGAGACGGCGCCTTTCTCCAAACTGAAGTACCTCAAATGGACGGAGGAAGACGAGGTTACCGAGTTCTTCAATCGCATGTTCCATCTGAACGTGGCGGCGCGGGAGACCGGATAGCGGCCAAAGTCGCCCGTCCCATGACCTTCGACGACACCCCTTGGTCGTCTTTGAAGAAACGATTGTCTGAGTCTAAGATGGCGGTCTTAACCACCGGGGCATCTACGTTGAGGGCCAGGAGCCATTCGATACCGATGGAGACTGGAGCTACCGGGAGATTCCCTTGGACACGCCTCTGGATCAGTTGCGGGTGGCCCACACTCGCTATGACACCACCGGCGTTGCGGAGGATGTGGACTCGGTATTAGCCATGCACCGGCTGTTGGAACTGGAGGCCGAGGGCTTGGTGGGTGAGGCCCAAACACCGACCTACAGCTTCATGGGCTACATCCCCGACCCATCCGGCTTGATGGAAGTAACAGGCCCGGAAGTCGCTGGGCGGCTCAAAGAAGACGGGGTGGGCGGGGTGGTGATCGGAACGACTTGACCCATCTGCCATCAGTCCGGCGGACTGTTAGCTAGGGCCATCGAATCGGCCGGCATCCCCACCGTTGTGCTCATGGTCGACCGCACCAGGGCCGAGGCATTGTCGGTACCACGCGGGTTGGTGCTGCGGTTCCCCTTTGGCCGCCCGTTCGGAGCGCCAGGCAACCCGGATCAGCAGCGGGTGGTGTTGGAAGACGCCCTGACCTTGCTCAGCTCAGCCCGCGAGCCTGGGGAGATCCGCACCGCGCCCTACCGCTGGCGGCGGGAAGACTACGCCCGCATATTGGCCGAGCGTCATGGTGGATCTTCGGCGGGCGTTTAGGCCCCTTTTACGACGTAGGCCACCCGCACACCGGCACCTGCCGTACTCTCGCGCCTGTCGTTGCCCGCTTTCATCGGGTTACCGTATAATTACATCCACATCATATCGCTGGGAAACCAGTAATTATCTCTGGAATAATTCAACAGATGCTCTTAGCTGTCGATATAGGCAATAGTATGGTCAACCTGGGCGTTTTTGATGGGGAACGTCTGGTGGCCAACCTGCGGGTTTCGACAGACGCCAGGAAGTCGGCCGACGAATACGGACTTACCCTACGTGACCTTCTGGTTTTGAACGGAATCGACCCTTCAGGAATCACCGATGTTTGTATGTGCAGCGTCGTGCCGCCTCTGACCGGGATCTTCGAAGAGTTGATGCAGACCTATTTCAAGGTCAACGCTCTGACGGTCACGGCCGGCGTCAAGACCGGCCTTCAGATCAGTTACGACAACCCGCGAGATGTTGGAGCCGACCGTATCGTGGACGCCGTAGCGGCCATTGAGCTTTACGGCCAACCGACAATCATCGTGGACTTCGGCACTGCCACGGTATTTGACGCCGTCTCCAAGGACGGAGTATATCTCGGCGGCGCAATCTCGCCCGGTATGAATGTCGCGGCCGAGGCGTTGTATCTAAACACGTCACAACTGCGCCGTGTCGAATTGGTAGCCCCGGAGTCGCCCATCGGCCAAAACACCACCGAGGCTTTGCAATCGGGCTTGGTGCTGGGCTACGCGGGTCTGGTCACCGGCATGGTCGCCCGTTTCAAGAAGGAACTTGGGGACGAAGCCAAGGTGATCGGAACCGGGGGACTCGCGGATACCATCGCTGGAGTAGCTGAAGTCTTTGACGCCATCAATCCGGACCTGACTCTCATCGGGCTACGGCTGATCTACTGCAAGAACCCGCCACCGCCCAAGGTATTGGACTGATCCCATGGCTGGACCGCTAGCGGACAAACATGTCGTCCTGGGCGTAACCGGGAGCATCGCCTGCTACAAGGCGCTGGACTTGGCCAGCAAGCTCATGCAGGCCGGGGCATTGGTGGACATCATCATGAGTTATGGGGCCACTCAGTTCGTCACGCCCCTGGCCTTCCGCAGCCTCACCCACCGGGTGGTAGTGACCGACACCTTCGACCCCGACTCCGAATACAGCGTTGAGCACGTGGCCCTGGCGCACCAGGCAGACGTGATAGTTGTCGCCCCGGCCACGGTCCACTGCATCGCCAAGCTGGCCTTAGGTTTGGCCGACGACCCCTTGACCACCACCATCGTGGCCGCCAAGTGCCCGTTGGTCGTCGCACCGGCCATGGACGGCAACATGTTCGACCACCCAGCCACGCAGGCCAATTTGGCCACCTTGAAAGAACGTGGCGCGGTCATCGCCGGGCCTGGAATAGGCAGGCTGGCCTCGGGTTTGTCAGGCGTGGGCCGGTTGCTGGAGACGCCCGAACTGTTGGGGCATATCTCCTACGCCATGGGAAAAGGCGGCGACCTTGCCGGTAGGATTGTTGTAGTCAGCGCCGGTGGCACCATGGAACCTATCGACCCGGTGCGGGTCATCACCAACCATTCCTCAGGCAAGATGGGCTACGCTCTGGCCGAGGCCGCTCGCGACCGGGGGGCTGACGTTGTGCTGGTCACGGCGCCGACCAGTCTGGCAGACCCCGCGCTAGTGAAGGTGGTCCAAGTGCGGACCGCGGAGGAGATGGGCCAGGCCATCCAAGAACATGTCACCAAGGCCGATGCCTTGGTCATGGCGGCCGCCGTGGCCGATTACCGGCCCACAGAAACCGCCGGCCAGAAGATCAAGAAGGCCGACGACGACCTGAACATCTCTCTGGCCAAGACCACGGACATCCTCAAGTCGGCCAAGGGCAATTTTGTGCGGGTGGGGTTCGCCGCCGAGAGCCAAAACCTGGTGGAGAACGCCAAGGCCAAAGTCGGCAGCAAGAACCTAGACCTGATCGCGGCCAACGACATCACCGCCGAGGGCAGCGGATTCGGCTCGGACACCAACAAGGTCACTCTCATAGACCGGGACCTAGTTGTTGAGGAGCTACCCCTGCTGAGCAAATACGAAGTCAGTAACCGAATCTTGGACCGCGTGAAGGGGTTGTTCAAGGACTAAGGATCACCGCGTAGGTTGGGTAAGAAAAAGGTAGGGCATACCGATTGATCGGTATGTCCTTACTGATTTTCGCCACCGTAGCTATCGTAGGCCTGGAACCCTAGTCGCCAGCTCCGACCGGAGATGATAAGTGAACAGGCAATCCATCTTCTTCCTGAAAACCGATGCGTTCCCACAGACACTTGAGTGGACGAGGCGCCCACCAGTTATAATCGCCCATCAATCTCATGGTCGCGGGCACCAGCAGCGCCCGCACCAGGGAGAGCCTAAGGAGGCGAAGGAGTTCGCGAGCGTGTTTTTGGCGGGTAAAGGTTGATGTAAAGCCATTAGCGCCACTGCTTCACAGATACCCTGATCTATCAGAATTCGTTACCCTCACCCCCCTCTCCCTTGCGATAGAGAGGAGGTGTTCCCGCTCTGCTTGTTCGCTACCCCGAAACCGTTTCCTTAAACCGTTTGATGGCTTCTATGTGTTGGTCAGGGCCTTTTAGGCCGGCTCGCATGGTGTTGACGGACAGGTGGGTAGCGCCTGCTTCGTCCCAAGCGGCGGTCATCTTCTCCCAGTCTTCTTGTTTGTCGGTGGCGTAGGCGACCCGTCCCTCAATGCCAATTGCTTTGGGGTCGCGCCCGGCTTTGGTTGCATGTTCACGCATCTCGGCGATCTTCTCTTGACCGGCACTGTCGGGCTGGAATTGTGGGAACCAGCCGTCGGCCATCTTGCCAATGCGCCGAATCACCCGGTCTTCGCCGCCGCCCAGCCAGATGGGGATGGGCCGCTGTACCGGCAGTGGGTTGATGCCGGCGTTGGTCACCCTGTGGTAACGGCCGTCGAAGTCCACTGACTCCTGGGTCCAAAGGAGACGCAGCAATTCGATCTGCTCTTCGCTGCGGCGGCCACGATTGGTGAAGCTCTCGCCCAACGCCTCGTACTCGACCTCGTTCCAGCCGATGCCGATGCCCAGACGCAACCGGCCTCCGGTCAGAACGTCGACTTCGGCGGCTTGCTTGGCGACTAGGCCGGTCTGGCGCTGTCCTAGAATCAGAACGCCGGTGGTGAACTCAATCTTCTCGGTGATAGCGCCCAGGTAACCGAACATGACGAATGGTTCATGGAACATGTCGTCCTTGTTGTAAGGCCGGTCCCAGCCATCCCGTTTGGTCTGGTCGGCACCCAGAACGTGGTCAAAGACCAGGATATGGTCGTACCCCAGGTCTTCGGCGGCCTGGGCAAAGTCTTTGACGGCGGAAGGGTCTGCGCCGATCTCTGTCTGTGGGAATATGGCTCCTAGTCGCATATCTGCCTCCAGTGTTCTAATCATTTCTTATTCAAATCACGCCCAGTATCCGAGTTTGTTGAGCCTGCGTCAACTAACAACATTTCTTGGTCTATAATGCGTGAACTTTCGGACACGCAAAGCCAAATGGGAGGAAACCGATGAAGAGCATTGAGCTGGACTACTCCAAACGGTGCGGCGATGAGCCCGAGAAGGGACACAACCGTTGGCACCCGGATATTCCGCCGGTGGTGGAAGCAGACCCCGGCGAAGAGGTTGTGATGCAGACCAGGCACGCCTTTGACGGGCAAATCACGCCGACCACCATCGCCGACGACCTGTTGGGCACCGACCTTGGCCTGGTCCATCCCCTGACTGGCCCGGTGTTCGTGAAGGGGGCCGAGCCAGGCGACCTGCTGGAAGTGACAATTCAGCACATCGAGCCGGCCAGTTGGGGCTTTACCAGCATCCTGCCTGGGTTTGGATTCCTGAGGGACGTCTTCACCGAGCCGTATCTGGTCCATTGGGCGATGAATGAGGGGTTTGCCCGTTCACCGCAGTTGCCGGGGGTAGCCATCCCTGAAGCGTCATTCATGGGCACGATAGGTGTCGCACCTTCTCGGGCCCTGCGCCAGGAGATTCTGCTAAGAGAGGACGAATTGCTGCGCCGTGGCGGGATGGTAATTGGCCCAACACCGGCGGGCGCGGTCCCGGCCCAGGAGCCGTTCGCCAGCGAGGGCCTGCGGACCATTCCGCCCAGGGAGCACGGCGGCAACATGGATATCAAGCAGCTAACGGCCGGAACGAGGTTGATGCTGCCGGTGTTCACCGAGGGCGCGCTATTCTCGGCCGGTGATGCCCACTACGCCCAGGGCGACTCGGAATGCTGCGGCACTGCGGTGGAGATGGACTGCACACTACATGTGAGCTTCCGGCCGTTAAAAGGCGAGGCCGCCCGCCGTGGCATCCGCTTCCCGATCTTCGAGAGAGACGATTACTTCACGAGCCCCGAGATGGCGGCGCCCCGGCGGTTCATCGCGGCCACGGGAATGTGCATCGCCGAGAACGGTGTGAACCAGTCGGAGGACGGCACTCTGGCGTCCAGAAACGCCCTCTTGAACATGATTCAGTTGCTGATGGAACGGGGCTGGTCCAGAGAGCAGGCCTACTGCATCTGCAGCGTGGCCGTGGACCTGAAGGTCAGCGAGGTTGTGGACGTGCCCAACTTCGTGGTCTCCGCGTTCCTGCCTCTGGATATCTTTGAGGATTGATTCCGGGATGGGCTATACTCCATGTGTCTGGCCGCCTGTTGATCAGACCGTTAGATAGAAATTCGCAAGGAGCATCAAAATGAAATTCGGACTGCTATTTGAGATGCAGCGTCCCTATGAAGGCACTGAAATCGACTGGAACGCCCTGTACCGGGAGACTCTTGACCAGTGCGAACTTGCCGACCAAGTGGGATTCGACAACCTCTGGTTCGTCGAGCACCACTTCTTGTTTGGGTTCTCCGGTTCTCCCTGTCCGGAAGTGATGTTCGGCGCGCTCAGCCAGCGCACCAAGAATATTCGCATCGGCTTCGGCGTGTCCGTCCTGCCCAACCACCATCCCATAAGGGTGGCGGAACGGGTGGCCATGGTCGACCAACTGACCAACGGCCGCGTGGAAGTGGGCACCGGCCGCTCCAACGCCTACGAACAGGTCGGTCAGGGCATCGACCCTCGTGAGACCAGAGAGCGCTGGGATGAAGCTATAACCATGCTGCCCAAAATATGGCAGTCCGATGAATTTTCGTGGGAGGGCAAATATTGGAACGTCCCGCCACGCCGGGTGCTTCCCAAACCCTTCCAGAAACCTCACCCTCGTTTGTACCTGGCCTGCACCCAAACCGAAAGCTTCAAACTGGCCGCCCAAAAGGGCATAGGCGTGTTGTCTTCAGCCTCATACGCAGTGGAGATTTTGAAAGAGCACGTTCAGGTCTACCGCGACGCCATCAAGGACGCCGACCCGGTGGGCGCCGAGATCAATAATTTCTGGGGCAACAATGTCCACTCCTTCTGCAGCAAAGATGACCAAGCGGCCAAGGAACTGTGCGCCGACTCCATGAAAACGTTCTTCGGGCCAGACAAACCCTACATCCAAGGCCGCATCAACGCTTACGAAGAACTGCTGGAGGCTTGGGGAGGGGTGCCCGATAACCTGAAGGCCGACTTTGGCCGCTGGCTGCGCCAGTCCGACGACGAGCACAAGGAGCAGGCCGCAGAAGCCGGCATTTCGCTGGACTCGGGTCCCGGCGCCGCACGGGCCGCAGTGGCCGAGCTAGACGCCAATGTCCTGGCAGACCGGGGCGTAATCATCGCCGGAAACCCTGAGAGTTGCATCAAGACCATCAAGATGTACGAGGACATCGGCGTCGATCAGATCATGCTAATCATGCAGACGGAAACCATCCCCCATGACAAGGTGATGGAGTCTATCGAGTTGTATGGCAAAGAGGTGATCCCGGCCTTCGCAGGTGTAAACGCGGCATAGATCGCTATCAAACCGGAGATCAAAACACCCGCTCTTGTGACCGAGATCGGGTGTTTTTGTTGCCCACCCAACATCTGGGTCACTTACGCCGGTTAAGTTCGCCGATCAATATCCGCCATTAAAGAATCGGCAAGACGTTCACCCTCAGTCACGGTAGCCACCTTATATCCGGGTGAGGTGCATTTAAGACTGGCTTGGGCGGTAGCGAAGCGGGCGCACCGCTCAATGCCCCAGCCTTGCAAGCTCCCGTAGATGTACCCCGCCGAGAAGCAAGAACCGGCCCCGTTGCCATCCACTACATCAACTTTAGGCGCATGCGCCCGGCCCAAATGACTTCCATCAGCCACCAGACAGCCGCGGCTCCCTCCTGTAACTAGGATTGTTCCAATCCCGGCATTCAGCAATTTTTGGGCGATGGACTCCATATCCTCGCCAGCGTCCGGTCCGTCGGCCGATACCTGGCAGACCGTCGTGTATGGGACAATCTTGGACAGCAGTTCTTCGTTCGCGTACTGTGATTCAAGGTTCAAGAAGACAGGCACGCCCGATCGCGACGCCTGTTCCATCGGGCGCAAGATGTGGTCTCCGTCATACCAGTCGACGTACAGATATGCGGCATTTTCCAGCTGAGTCAGGTCGGCGGCGTCCAGAGTCGCCAACAATTCCGGGGTCCGCTTGTAGAAATAGGTGCGGGCGCCACTAGGGTCGGCGATGGAAAGCTCGGCCACTGTGGTAACTCTGGGATTGATGTTTACCTCGACCGGCAGGCCAAAACTTTTGACGGTGGCGGCTACTTTCTTGCCGAGATCGTCTTCGCCGACGGCGGATGGGATGAACTTGGATTCCTGTCCCCATTGGTGGAGCATACCGGCCACGATCGCCGCGTCATCCCCGAAAGAGTCGGTCAACTGGCTGATCGGCGTTCCGCCGTTGTGGACCGGCACTTGATCAACTACCATCAATTGCAGATAACTGAGCACACCAAAGCAGACCACTTCGCCGGGGGAGGGTCGGCCGGGTGACTGGTCTTCGTTCAGTTGTTGCATGGTAGGAAGCCGAGGGTAAGGTAATCCGATAATTGTGTCATGTCGTATCCTTGTAGACAGTAGTATATCCAAATCACCGATACCTTAGGGTCCACTTTCCAATAACACCGGGCTCAAGGCATAATTAAGAATGCGCACGGGGCGCACGGGAAATTCGTGGGCGCTTTGATCTCAGAGCCGCAAAACGAGGGCTACGATGAAACCTGTTTTCGCATTACTGTCGTTACTTCTTTTGGTGGCGGTCGCGTGTTCATCAGACTCCACCACCGATTCGGCCACTGACTCGGCTAACGGTTTAACGGCCGATTCAAACAGTGGGAGCAACGCGACTCAAATGCCGTCCGGCGCATTAGGATCATCAACGCCCACTCCGGCCCCCCAGACTTCCCGTGCACCCTCATCCGGAGCTACTACCGCCAAGATCGTCGATGGAGGAACGTTCCTCCGGCTCGGCGCTGACCCGCCCACGCTCGACCCCCATCTGACCACCGATGTGGACTCAGCTGTATACACGGTGGAGATTTACGGTGGGCTTATGACCATCGACAAAAACCTGGCCATCGTAGGCGACCTGGCTGAGAGTTGGGACGTTAGCGCCGACGGCATCACCACCACTTTCCGCATCCATCCGGACGCCAAATTCCATGACGGTAGATCAGTGACGGCCGGGGATGTTAAGTGGTCGTTGGACCGGGCTACTGATCCTCTGACCGAGGCGTTCAACGCAAGCGTGTTCCTTGGCGACATCATCGGCGTGCAGGAGAGGCTCATCGGGGCTGCCACCGAGATTTCCGGAGTCCGCGTGATCAATGACAGCACATTGACCATCACGACCGATGCCTCCAAACCGTATTTCTTGTCCAAACTCACCTACCCTGTGAGTTTCGTGCTCGACCGGCAGAACGTTGAGTCCGGCAGAGACTGGATATTTGAACCCAACGGCACCGGTCCATTCAGACTGGATGAATATCAACCGGGTGAGTTTCTACGCCTGTCCGCGTTTGAAGACTACCATCTAGGCGCTCCCAAGTTGGATGCGGTGGAATTCCTGATTAGCGGCGGCAACAGCATGCTGATGTACGAGAACGATGAGTTGCACATCACCGGTATCCCACTGTCGTTGTTGGAAGGAATTACAAACCGGTCCAATCCCCTTAGCGGCGAGATAGTGGCAGCCACACCCGCGTTTGACGTCGACTATTTCGGTTTCAACACTACTGAGGCACCCTTCGACGATGTCAAAGTTAGACAGGCATTCAATTACGCCATTGACCGCAAGTCCTTGGCCAGCACGCTCCTTGAAGACCTGGTGATTCCGGCGACGGGCATCCTGCCACCCGGGTTCCCCGGCTACAACCCAGACTTGCAGGGATACGATTACAATCCGGACAAGGCGCGCCAATTGATTCAGGAATCCAAATACGGTGGGTTGGACGAGTTGCCAAGGATTACACTCACACTGCCAGGCAGCTTCGGCGCCGCCATCAACCCCTCCATCGAGGCCATGTTGGCGATGTGGGAGGTTAACTTGGGCGTGAGAATCGAGCTTCTCCAAACAGAATGGGCCATTTTCCTTCAAGATCTGCATCAAAATAGGTTCCAGATGTTCGGCGGTCTTGGCTGGATCGCGGATTACCCGGACCCGGAGAATTTCTTGGATGTCTTGTTCCACAGCAAGAGCAATAACAACCAGTCTCAATACACCAACTTCGAGCTTGATAGCCTCTTGGAAAAGGCCCGGGTGGAGCAGGACGAAACGCTCCGGTTCAACATATATCATCAAGCAGAGGAGATAATCGTTGAGGATGCTCCCTGGGTGCCACTCTGGCATTCGAACGGCGGTTCCGTTCTGATCAAACCGAACGTCAACGATTATTTCCTGTTCCCGTTAATCATCCCCAAGTACCGTTACATCTATTTCACCGAGTAACCCACTTTACCGAGTGAATCACCGGTGGGTTAAGGGGCGATATGAAGGTCTATCTGGTGGACGGCACCTATGAGTTATTCCGGTCTTATTTCGCCCTCCCGCCGATACAGGCTCCCGACGGGCGTCCTGTGGGCGCCGTGCGCGGCATTGTACAGAGCCTTCTCTATCTTCTAAGAGAGGACCAGATTACCCACATCGGCTGCGCCTTCGATCATGTTGTGGAATCTTTTCGAAACGACATGTTTGACGGCTATAAGACCGGCGAAGGCACGCCCGGAGACCTGCAAGTCCAGTTCGAATTGGCCGAAAGGGCGGTTGGGGCGCTGGGAATCCTAGTCTGGCCCATGATTGAATTTGAGGCTGACGATGCCATAGCAACCGCGGCTAGCCACTGCGCCCAACTCGCCGAGGTCGATCAGGTAGTTATCTGCTCCCCTGACAAAGACTTGGCCCAGATGGTGCAGGGTGACTCAGTTGTCTGTTACGACCGCCGCCGCGAAACGGTGATGGATGAAGCTGGTGTGGTTGAAAAATTCGGGGTGCCGCCCGGTTCGATAGCCGACCTGTTGGCGCTGACCGGTGACGCCGCCGACGGCATCCCCGGCATCCCCAAATGGGGGGCAAAGACGTCGTCCCAGATACTTGCCCACTATGGGCATATAGAAAACATACCGGGTGATGCTTCTGAATGGGCTGTAAAAGTCCGTGGGGCCGCTGCCGCATCTGACAGCTTGAACGCCCACACGAGCGAAGCGGCCCTGTACAAAAACCTGACAACCTTGCGCACCAACGTCCCGATGGACGTGTCCCTTGCCGCGCTGGAATGGCAAGGCGTGGATCGTCAGAAGTACGAGGCCCTGTGCGATGACCTGGGGTTTGGCAGACTGGCAGGCCTGCCCCATCGGTGGTCAGACGGGTCTTAAAATCCTTCCCCGGCTAACCGCCAGATTCGATCCCCTGACGGCCAACAGGTCTTGTAGGCCCAATGCAGCCTGCCGGCGCACAATGTTCCGGCGAATGACTGGTCTCCCGAATACCGTCCGAAGGCGCTGGTGTCCAGAGATCGCCAGTTGCCCCGAAGGGAAAACACTGCAGCCTGTCACCGTCGTCAACAATCGGGCTACCTTGATGACGGTGAAGGGAATATCGATGACCGCGATCTTGGGTTTGCCGGGGTAGGCGTAGAAAAAGACGGAGGAGCCGATAGCCAGGCCGACCGCTATCAGCGGGACAGTGGACACGTACCACGTCCCGATGAAGCGCCCCAAGACTGCGATCTTGTTGACCAAATAGAGGCCCTGCTATTGGACTATACCGTTATACAGCAGACGAGGGGTTCAGGATTGGTCGGACGTCCATCGGCTTGATTAAGACGTGCACGCAAACGTGCGTGGATGATACCGAGGTAGTAAAAGGGTATCGAACGTAGTTGGTACAGGGCGCCAGCACGGGGCGATCAATGGAATATGGCTGGGGATGGAGGGTTCGAACCTCCGCTTCCTGATCCAGAGTCAGGCGTCCTACCACTGGACTAATCCCCAACTAGGTGGTTGATGCGCTACCGAATTGCCCGGCTAACTGAGCCTGGCGGCAATCGCGGCGGCGGTCACAAAGCGATGACCACTAATCCTATGGTATTGACGGGCCAGAACGGTGTCAAGACGCGCGTAATCAGTCAACTTGACATCCCCTACTGTTTGTAACAAAATCGTGATGCCGCACACCAGCCTTGGATAATAGGCTGCCCCTTTTATATGACATTTTGATAGAGACGCCCTGCGGTAAATCCAGTTGAGAACGAGGAAAGATTCATGACTCTAACGAAAACCGCCAACCAGTCAACGGTCACGGTTTCCGGGCACAAAATCGAGATGCACAAGGGTGGGTCGGGACCGCCCCTTCTATTCCTACACGGAGGCGGTGGATTCGGGACTTTTGATCCAACCAGCAGCCCCTTAGCCGATAAATTTACCGTTTACGCGCCGTCCCATCCCGGTTTCTTCGGCTCCGCGAGGCCCGATTGGCTGTACACCATCAACGACCTGTCCCATTTCTACAAAGATATGGTCCAGCAGTTGGGCCTGGACGACTATGTCTTAGTTGGGCATTCCGTCGGCGGTTGGATCGCTGCTGAGATGGCGGCCATGGACCATCACAACATCAAGGGCCTGGTCTTAATCGACGCAGCCGGGGTCCGGCCTGTGAACGGTGAGATAGCCGAAGTCTTCATGGTTTCCGGAGATACCCGACTGAAGCTGGCCTTCCACGACCCGGCGCAGGTACCCAACTATGACGCTATCTCGGCCGATCCCGGCCCCGAAGGGGCTACGGTCATGCACGGAAACATGGAGATGCTGTCCAGGCTCTGCTGGAGGCCTTACCTCCACAATCCTAGCCTACCCAGGTATCTGGATGGAGTGAAAACACCCGCGCTGGTCGTTTGGGGGAAGCAGGATGCTATCATTCCCGTGGAATGCGGAGAGATGTACGCCAAGTTACTTCCCAACGCCACATTGAAGTCCATCGACAACTGCGGTCACAACCCTCAGATGGAGAAACCCGACGAGTTCAACGCCGCTATGGCCGCGTTTTTGGGTGAATTATAGCCACGCCATACCGGCCTTTCGCAGACTAAACAGCCAAAAAGTAAGGGCCTGGCGACGCCAGGCCCTTACTTTTTTCTGATCGCTGACTACCCAAACCTGACAGTGTTCTAACCAATCACTCCGTTGTTCCGCCAGACATCTACCTCTTCCTTACTGAACCCGAGGCCGTCTAGTATCTCGGTGACGTGCTGGCCCAGAGCCGGGGAAGCTTCGGGAGGGTTTGGGACGGTGCCGAGGAAGTTGGCCATGGGACCCACCATCTTTACCTTGCCTTCTTGAATGTGCTCAAATTCGGTGACCAGACCGTTGGCGAGCACCTGAGGGTCTTCAAACAATTCCTCGATGAAACGCACGGGGCCGGCGGGGATCGCCAGTTCTTCGAATATTCGGAGCCATTCGGCGCTCGGTTTCTCGGCGATCAACTCTTCGGCACGCCGCTCCAAAGCTTCGCGGTAGGCCCTAGATTCAGGCTTGGTTGGGTCCCAGCTTGGCTCTAGACCGTCGTCGGTGAGCCCCAGGGTTTCCAGCAACCGACGGCGCAACGGATCACTGAGAGCGCCGATTCCGATGGGTGAATCTTTGGTGTAATAGACCCGGTAGTATAGATTGCCGTGATGCTCCCGGCGGCGGCTTCCTGGCGAGAGGGCAACCATCTCTTCATAGGTTGCGCCTTCCGCCCGTTTGGCCGCCAAGTCTTGGACCGCCTTCTCCCTTGTCTCTCCGTCCAGGTTTTCCACATTAAGGAACCTGGCCCCCATCAACGATAGGGCCGATGCCAATAAGCTGGTTTCAATCTTCTGGCCAACGCCGGTGCGTTCTCTGGAGTACAGGGCGGCGCAAACAGCCCAGGCCATGCAGATGCCTGCCGAGGTGTCTATAAGGGGGCTGGACCAGACCCAAGAGGGAACCCCATCCAGGGTCTTTGTCTCAGATGCGACCATCCCGGTCATTGCCTGGACAATCATATCGTAGCCGGGCCGATCCGCATCCGGGCCTTCCCTTCCATAAGCAGTAAGTTCGCAGTAGATCAGGCGGGGGTTGATGGCGGACAACGTCTCGTAGTCAACACCCAATTTGACCGCCACATCGGGCCGGAAGTTGACTAAAGCGATGTCCATCTCCGGAATCAGTCTTTTGATAATCTCGGCCGCGGCGTCTTTGGCCAGGTTGATGGGGAGACTGCGCTTGCCACGGTTATAGGTCATAAAAGGGCGGCTCTCGGTTGCAGTAAACCGCTGTGTCAGACGCCAAGGCTCGCCCCAAGGAGGCTCAACTTTGATCACATCTGCGCCCAGATCGGCCAGCAGCCTGCCTGCCAGAGGCCCAGCGATGATCTCAGTAAAGTCCACGACTTTCACGCCGTCCAGGGCTCCGGGCATTGGAAGCTCCTCCAGAAGTTAAGCTTACTGCGGTGAGCCGTCAGCTTTCAGCCATTATGCCGAAGGTGCGTAGACGCCGCAATGGGTTATTCTTTCAAGCGTACCAACATTATTTGAGGCGTCATCTGTTCAGCACCAAGGCTGTAGCCTGAAACCTGACCGCTGACTGCCGTTCGCTGGCTCTCTCCCGCGCCTGGGTCGTGAGTGTTATAATTGCTGTGCGTCGGGGTGTGGCCCAGTCCGGCAGGGCACCTGCATGGGGTGTAGGGGGTCGTCGGTTCGAATCCGACCACCCCGACCAGAAAAAGAAGAGAGTTGTTAACACGTCGATAGAGACAAGTGTTAACAGCTCTTTTCCTTTAGCGGCTTCGCCTAGACTAAGAGATGTCCTCAACTCTTTTATCTACAGCA
>Ga0207966_1000479_pt1 | contig 23100 bp, 23 predicted proteins | sample Knorr_S23_td_NAD_FD_185611 | JGI IMG/M metagenome (GOLD analysis project Ga0207966, IMG submission 185611) | Marine microbial communities from Southern Atlantic Ocean transect - Knorr_S23_td_NADW_ad_2500m_LV_B (SPAdes) (version 2) | ecosystem: Environmental > Aquatic > Marine > Oceanic | place...
TCCGCTCAGTCCTCCGCAAACGACCATGATGTCCCGGCGGGCCAATTCCCGGCCGACCTCTTCTGCCAATTCCACGTGTTCCCTTGTTGCCGGATTGCTGCTGCCAATCACTGAGATTATCATCTATCGTTTGCCTTATTTTCGGAGATATCAAGCTCGGAGGATAGGTCCTCCGGAAGAGCGGCCATTATATCAGGGCGCATCGATCAATCGCAGGCAGTCACGGGAGCGATTCTCAAAACACCACGCCTAGTTCAACAGAGCTCGACTGGCAGCCTCGATCGCATCGATCAGCGGCTTGGGGTAGACACCCAGCCAGATGATGGCGCCGGCGCCGGAGGCGAGTACCGCCAGCAGCGATAGCGACGGGGGTTTGGTCAAGTCAGGGTGCGCTTCAATCATGGCGACGCCGTTTTCGGTGGGAGCTGGCTCGATGTAGACTTGCCGGAGGATCTGAAGGTAGTAGTACAAGGAGATTAGGCTGGCGAAGATCGCCACCGCGGCCAACCAAAGATAGCCTTCGGATGCCACAGCCGTGAACAGATAGAACTTCATGGTGAAACCGGCGAATATGGGCAGCCCAGCCAGCGAGAACAAGCCCATGGCGAGGCACGCGGCGAGGAAAGGCTGATGGTCCGCCAATCCGCCCAGATCGGCAATCATCTCTTTGCCCGTCATGTTGAAGAACGAAATGATGGCGGCAAAGACCACTAGGTTGGTGATGGAGTATCCAACCAGATAGAACATCACACCGTTCGACGGCAACGAACTATCGAACGACATAGCCGTTATCCCGGCCAGGAGGAATCCAGCGTGCCCGATACTGGAATAAGCCATCAAGCGTTTCAGGTTCTTTTGCGCCAGCGCAACCAGGTTGCCGACCAGCATAGTGACCGTAGCCAGTACCGCAAATACCACCTGCCATTGCTCCCAACGTTCGGCTGCGGGAACGAACCCTTCTCCAACTAGGCGGAGTATCAATGCGAACGCCGCGGCCTTGGAGCCGATGGCCAAGTAGGCCGTCACCGGGTATGGGGCGCCTTCGTAAACGTCCGGGGCCCACATATGGAATGGCACGGCGGAGACCTTGAACATCAACCCCACCAGGATCAGTCCGACACCGACCCAGAGAGCCGGGGAAACCTCCGTGGAAAGTTCCAGGCCCACAGCTATGGCCTCGAACTTGGTCACGCCAATGGTGCTGTAGACCATGCTCACGCCGTAGAGCAGGATGGCCGACGACACAGCGCCGACGATGATGTATTTCAGAGCACTCTCGTTGGATACGGCCGTGTCCTTGGCGTAAGCGGCCAGCACATAGAGACTGAAGCTGAGCAGTTCCAAAGCGATGTAGGCGGTCAGTAATTCACGGGACTGGGCCATCACATTCATGCCCAGGATCGAGAATAACAACAGGCCGTAGAACTCGCCTTGGTGTTTGAGCCGGCGCTCCACAAAGTCTACGGAACTGAGAATGATGAACACGCCCATCCCCATGAAAAAGACCTTGAAGAAGAGGGCGAAGGCGTCCACTGCCAGTAGGCCGTCGTACAGTGTCTCATCTTCGTCCCACAGCATGACCAGGGATACCACGATCAAGGCGATGAGCCCGGCTATAGAAATCCAAGCTAGATAGCCCTTCTTTCCTTCTGGCAAAAACAGGTCAACCGCAAAAACCAGGAACGCCAAGCCCGCCAGAGCGAACTCGGGTGTCAGCAGGTCAAGATTTTCGGTCAGAGAAGTCACTGCCCGCTACACTCCCGGAATCGTCGAGACACCCACGTTGATGACACGCAGCAAGGGGTCCGGCCAGACTCCAACAAAGATGAGAATCCCGACGAACGCGGCGCCCACGGACATCTCGACCGGGCTGGCGTCAGTGAGACCGGCCCATTGCTCGTCAGGTTCGCCCATGAACGTCCGCGCCAATAGACGCAATATATAGATCGCCGTTAACGCCGCCCCGATGACGGCCAAGATGGCCAAAGGCAAGTAGGTACGGAACGCCCCGGTAAATACCATAAATTCAGCTATGAACCCGCTCAATCCTGGCAGGCCCAAAGACGCCAGACCGGCGATGGCGAAGAAGAAGCTGTTAACGCCCATCCGGCTGGCCAAACCGTTGAGAACGCTGATGTCACGGGTGTGGGTGCGTTCGTAGATGGCCCCGACAAGAAGGAACATCAGGGCTGTCATTATCCCGTGGGAGAACATCTGCAAAACGGCGCCGCCCACACCGATATTATCGAGCGTGGCGATGCCCATGAGCACGTAGCCCATATGACTGACGCTGGAATACCCGATTATGTACTTCAAGTCGTTCTGCGACATTGCCGAGACGGCGCCGTAGAGGACGTTGATCGTGCCCAAAGTGATCAACACCGGCATCCAGTTGTCCGCGCCTTCGGGCAGCAGGAACATCCCGACCCGGATTATGCCGTAGGCGCCAAGTTTCATCAGCACGCCCGCGTGGAGCATGCTCACCGCGGTGGGAGCCGCTACGTGGCCGTCGGGAGACCAGGTATGGAACGGCCATAGACCGGCCAGCACGCCAAATCCCACCATGAACAGGGGAAACACCCAAGTCTGGAATTCGCTATCGAAAGCGCCGGATTCGGACAATCGCGCCAAGCCCTCAAGGGAGTACGTCCCAGAGCCGATGTTTGAACTTTCAACATAGAGGGCTAGAATGCCGATCCAAACAAAGATGCTGCCGGCCACCAAGAACAACAGCAGTTTCATGGCTCCGTATTCTTTAGTGCGTAGGAAGGTCCCGAAATCGGTGCTGCTGCCCCAGACCCCAATCAGCAGGTACATCGGCAGAACGGCCAATTCGTAGAAGAAGAACAGGAAGAACAGGTCGCGGGCGACGAAGACACCGTAGACCCCGGCGGCTAGGGCAAACAGCAGCACAAAGAAATCGCGGGGGCGGTGCGTTATTGTCTGGGAGATCAACACCCCACCGAATAGGACGATGCCATTCAGCAGAACCATCGGGGCGGAGATGCCATCAATACCTAGAGAGAGTTTGATATCAAGTGGACCGGGCAGCCATTCGTAGCTACTTAGGTATTGGAAACCTCCCTGGTCATAGTCGTAACCGGCGAAGACGATCAGGGCAAGGATTAAGGATAAACCAGAGATAAATATGGCGAAGTACCATGTCTCTTTGACCTCGTTCCCTGGCATGAACATCATGGCCAGCGATCCGGCTAACGGCACGATGATCAGGAGCAGCATGGCTATCTGATCGAAATCGTTCATGAATTGCCACCGAACGTTGGCCAACCGGAGGAAAAGTTACCTATGGCGAGAGCGGACATCTACACCACACTCAACCATACGAAGATCCCTAACCCGATCGAACCGAGGGCCATCGCCAGGGTGTAGCTGTAAACGTGGCCAGTCACATGCAGTCTGAGCGCGATGCCAAACTTCCTCGTCACGTCGGCCGGTCCGTTCACCATGATGTCGTTGATGATCGCCCGGTCGAAGTAGGCGATGAAACGGGAGAAAACGAGCACCACCCGGTCGATGGTCCACTGGTAGACCTCATCGAAGTAATACTTGTTCTCGATCACCTTCAAGATCCCAGCGTTGCGGGCTCTGACGCTGTCTAACGAGATGCTCTTGCGAACGTATATCAGGTGGGCAACATAGAATGCCGCAACCGACATGACGATGGACAGCGCGCCGATCCAGATCTCGAAGTGGAATGCCTCAGCGTGTTCGAAGAAGACAAAGGTCCCAATGCCGGCGTAGCTGCCGGGCCAGTTGAAGCTGATGAGGCCGAACCCAAGGGCTAACACTCCCAATATGGCCATCGGAACGGCCATGGCAGCCGGAGCGTCATGGACTTGATTATTCTGGTCTTTCAACGGGCCGTAGAACACCAGGAACATCGCCCGGGCCATGTAGAAAGCGCTCAACAAAGCCGTGAATAGGGTCAATACGATGAACGTAACATTACGGTGGTCCGCCACTGCAACCAATATCTCATCCTTACTCCAGAACCCTGCCAGTATCGGTATTCCGCCGAGGGATAGCGCCCCGATGGAGAACACGAACGCCGTCAACGGCATCACCTTTCTCAGGCCGCCCATCTCCCTGGTCTCTTGGAACTCGGTGCTGTGCAGGACGCTGCCGGCCCCTAGGAACAACAAAGCTTTCGAGAAGCCGTGGGCCATCAGGTGGAAGATGGCCGCCGTATAGCCAAAGGCGCCAAGGGATAGCATCATCAAACCCAGATGGCTGATGGTGGAGTAGGCCAGAATCCGCTTTAGGTCTGTGGCTACCAATGCGATAGTCGCCGCGCCCAGGGCTGTAACCAGTCCGACTATGGCGACCACGATCAACGGGTCGGCATCGTAGGCTTCGAACAATGGGAAGACCCGGGCCACCAGAAATACGCCGGCGATGACCATAGTGGCGGCGTGAATCAGGGCGCTGACCGGGGTCGGACCCTCCATCGCGTCTGGCAACCATACGTGGAAGGGGACTTGGGCCGATTTGCCCATGGCGCCCAGGAACAGCAGTAACGCCGCAATTGTAGTCACTCCCTCGCTCATTGCGCCGGTGCGGACCGCCTCGAAGGCGTCCAGCATGCTGAAGCTGCCCACTTCCCGCCAGATGAGGAGGATGCCGATCAAAAGCCCAACATCACCGATCCTGGTAACGATGAATGCTTTTTTGGCCGCCTCTCTGGCTTGGGGCCGCTCATGCCAGAACCCGATCAACAGGTAGGAGCAGATCCCCACCAGCTCCCAGGCAACGTACAGCAGCAGGAAATTGTCGGCCAACACCAGCGTCAGCATGGCGGCGGCGAACAGGGAATGGACGGCGAAATACCAGCCGAACCGCGGGTCGCCATTCATGTAGGCCAATGAATATATCTGGACCATGAGGGCGACGAACGTCACCAAACCCAGCATGGCGATGGTCAAGGGGTCGACTAGGATGCCCCAATGCAGGCTGGCGCTGCCGATCTCGCCGACTAGCCCAGCATTGAACCAACTGCGTTCATAGTCGCAGGTCAGCATTCCGGTGTTTTCGCTGGTGAAGCAACCGCTTGTGGCCGCGTTCGCAGCCAACCACGAGTTGAGCACCACCCAGAACATCACGAACCCGCCGCCGATGGCCAGGATCGACAACCACGAGCCCTTTCCAGGCAGGAACTTGCCGAAGACCACGATGAGCGGCGCGGCGGCAAAGCTGAAAATAGGTATGAGCCAGGCCCACTCCATCAGATTGCCACCCGGGCGTTCACTGTGATTTTCGCCATGTAAATCTTGGAAATCACCATTTCATCAGATTGATCTCATCAACGTTTACGGTCGACCTATTTCGGAACATGCGGAGAATTATGGCCAGGGCTAATCCAACCTCGGCTGCGGCCACGGTGATGATGAAGATAGCGATCAACTGGCCGTCAAAGTTGGAAAACCTGCCGATTCCCTCCATGTGGGAGGCGGCGGCTATCAGGTTGATATTCACCGCGTTCAACATTAATTCGATGGACATGATGATGAGCACCGCTGAACGGCGCGCCATCACGCCATATAGGCCGATAACGAACAGGGCTGCGCTGAGGAGTTGGAACCAGACCAGATCAATCATCGTCTAGTTCCCTTCTTCTCGATCATCAGACTGGGCTTCGTCATCGTCGGAGCGTGCGATGATTATGGCGCCGATCAAGGCCACTAAAAGAACCAGAGACGCAATCTCAAACGGTACCGCCCAAGTGGTGAATAGGGACTCGCCGATACCGGAGAACGAGGCGTTCTGGGCCTCGGTGCCCTCCACCGAATTTATGAGGAATGATGGCACGAGGACTCCGAGAAACGCGAGGGAGGCGATCGCAGCCAGCGGCCACTGTTTGTTGTCGCTGATGCGGGGGTATTCGGAGCCTCTGGTCAGCATGATGGCGAACAGGAGCACTATGATTATTGCTCCGCCGTAGATGAGCACCTGGACCAGCGCGAGGAATTCAGCGAATAAGACCAGGTAGACACCGGCTACGGCAACGAGAGAAACCAATAACGCCAGCGCTGCGTGCACCACATTGCGCGTGAGCACCACGCCCAGCGCTCCGCCGATGGTCAGCACGGCCAGCAATATGAAAACGAGCCAGGCCATCTAAATGGTCAAACCCCGCTGACACATAACTTTTCCGGCCATCAACTTTCCCCCTGTTCCGGCCCCTTTCAAAATACGAGCCACCAGAATGGCGGCTCCGTCAATCACTTATTATTCGCCCGGACTTGTCGGTCTATCCAGGCGCTATCTTCTGCCAAATAGCCTTTTCAGGAACCTCTTAGGCCCCTGTTCCAGTTGCGGCAAGTTCTCCAGGGACCCCAAGAGGACGCAGCTTGCGCAGGTGCAATTCACCGGGTGTTTGGCGATCTTCTCGCCTACGGCCCGTTTGCTATTCCTAGCAGGTTTGATCTTCTTGCTCTTCAAGAAGCGGTCGGTACAGTCCTGACAAGTGCAGGCCGCCGGATGGCGGCCGGCCAGGTTCTGCAGTCTTTCGTCTTCACGTCTCGACATCTCGGGTTAACCCCTATTCGGACTCCGCCTCAGCGGTTTCTTGGGTTTCGCCCTTCTCGACTTTGGCCCGCTTGGTCGGCGGTATCCAGTCAGTTTCCCGCTGGAACTTTCGGCCTATCTCCAGCAACGCCGGCAGGTCCACCCTGTCGCCGTTGCGGGTGAAGGTGCTCATTTCGTGCTCGTGGGACATGACGATCGCGTCGAAATTACACACCTCGACGCAAATCCCGCATAGTATACACCGGTTAAGATTGATCTCGAACGTGTCTACGATCTTTCTACGAGTGCTTTTCCCTTCTTCGTGGAGAGGGTTATCCTTCATCACCGACGACATACATTGAGTCGGGCACTGCCTGATGCAGACCATGCAACTGGTACAAAACGGCTCATTAGGCGCTCCATCATCCACCGGCGCTCCGTCGCCTAGATCGCCATCCCATGTGAGAGCCGGGAAGCCCATGAACCGGTCTTTTACCGGGGTGGGTTCGCTGCGTTTTCCCATCAGGTTTCCGGTGTCCGGGTACTGGCGGGTCACCGGCGCGCGCAGGCCGTTGAATGTGGAGACCAAGGTCACGGCCAGACCCTTCAGACTGTTAAACATCTAGTCTCCTCCGGCTTGGTCAGGCGACTGGCTCTGCGCTTGTCTTTCGGCTTCCAATGCGACTCGTCTGCTCCGGACCTCGGCCACCAACCGTGACGGCGCGGTCATTCGCTGGTAGATCAAATAACCGACCACCAAGAGACCGGCCGAGGACATGAGCGTAAGGGTCCAGGCGGGCCATTCGTAGAATTGGTACACGGCTGTCATCACAACCAACAGGAACGACATCGGCACCATGACCTTCCAAGCGAAGGCCATCAGTTGGTCTATCCGCAGCCTGGGGAAGGTGCCGCGCACCCAGAAGATGACCATGATCACCAGATAGACCTTGAATAGAAACCATATGATCCCCCAGTCGCCAGAGAGACCCGGGCCGGACCAACCGCCAAAGAACAGGATCACGGTCAGCGCCGCGATGGCGAAGGTGTTGATGTATTCAGCCAAAAAGAACACCGACCAGTGGGCGCCGCTATATTCGACGAAGGGGCCACCCACAATCTCAGACTCGGCGAAATAAATGTCGAAGGGAGTCCTCCCAACCTCGGCCAGTCCGGCGATGAAGAAAATGACCAGGCCCAGGGGTTGCACAAGAAAGAAGATGTAGTGGTCCTGTTGATTGACTATCTCCCGCAAGTCCAGCGACTGGGCCAGCATGGCAACGGAGATTGCCACCATGATGATGGGTATCTCGTAGCTGATCAGTTGGGCCGCCGCTCGCAGGCCGCCGAGGGTACCGTATTTGTTGGCTGAGCCCCAGCCGGCCAAGACCAGTCCCAGAATCCCGACCACCGAGAAAGCGATGATGTAGAAAAGCCCCAGGTCCAGGTTCTGTATCACTGCATTTTGAGTGCCGGGGATGGTCACCCAGATCATGAACGCCGAGACAACAACGATGATTGGCGCGACCCAGAAGATAGCCTTCTCAGATGAGGCAGGGATGATGTCTTCTTTGAGGATCAGTTTCAAGGCGTCGGCCATGGGCTGCAACAGCCCCATGGGGCCGGTGCGGGTTGGGCCTAAACGCAGTTGGAGCCGCCCTAGGAGTTTGCGTTCTAGCCAAGTCAATGAGAGCACCACGCCGGATAGGGCGGTGAACATGATGAACAGCCCAACCACCAACCAGATAAAATTGGTCAGGCTTATCGCGAGAAGGATGGTGTCCGGCATCAGCGGTCCACCTCGCCCAGAACGATGTCCAGCGCGCCCAGAATAACCACGGAATCGGCGATCCAGGCGTCTTTCAGCATGTGTTTCAAGGACGAAAGGTTGCAGAACGATGGCGGGCGCACCTTGACCCGGTAGGGCCGGTCGGCCCCGTCGCTAACCAGGTAGACGCCAATCTCTCCCCGGGGGTTCTCGCCCCTTACGTAGACCTCGCCGGCGGGTGGACGGATCAAGCGGCGGCCCAAGGAAGATACGACTTCTCCGTGAGGGAGTTGGTCCAACGCCTGCTCGATGATACGCACTGATTGATAGATCTCTTGGACACGCAGGTAATACCGGTCCCAGCAGTCGCCATCCAGGCCGATGGGAACGTCGAAATCGAACCGGTCGTAGACCGAATACGGCACGGCCTTGCGCAGGTCATAATCGACGCCCGATGCTCTTAGGCAAGGCCCGGTCAGTCCGTAGTCGATGGCGTCTTCAGCAGTCATCACTGCGATGTTCTTCAGGCGGGCGAGAAAAATCTCGTTAAAGCTGAGGAGTTTGTCGGATTCCTCGGTGTCCTTCTTTACCAGGTCCAGCACTTCCCGAACTTCCGCCACGAAGTTCTCGGGAACGTCCTCTTTAAGGCCGCCGATGCGGAAGTAGTTGTGCATCATGCGGGCGCCGGAGACCGACTCAAAGAGTCCTTGGATCCGCTCTCGTCCGCGGAAACAGAACATGGAGGGCGTCATGGCCCCGGCGTCCAGCCCCATGGTGGCGATGAACAGCATGTGGCTGGCGATGCGGTTGAGCTCGCAGAGGATCACCCGAATGTACTCGGAACGTTCCGATACCTCCAATCCCATGAGTTTCTCGACCGCCCGGCAGTAGACCTGTTCGTTGTTGAAGTTGGCGATGTAATCCATGCGGTCGAACAGGGTGATTACCTGGTGATACTGCTCGCCTTCGCAAAGTTTTTCCGAGCCCCGGTGCAAGTAGCCGATATGGGGCACCACGTCAACGATCTTCTCACCGTCCACCCACAGCACCATGCGGAACACGCCATGGGTTGAGGGATGCTGCGGCCCCATATTCAGCAGCATCTCTACCGGTTCGGCGTTGGGGACTATGTTTCCCGTGGGCTGAGTCGTGCCTGGTTGGGTCGAATCTGAAGTTTGCGTCATATCTAGTTGGTGGCCGGATCGAAGTCTTGTTCGGAGGGAGTCCCTATGAACCTGATCTTTGGTTCCGGGGGCGGTTCAACCTCGCTGCTCATCCAGACCTCATCGTTGAAATAGAACCCGGTTTCGATCAGGGTCTCTTCAAGCACTCCCAGTTTTTCGCAGTCTTCCAGGTATTCCGACACCTGGCGCCGGAGCATGTTTTTCGCTTCCTCAAGCGTGTCACCAAACCCGGTAATCAGCAGCTCGGGACATAGCGCTTCATATCCGGCGCCGGCCGGAGTCTCTTCGATCCGGTAGACCACCCGGTCAAAGGGCGCTTGTTTGGCTGATTTCGATTTTTTCGCCAAAGTCATTCTCCGTCCGGAGGTAATGCCGCCTCGGCAAATTCCAGTTGCAGTTCGGTCTCATCATCAACGCCAGGATAACCGGCGTCGACCAGAACGCTACTAAGAGTGTCGGTCCCGTCGTGGGACTCGATCCAGGCCCGGACGATTTGAATCAGTTCCTCTTGGGCAGCTTCAAGGGTCTCGCCTTCGCCTACCAAACCGAGGTCGTCTAATCGGACAACGTATCTGTCATCTTCCGTGTTGATCTGGGCTGTCAGGAGCACCGTCTCCATATTCTTCTAAAACTCCTGGTATTCATTGAAAGGAAATTCCTTGCGCCCTGGAAACCCCTCGAAACCCTCATAAAGGAGCAGGGGTGACATGTCAGGATGACCGTCAAAACTAACTCCAAACAAGTCATGGGCTTCCCGTTCGTACCAATCGGCCGCCCGCCAAACGGATGTGACGGATGGAACAGTGGTGTCCGAATAGGGGACGTTGGTCCGCAAAACAAGCGTGCGTTCCGGTTCCAAGGACTGCAATATGTAGACCATCTGAAAATATTCCGAGTAGTCGACACAAGCCAAGCAGAGTAGCATCTCGGTTGCGGTCCGCGGGTCTTCTTTGATCAGACGGCAGGCCTCGAGCGTGTGTTCTTTACTGATGCTTACCTGGGGGATGTCGTCCAATGCGCCGCCCTCGGGGAAGAAATCCTTGAGAACATCCAGAGAAACGTCAAGCAGCGCAATTCCCGACGGGGTCAGCTTCGCCAGTGGGTCTACGGCAGGCTCTTCTTCGCCATGACCTGCAGGTTTTGAAGTAGCAGCGGACTCGGGAGAGTCAACAGGCTCAGAAGCAGCTTCTTGATTCTCTCCGCTATCTGCCACTATTTCCCGGCGTCCCGCATGATTTTTTCTTGAAGCTTAATGATGCCGTACAACAGGGCTTCTGGGCGAGGTGGACAGCCCGGAACATAGACGTCAACGGGAACGATGTGGTCCACACCCATTACTACGGAGTAAGACCGGTAATAAGGGCCGCCGTTGGTGGCGCAGCTACCCATGGCTATCACCCACTTGGGTTCGGGCATCTGCTCGTAGAGCAGGCGGATGGGGTCGGCCATCTTTTTGACCACTGTGCCCGATACGATCATCACGTCAGCCTGTCGGGGCGAAGGCCAGGTGACCACGCCGAAGCGGTCGAAGTCATAGTGGGCCATATAAGTGGACATCATCTCGATAGCGCAGCAAGCCAAGCCGAAGGATAGTGTCCACAGCGATGACTTTCTGGCCATTGCGAACAGTTGGTCGGTTGAGGCGGTGATGATCCCGGGCAGCTTTCCGCCCATGGCCTGATCATACAAACTAGGACCAGGCTGGTTGCCCGGTCCCACAATTATTTCTGCCATTCCAACACTCCCTTCTTCCAGGCGTAAATGATGGCGAAAAAGAGCACACCCAAGAACATCATCATGGCGTAAAAGGGAAGCACGTTGGCCTGATTCACCTTCTCCTGCATGAAGATAACGGCCCATGGGAAAAGGAATACCGCCTCAACATCGAAGATCAGGAACAGAATGGCGAAGATATAGAACCTGACGTTGATGTTGGACCAGGTATAGGGCGTAGGAGGAATACCACATTCGTAGGTGGTTAGTTTGGCCTCAGAATAGCGACGGGCCGAGAGGAACCGGGAAGCGGAGAACATCCCGCCGATAGCCACAGCCGCGACTACCGCGGACAATGCCACCGCGGTCCAGTTTTGAATGAACAGTTCGGCGCTAAATGTTTCGAGATTCATCGTTGGGAAATACAGACTGTCGCAGTATAGATGGGCGTCGGTGAGTTGGTTAACTTAGCCTCGATTTGCACCCGAAATATACCATCGGCAGGCGAACAGTGTCAACGAAATTCGCCGCCTGGTCAGGGCGAAAATCAGTTGCCTTCCATTGCCCTGAGTTGGGTTGAAGAGATGTCTTCCCGGAACTGTCCTTCCGGAATACCCTGGAACAGTCCCTCAAATCCTTCAGGGATGGGAACGTCGCTAAGGGTTTTGAATGCTCCTTGGTCTTCCCGTCCGGCCACGAGAAACCTGGTCCCAGCGGCTAACATCTCCGCCAGAGCCATCATCATGGCATCCCGGTCGTCGCCGTAATAACGCTGGGCCACCAGCCGGATAGCGGTGTCCCACCCCACAACAAAAGTCCGCCCTGGGAACAGCCTGGCCTTCTTGAAGAATGTCTCGGCCCTGGTCAATACTGCCGTCTCTCCGGCCGTGAATTGGACCAACCTTTTCAGAATCTCTGATTCTTCCAGGTCCGGTTTGTCCACGTTGGTTACCGACAGTTCGAATCCCACTTCGGAACCCGAAATCTTCGCGGCGATCTGAGCGAGTCCGTGGTGGCCCTGGTGTAGAGGGCTAAACGAGCCCGGAAGCAACGTGCCTGGAGCCTCACCTTCCACAATCATCTTTCCGGCGCGAACTACGACCCAAGCCGCGTCTCCTAATACTAGTTGTTCCAATGGAGCGGGGTGTTCGGTGCGTTCGATCTCGAGCTTGTCTCCGGGAGTCAGCCTAAGCTCCAAGTCGGAATCCAAACCTGAAAGCAGCATCAGTGCGTGGACCAAAAGGCGGCTGACCAGCTCTTCTTCGCCCACCCGGTCTCGCAGGCCCTTGTGGAGATTCAATGAGTACAGAGTGTTGCCCTGTTGGTCCCAAGCCGAGACGTATGCCCGGTGTTCGCCGCGTTTCGGGCGGTCGGTGGCGATGGTGGCGGCGCATGCCAAGCCCACTGGAGGCGAGTCGTCTTCTAGCTGGGCCTTGGCTTTGCGGAAGGCGGCCTTGGCCATGTCCTTGGCGGTCTGGGCCGACGCCGATTGCTCCGGCTCGAATCCCAAGAAGGCGTTCATGGACTCGTGGCCATAGGGCACCAGAACCTCCAGAATCGTTCGGGAGGCGCCGGCCACGCCCAATAACCAGGCCACGGCTTGGGTGCCGGCCCCCGAAACCGCCAGGACGGTTTTGTGGGGAGTGGCGTGAATTTTTTCTATGTGTGGACGGATTTCTTCCATGTTTGGGGGTGCCCTCGTCCTAACCTTCTCTCGTGCGCTGGAGAAGGAACTAAGTGTTTCCCTTTACTTAGGTTGCCAGGGAGTGTGGCTGATCTTGGCCATTGTGACTCGAGATGTTGCTATCTCGGACGACTGTTTGGCCTCCCAGCGTTCCAGCCATTCCCGAGGTAGTTCCCGGCGAGCATCACGCCACCAGAGCGGGTCGCCTTGTGCCAACGTCTTGCCATCCAATACATCGGCCAGGAAACAGGTCATATCTCCGCCGTCCATGGCGTTGATCACCCGGCAGTCCAGGTACCCGAAGCAGTCGGTCAGCAAAGGGGAGCCAGACGACCCTGCTTTAGTTCCAACACCTGCCAATTTGTCCTTTTCGCGGCCCGAAACCAAGCCGAAATCTCCGACGAGATCCAGTTGATCCGGCCTGAGGAAATTCAGGGCAAATGCGCCGCTAGACAGCACCATATCGTGACTGAGGTTGGTTTTGTAGAGTTGAACAACCACCCTTGGGCGTTCTGGAACTATGGCTGCGGCGGCGATGGCCACTGCGATCTGCACATTGTCCCTGCCCTGCCAATGGCTTGTGACCGCCGCCAAGGGCGACCAGAGCCTACCCATGATCGGCGCTATATCGGCATATTCCATGCTGCTCTTCCCGCCACGTTCAGCCTCAATTCAGCCCGGAAAGTGTAGCACTCGAACTTGTTTGCCACCAAGCATCGATTGAGCACGGGCGCTGTGCGGACCTACCAGTCAGGAGAATGGTCCTCGGCGCCGTTGGTGGTTAACCGGCGTTGGTTACCGCCGTCGTCGTCCATGATGAATATCTCGCCGGAGCCGTAAAGATAGGAAACGAAGGCCATCCGGCTGCCGTTGGGGGACCAGACCGGTTCAAGGTCGTCGGCCTCGTTGGTGGTCAATCGTAACTGCCGCGAGCCGTCCTCTTCCATAATGTATATCTCACCGTTGCCGTCGCGGAAAGACACAAAAGCAATTGTATTACCGTTAGGAGACCAGGCGGCGCCCACGTCGTCTTCCTCGTGTTGGGTCAGCCGGGTCAGTTGAACATCGTCCTGCCAGGTGCCGTCTTTCAGTCGGCTGGCCAGATACAGGTCTGAATTACCGTCCGTTACGCGGACAAATACGATGTGCTTCCCATCGGGAGACCAGCGGGGGTCGGAGTCGTTCTCTTCTGTCAGATGGACCAGGTTCACGCCGTCGGGGTTGCGTAGCCACAGCCCCCGCTCCTCGGATGAGCCGCGCCGCGAAAAGGCCAGCCAAACGCCATCAGGAGACCAATCGCCAAGCATGTCGTCTGGGTCCTTGGCCGTGATACGTATGGCTTTACCGCTATCCATGGACAATAGGTACACCTCGGCGTTGCCGTCTTGGTGGGAGATGAAAGCCAAATTTTCGCCGTTAGGCGACCAAAGGGGCGCTTCATCGTCGCCGGGTATGTTGGTCAAACGTTTGACAAGTTTGCCATTACGGTCAACTTGGTTTATCTCTAGATCGCCTGATTCGTCGGAGACGTAAGCAACCAGCTTGCCGTCGGGAGACCAGATGGGGTTTCGGTCCGAGCTCCGGTTGTCGGTTAAAGGAGTGGAGACGCCGGAGTCGGGGTCGATCACGAAGATCTCGGCGTCGCCGTCCACTTCAGAGACGAAAGTGATCTTGGCTGTGTCCGACCCACAGCCGATGACCAACGCCACCAATGCCACCGACGCAAGGGAGAGGATTTTTGCCAGTAGGCTACGTCTCATCCGCCCATCCACACAACGGGTAATTTTTCCGTTCCTCAGTGATTATAGCCAATGCTCCCCAAGCACTGGCCTTGATGTGATAGCCGGATTGAGGGAGAACTGACCCAAACGCGGGACTCGATTAGATCGACCGCAACGCTTGACACCGCCTCAACCCCCGACTAGCATCTGCCCAAGCTGTGGGTTACCCGCACTCCACTCAAAATCACAACGAGGTAGGCCATGAAAGCGTTACTCGGAGCCAACCTGATTGACGGTACCGGCGGACCGGTTCTGCAAGACTCCGCCGTATTGATAGATGGCGAACGGATCAAAGAGGTTGGCCCAAGAGCAGCCGTCCAGCTTCCCGCAGGCACGGAAGAGATCAATCTTAGCGGCCTTACTCTCCTTCCGGGCCTGATCGACACCCACGACCACCTGGCCCACAAGAACTACAGCTTGATCAGCAGGTGGGAGATTGAAGACCCGGCCTCCTTGCACCACCTGAAGACCGCCAGGGCGATAGAAGAATCTCTGGCAGCCGGCTACACCTGCATCCGCGACGCCGGTGGTCTGGACGCCGGGTTCAAACTTGCCGTAGATCAGGGGCTGATCAACGGCCCCAGACTGCTGACCTCCGTGGCCATCGTCTCCCCAACCGGCGGTATCGGCGACCGGGTTGCCGCATCCGGCCACCGGAACACTTTCAACAACGACCCAATGCACCCTGACGGCGTTGCCAACGGGCCCAATGACATTCGGGCCTTGGTCCGCGAATTGGTGCGCGTGGGCGCCGACGTGATCAAGTTCGCCACCACCGGAGGAGCCAGTTCCCGGTCTGGGCACGGACCTAAGGACATCGCCTTCGGCCCTGACGAAGTTAAGGCCTTGGTAGACGAGGCCCGGTCACAAGAGAAATACACAATGTGCCATGCAGTCGGCGGCCCCGGACTACGCATGTGCATCGAGGCTGGAGTCGGCTCAGTGGAACACGCCTGTTACCTGGCCGAAGACCCTGACTTAGCCAAAATGATGGCCGACAAAAACGTCTTTTTCACGCCCACATTCGAAGTCTACGAGTTCCACTCGACAATCAGCGCGCCCCATATCATCGAACGGACCAAGCAGTTGATGCAGATTCATCAAGAGAGCCTGCACATGGCTGTTAGCGCCGGAGTGAAAGTTTCCGCGGGGACCGACGCCGGCGGATTCGTCCACGGCGACAACGCCCGGGAGATCGAACTGATGGTCGAGCGTGGCCTCTCCAACATGCAGGCCATCCAGACCGCCACCGGCTGGGCGGCTGAGTGTGTCGGCCAGGAGAAGAATTTCGGTACCGTGAAGCCGGGACTGTACGCCGATTTCCTGGTGGTGGATGGAGACCCATTGAAGGACATCAACGCCATCCGGAACAAGGACGGCATCAAGATGGTCATGAAGGGTGGCATCGCATACATCGACAACCTGCCCGTCGGAGAACCGCAGGCTGTTGGTGATTAATAGTTAACCGTTGGCGATCGAAAACGCATCGGCGTGAACAAGTTTTCTTGTATCATTGAGCGATGCGTTTTCATGTCTTGACCCTGTTCCCGGACGCCTTTCGCGGCCACCTGGAATACAGCATGCTGGCCCTGGCCCTGCAACGGGGCCTGGTGTCGATCGATGTCATTGACATTCGCGACTACTCCCATGATCCGCACAACACGGCCGACGACTACCAGTTCGGCGGTGGCCACGGCATGGTCATGAAACCCGAGCCGGTATTCGAAGCCACCGAGGCGGCGTTGTCAGGGTATTCTGAGGCGGACCGGGCTGAGATACCTATTATTTTGTTCACTCCCCAGGGCGAGATGCTGACCCAACAGGTGGTCGAAGAGTTGTCTCGGGCGCAGGCAGTGGCCATGATCTGCGCCCATTACGCAGGCATCGACAACCGGGTGCCAGATTTCCTGGCTACCAGAGAGATCAGCCTGGGAGATTTTGTCCTGACCGGCGGGGAGCTACCGGCCATGGCACTGATCGACGCCATGTCCCGCCTGGTGCCGGGGGTGATCGGCTCGCCTGAGAACGTGGCCGAGGACTCCATCACTTCTAGCCTGCTCCAACACCCGCTGTACACCCGGCCAGCCGAATTCAGCGGCATGGCGGCTCCCGAGATTCTACTGTCGGGCCACCACGCCAACATCGAAAAATGGCGCAGGGAGCAGTCGCTCCAGCGCACCCTGGAACGCCGGCCAGACCTGTTGGCGACAGCCGACCTTAACCAAGCAGACTTGAAGTACCTAAAATCATTGGGCTATCAGCCCCCAGAAATACCGGCGTAGAACTCCAACCACCATGGCCAAATCCGATTTCAGATTCATGACCAAGATCAGAGTCCGCTGGATGGAGTGCGACGGACAGGGCATCGTCTACAACGGCGCCTATCTGGGTTACCTGGAGATCGGGCAGGCCGAGTACTACCGCAACCTGGGCTTCGCCATCTATATCATCCCTCAGAGCGGTTACTTCGACTTCGTCGTGGTCAAGAGCACCCAGGAGTTCAAGGCACCGGCCAAAGTGGATGAGATCATCGAGCTACACGTTCGGGTGTCCAATATCGGCAACACCAGCCTCACGCTTAACCTGGAGATCTACGCCGAGGGCAACGACCGGCTGCTCACTTCCATAGAGACGGTCTATGTGGGCTACGATACAGCGACTGAGTCCACCAGACCGGTCCCCGATGCCATACGCGAACTGGTAATCCATTTCGAAGAAACGGGAGAAGTGCTGCCGATAGAGCAGTTTCCCGAACTGGCCAAAGCGACATCTTTCAACCAGAAGTAGCCAAGAACAGCCACGCGTTTCATGTTGACGAAATCCGTAATCATGGCTAGACTACGAAGACCCCATGCGCGGCTGGCTGACTGCTGACCGCTGAGAGCTGACCGCTAACGATGGCCCGATTATTTGACCTCCACATCCACACGACCAAAGGCAGCAGCGACAGCAGCCTAACCCCGGAAGACCTGATCCTGGAAGCAGATCGTTTAGGCCTGCGCGGCCTCTGCCTCACCGAGCACTCCGGCCCTTGGGACCGTCACGAATTCAAGAAGTTCGCCAGCCTACACAAAGTCGTATTGATCCGCGCCATGGAGGTGGAGACCGACTACGGCCACATGCTGGCCTTTGGGCTGGACCGCTACCAGGCGGGGTATAACAAAGCTGCTGAACTGCGCAAGGCCGCTACGGCAGCCGGCGGGTTCGTGGTCACCGCCCATCCCTTCCGTGGCGTTCTAAGCGGCAACGGCAACCGCGGCCGTGCCCTCATATATCAGTCCATCCCCGACCCCCTACCCGAAACTCCTGAGGATGCCCTGGACCACCCCGTGTTCAAACTGGCCGACGCAATCGAGGTGGCCAACGGCGGTACGGTCGACCGGGAGAACGAATTCGCCATGCAAGTCGCTGGGTTACTGAAGATGCCCGTCACTGGTGGCAGCGATGCTCATTCAACCCATGGCCTGGGCAAGTTTCTGACCGAGTTCACCGATGAGGTCAACACCGAAGCCGAGTTCCTTAAAGCCCTCCACTCCAAGGAATTCCACCCAGTAACCGGCCTGCGCACGGGAAACCTCAAGCCCTACGTGGTTTAGCCACTCCTGACTTTGATTGGCGGGCATACCGCAATGCTTGCGCCTTAGCCATACTGGTCTCCGATCGCCTTTCTTCCAGCATTCACCTCATTTTGTGTCACATTTGGGTCGAACCAGTGCAACAACCATGCTAAACTGCCCCAGTCATGGCTGTGCGTTCTACACCACCGAAATTGAGCCAGCTTTGACAGACGATGTGTGAAGTTGTGACGGGAGTGAAATGGTGCTTTTCGATACGGACATCTCCCCTTTTGAACAGGTCAATGTAGCACTGGACCTGGAGACCACCGGCCTGGACTCCAACCGCCACCAGATACTTGAGGTCGGCGCGGTCCGCTTTCGCGGCGACGAGGTCATTGAGACCTACCAAACATTGGTTAACCCGGGCGTCCCCATTCCCGAGTTCATCCAGCGTCTTACCCACATCTCCCCTCAACAGGTGAAACGGGCGCCTTTTTTCTCTTCAGTCGCCGCTGAGATTGAGGAATTTTTGGGAGCAGACCCGATAATCGGCCACAACATCCAATTCGACATCGGGTTCCTGGCCAATAACGGCGTTGCACTGAACAACCCATCCTACGACACATGGGACTTGGCATCAGTCTTCATGCCTCAGTCCCGCCAGTATTCCCTGAAATACCTGACTTCTTATTTCCAGGTGGATCACAACGATGCGCACCGGGCGCTGGCCGACGCGATGGCCACCAAGAACGTGTTCATCAAGTTGCTGCGCCTGGCCGCTGAGCAGGATTCCGGGTTGTTGGGCTATCTCTCCAACCTGGCCGCCCGCAGCCGCTGGTCCATCGGCGGGATTTTAGCGGGCCTTGAAGGTTCTGGTGACACCCAGACTTCGTCCGTGGGACTTACCGGCCTCGATCTACAGCAACTGTCCATCCGGCTAGGGTCGCCAGAGAAACGCCACGCCGACCCAGCCCTCGGCGACCTCAGCCAGGAGAAAGTCGCCAGCCTGTTATCCAGGGAAGGTCCCTTTGCCAAGGTGTTCTCCGGATTCGAACACCGGCCAGAGCAGGAACAGATGCTGGCCGGTGTCACCAAAGCCATGTATCACAGCCAGCACCTGGTGGTAGAAGGCGGCACCGGCGTCGGAAAGTCCATGGCCTACCTTCTGCCCGCGGCGCTCTTCGCTATCTCCAAAGGCCAGCGGGTGGTGATCTCAACCAACACCATCAACCTCCAAGAACAGTTGATGAACAAAGATATTCCCGCCCTTACCGCGGTTTTGGAGGAGTCGGGGTTGGTCGAAGAAGGGGTCCTGAAGGCGGCACTGCTCAAGGGCCGGGCCAACTACCTGTGTCTCAGGCGCTGGAACCATCTGGCCCGTAGCGACTCCCCGACCATTGACGACGCCCGCCTGCTGTCCAAGACCTCGGTCTGGATGCAGAACACGGTGAGCGGAGACCGGGCCGAGATCAACCTGTCGGGCCGGGACTTTGGTTCTTGGAACCACATCTCAGCCGGCGAAAAGGGGTTCTGCCCTGGCCTTCGTGACGGGTCGCCTTGCTTCCTCAGGGCTGCCAGAGAGCGGGCCGAACAGGCCCACATCATCGTAGTGAACCATGCGCTGCTGCTGTCGGACCTGGCCAGGGGCGGTGGCCTGATCCCTGAGTATCAACACCTGGTCATCGACGAGGCACACAACCTGGAGGACGAAGCCACCAGGCAATTGGGATTCAGCGTGTCTCAAGAAAAGTTGGACGAGGTCTGGGAGCCGCAAATCAGGCTGACCACCCAGATTCGCCAGGCTATCGCCGCCGAGGGCCTTGCCTCATCCATCAGGCAAGAGGCCGAGACCGCCGTGGGTGATGTGGAGAATGAGGGAGCGAAGATACGCCAGATCTGGGCCCGGCTCTGGGCCGAGGTGGAGCGCTTCCAAGCAAACCAGAAGTCCGGTTCATCGGACAACAGCCAGCAATTGCTGATCACGCCCCAGACACGGAACACTCAGAGCTGGACCGACCTCCACCTGGCCTGGGAGAACCTTGATGTTGGCCTGCAGCAGGCCGCCCAAAACGTGGGCCGCTTGCACCGATTCCTGGAGTCAACCAAGCTACCCGCCGCCAACGACCAGCCCGCCCTGGTGATGGAAACCGCGAACTTGATGGACGATGTTGAAACCGTCCGGGAGCAGTTTAACTCGATTCTGGGCAACCCCATGGACGACGACATCCACTGGGTCAGCAACGACCAGGTCCGGGGCAACGCCACCGTATCGCTCAATTCGGCGCCCTTGGACATCAGCAACACCCTGGCCACCGAGTTGTTCCAGCACAAAGACAGCGTGATACTGACCAGCGCCACTCTCAGCACTGAAGGCAGTTTCGACTACTTCAAAAGTCGGGTCGGCGTGGGCAGCGATTCCGAGGAACTGTTGGTGGGTTCGCCTTTCGACTACCAAAAAGCGGCGCTGCTTCTGATTCCGGAAGACATGCCGCCGCCCAACTCGGACCGATACGTGAATGCCATGGTCAAGGTATTGACCGACTTGGGAACGACAATGAAGGGCCGCACGATGGCATTATTCACATCTTATGCATCGCTTCGGGCGGTGGCCCAACGCCTTCGCGCGCCGCTGATGGGCGAAGGCGTGCAGGTATTGGCCCAGAGCATCGACGGCTCGGCACAGCAACTGATGACCAGATTCGCCGAAGAACCCAACAGCGTGCTGCTGGGCACCGCCAGCTTCTGGGAGGGCGTGGATATGCCTCCCGGACTACTGAAAGCGCTGGTCCTGACCCGCCTGCCTTTCCAGGTGCCGACTGACCCTATAGTCAAGGCCCGCTCCGATCAGTATGAGTCCCCGTTCAGTCAATACTCGGTGCCCCAGGCTGTGCTGCGGTTCCGGCAGGGGTTCGGCCGCCTGATCCGCAACAAAGAAGACACAGGCACCATAGTGATCATGGACAACCGTATCACCGCTAAGAACTACGGCAACTCGTTCTTGAAATCCATACCCCCATGCACGCTTAAACCGAGCAATCTGATGACCGTTGGCCAGTTAGCCGCCCAGTGGAACGCCTGAGAATCGCCTCTCGCTCAAACCTTCGCCTCCGCTCGTCCTGACAACGTATACGCAATTACTCTTCTGCGATTCACGTTGACGATTCAACTCCCTAGTTAGGATGTGCCGAATCTATAACGCGGTGGCTAGCGCGCGTCATTCGGGACAACGAGGCCGGAGGTTCAAATCCTCTAACCCGACCATTTCTTTACGATATGCGTTGGCTCAAATACCATATTTAGTGACGTCCGATTCCATCAAACGGAGATTCCGCACTTAAAACTATGTATTCATTTGGCATAGCCCCTCAATTGAGGGGGCTTTTGCACCCACAATCGATGCCCGGCTCAGGGACGAACCGATTACCAGCCGATTACGAGTCAGCTATAAACTATACTCAAGGGTAACGCCGTGTGTTGTAGAGGGTGGTGCGTGGCCTATGACTCAAATAATTAAAGGCCGGGTTAAACAGATCTGGCATCGTAATCTTGGGTGTTCGGACCTAGAGATCCACGAGGCTGACCCGATTATCGGTTCCGACCGTTCTTCCCCAGAAACAATCGGCCTTTGGATCAAGAAAGAATTTGAACCGAACTACCGTCCATCATGGTCAGAAGAGGACGATTTGGAGCAGCAGTCCCTATTCAACAAGTATTTTAAGGGTGAACACCCCGCCAACACCTTGGTCGAAATCACCGCTTTGGCGGAGTCAGAAGACAGGATCGGCCAGAGATGAGCGCAGTCTACAGTCCTCATGTCAAGTTCCTGCGTAAGTGGGGGATCAGGGGCGGCGGAGACGGGGAGTTCAGGTGGCCCCAGGGCCTGGGCATAAACAATGAGGGCAACGTCTACGTGTCAGAATGTAGCAATGATAGGATACAGGTCTTCGACCCACAGGGCAGGTTCCTGCACAAGTGGGGGAGCGAGGGCAGCGGAGACGGGGAGTTCATCCGGCCCCAGGATTTGGCCATAGACGGCGACGGCAACGTCTACTTGTCAGATCGAGACAATAATAGGATCCAGGTATTCGACCCACAGGGCAGATTCCTGCGTAAGTGGGGGGTCACGGGCAGCGGAGACGGGGAGTTCAGGTGGCCCCAGGGCCTGGGCATAGACAATGAGGGTAACGTCTACGCGTCAGATCGAGGCAATCATAGGGTCCAGGTCTTCGACCCACAGGGCAGGTTCCTTCTCAAGTGGGGGATGAGGGGCAGCGGAGACGGGGAGTTCAGCCAGCCTCAGGGTCTGACCATAGACGGTGACGGCAACGTCTACGTGTCAGAATATGGCAATTCTAGGATCCAGGTCTTCGACCCACAAGGCAGGTTCCTGCGCAAATGGGGGAGAGAGGGAAGCGGAAACGGGGAGTTCAGGACGCCCCAAGGTCTGGGCATAGGCATTGAGGGCAACGTCTACGCCTCAGATCATTGGAACGATAGGCTCCAGGTCTTCGACCCACAGGGCAGGTTCCTGCGCAAGTGGGGGATTAGGGGCAGCGGAGACGGGGAGTTCAGCCAGCCTCAGGGTCTGGCGATAGACAGTCAGGGCAACGTCTACGTGTCAGAATATGGCAATGATAGGATCCAGGTCTTCGATCCACTGGGCAGGTTCCTGCGCAAGTGGGGGGTCACGGGCAGCGGAGACGGGGAGTTCAGCCAGCCTCAGGGTCTGGCCATAGACGGTGACGGCAACGTTTACGTGTCAGAATATGGCAATGATAGGATCCAGGTCTTCGACGCACAGGGCAGATTCCTTCTCAAGTGGGGGATCAGGGGCAGCGGAGACGGGGAGTTCATCCGGCCCCAGGGTCTGGCGATAGACAGTGAGGGC
>Ga0207966_1000480_pt1 | contig 23096 bp, 20 predicted proteins | sample Knorr_S23_td_NAD_FD_185611 | JGI IMG/M metagenome (GOLD analysis project Ga0207966, IMG submission 185611) | Marine microbial communities from Southern Atlantic Ocean transect - Knorr_S23_td_NADW_ad_2500m_LV_B (SPAdes) (version 2) | ecosystem: Environmental > Aquatic > Marine > Oceanic | place...
GATGAAGAAGTTATAAAATATATAACTTCAGCAAATATTGCTTGCGGATTTCATTCAGGAGATCCAAACTGGATGAAAACAACCGTAGATCTGGCAATAGAGCATAATGTAGAAATTGGGGCACATCCAAGTTTCCCAGACTTAGTAGGTTTTGGGAGGAGATTTATAAATTCAGATTACAAAGAAATTAAAAATGATGTAATTTATCAAATTGGAGCTATTACTGCTTTTGTACCAAATAAAAAGCTTCAGCATGTAAAACCTCATGGCGCTTTATATAATCAAGCATTGGTTAATGATGAAACAGCTAAAGCAATATGCGATGCTGTTTTACATGTAGATCCTGAACTGATATTAGTTGTACTATCAGGTTCAAAATGGGCTGAAACAGCTAAAGTCATGGGACTTAAAATTGGTAAGGAAGTATTCGCTGACAGAGCAGTCGAGCCTGATGGCACATTAGTTTCAAGATCAAAAACCGGTTCGGTAATTCACGATATTGATGAAGTTGTTGAAAGAAGTATAAGAATGATTACCGAAGGGAAGGTTGAAGCTATAGATGGGAGTACCATAACATATGATGCTGATACAATATGTCTGCACGGAGATACTCCAGGTGCTGTAGATTTAGCCAAAAAGCTTAAAACTGAATTCGAAAATTCAAACATTAAAATAACTAAATTAAAAGATATTATTAATGAATAAAACTTTTAACACTCCTAAAATAAAATTAGCTGGCGACTGTGCAATAATAGTGGATATAGGTGACAGTATTCATCCCGAAATTAATTCTAAAGTACATGATTTTTGTTCTACTTTAGAAAATAACAAACCAACATGGGTAAGAGAAATAATACCAGCTTACAAAGGATTATTAATTTATTTCAATCCTTTAGAAATTGAGTTTTCAGATTTAAATTTATACATTAATGAAAATTATAATAAAATCTCAAAGTCCGCTACACTTAATAATAAGTTAATAATAATACCAACATATTATGGAGGGGAATTTGGTCCTGATTTAGATAACGTTATTAATCATACAAATTTATCTAAAAATGAAGTAATAAAAACACATTCATCTGTAAATTATCTGGTCTATGCAATTGGGTTTAGTCCAGGATTTCCATATCTAGGGGGATTGCCAGAAAAATTAAATACACCAAGATTAAAAAATCCAAGAATAAAAATACCTGCAGGGTCTGTGGCAATTGCTGAAACTCAAACTGGCATTTATCCATCAGCAACTCCAGGAGGATGGCAAATAATTGGAAAAACTCCGTTAAAATTATTTGATCATAATAGAAACCCTCCAGTTTTACTAAACCCAGGGGATAAAATAAAATTCGAACCAATAAAAAGCATTAAATTATATAAAACACTAGAAAAAGAAATATCACTTAATAAATATAAAATTGAAACTGATGAAATCTAATCAAAAACAAAAATCTACAATTATTATTGAAGAACCTGGAATGTTAAGTACTATTCAAGATCTGGGAAGATTTCAATATCAGAAATTCGGGGTGCCAACCAGTGGTGCATTAGATAGTCTGGCCTTTCAAATAGGAAATATATTATTAGGAAATTCTTCTAATAACCCAGGAATTGAAACTACGTTGAGTGGCCCAACTATAAAATTCAAATCAAATATGTGGATATGTATCACTGGAGCTCAAAGTTCTCCAATACTTAACGAAAAAAAAATTCAAATGTGGAAACCTATATATGTAAAAGAAAATTCAATCCTTAAATGGGGATCACTAAATTGGGGTATAAGATCATATATATTATTTAATATGAATATGGAAATGGAAAAAATAATGAATAGCTATTCAACAAATACCAGTCTTGGAATAGGCGGATATAAGAATGGCTTGCCTTTGCAAAAAGGGGATAAAATAAATTTAATAAATTCACATAATTCAATACCTTCGTTAAACAATAATTTTAATTATACAAAACACTATATCAGGCAGGAAAATAATATAACTTTAAGAATTATACTCGGACCACATGATGATTATTTCAATCAAAATGAAATAAATAAATTATTGTCATCAGAATTCATAATAACTCCTCAATCAAACAGAATCGGTTATCGATTATCGGGTCCTGAAATCAAACATTCTAAAAAATCTGACATAATATCAGAAGGAGGAGCTCTAGGATCAATCCAAATCCCAGGAGATGGGCAACCTATAATATTATTGCATGATAGAGGCACAACCGGAGGGTATCCAAAAATTGCCACTATTGCAAGTGTAGATATACCAAAAATCTCTCAAGCAAAACCAGGACAAGTTATCAAATTTAAAGAAATAGGCATTGAAGAATCTATATCGTTACTTAGATCTAGCAATCAAATACTACACAATTTAAATTCAATCTATAATACAAATTATTTTATAAATATTGAAAATACCAATAAAATAATTACAATATTTGATAAAAATAAAAATGAAATTGCGTCAACAAAAAAACATGATCAAATAAAACAATATAAATCCTACTCTCTAAATGCAAAATATAAAAAGAAAAAGTATTCATTTAAAATAAACATCGGATAATATTTAATATAAAAAATCATATGGATTATTTAAACCCAATATACGAATGGCTTATAAACCTTCCTTTTTATTATTGGATTATTTCAATATGCTTTTTATCACTAATGGATTCAATCATAAGCCCTGTTCCCCCAGATCCACTTATAATTTTATCGATAACCTATTTTCCTGAAAATATAATATTAACAATAATATTAGTTACACTTTCAAGTTATATAGGTGGACTAATTAGTTATTTTTTAGCTATTAAAATTCATCAAAACTATAAAAATTTAATAAATTACTTTGTATCTGAGGAAAAATTTAAAAAAACAAATATAATTTTCAATGAGAAAGGAGGTATTTTAATACTTATTAGTTCTATCACATTTATACCATATAAAGTTACTGCATGGTTATCAGGGTTAATGAGGTTTAAACTAACTACATTCAGTATTTATACATTAATAGGAAGATCAATAAGATATGGAGCAATAGGAATATTAAGCTATATTTTTGGAGATAGAATTCGGTATATACTTGAAACAACAATAAAAATTTCAGATTATATAGCTTATGCATTAATAGCCTTAGTAATAATATATTTTATCTTTTGGCTTTTAATAAAAAAAATTAATATAAATCTAAAATAAGGTGCTATCAGAATTTTTCATATTTGAAAGTACATTTACACAATGATCTATTTCACTTTCATTATTATAGAAAAAAGGTGAAATCCTAACACATCCTGGCCTATTATCTACAATAATAGCTGCTTTTTTTAATTCATCAACAACAAGAGGAGGATTAGAACACTCAATCATTGTAATACTCGCATGGTTATTCAAGTCTTCTGGAACCTTTAATGAAAATCCTAATTCTATTAAGCTATTTACCAATAAAGATGTAAGATGAAGAGTTCTATTTCTAATATTTTCAGCTCCCGTATCATTAATAAATTTTAATCCTTGTTCTGCAGGATATACTGCACTTATAGATGGTGTTCCTGTTTCAAATCGCGCAGCTGTATCAGAAAATTCAATTGTATGTGGGTCAAATTCAAATTGTCTTTTATGTGAAAACCAACCAGTAACAGATGGTTCAAGTTGATTAATCAATTCTTTTTTAACATACATATAAACTATACCTGATCCACCCAATAACCATTTCAATCCACCAGAAACCATTATATCTATATCTTTATCTTTTACATTGATAGGTAGTTGCCCCGTTGCCTGATAATCATCCAGGAAAAACAAAGCTTTATTACTTCTAGCAACTTTTAATATTTTTTCATAATCATTAATATATCCACTTAAAAAATATACCCTACTGGTTGCTACTAATTTGGTCTTTTCAGATATCTGTGAAATAAATTTATCAGTATCTACATACTTCATTGATTCTGATTTTACAATTTTAACCTTTCCTTGGCCTTTTAGTTCTCTTGCTTTAAAATTATGAGCTATAGTAGGAAAATCTAATTCAGAAGTAACAACTTCATCATCAGTACCTAAATCAATGCAGGATGAAATTACAGCAATTGCCTGTGAAACACTTGGCATTATTGCAATCTCATCTACAGATGCATTAATTAATTTTGCAAACTCCAATTTTAACGAGTTAGTCTTTTCAATCCAATCTGAGTACCATGCTGAAGCTCCCTTGGTAGTCCATGTATCAATATAAGATAGTAATGCATCCTTAGATTGATTAGATAACAAACCTAAGGAACATGTATTTAAATAATTTATTTTATCTAATGTTGGAAATTGATCCCTCAAATTTTGCCAATTAACATCATTGGTCATAATAACTCCTTAAATTAAGATACTGTCATCTTACTATATTTACCAAGATCATTGTAATTACCTTTATAAATATAAAATAAAACTTCATGATTTCTGTAAACAAAAACAATCAAAGTAAATATAAGTCCTTGTAAAGCTAGTGAATAACCAGGATCAATATAATCTGCAGAAAAGCCATTAATAAAATTAAACAATGCCATACTCCCCCCTACATACATTGAATAAACACCTGCTATTCTGCCTCTAACATAATCAGGAGACATTATTTGTATGATTGTATGAACTATAATCATAAATCCTGCTTGGCTAAATCCCATAAGTATCATTGCAAAAAGTGAAAAATATAAATTTGATGAAAAAGATAGCAAAATAGGGGCAATTCCACTAAGTAATGCATAAAAATAAAACAATTTACCCCTTAATTTTCCATCGGTAGCACCAGCCAAAATCAACGATGTTATTAATGAACCAACACCCACGCACATCATCAGATAACTAACCCCACTACCTTCAGCTCCTAATTTATGTACTGCAAAATATGGCAGCACTGATTCAAAAGACATTGTTAAAGTACAATGCAAAGCTGTTATACCAATAATAATTAAAAATGGTTTTGTTGAATGTACAAATTTTAATCCTTCACCTAAATTTTTTAAAAATGATTGCTTACTCATCTTTCCTGTTGATTCATTTTTAATTAATAAAGCAAAAAAGAAACTAAGTGCATAAAATCCTGTACAAATAAAAAATGCTACATCAGTACCGTTTAAACCTCCATTATCAGAGTTAAACATAGTAAGAAAAGGAGCTACTGCTAATGGTCCTAATAATCTTGTAGCATGAACAGTAGACATATTCAAAGCAACAGCATTTAACAATTTATCTTTTGGAACTATATTAGGAATTAAAGATTGCGATGAAGGCATTTGCGCAGCTCTTGCTGATCCTTGAATAAAAGCTAAAACAACTAAATGCCAGGGTAAAATAAAATCTAAAAAGTATAATATACTCAAGCCAAGATTATGTATAAAATTAACAAAAAACATTATTTGCAAAATTTTTCTTCTTTGAAACTTATCAGCCAAATATCCAACAAAAGGGGTAACCAAAACTCGCGGAATCATTGCTGCAAAAGTAACTAATCCCACCAGCATATTACTATCTGAAAGTTGATAAACCACCCATCCTCTAACAACTATCAAAGCCCAATAAGAAGATCCGGCAAATAAGTTTGCTAACCACATCTTTGAAAAATCTGGATATTTTAATGAGGCGAAATAATCGATATCACTTAATTTGCGAGAATTTTTGGGCGTATTATTCAATTGATTATAACAAGATTGTTTAGTATTTATGAAACTCTACTATCATTTATAAAAACAAACAAGATAGTTAAGCAGTTTATAAGATAAATATATTGACCTATTATATGTTTTATCTTAATATGATTTCTCTAATAAATGGGGACGCGTGGTTTCGACAGAAAATTTATTAGGCGGGATTGCAGGTCGAGGTCCATATTACTCGTTAAACTATGGAAAAAAATAACTGACAATAAACAGTTAGCTTTAGCAGCTTAAAAGCTGCTACATTGCATAATACTTTCCCCGAGAGAATTATGCGGTGTCGAAAATCGGGGTATAGCTCTGAAAACCCGGTGGTTCAGAGGAGAATTTAAATCGGAAAGCTTGAATAAACTCTTTCTGATTGAAGTCTTCAAGCTTAACATCAATCAGATAAACCTGTAGATGTCCTAGTCCGAATGTTTTTTGGACGGGGAGTTCGACTCTCCCCCGTCTCCACCATAATATAAAATATGAATATAAACCTAAGAGAAACAAAAACTATTTGGAGTATCGCGATACCTATTCTACTTGGCACCTTATGGGATCCTGTAGTTAACATAATAGACACTTCCATAGCCGGACACTTTGAAAATGAAAACTATCTTGCTTCTTTAACTTACGGAAATAATATAATAAGCAATTTTTATTGGATTTTTGGATCCTTAGGAATGGCAATAACTGGATATACATCTCAAAAAGAGGGGCAAAATCAATTCAATAAAATTTCAGAAGTTTTAGTAACTAGTATTTTATTTATGTTTGTAATTTCAATTCTTATTTTAATTTTCCAAAAACCAATTTGGATTCTATGTTCATTAATATTTAATCAGAGTGTTGAAATTGAAAAAATAACAACAGAATATTTTTATATTAAAATTTTAGGAGTAGGTCCACATTTGATAATAATGATTTTAAGTGCATGGTTTCTTGGAATTAAAAAACCAAAAGTAATCTTCAAAACATGGACTTTAATGGGGATATCTCACATTATTATAGTTTTATTATTTACTAATTATTTTAATACAAAATTAAATGGTATAGGTTATGCAACAATAATTTCTCAATGGATAAGTTTAATTTATATTATCACTGAAATACCAGTAAATTTAAAAAAAATAAATATAAAGTTAACTATCTATAAATTACTTCCTAAAAAAGAAATTATGTTTCTAGGCAGTTCGTTTGGAGATCTGATGATACGAACTCTTCTCCTTCAGACAGTTTATTTAGTAACTACATATATTTCTAGTAGATTGGGAGCAACTGCATTAGCTTCTAACGGTATTTTCTTGCAACTCATTTTTTTCTCATTCATGACTATTGATGGGCCAACACATGCTTCAGCTCCATTAATTGGTGAATATATTGGTTCGAAAAAAATAAAGAAATTTAGATCCATTTATGATAACGCATTAGTTTCAGCAGCATTTACTGGATTGGTATTCACATTAATATATTTAACTTTAGGAAAAAATTTAATTAATTTAATTACTAATATAGAGACAGTGCGACTGGAAAGTTACAAATATATAATGATAATAAGCATCATACCTTTTATTTCTTCTCTTGCATTTCAATTAGATAGCACATTTTCAGGGATGTTGAAAACAAAAGAAATGAGAAATACTGTATTATATTCAACAATAATATTTTTATTACTCGCATATTTTTTAACAAAACTTTGGGGAAATTACGGTCTTTGGATATCGCACATCGTTTTTTTATCATTGCGGGGTATATTATTAAAAAATTGTTTAAATAAATATCTAAAAAATTTAACATAAATTATATTTATGAAAAATATTGAAACAGTACACAAAAACAAACAATCTTTATGGATAGATTTCATATCCAAAAATCTAATTGAATCAGGTAAGTTAGAAACACTTATCAATAAAAACGGGATTACCGGATTAACCAGTAATCCTTCGATATTTGAAAAAGCAATATCAGATAGCAATGATTATGATGAGGACATAAAAAAATTATTGAAATCAAATTCAAAAATTTCCAGTTATGAAATATTTGAAGAATTAAGCATATATGATATAAAAAAAGCTGCGGAACTTTTGCTAAATACTTATGAAAATTCCAACCATTTAGATGGTTATGTAAGTATAGAAGTTTCCCCCAAATTAGCTTACAAATCAAAAGAAACGATAGATCAAGCAATAGTTTTAAACAAAAAAATCAATATGCCTAACATAATGATAAAAGTGCCTGCTACTGATGAAGGTATAGATGCAATTAAAATACTGACGAATATGGGATTAAATATTAATGCAACATTAATGTTTAATCAAAGACATTATAATAATGTAGCAACTGCATTTTTAGAAGGAACAAAAAATTATTCACAAAAACTACTTCCATTTTCTGTAGCTTCATTCTTTGTGAGCCGGGTTGATACAGAAATAGATAAATTATTAGTAGACAAGGATAAAAATCATAAATTATTAGGAAAAACTGCAATTATAAATTCAAGGCTTGCTTATATAACTTTTTTAAAAAAATTCCCTAATCAAAATAAAAAACCATTACAAAAACCTTTGTGGGGAAGTACGGGTACAAAAAATCCAAATTACAGTGATAGTGTATATATAGATAAATTAATTGCTCCAAACACTGTAAATACAGTACCACTTGATACCATCGAAAAATTTGCCAAAAAAGGAAAGCCTGAAAATTATAATGGTTGGAATGAAAAAGAAATATTATCCCAGTTATCTGATTTAAATAAAATGGGTATTGATTTAAATCAGATAACTGAAAATCTACAAACAAAAGGAGTTCAATTGTTTGTAGATTCATTTGATAATTTAATAAATTCAATTAAAAGTAAAATAAATAATATACAAACCCAGTCTATATAACAATTCATCTTTTTTTATTCATCTTTTTTTAATAGATAGCTAATAAAAAAAATGATAAAATAATTTTTGATTATTTCTAATCTTATATTTTCAATATGAGGCCAGATGTACGAGCATGATATTTTAATAGTAGGGGCAGGACTTGCAGGATTAAGAGCTGCTCTAGAAAGTATTGAAGCAGGGAAAAACACTGCTATTTTATCCAAAGTACACCCTGTAAGATCTCATTCATGCGCAGCACAGGGAGGGATAAATGCAGCTCTGACTGACAGAGGAGATAACTGGGAAGATCATGCTTTTTCAACTATAAAAGGAAGCGATTATTTAGCTGACCAGGAAGCTGTTGAAATTATGTGCAGGGAAGCAGGGGAAAATTTAATCGATCTTGAGCACATGGGAGTAATTTTCAACAGAGATGAAGAAGGTAGACTAGGCACAAGAAGATTCGGAGGGCAATCAGTAGCAAGAACATTTTTTGTAGGTGCAATAACAGGATCAGCAATGCTTCATGTACTTTACGAGCAAACTGTAAAACAAAATGCCCAGGTTTATGAAGAATGGTTTGTGACAAAACTAATAATTGAAGATGGTGAATGCAGAGGAGTCATTGCTATGGATATAAATTCAGGCAAGCTAGAAATCATTAAAGCAAAATCAGTTATATTAGCTACTGGTGGTATAGGAAGAATTTTTGAACCGTCAACAAATGCATTAATATGTACAGGTGATGGTCTTGCACTTGCATATGATGTAGGTGCTTCTTTAATGGATATGGAAATGATCCAATATCATCCCACAGGGCTAGCAGGAAATGGAATCTTACTTTCTGAAGGAGCAAGAGGTGAAGGAGCTTATCTTTTGAATTCAAATGGTGAAAGATTTATGGAAGATTATGCGCCTGAGTATCTTGAGCTTGCATCAAGAGATGTTGTTTCCAGAGCAGAACAGACAGAAATAAATGAAGGGAGGGGCATTGACGGATGCGTTTTACTAGATTGTAGACATTTAGGGAAATCTAAAATAGAAGAAAAATTAGGTTATTTGCAAGAAGTTGCTATCGAATTTAGAGGAATTGATTTAGCAGAACAACCAATCCCAGTCAAACCTACTATGCATTATATAATGGGCGGAATTAAAACAGATTTTATGGGACAAACTGATATACCTGGATTATTTGCAGCTGGGGAATGTGCAAATGTAAGTGTACATGGTGCTAACAGATTAGGAGCAAATTCTCTTTTAGACACTATTGTATTTGGGAGAAGATCTGCTAGAGGAGCAATAGAATACTCTTCTCAAATAAATTCTATCTCAAAAAGTAAAGAGGAATTAAATAACGAAACAAAAAGAATTCAAAATATAATAAATAGAACAAACGGAGAAAGATCAGCTACATTAAGAAATGAAATGGGTGAAGCAATGACTTCTGGTATAGGAGTATTCAGAGATACAAAAAGCATAAAAATAGCAAAACAAAAAGTTTTAAATTTAATTGACAGATATGAAAATACATCAATAGATAATAAAGGAAAAATATTTAATACCGACTTAATTTTCAACCTTGAATTAAAATATATGTTAGATGTAGCTTTAACAATTTGTATTGGAGCAGAAAATAGAAAAGAAAGCAGAGGGGCTCATTATAGAACAGATATTACTGAAAGAGATGATAAAAATTGGTTAAAACATACACATGTAGCAAAAACAGATGGAGAAGTACAATTTTATACATCTGATGTTAACATTACAAAATGGAAACCAGAAATTAGGAAATATTAATGCTACAAACAGCAAAAAAAACCATTCAAATAGAAATCAAAAGACAAGATCCGGAAATAAATAATGGCGAATCTTATAATCAAATCTATGACGTTGAAGTCGAAGATTGGTTTACTGTTTTAGATGCATTAATTAAAATCCGTGAAGAAATTGATGGTACTTTATCTCTAAGATGTGCTTGTAGAGCATCTATATGCGGATCATGTGCTATGAGAGTAAATGGACAGGCAAAACTAGTATGCAAAACAAAACTTTCTGTTGTAGAAAAAAACAATAAAATATTAGTAGAACCTGTGGGAAATATGCCTGTAATTTCAGATCTTGTAGCAGACTTCAAACCTTTCTGGGATAAATTTAATGCAGTTGAACCATATTTGAAACCTGAAGGAGAAGTCCCTGAGGGCGAATACCTTGCACCTAATGAAGACATGGTTCATCTTGTTGGAGTTATGAATTGCATTATGTGTGGTGCCTGTGTGTCAGACTGCACAGTTCTTGAAGTAAAAGATAATTTTCTTGGACCTGCCGCTTTAGCCAAATCATACAGATTTATTGCAGACCCCAGGGATGGATCACAATTTGAAAGACTCCAAAATCTAGAAAAAGATGGTGGGATATGGGATTGTACTAGATGTATGCAATGTGTAGAAGTATGCCCAAAAGATGTAGATCCCATGGAACGAATAATGTCTATCAGATCAAAATCAATAGAAAATAAAATAGATAAAAATTATGGCGCAAGACATGCAAAATCTTTCACTGATCTAATTAAAAATAACGGAATACTGAATGAAGTATTATTAATTTTAAGAACCAAAGGTTTGTTTAATATAATAGAATTAGCCAAATTATTGCCTATTGCTATTGGTGCACAATTAGCGGGTAAGAGACCTCCATTTCTTTCCCATTCCAGCAAAAATAAAAATCAAATAAAAAAGATTTTCAAAAAATTGGAGGACAAATAATGAAATTTGCTTTTTTCCCTGGTTGTGTATCACGAGGCGCTTGTCCTGAATTATATACTTCTACTGTGAAAATATCTGAAATCTTAGGAATAGAACTTGATGAAAAAGCCTTAGAATCCGCATCATGTACCGGCGCAGGGGTACTTCAAGAAAAAAATCAGTTACTTGGAGATACATTAAATGCCAGGAATATAGCGTTAGCTGAAAAACAAAATCTTCCTATTCTAACCATATGTAGTACTTGTCAAGGAGTGATGTCGCAGGCAGAATACCGATTAGAAAACGAAGAATACAGAGCACAAATAAATGAAACTTTGGCAGATGAAGGTCTTGAATATACCGGAAAAACTCCCACAAGACATATTTTATGGATAATTGTAGAGGAAATAGGTGAAAAAAAATTCAAATCCTTAGTGAAAAGACAATTAGATGGATTAAGATTAGCTCCTTTCTATGGCTGTTACTTGGTAAGACCTAGTAAAGCACTAAAATTTTACGAAAAACCTGAAAGAGAAACATGTTTAGAAGACTTGACTGAATGGGTTGGAGCAACTGTCGTTGACTTTCCCGGTAAAACTGCATGCTGTGGCTTCCCTATTGTAACGATAAATGAGAAAGCATCTTTAAAAATGGTTGGAAATCATACAAGCACTGCGAAAGATCTTGGAGCAGCTGCAATGGTAACTCCCTGCCCCTTATGTCATTTGAATCTGGATCAGTATCAGGATAGGGCAGCTTGGATGATGGAAAGAGAAATTGATCTCCCAATTATTCATGTACCGCAATTAGTAGGCCTTGCATTAGGATTAGACCCAGAAGAATTAAAAATAAACAAACATGTTATATCTACAAAAAAACTACTGACTGAAATTTCTCTTAAACCTTAAATTATTAAGTTTATTTATATTATTGAAAAATATATAACTATAATCGATAATACTCATACCTCAGTAATTCTTAAATAAAGTTAATAAAAATACTAATGTATAAAAACTATCAATTAGGAGATTTAAACTCGGCTTACATTATGGGTCTTTATGAGGATTATCTAACAGACCCTGATAGTGTAGGGCTAGACCTAGTCAATTTTTTCCAATCTCAAGATTTTAAAAATATTCTTTCTAATCTAAGTTCTGAAAAAAACACATTTAATGATATAACTAACATAGTTGAATCAAATGATGAAATAATTGAAATTGAAAACTTGCGAAAAAATGGTCATAAATATGCGAAGTTAGACCCTCTTTCGATACACCCTTCTCCAGACATAAGTATAAACGCAAATGGCAAAACAATAAAATTAAAAGATTTGTATACTTCAAATATAGGATATGAATTCTATCACCTCGATAATCAAGATGAAATTAATTGGCTTATAGATAATATAGAACATTCAAATAATACTCAGCAATCCTATGATCAACAAATAAATCTATTAAATAGAATCACTGAAATTGATACCTTTGAAGAATTTTTATCAAAACATTTTCCTGCAAAAAAATGGTTTTCAATACAAGGAGAAGATTCTTTAATTCCTATGCTTGATAAACTAATTGAGCTAAGTGAGAAAGATAAAAAAGAATATATAACTTTAGGGATGCAACATAGAGGTAGAATAAGTGTTATGGCTACTCTATTTCAATTGCCATACTCAGAAGTATTCAGTTACTTAAAAGAAGGTAAAGTAACTAATACTAACAATGATCCTTACGCGGGATGGATGCAAGATGTACTTTACCATTATGGGTCAGAAATATTACATAACAATATTAAAATCAAATTATTAGATAATCCAAGCCATCTTGAACTTGCTAGTCCTGTTGTTAATGGTTATTTAAAATCTATACAAGAAAATATAATTAAAAATAATGCAGTTAATAAATCAATGAGCATCATAACCCACGGTGATGCAAGTTTTTCGGGGCAAGGAATAGTATCAGAACTTTTCAACATGAAAAACTTAAAACCTTATGATATTGGTGGCACAATACATATCGTAGTAAATAATCAAATTGGATTTACAACAAACCCGGAAGAAACCAAATCAAATGGATACTGTACAGACATAGCTAAAGCATACAACATTCCTATAATACATGTTAATGCAGATGACGTAGAGTCATGTATTAATGTGGCAAACTTATCTTACCAATATAAAATGACTTTCCAAAAAGATATCTTGATAGATTTAGTAGGATACAGAAGGCACGGACATAATGAAGGTGATGAACCATCATTTACTCAACCATTAATGTACAAAAAAATATCAAATCATCCTCACCTAAAAGAAATATACAAAAACAAATTAATCAATATTCATGGCAATGATATTGAAAACCTAACAAAACAATACACACAAAAATGGGATCAAATTCTTGAAGCAGAATTAGAAAACCCTAACAATGGGGCTGTATCTAAAAAACATCAAGAATTAATTAAATTAAACAAAGAAATATCAAATGAATATAACAATGCACCTACTAACATAAGCTTAAATACTTTTACTGATTTAAATAAAAAGATATTTGAATTACCTTATGATTTCACAATAAACAATAGGCTTAAAAGAATTTTAGAAAGAAAGCAAAATATAATTGAAACAAAATCTAAACTGGATTGGAGTCATGCAGAATTATTAGCATTAGGCAGTATAATCAAAGACGGGAAAAATATCAGATTGACAGGGCAAGATACCGAAAGAGGTACATTCAGTCAAAGACATGCTGTTTTGCACGATATAAATAATGGTAATAAATTTATCCCCCTAAATCATTTATATTCTGAACAATCTGAAATTATGATAAAAAACAGCCCATTAACAGAAATGGCTACTTTAGCTTTTGAATATGGATACACTTTGCTAGATACTGAAAATTCATTAGTTTTATGGGAAGCACAATTTGGAGATTTTGTTAATAATGCTCAAAGTATAATTGACGAATATATTTCATCAGGTTATTCAAAATGGGGAATTAAATCTTCACTTATAATGCTACTGCCACATGGTTATGAAGGACAGGGGCCAAATCATTCCAGTGCTCACTTAGAAAGATATCTAAGTCTATGTGCCGACTCAAACTTAAGGGTAATATACCCAACAAAATCAGTACAGTATTTCCATGCTTTAAGAATGCAATCCAAAGAAATTTTAAACAAAACCCCCATGATAATAATGACTCCTAAAAGCTTACTCAGACATCCTTTTGCAGCATCAGAAATAAGGAAATTTACAGAAGATAATTTTAAAAAAATAATTACTTATTTACCTAAAAGTAAAAATAAAATAAATAATTTAATACTTTGCTCAGGTAAAATTATAATTGATTTATTAGATGACGAATTAAATTCATTATCATCAAATAGTGCAATAATTTCTGTTGAAGAACTTTACCCATTCCCGAAAAATGAAATAATTAATTTCCTGAAAAAACATAAAGATATTAATAGATTTATTTGGATTCAAGAAGAACCAAAAAACAGGGGGGCTTGGCAATTTGTATCAAATCAACTTGATAAAGCTTCATTAACTAATGATTTTGAATTAGAATATTGTGGATCAATACAAAGAGCAAGTACATCAGTAGGAACTTCAGATTTACACAAGGTTCAAACTGAAACAATTGCAAAGTTATTCAAAGATATTAAATAAGAGGTAAAATTTGGCAATAGAAATAAAAGTTCCAGAAATGGGGGAATCCATAGTTGAAGCAACTGTGGGAGCTTGGGTAAAAAACGAAGGAGATCAAATAGAAGCTGGCGAAACAATTTTAGAATTAGAAACAGAAAAAGTAAATCTTGAAGTTACAGCACCAGCGACAGGAACTCTTGAAACAGTTAATATCCCAGAAGGAGAAATTGTAAATGTAGGAACTGTTCTTGGCACCATAAATACTGAATCAATAGAAAAAATACAAATCCAAGATAATACAAGCGATTCTAAAAAAGAATTAGAACTACCAAATAACACTAAAACTGAAACACAAGCAGAAAAATCAGAAGATAAAGATGTAAATATTACTCCAGTAGCTAAAAATCTTGCTGATAAACACTCCATTAATATAGATTCCATTAACGGATCAGGCAGAGCTGGCAAAATTACTATTGATGATATCAATACTGAAATTAATAAAAATAATCAAATAAATACATCTAATGATGAATTACCTGTTCCACAAGAATCATTAGAAACAAAAAAAAGAATTACTAAAAGAAGAGAAACCATTGCTAAAAGACTTACTGACGCTCATCTAAATACAGTAATGACGACTACCTATAATGAAGTTGATATGTCAGAAATAATGGCAATCAGATCAAAATACAAAGATTCATTTAAAGAAGAAAAAGGTGTCGGATTAGGCTTTATGTCATTTTTTGTCAAATCAGTTGTACAAGCATTAATAGACTTTCCAAATCTTAATTCAGAAATGCAAGAAAAAGAAATAATATTAAAAAACTATTATCATGTAGGAATTGCTGTGGCGTCTGAAGAAGGGTTGGTCGTTCCAGTATTAAAAAATGCTAACACCTTATCATTTTCACAAATTGAAAAATCAATAGCTGATATGGTTACCAAAACCAAGACCAAATCACTTACTATTGATGATTTAACAGGTGGAACGTTTACTATTACTAATGGAGGAGTTTTTGGATCTATGTTCTCAACTCCGATTCTAAACCACCCACAGGTAGGCATTCTTGGAATGCATACAATAAAAAAGAAACCTGTTGTAATTAATGATGAAATTGTTATAAGACCAATCATGTATTTAGCATTAACATACGATCACAGAATAGTAGATGGAGGAGAGGCTGTTCAATTTCTGGTCAGAATCAAAGAATTTATAGAAGATCCTCAGAAATTACTTATTGAGAATTAATTGAATTATGTCAAATATATCAAAAAATAAAAATCCATTATTAAATTGGCACCATCCTACCAAAGTATATTTTGGAAAATCAGTATTGCTTCAATTATCTGAATTAATAGAAGAAAATTTTCCTTCAGTCAAAAATGTCCTGATCGTCACAGGTAAATACCACTTAAAATCTAATGAGTATTTTAATAATTCAATAAACAAACTTAATTCATTAAATATAGAATTTTACGACAAAATTGATCCTTATCCTTCCCCTGAAACTGTAAATTTATTAAGTCATACTATCAAAAAAAATAAATCAAACCTTATTGTGGCAGCTGGTGGTGGCAGTGTAATGGATGCATCAAAAGCAGCATCATTACTCAGTCAAAATGACGGTGATTGGATGGAATATAGTTATGGAACCAAAAAAATTGCTAAAAAAGGGTTACCTTTAATTGCTATCCCAACTACATCAGGCAGCAGTAGCGAAGTCACAAAATTTGCAACAATATGGGATTGGGATAAAAATTCAAGTGCAGGACTAAATAACGAACTATTGTTTCCTGAAATAGCTGTTATAGATCCAGAACTTACCCTGACAATGTCATCAAATCTGGCTGCTACTAGTGGATGGGATGCATTAACAAGCTCATTTGAATCATATTGGTCAACTGAGTCAAATCCAATAACAGATTTATATGCTTTAAAATCAATAGAAATATTTTTCAATGATCTTGAAAATTCAGTTAATAACACAAATCCTCATTCTCGTTCCGAATGTGCTTTAGGGGCAACTATATCCGGTATCGGATATTCAAATTCAAGGCCTAATCTATGTCATGCAATTGGCACACCTTTAACTTTAAATTGGAAAACAACTCATGGACAAGCAGTGTGCATTAGCCTTCCATATTTCCTACCATTTATATTTGATAAATTATCAACTTCAAAACAAAATTTATTGTTAAGCACATGCAAGGTATCAAATATAGATTCATTAATTTTGAAATTAAAAGAAATGATAACAAATTGCCAATTAAATATTTATTTAGATGATTGTGATATAAGTTTTAATAATTTGGATAAAATATTAAATGGAATTCCAATGGAAAGATTGTTGACAGTACCAACAAAATTCAAAACTAATACATTAAAAAGTATAATATCCAAAATGTTTAATATTAAATAATATGGGAATTGATACAAAACATTTATCCTCAATAAGTACCACCATTATAACTATCATAATTTTAGATCAACTTACCAAGCTATATGTAGCATCTTACCCACTAAACACTACTATATTTAATTTCGCTTTTTTCAAAATAAAATATGTCCTAAATACTGGCGCTGCTTTTAGTTTTTTAACAGGATTCAATGAATTACTAAAATTCATTGTCCCTCTTGCTATTATTTTATTATTTGTTCTTCTGCATAATTATAAAAATAATACAATTCTTAGATATGCGTTTTCCATGCAAATAGCTGGTGCAATTGGAAATTTAATTGATAGATTTACAATGAATGGGGTCATTGATTTTATAGGTGTAGGACGATGGCCACTATTTAATATTGCAGACTCATCTATATCTATTGGATTAACATTGTTAATAATAGATCTAATATTTAAAAGAAATAAAAAGAATGAGTAATAATAATTTATTAACATATAAAGTTACCACTAAAGACACTCTTAATAGAGCTGATATATTTATAAAAGGAAAGTTTGAAAATTTTACACGGTCACAAATAAAAAAATTAATAGAATCAAATAATATAAAAATTAACGATAATATTATTAAACCATCCACAAAAATAGAATCGAAAGACAAAATCACTATTACTTTACCTGAATTAGAATCAACTGAATTAAAGCCTTTAAATCAATCTTTAGATATCAAATATGAAAATAAAGATTTAATAATTATTAACAAACCATCAGGAATAGTTGTCCATCCTTCTAAAGGGCATCAAAACGATACTATAATTAATGCTTTAATAGGAATGGGAATTAAATTTGAATCTTATTTAGGAAAACCAAAACCATGGCTAGTTCATAGACTAGATAAAGACACATCAGGATTACTAATCATTGCAAAAAATGAAATTACTTATAATTATTTAACAAAAATCCAAAAAACGAGAATGATAAAAAAACAATACATAGGAATTGTACAGGGAATTCCAAACTCCCCTAAAGCAATAATAGATGCACCAATAGGGAGAAATAAACTCAACAGAAAAACAATGAGTATAACAAAAGAAGGACGACATTCTTTAACAGAATATGCAATAACAAAATCAAACAACAATATGTCTTTATTAAAAATAACTTTACTTACTGGTAGAACACATCAAATACGCGTACATTTAAAAGCAATTGGACATCCCATCATTGGAGATATTCTTTATGGGAAAAAATCAAAATATGTAAACAGACAAATGTTGCATGCATATAAATTAAGTTTTAAAGATGCCCAAAACAACAATATTAAAGTAGAGAGTGAACCAGAAAAAGATATGAAAGAATTCATTGAATTTTATTTCAACAACTGATACAAATTAATATTACAAATATACAAATTATCAAATATGAAAGAAGTAAGAGTCAGATATGCACCTAGCCCTACAGGGGATCCTCACATTGGAAATATAAGAAGTGCTATATTTAATTGGTTATTTGCTAAAAATAAAAAAGGGAAATTTTTAATCAGAATAGAAGATACTGATCAAGCAAGATTAGTAGAAAATGGCATTCAAAAACAAAAAGATTCATTAAAATGGTTCGGATTAGATTGGGATGAAATATATATACAATCTGAAAGATTAAAAATTTATTCAAAATATGCTCAACAACTTTTAGAAGAAGGAAGTGCTTATAGATGTTTTGCAACACAAGAAGAACTAGATAAATTAAGAGAAAAACAAAGAAAGTCAGGAAGGATCACAAGATATGACAGTAGATACAGAAATTATGATCCAAAACTATCTAAAGAAAGATCTAAAGCTGAACCATATGTAATTAGGTTTAAAAGCCCTCAAAAAGGAATTACAAAATGTTTAGATAATATAAGAGGAGAAATTAAATTTAATAATAAAGAAATGGATGATTTTATAATCATAAAATCAGATGGATACCCTACTTATCATTTTGCAAATGTTATTGATGATTATTTAATGAATATTTCACATGTGATGAGAGCAGAAGAATGGTTACCTAGTTTTCCAAAACATGTCAACATTTATAATTCATTAAATTGGGAAATGCCAATATTTGTACATTTGCCAATGATACTAGCTCCAGACAAGACTAAACTAAGTAAAAGGCATGGAGCTACATCAGTAGAAGAATTTAAGCAGGCTGGTTATTTAAATTCCGCAATGTTTAATTTCCTTGTGTTGCTAGGATGGGCCTTGGATGACAAAACAGAATTCTTTACTGTAGAGGAATTAATTAAAGTTTTTGACATAAATAAAATATCTAAATCTCCTGCTATTTTTAATAAGGAAAAACTAGACTGGTTTAACGGACGCTATATCCTTAATTCAAAATATGATGATTTTGCAAAAGAAATTAATAATTATTTCAAACAATTTTTAGATATCAAAAAATATAAAGCAATTCAAAATTATAATATTAATGATATTTCAATAATGATTAAAGAAAGATGCAAAACTTTAAATGATGCAATCATGTTAACTGAATTTTTATATCAAAAGCCTAAATTCAAATCTAAATATGAAATACAAATTATGTGTGATAATCCTGAACAATGCCAAACTATCCTAACTAGTTCAATAGAATCTTTAAATGATATTCAAGAATTTACAATAGAAAATATAGAATCTATTTTAAAATCATTAATGACAAAACTTAAAGTTAAACCTAAAAATTTGTTAGGAACTTTGAGGATAATTATTACTAATCAGAAAATCAGTCCACCAATATTTAATTGTTTATATATACTCGGAAAAAAAGAATCAATTAAAAGAATACAATTTGCTATAGATTATCTTTAAGTTACACTTGACACAAAATTTGGAAATTATATACTTTTCATGAACCATGGCCCTAGAGGAAGATTTTGGACCAAATTATAGATTTAATAAAAAACGATCTAAAAAAAGCTATCAAATCACAAGATACTATAAAAAAATCAGTTTACAGATTTATTCTTTCAGCTATTCACAATGAAGAAATAAAGCTAGGTAAAGAATTAGATAATGATATGGTAATGAAAATAATGATCAAACAAGCACAGCAAAGAAAAGAAAGTATAGAAGCATTTAAATTAGGATCAAGGGAAGACTTAATTAGCAAAGAAACTAAAGAATTAAAAATTATTGAACAATTTTTACCCGAGCAAATTGACGATAGTGAAATAAAAAACCTTGCAAAGCAAACAATTGATGCAGTAGGCGCTGAATCTATAAAAGATCTTGGAAAAGTAATGCCAATCCTAATGAAAAAACTATCAGGTAAAGCAGAAGGGAAAATTGTTAATAAAATTGTTACCGAATTATTGAGTTAATAATATGCAAAAAAAAAAATTTGGAATAATAATCTTCCCAGGTACTTGGAGTGACAAAGATTGTTATTATGCAATAAATAATATTTTAAATAATGAAGCCAGATATATATGGCACAAAGAAACTAATATTGATGATCTTGACTGCCTGGTACTCCCTGGAGGATTTTCATACGGAGACTATCTAAGGCCAGGAGCAATTGCAAGATTTTCTCCTGTCATGAAAGAAATAATAAATTTTGCTAAAAAAGGAAAGCCTATAATTGGCATATGTAATGGCTTTCAAATATTATGTGAAGCAAAGTTATTACCGGGAATTTTATTACCAAATGATGTTTTGGAATTCAGATGTACTACAACATATCTAAAAGTACAAAATTCAAACTCAATATTCACTAACGAGTGCAATAAAAATGACATATTAAACATCCCTATTTCTCATGGAGAAGGAAATTATTTTGCAAATGAAGATACTATCAAAGATCTTGAGGAAAATAAAAGAATTTTATTTAAATACTCATCTGTTTCGGGGAATATTACTAAATCAGCAAATCCCAATGGTTCGGCAAACAATATTGCAGGAATAATAAATAAAAAAGGTAATATATTAGGCATGATGCCTCATCCAGAAAGAAGTTGTGAAAAATCACTTGGTAGCGAAGATGGCAATTTAATATTTAAATCAATAATGAACAATATAATCTAATTATGGAAAACATCATTACAGGTATATTATTTGCTGTTATTGCAGCTATCGGCTGGGGTGCATCAGCAGTATTATCAAGGATAGCATTGGAAAAAACTGATCCAAGACTAGCTACTATAGTTTCTTTATTTTTTAGTAGTATTATTATGTTTTCAATTTCTTTAAGTACACAATTCAATGAATTTGAAAAATTAATCGTCTCAGATTTCTTATGGTTTTTTTCTGCAGGACTTACTTCTTTTGCTGCCGGGAGATTATTAAACTATGTAGGAATTAAAAATATTGGTGTTTCAAAAGCCTCTCCGTTATTTGGAACTTCTCCATTATTTGCTGCATTACTTGCAATCATTATACTTAACGAAAATCCAACAATAATGTTAGGGATGGGTATAGTTATAGTTACATTTGGCATTATCTTAATAACAAAATCAAAATGAATAAATTTAATATTAATACTGGTAAAAAGATTAAAAATTCTAAAAAAGAGTTGATTGGATATACTTCTTCTTTATCAGCTGCAATATCTTATGGTATTAGTGCAATATTAGCAAAAATAATTGTTGGCCAAATAACTACTCCATTAATTGCATCAAGCTTTGCATTATTCTTTGGGTTTTTTACACTTTCAATAATATTCTATAAACAACTAATGAATATTAAATCAATAGACAAAAAAACATTTTTATTTTTATTTTTAGCCGGACTAGCCAGTTGTATAGGTGTTGGGGCTCAATATTATGCAATGAATAATGCACCCGTAATTTTAGTAGCTCCTATTACAGGAGCAAATGCATTATTTGCTATATTATTTGGTTCTATATTCCTGAAAAAAATTGAGAAAATCACTCCTCTTACTGTAATAGGAGCATTTATGATAATTATAGGTATAATAATAATTATATTATCAAGAACATGATGAACAAAGAATTAGAAAAAAAATTATACGATTTAGCACTTAAAGAATCTGAATACAATCTTATTATAGATAAAATAGATCGTACACCTAATGATTTAGAATTGGGACTTTTTGGTTCTCTGTGGAGCGAACATTGTGGTTATCAACACTCCAAACCATTACTAAAAAAATTCAAATATACCAATTCAAATATTTTGGTCGGAGCAGGATCTCAAAATGCCGGAGCAGTAGATATAGGTGGAGGGTTGGCTGCAGTTTTCAAAATAGAATCTCATAATCATCCATCTGCAGTTGAACCTGTACAAGGTGCTGCAACAGGAATAGGTGGGATAGTAAGAGATATTTTAGCAATGGGAGCTAGGCCAATTGCATTAATGAATTCTTTAAGATTTGGAGATTTATCTTTAAATAATGATATACATATTTTTAACGGAGTTGTTTCCGGGATTTCTGAATACGGAAATTGTATAGGTATTCCAAATGTTGGCGGAGAAATAGTATTTGATCAAAGCTACAACAATAATCCTTTAGTAAATGTATTTTGCTTAGGTATAGTAAAACATGATGAAATAGTTGAAGCTAAGGTTGGAGAGACTTCAAACATATTAATTCTAGCAGGCTCCCGGACAGGAAAAGATGGAATTCACGGAGCATCAGGATTAGCTTCGCAAACACTTGAAGAAGAATCAACTTCAAAATCAACAGTTCAAGTTGGGGACCCATTTATTGAAAAACTTCTGATAGAAGCTTGTTTGGAAATAAT
>Ga0207966_1000483_pt1 | contig 22965 bp, 19 predicted proteins | sample Knorr_S23_td_NAD_FD_185611 | JGI IMG/M metagenome (GOLD analysis project Ga0207966, IMG submission 185611) | Marine microbial communities from Southern Atlantic Ocean transect - Knorr_S23_td_NADW_ad_2500m_LV_B (SPAdes) (version 2) | ecosystem: Environmental > Aquatic > Marine > Oceanic | place...
CATCACTTATCACCGGAACCTTCGCAGCAAGAGCAGTCTGAAATCTCCCCTCGACAACGTCACCGGCATCGGTCCCAAACGCAAGCGGATGCTCATGCGCCGCTTCGGTACCCTAAAGGGTATCAAAGAGGCGGCAGTGGACGATCTGGCGTCCGTCCCCGGCATGACCCGGTCACTGGCGATCAGGCTGAAGCAGACCATCTAAACCTCCAGCCCCACGCGCCTAGGCCGTGCTTGGCCAATTCCCCGTCCTACACTTATACCGAGTACTTCGTTTGCCTTTCTACCGGCCTTGCGGTACGATGTGTACCCATTAAATGTAATGGGTATCCTCTTACCTGCTATCTAAGTGTAAACATGGTTAAAGTATCCATATCGCTGCCCAACAATACGCAGATCACCTTCGAGTCGGAGGAGTCTGAAGTACTGCATGAGGTTGTCGGCATGGTACTGCGGGACCTGCCCCGCGACCTGATGCAATCGCCTTCTGATGGCGGTGGAAACACAGCAGTCGCGACGGCGGAAAAAAGTAACACGTCAGCTCTGTCCACGGCCACCACCACTCCGGGGCCAGCGCCGGCTGTGGAGCCTAATACCCCAGCAGCTACCGCTCCCAGCAATCCAAATATCGAACCGGCCAGCGGCATTAGCGACGGGACGGCGATTCCATCGGAGTTTCTTTCCGAAAGCGGCCGGGCGGCCTACATAGCGTTCTGCCAGAACGCCAACCCTCTCGGCGACATGCGCCGGGTGGTGGTAGCCGCCGAGGGGGCCAACCGTCACTTCGGCGTCGACGGTGTGAACGCCGAAGAACTAGGATGGCTCTTCGATGTGGCTGGGTGGCGAAAGCCGGGCAATTTCACCCAGACGCTCCGCAACGCTGCTCGCTCCAAGTTCGGTTGGCTTGAACGCATCCCGGGACGCTCCGGGCGCTACGCCGCAACAACTCTGGGCCTCTCGAAGACCCTCCTCAGCAGCTAGGGCCGCACGGGTCGCGCAGCACCTCGCTACCGGTTGATTGACTCCCTCCGGTTTTCTCTGCTTGGAACGGCGTTTTTTCCGCCATCCTACGCGGGTAATTACGTATAATGGCTGACGGCGATTCCCTGCTAGGAGTAAACCTAAGACTGGATGGAAGTATTAACAACCGCGCCCAAGAGGGCCATGGCGGTAACGCCCCACCCCGACGACTGCGAGGGCGGATGCGGCGGGACCCTGGCCAAGTGGATCAGAGAGTTTGGGACCGTCGCCTCGGTGGTGATGTGCACCAACGGCAACAAGGGCACCGGAGACCGGGAGATGACGTCGGAGAGGCTGGCCGCCACCAGAGTGGTAGAACAACACAATGCATCTGCCTTGGTGGGCGTCACTGACGTGGTTTTCCTAGAGCATCCCGACGGCGGCCTGGAGGACACCGAACTGTTCCGCAGCCAGGTGACCCGGGAGATTCGCCGGTTCAAGCCGGACCTGATCCTCGCCGTCGACCCGTACCGCACAACCTCCCACACCCATCGCGACCACCGGAAGAGCGGGATCGTGGCCATTGACGCGGCGTTCACTTATGCCTGGAGCTACCTGCACTTTCCGGAGCAGATCACGGAAGAGGGACTGGAACCCCACCGCGTTGAGCAGGCCCTGCTTTGGGGCGGAGAAGACCCCGACGTTTTCGTCGATATAAAGCCCTATCTGGACGTCAAAGTCGACTCCCTGGGCGCCCACGCCAGCCAGATGTCTTCAAGCAGGGAACAACGGCTAGATCGTGTGAAGAACAATTCCGGCCGACACAAAGAGGCCACCGGCCTGGAATACGCCGAAACTTTCCGGCGCATCACTTTCAACTTGGGCTCACTGGAGTGGCAATTGGCGCACACCTAGCGCATGTGGCCCTTTATAGACCCCGTGTCAGAAGCCGCTATTACGCGGTCGCCTGCCAGAGAACTTCGAAGATCTGTTCTTCCTCTTCGGACCCTTTTAGCGTTCTTCGCCCGAAGTCCGAGTACTCATGCTCGGAATTGGACGGTCCGTCGGCAACTTGCCGCAATAGGTCGGAAACCAGTATCTGACCGCCCGAGGACTCGTCCATTATTCTGGCGGCTATGACGACGGCGGAGCCGAAGTAGTCTTCTTCCTCTTTGATGACTTCACCCAAGTTAAGACCGATGCGGACCTTGAGCTGCCGCTCGGGGTTCTCCCGATTGAACTCTTGCAAATCTCTCTGGATGTCCACCGCGCAAGAAACGGCTTTCCGGGCGCTGTAGAAGGCGATCATGAACCCGTCGCCCATGGTCTTCACCTCCACACCACCGTATTTGTCCAACTGGTCGCGGATGATCTTGCTATGGGACGCTAATAGTGTCTGGTTCTCTTCATCTCCCAAACGGGTCAACATCTGAGTGGAATCTTCCAAGTCGGTGAACATGATGCTGGCGGTGATCTCCCGCACCCGGCGCTCCAACTGCGTGTAAGCTTGCTCAAGTTCTTGGACCGGTTTCAGTCTGGCTTCTTCGGCAGCCCGGCGGGCGCGCCGAGTTTCCGCTTCGCGCATTTCCCTTTCGACGGCGGGACCCAGCCTGGCCAGGTTGTTTTTCATGATGTAGTCATGGGCCCCGGACTTCATAGCCGCCACGGCGAGGTCTTCCGCGATGCTCCCCGAAACGATTATGAAAGGCAGGTCCAGCTCCGACTGATTGAGCATGTTCAAGGCCTGAAGTGAGTTGAACCTGGGCAGGCCATGGTCGGACAGAACGATATCCCAACCGCCTTTTTCCAGCACGGCCTTCAGCTCCTGCTCAGTTTCAACCCGCTCGAATTACGGTTCAAACTGCGCCCGGCGCAGCTCACGCAGCATCAGAGATGCGTCATCTTCTTGGTCCTCAACGATAACGACCCACAACGGAGTACTCATACAGTGTAGGCGTTCAGCGATAATGGGACACTTTTAAGGGCAGAAAAGCATGCGGGTGGTGGTGTGTTTGGACTCCTGGTGCAAGGTGTAGGTCTACCGCACCTGGGAAGGAGCCAGAAGTGTCCCAGAGCAACACCGGTCAAGCCCATGTAGCAGAGACGCTAACTCAAGAGACCAGGACTTTCATCCGGCAGGTACGGACCAGGACCCACAGGAGGTACGCCCCGGAAGACAAGGTCCGAATCGTTCTGGAAGGGTCCCGTCGGGAGGTGAGCGTCAGTGGCCTTTGCCGGCGGGAGGGGATCAAGCCAGGCGTCTTCTATGCCTGGGCCAAGGGATCCATGGAAGCGGGGAAAGAGCGTCTCACCCGGGACACGGTGAGAGACGCCACCCGTCAGGAGACCGGACACCTCAAGCGGGAGGACTACGATCTGAAACAACTGGTTTCCAACCCCTCGGGAGATATTGCCCCGCCCAGTGCTCGGCTGGACCAGATCGGCACGAAAAACAGCAACATGACCGTCGGCGTTGTGCTGTTGGGACTGTCTTTGCTGGCCCTGGCATCGATACTGGGCCGAAACGTTGTGGCCTTCGGAATGCGGAGCGGGACATCGGGTTAGCGGAGAAGACCGGCGGGAGCTGAAATGGATTTCGATGGATTCAGCGCCCGCCGGAGTTTTGCGGATAATCCGCCGGGGTTAGCTGAGGTTCCAGCGGGGGTCTTGGTCTACCTGCTCCTTGAGGTAGTCCACGATCCAGTCTTTGACTTCGTCGGCGATGTAGAAGGTAGGCTTCACAAGTTCGCTTTCGTCTTTGATCAGCCCTTCTTGCTTCGCGATCACAGCGACCTCGGTCCCTGGCATGACGCTGACGCCAACCCGTAGATTGGCCACCGCCGGGTTGATGCTGCGCAGGAACTCTAGTTTGTTCTCCACACTCTCCCGGGTTTCTCCGGGCTCGCCGAACTGTTTGCCGATGTTGTAGTAGAGACCGCCTTCGTCGCACATCCGGCAGACCTCGGCCAGGGCGTCGTTCTCTTCTACCATGCTGCCCATGTCGCCGGGGTTGCCGCCGCGGTTGACCATCATCACCAGGCCACAACCGGCGTCTTTCATCAGACCGATCAGTTCCATGTCGCAGTTGAATGGCGCCAGGCAGGTGTTCCAACGGATGTTGACTTCGGCCTCGATCAATTGGCTGCACAATGACTTGGCGTGGTCCAAGGGCAGATTGAATCCGTTGTCAACGAAGAACACTTTTTTCATGTCGAATCGTTCTTTCATGGTCTTGACCTCGGCGACCACCTCGTCGATGGGCCGGATCACCCGCCAGCCGGACTCGTTTATCTGGGCCTCGGAGGCGTTGGCCGGGTAATAGAAGCCGCCCAGTTTGGTCAATATCCCAATGCCGAAGCCGGCCTTGTTGTAGCGGGCCATGTCCAGGTCTTCCAAGCGGGGGGGCTTGGCGAACTCTGAAGTGCAATACCCTTCATTCTGGACGATCTGGCCGTCCTTCTTGTAGACCAGGCCGGGCAGGTCAAAATAGCTACGTTCGCCGTCCTGCATCCGGTCGGCCAAGGCGGCGAACGTCTCGCCGGCGTCGCCGGCGAGGCCCAGGTCGGCGCCCAGGAAGTCGAGGCATTCCGATGGCATGATGCTGAACGCCGGGCCGCCGCATACAATGACGGCATCGCTTACGGTGCGGATTCGATCGATCACCTCTTTACTGATGGGCAGCGCCCAGATGGTGTTCATGTAGCTGTGGTTGCTGAGGTTACGGACGGACATTCCAATCACCTGCGGCTGGAATTCCTTTACCGTGGCTTCAACTTCAGCCAGATGGTCTTCGGAAAACATCAGGTCGAGCACCTTGATCTCATGGCGCTCGTGGTTCAGGTGCCCGGCGATGTAGGCAAGCCCTATCGGCATCGGCTGGGCGTTCATTCTGCTTTGCAGTCTGTCGTGACGGTTGGTGGCGATCAGAAGGATGCGCATTCAGTACTCCTTAAATCGGTGGTCCAGAATGGGCCAGACGTGACCGGCCAATTATCCACCAAGCCTGGCCGAAATTCAAAGGGTCAACCGGCCCTTAGCTATCTGGTTCGCTGCGGAAACCTAATCGGAGCTTAAATGGTCCGTCGTCGTGCCTGCGATTGTTGACAATCAATCCTTAATCGATTAGGGTTCCAACAACCGTATTCAGGCATAATCTGACGATTTATGGTGGTGTGATGGTCGCGACGATCAACGATGATATGTTCACGGCGGACGTTATCCAGGATCCGTACCGTTACTATGGCCAGATCCGGGACGAAGACCCGGTCCACTGGAACGAGCTCTACGAGCTGTGGGTGATAACCAGGCACGATGACCTGGTCTGGATGACCCGTAACCATGAGCAATTCTCCAACTCGGTGTTCGTGAATGACCCGCGCCCGGCCTACCCGGCGATTTACGAATCCGATACGGAACTTTACGACTACGTGCGTTCCTATAACGGCAAGCAGTTCATCCAGTACGACCGTCCTGAGCATCTGGAGATGCGGAAGGTCGTCCACACATATTTCACCCCCAAGTCTATGGAAGAATGGCGGCCACTAGTAAAATCGGCCATCGCGGAACTGCTAGACGCAGCAGAAGCCAGAGGTGACGGTGTTGACCTGATGCGCGACCTAGCCGTGCCGCTGCCGGTCCTAGTTATCGCCGAGATGATGGGCGTCCCCGAGGCAGAGCGTCCTCATATCAGGATGCTGGCTGAGAAACTGCTGAACATCGGCCGGGGTGAACCCGACAGGATGCGTCCTCTTACTGAAGGCATGAAGGGCATGGTTGACTACGTGAACCCCATGGTTGACGAGCGGATCAAGGACCCCAAAGACGACTTTATATCAGTGCTGGCCAGCGGTGAGAAGTCCGGAGTATTTACGAGAGAACAGGTGCTGGTGAACACGTCGCTGCTTTTGCTGGCGGGTCATGAGACCACTATCAACCTGATCTGCAACGGAACCTTGGCCTTTATGAACAACCGTGACCAGTACGATCTATTGAAGACCGATCCCCAAGGTTACATGGTCCGGGCCACCGAAGAAGCCCTGCGGTACGACTCTCCGGTTAAGTCCATCCAGCGCATCGCCTCGGAAGACGTTGAGATGCGCGGCAAGCAGATCAACAAGGACGACCGCATCAGGTGGTTCATGTCCTCGGCCAACCGGGACCCGAACAAATTCGAGGACCCGGACACCATGGACATCACCCGCTGGCCAAACCCTCATGTGGCCTTCGGCGCCGGTGTCCACCACTGCCTGGGCGCCACCATCGCCAGGGTCGAGGGCCAAGAGGTCTTCAGCGCGCTGGCCGAACGGTACCCCAACCTCCAGCTAAAGACCCACGACATGGAGTACCAGGAGAGTATCACTTTCCGCTCCATCAAAAGCCTGCCGGTCACCCTCGATTAGAGAACGGGCAAAGGCTCGGGGTATCCCCGAGATATAGGCTATAAAACAGGCCCTCGGTGATTCTATCGGGGGCCTGTTTTTATCGCCAGTGTGGCTTCAAGCAAATCGGAGTGCCACCTGTATTCCGTCGTCGTTGACATGGAATTGTTATTCAATTAATGTTCAATCAACAGGAATCGAACAGAATTTGAATAAATATGGTGGTGTAATGGTAACGACTATCAACGACGACATGTTCACGGCGGAAGTTATCCAGAACCCATACCAGTACTATGGTCAACTCAGAGACGAAGACCCGGTGCATTGGAACGAACTTTATGAACTCTGGGTAATCACCAGACACGACGACCTGGTCTGGCTCACCCGGAATAATGAGCAATTCTCTAATCAGGTTATGGCCAACGACCCCCGGCCCGCCTATCCGGCGATCCTTGAGTCGGATACCGAGCTTTACGATTACACTCGAAATTACCAGAGTAAGATGTTCATCCAGTACGACAGGCCGGAACATCTTGAGATGCGTAAGGTCATCCATGCCTATTTCACGCCCAAGTCCATGGAAGAATGGCGGCCGTTGGTAAAGTCGGCTACCAAAGAGCTTTTGGACGCGGCCGAGGCGAAGGGCGACGGAGTTGACCTGATGAGCGACTTGGCCGTTCCTCTTCCCGTCCTCGTCATCGCCGAGATGATGGGCGTACCGGAAGAAGAGCGCCACCACATCAGGATGTTGGCCGAAAAATTGTTGAGTATCGGCCGGGGCGAGCCCGACCGCTTGCGTCAGTTGTCCGACGGTATGAGAGGCATGGACGAGTATGTGATTCCCATGGTCGAGGAACGGATGAAGAAGCCGCAAGACGACTTCATCTCGGTGCTGGCAAACGGCGAGAAGGCCGGGGTTTTCACCCGGGAACAGGTCCTTGTGAATACTTCGTTGCTGTTGCTGGCCGGTCACGAGACCACCATTAACCTCATCTGCAACGGCACACTGGCATTCATGGAGAACCGCGACCAATGGGATCTGCTGAAAGAGGACCCGCAAGGCGTGATGGTCCGGGCCACCGAAGAAGCCCTGCGCTACGACGCGCCGGTCAAGTCCATCACACGTATCGCCGCCGAAGACGTGGAGATGCGCGGAAAGCGTATCAAGAAGGATGACCGGATACGGTGGATCATCTCCTCAGCCAACCGCGACCCGGACAAATTCGAGAACGCGGACACGATGGACATCTCCCGTTGGCCGAACCCCCACGTGGCCTTTGGCTCCGGTATCCATCACTGCTTAGGCGCCACCATCGCCAGGGTTGAGGGACAAGAGGTGTTCAGCGCGCTGGCCGAGCGTTACCCGAACCTAGAGCTGGCGACCCAAGAAAGGGAGTACCAGTCCAGCATCACATTTAGGTCGATGAAAGACCTGCCCGTTTCCCTGAACTAGCACGTCCTTCCGCGGAAAGACGGCCCCACATATTGCGCGTAAAAACCGGCCTACGGTGAATCGATCATCGTGGGTCGGTTTTCTGAGTTTAGCTGACGGTTATCGCAGCGCCATCGGCGTTCTGGCATCGTTGACAATCAATCATGGTTCGATTAGGGTTCCATCAAGTCCGTTTAGGCTCAAATTGCATGTAAATGGTGGTGTAATGGTTACGACTATCAATGACAACATGTTTTCGGATGAGGTCATGCACGACCCCTACCACTATTATGGCCGTATCAGGGATGAAGACCCGGTCCACTGGAACGAGCTGTATGAGCTCTGGGTGATTACCAGGCACGACGACCTAGTCTGGCTCACCCGCAACCATGAGCAATTCTCCAGTGCGGTTTTCGCCAACGACCCCCGGCCGGCCTATCCGGCCATCAACGAGTCGGACAACGAACTTTATGACTTCATGAAGGCTGCAAACCAGCAGCGCTTCATCCAGTACGACCGCCCTGAGCACCTTGAGATGCGGAAGGTGATGCATGCCTACTTCACCCCCAAATCCATGGAAGAGTGGCGGCCGCTGGTGAGATCGGCCATCGCAGAGCTTTTGGACGCAGCGGCAGAACGCGGCGAAGTCGACCTGATGCGGGACTTGGCGGTGCCTCTACCGGTCCTCGTAATCGCCGAAATGATGGGTGTGCCCGAAGAAGAACGCGGCTACATCAGGATGTTGTCCGAAAAACTGCTCTTCACTGGAAGAAGCGCACCCGACCGCATGCGGATGGTGGTTGATGGAATCCAAGGTATGAATGAGTACGTGAACCCTTTGGTGGAGGAACGGCTCATCAATCCGAAAGACGACTTTATATCGGTGCTCGCCAGCGGAGAGAAATCGGGCATATTCACCCGGGAACAGGTGCTGGGTAATACGGCGCTTTTGTTGATCGCAGGGCATGAGACAACCATCAACCTGATCTGCAACGGCACCCTGGCATTTATGAACAACCGCGACCAATGGGACTTGCTGAAGTCGGACCCAGAAGGACTGATGGTCCGGGCCACCGAAGAGGCCCTTCGATACGACTCGCCGGTAAAGTCCATTCAGCGTATCGCCACCGGAGACGTGGAGATGCGCGGCAAGCAGATCAAGAAGGACGACCGGATCCGCTGGTTCATGTCCTCGGCCAACCGGGACCCCAATAAGTTTGAAAGCCCGGACACCATGGACATCTCCCGCTGGCCCAACGCCCATGTGGCCTTTGGCGCCGGTGTCCACCACTGCCTGGGCGCCACCATCGCCAGAGTTGAAGGCCAAGAGGTGTTCAAGGCTCTGGCCGAGCGGTACCCCAACCTGGAGTTAAAGACCCACGAAATGGAGTACCAGGAAAGCATCACGTTCCGCTCCGTCAAGACCATGCCCGTCTCGCTCAACTAACTCAGGATCTGGCTAACCCTTTCGCGGGATGACGGCTCCCGGTGACATTGACACCGGGAGCCGGTTTACATATTGTGATATCGTTGCCAGCACACCTGGATTGCATCACGATAGACAGATATCTTGGCGGAAGTAGGGTTGACGATGGGCCGCACGATCGGGACAGTTTGGACAAACGATTTGCCCAGTTATCCGTGTGGGCTTTCAAGTCCGACGCGCTTATGGCGCGGGCGGCCTTTTTTTATTGGATCTTCGAGATGACCAGCACGTTGATGGAACGGCGCGTCGGTGAGGTCGTTGAGTCCACATCAACATCCTTCGTGGCCCAGTGCTACCAACTGGAGGGAGCTCCGGCCCTGGGCGGGTTGGTGCGCACCGATTCCCCGGACATCTATGGTGTGGTCGGCAGCGTTACCACCGAGCCCTTGGACTCGGCCAGGCCCGTGCTGGCCCGCGGGGAAGACGCCGGTTCGGAAGAGGACGTGATCCGGGACAACCCCCAACTGGCCCGGTTGCTGACCTCCCGCTTTGAAGTTTTCATCGCCGGCCACGTGGAAGACGGTGTCACCCACCAGTACCTCCCGCCCAGGCCACCCCGTGTGCATTCCTTCGTCTACGCCTGCGACTCGGATGAGACCGCCCAGTTCACCAGCCAGTTGGACCTGCTGCGGCTGCTGCTCAACTCTGGCGCATCCCATTCCGATGAAATCGTCGGAGCGTGTATCAGGCAGGCGGCCCCATCCCACGGCCAGCCAGCCGAATTCCTGGCCCTTGCTTGCCGGGCGTTGGCTGTGGAGCTCTCCGCCGACGTTGCCCGCCTGAACTCCATACTTCGGAGAGTCGCGCCGTGACCGATCGCTACGAAACCAACGGCGTGGGCCAGGGCCGTTTGCCGCCGGAACAAGGACAACCTCTGGGAATGGTCATCGAAGGCTCGGTGGGTAACGGAGTCGAGGTCCGCCTGGATGCCGGGGTGTCCGTCGAACAGGTGAAGGTTGGGACGTTTGTGACGCTTCAAGGGGCCAACAACAGGTTTTTCGGCGTGGTTACCGATGTGAGTCTGGGCAGCACCGACCCCCGGATGAAATACATTCCCCTCCCGGCCGACGACCCCTTCGTGATTCAGGCGCTGCAGGGAACCGTCGCCTTCGGCATTGTATCCGTTCTGCCCCAATTGACTCTGCCTGACGTGCTAGGTGACGAGCAGGGTCCAGCGGCGGCCAAAAGCATCCCCTCCCACTTCTCGCGTGCCTTTACCGCTTCCCAAGAAGACGTGGAGACAGTCTTTGGCAGCGAAGAAGACGGCAATTTCTGGATCGGCAGCCCCTTGGACATGGAGACCAAGCTGTGCCTGGACCTGGGCGAGTTGGTCAAGCGGTCGATGGGGGTGTTCGGCAAGAGCGGCACCGGCAAGACTTTTTTGACCCGCCTACTGCTGACGGGCATCGTGCAGAGCGGGCAGGCGTCGTCGCTGATCTTTGACATGCACAGCGAATACGGCTGGCAGGGCCAGGACACCGATAAGGGAGGAATGGTCAAAGGCCTGAAACAACTATTCGGCTCCAAAGTATCTACATTCACCCTGGACGAAGAGCACTCCCGCCGGCGGGGCCTGTCTACCGACGAGACTGTGCACTTGGGCTTCAATCATATCGAGCCCGAAGACGTTGAGTTGCTGCGGGAGTCGTTGAACCTGTCCGATGTTGCAGCCTCGGCCGCCTACAACCTGCGTGAGAAGTTCGGTGAGGAAAGCTGGCTCAAGGACTTTCTGGACGCCGGCCAGACCGGGTCGTTGCTGGAATTGGCCGACGAGCTACAGGTCAACGCCGGGGCTTTGCGGGCGCTATATAACCGCATGGGCCGGTTCACCCGTCACGGGTTCATGGTCGAGCACAGCCGGGTCGATACTGCCGCGCAGATGATCGAGCACCTGGAGCGTGGCCAGCACGTTGTACTGGAATTCGGCCGCTACGGGGACGACGAGGCAGCCTACATCCTGGTCAGCAACCTGCTCACACGCCGCATTCACCGCAAATACGTCGAGGCCAAAGAGTCGGCCATGGGCGGGGCCGGGAAAGAGCCGCGCCCGTTGGTGATCGTCATCGAGGAGGCCCACAAGTTCCTCAACTCCGCCGTGGCCTCCCAGACCATCTTCGGCATCATCGCGAGAGAACTACGGAAGTACAACGTGACGCTGATGGTCATCGACCAGCGGCCCAGCGGCATCGATTCTGAGGTCCTGAGCCAGGTGGGCACCCGGTTCAGTTGCCTGCTGGACAACGAACGCGACATAGACGCCGTGCTTTCTGGAACGTCCGGTAGCCGTGCGCTCCGCTCCGTGCTGTCCCGCTTGGAAGCCAAACAGCAGGCCCTGATCTTCGGCCACGCCCTACCCCTTCCCGTGGTAGTCCGCATCCGCGACTACGGCCCGGCCTTCTACGAGACCGTCCAAGGCGGCGGAGATTCCGAGGAAGAGCGGCAACGCAAGGTTGATGAGCTGTTTGGGGATTAGGTAACTTTGCCATATTCGCTCATGGTGTCCTTCCGCGAAAGGATGACGAACCACCGTATACGGCCAATTCCACCCGGATCTGGACTTACGCGCCTTTCGACGGGCTCAGGACGAACGGCCCCGTGTCAAAAATCCCCTCTCCCGCACACGGGAGAGGGTTAGGGCCTACGTTTCTTGAGAAGCAGTGGTTCGACGGGCTCAGGACCGGCAGATCGTTGGCCCTGTCTACGAACCGCTGGTCACCCCCTGCAACGTCTCCAATTGGGCGATGATTTGCTGGTTGGTGGGGCAGCCGTTTAGGGCTGCTGTCTACGGCGTGTAGATCCGGACTTATTGATTGTCGACCACGTTGCCCTGATCGGAGAACGTGAAGTTAGAGGTGATGAGCCCGGTGGCGCCACTGAATTCGCCGTCACCTTCGGTGATGGTCCACAAGGCGGCGCCGTGGTTCAGTCCCGATACCGCGCTGGGCACCATGTGTCCCAAGCCGACAGCGGTGAACTAGAGACTGCCGCGCTATGAGTAAGTGATCGTGCCATCCTCTTTGAACCCGTCATCGGTCATCACCACCTCAGACTCGAACGTAACGCTCTCCCGTTGAGAGCCGGTGCCGGAGCATTCCACATGGAAAACGCCCTCTCGGCCTTCGACCGGCGCCTCTTTCCCCTTTGATTAAGTAGCGAATAAGATTTCTGCCATGTTGTTCTCCTTGTTTTCTCTGAAAATGAAACAGATGTGAGATTATGCCAAGCACCGCACCGGCCTCCCGCCATTCAGGGCGACCATGTCGGCGACCATGGGCCCCAGGTCCAAGACCGTGCCCGGTGGCTCCCAGCGGAGCTCGGAGTAGGCCCGGTGCAGGTTTCCGGCGATGCGCTCCCGGTCGTGCCACTCGGCGAACCGGTCCAGATCGGCCTGCCGCGACGCGTCCAGAGGCGTCAACCCAGCTTCAAATGCTTCGCGGGCGGTGTCTTGGACGAATGTGAGGTAGGCTTCTATGTCGTCCATGACCTCCGGGCCGCAAACCGAGCCGTGTCCCGGAACTATGGTTTCAGCGCCCAGTTCCCGCAGGCGCTTCAGTGCCTGTAGCGACCCTGAAACCGACCCCATGGCCACGAAGGGCGTGCCCTGGTTGAAAATCAGGTCGCCGGCAAATAGCAGCTTGCGCTGCGGCAACCACGCGACGATGTCGTTGGTGGTGTGGGCCGGCCCCATGAAGATAAGTTCGATCTTGAGGTCGTCGGAATTGAGTTCCATGCGGTCATTGAAGGTGATTGTGGGCGGGGCCAGTTCCAGGTCGCCCCAGTCGACGCCTGGGAAGAGAGGGTGCAGCGCTTGCAGCCCGGTGTCGATGACCGTTTGCCGGCATAGTTCGTGTCCGATGATCGACGCCTCGGGGACCAGGTAATTCCCGTGGGTATGGTCGCCGTGGTGGTGGGTGTTCACTAGGGTCTTCATGGGTAGTGAAGACACATTGCGGACCGCCTCCAGGTAAGCCCTAGTGCGCGCCTCGGTGAAACAGGTGTCAATCAGGGTCAGCGAGTCCTTGCCCCGAATGAATCCGGCGTTATTCAGTCCCCAACTGCCGTCCAATTGAACGTAGGCGTAGATGCCGGAACTGACTTCCTCCATGCTTGGCGGAGGCAGTTGCGCCGCGTAATGGTCGTGGGCCGTGGTCATGCAGATGTTCTTCTCGACTAAGCGTGAATATAGAACAAATATAGGGGCAGGCGAGTTGGCGGTCAACCGCCTGTCAGAGTCAAATGATGAGTCTATTTGCCTAGGATTGAAAACCCATTCTCCAACGCCCACCGAACATCCCATCGGTCAATATATTGTATGTGATTGGAATTGTGGTATAATATCCACAAGATATTAGGCACGATAGCTTCAAATAGCCACTTATCATTAATCGACTACATGTTCTAATTTATTCATACAGCCTGGATTAAAGAGAAATATGGCAAACCAAACTCGCGCCGACTCTAACTTACGACATACTGTTCCTTATGCTCCATGGTCTCAGTTTAAGCACTTTTTGGACAAGATCAAAGTGCTAAATCCTCGCATAATCGACGCGGAATACCTCAGGTCTAACCAAATGGGTGGGCAACAGCCTGGACCATTAATGACAGCAATACAGTTTCTCGGCCTAGTTGATGCTGATCGAACACCGACCGACAGACTGGAACAGCTACGAGTTCGAGGCGAACAGCAGTTCACCCAGGCATTGGAAAAGGTCATCAGAGATGCCTATTCTGAGCTTTTTAATGCCGTTAATGTAGAGGAAGCTGACAGAGATACTATTTACAATCAGATACGCTCAGTTTACCAATGTAGCCCGAGATTAGCCGAAACCGCTACTCCATTGTTCCTTGCCCTCGCCCATGAGGCTGGTATGAATGTGGCGACCTCTTTACCGAGAGGCACCGGTGCCACAGAGAGGAACGCTCGCCAAACCATTAAGGCTGCTCGGAAGCAGGGTAGTGGTAGTGGTAGTGGGCAAGAATCTGGGAGCCTAACGGGCCGGCGCCGCTCGAATGAATTCTATGACAGCAAATCGGACGGGCGAGGCAATTCTGCTCCTATAGGCAGGTCAACTAACCCAGAAGTACATATCAACTTGCAAATTCACATTGATGCTTCCGCTTCACCCGAGCAAATCGAAGGGATCTTCGAAGCGATGGCGAAACATCTTTACCGGGCGGAGGAGAGTGGCGGATAGTGGACACCACCAATATATTCTGGGCATACGAAGTGGTTCAGCGGTTAAATAGATTAGTTCGAGACGGCAACAGAAGCAAAGAGAGAGCGAGCGACGAATTCGTATGCTTGAATCTGATGTTCAAACAGTTGGTGACGAAAGAACCCCTCAGATCTACTACGCTTAAGTTATTTCGAGATGGTCATTGGGCACGGGCCGTTGAGGAGGGATACAAAACACTAAATCAAGTCGTCAAGTCAAAGTCAGGTGTTGATCTTGATGGCCAGGCGTTAATGCAATATTGCTTTAGCGAAAAGAAGCCGCTGCTTTCGATCAGCGGTTTGAAAACTTCATCTGAACGCAGCGAACAACTCGGCTATCAGATGATGTTAGCAGGCGCCATGGTTGGCATTAGAAACCGTAGATCCCATGACCCTGAACTAAAGATTCACCCCAGCATGCGCTGGAGTTGCTGATTCTTGCCAATCACTTGTTAGGTATAGTTGATCATTCAACGTATCTCCCCAAGCCATGACGAACGCTAACGCAACTGCAACCTAACTCTCAATCAACTCTTCTCCCGGGAGACAATCCCCCATGCCCACCACTGCCCCTTACGGTTCTTGGAAGTCGCCCATCACCACCGACCTTATCGTGTCCGGCAGCATCGGACTGGGCGAGGTGGCCCTGGATTATGAAGACATCTATTGGGTGGAGATGCGCCCGGCCGAGGGAGGCCGGATGGTTGTGGTGAAACGCACTCCAGCCGGCAAGATAAAGGACGTCACTCCGGATCCGTTCAGCGCCCGCACCAGGGTGCACGAGTACGGCGGAGGGGCCTACCTGGTCCATGAGGGGACGGTCTATTTCTCCAACTACTCGGACCAGCGCATGTACCGGCAAGAACTGGGCGGGGAGCCGCGGCCCATCACGCCCGAAGTGGACATGCGCTACGCCGACGGTTGCTACGATGCCGGCCGGAACCGAGTCATCTGCGTCCGGGAAGACCACACGCGAGGGGGGGAGCCGGTCAACGCCATCGTCGCAGTGGACGCCCTGGGGCAGGCCGAACAGGTGATCCTGTCTCAGGGGTCAGATTTCTGTTCCACGCCCCGCATCAACCCTGACGGTACGACCCTGGCTTGGTTAACCTGGGACCACCCCAATATGCCCTGGGACGGCACTTTTCTGTTAACGGCATCGTTCGACGATCAGGGACTGCTGGGCGAGCCCCAAGTGGTGGCAGGTGGCAGGACAGAATCCATCTTCCAGCCCGAGTGGTCGCCCGACGGTGTGCTTCATTTCGTGTCCGACCGCAGCGGCTGGTGGAACCTGTGGCGTTGGGAGAACGGCCTGCTCCGGCAATTGACCAACCGCAACGCTGAGTTCGGCAAGCCCCAATGGGTTTTCGGTTCGGACACCTATTCATTCGCATCCCCGGAACTGATTGCCTGCAGCTACGTTGAGAACGGCGCGTGGAAGATCGCCATGCTGCATATCGAGTCGGGGATGTTGCTGGCTGTTGACACCCCGTTCTCGGAAATGGGCCGGGGCGACCTCAAAGCCGGCGACGGCAAGATAGTGTTCATCGCCGGAGCGCCGTCTCTCCCCATGTCCCTGGTGCTGTACGATCTGGCCGGCAGCAAGTGGCGGGAACTCAGGAAATCTCACGATATGGGGGTCGACTCGGGATTCATCTCTGAACCTCAGCCGGTGGAGTTTCCTACTGAAGACGGCAAGGCCGCCCACGCCTTCTTCTACCCGCCCAAAAACAGCGATTTCCAAGGGCCCGCCGGAGAGAAGCCTCCGCTGTTAGTCAAGAGCCACGGCGGCCCCACAGGCGCTGCGATAACCGCTCTTAATTTGGGGATCCAATTCTGGACCAGCCGGGGCATCGGCGTGCTGGACGTGGACTACGGCGGCAGCACCGGCTACGGACGTGAGTACCGGGAGCGGCTAAACGGAGCTTGGGGCATCGTGGATGTTGACGACTGCTGCAACGCCGCGCTGTATATCGTCTCCAAAGGCGAAGCAGACGGTAACCGCCTGGCCATCGACGGCGGCAGCGCCGGTGGGTACACCACCCTGGCGGCCCTGACTTTCAAGGAGGTATTTCAGGCCGGGGCCAGCCACTATGGCGTCAGCGACCTGGAAGCCCTGGCCAAGGACACCCACAAGTTCGAGGCCCGTTATCTGGATGGGCTGGTCGGTCCCTACCCGGAGCGTCAGGACCTTTACCACGAGCGCTCGCCCATCAACCACACGGAGGGTTTGTCCTGTCCATTGATCTTGTTCCAAGGCCTGGAGGACCAGATCGTGCCGCCGAACCAGGCGGAGATGATGTTCGACGCAGTGCGCGCAAAGGGGCTCCCCACGGCCTATATCCCCTTCGAAGGCGAACAGCATGGGTTCCGGCGGGCCGAGAATATCAAAAGGGCCCTTGAGGCGGAGTTGTATTTCTACTCCAAGGTCTTTGGCTTTGAATTGGCCGACTCGATCGAGCCGGTGGATATCGTTAACCTTCCCGCCTAAAGCGGCTCGGCTGGAGCCCTCCCCGCCCCATCGGCATCTTAAATTCTGAGCAGCGCCGACATCACAGATCGCAGATTGGCGCAGGGAGAGGCCCAATGGAACACCCAGGATAACCGTATACGGAGCGCTCTGGTGCCCTGATTGCCGGCAGCCGAAGCAATTTCTCGGGGAGCAGCGCGTCCGCTACAACTGGGTGGATATCGAGGAAGGCCGCAACCGGGCCCAGGCGCTGAACGACGGCAAGCAGATCATCCCCACCATCATTTTCGACGACGGTTCGATCTTAGTGAAGCCGTCTAACGCCGAATTGGCGGCCAAATTGGGCATCAGTCCCAACGCAAAACGAGAATATTACGACTTGGTGATCGTTGGCAGCGGCCCCGCCGGGCTCACCACTGCCCTATATGCCGCCCGAGAGGGGATCGAGACGTTAGTCATCGAGAAGGGCGGCATCGGTGGCCAGGCGGGGGTCACCGAGCGCATCGACAATTATCCTGGATTCGCAGAAGGTATTGGCGGCAGCCAGCTTGCCGAGCAGATGCAAGCCCATGCCGAGCGGTTCGGCGTAGAGATTCTGCCGGCCCAGACAGTTACCGGAATAATGGCCGACGGCGACCATAAGATGATTGCCACCGAGTCGGGAGATGAATACTACAGCGCTGTATTGCTGGCGCCTGGGACCCGGTACCGCCGGCTGGGAGCCCCCGGCGAGGAAGACCTGATTGGCGCCGGCATCCATTTCTGCGCCACTTGCGACGGTCCGTTCTACAAGAACCGGGAAGTGGTCGTGGTGGACGGCGGAAATAGCGGGGTCGAAGAGGGGCTGTTCTTAACCAAGTTCGCCAGCAAAGTAACGATCGTGGTATTCATGGACCAACTGGGCACCAGCCAGATTCTCCGGGAAAGCGCCAAGCGGCACCCCAAGGTGGAAATCAAGCTGGGCAAAGCGGTCCAGGAATTCAAAAGCACCGGGCATCTGGAGTCCATCATCGTTCAAGACAGGGCCACCGGCGAGAATGAAGAACTGTTCCCTGCTGCCGTATTCATCTTCATCGGTTTAGACCCCAACACCGCATTCGTTAAAGACCTGGTCGAGACGGACAAATATGGCTTCATCACCACCAGCGGCACGATGGAGACCAGCCTAGAGGGAGTGTTCGCCGCCGGCGACAGCACCAGACAGGTCGCTTCAGCAGTCGGCGAAGGCGCAACCGCGGCGCTGATGATCCGCAACTACCTGGAGAAGCAGCAGGGCAACCCGGGGGTGTAAAGGAGATTAGGCTCGCTGGAGTAGGTCTATTCCGCCGGAGCGTCCGACCGCCGGTCGCGGCGGTTGGCGCAGTTGGGGCACCAGCCGTAGAAGTCGACACGCTGCCCCGTGAATTGGAAATCTGAAGAGGATTCCAGGCGCTTGCGCAGGTCGGCGACCATGCTTTGGCCTACGTCGGCGTCGTGAACGCTGCCGCAACCGACACAGACCAGGTTGGCATGCGGCGAAAGATTGGCTTCGTAGCGGGACTGCTTTTGGAACGGTAGTTCGCGGACGATTCCCGAGTTCTCCAGCACGGTTAGCGTGGAATAAACCGTGGCCAGAGTTACGTAAGGGAAGAACTCTTTGACTCGGCCATAAATCTCCTTCACTGAAGGATGATCGCCAGAATTGACCACAACTTCGGCGATGGCCAATCTTTGCGGGGTAAGTCTGATTCCCAGAGTCTTTAATTGCGCGCCAAGTTCGTCCTGTGTAGTCAAAACACTGCTGCCTTTTTGCTTCAGTGATGTGAAGGGGACAATCTTGTCCCCTTCGTTGATTCGCTGATCGCTGAAAGCTTCTAGAGGCGTCCGCCGCCTTTGAACATGGGCTCCTGCCGGCGGTAGACCTGGATGCGGTTGCGGCAGGACTCGACCACGAACACCCGGTCCTGGTCGTCCACAGCCACGGCCACCGGCCCCCAGAAGTCCTTCTCCCGCTCGATACCCTGAGCGATCTCCCGTTCTTTCCACATCTCGCCGTTGGCGTCCAACTTGTCTTTGCCCCACTTTGAGATTGTGCCGTCGCCGGTTGTCAGCGTCACGAATTTGCCGGCCGGGTCGAACATCTGCATGCGTTCGTTGCCCCAGTCAGCTACATAGATCATGCCGGTCCGGTCCACGGCGACGCCGGTAGGCCGGTTGAACTCGCCGGGCTCGCTCCCCGAGCTTCCGAAGGCCATGAGGAACGCGCCGTCCTTGGTGAACTTCTGGATACGGTCGTTCCGCCAGTCAGCAACGTAGATGTAGCCGTCGGAGTCCACATCGATGCCCCAAGGCAGATTGAACTGGCCGTCACCGGAACCCTGACTCCCGAAGGATGAGATGAACTTGCCGTCCTTGGTGAATCTCTGGACTCGGCTGTTCTGGCTATCGACCAGCAGCAGGTTGTCGTCAGCGTCAAAGACCATCCCGGAAGGGCTCTTGATCGCGCCGTCGCCAGAGCCCTCAGTGCCCCATTTGCCGACCCATTCCCCGTCCTTGGTGAAGATGGAAATGCGGTTCAGCCACTCGTCGGCCACGTAGACGTTGCCCGCCTGGTCCAGCGCCACGCTGGTGGGCCAGATCAGAGAACCGTCCTCGGTGACGATGTCGGTTACGCCGGCGGTGTGGACACCCCGGGCGAATTCGCCGATGTAGTCCTCGTCCACGGTGCAGATGGTGATCCGCTTGCCGTCGGGCCGGTACTCGTAAGACCGGTTGACCACGTACATGGAGTCGTCGGCGCCCAGGGCCACGGCTACGGGGTTGCGGAATCCGGGGCCGGAGAATTCTCCGCGCCCGATGCTATGACTGTATTGAAGGGATACTCCCAATGCTGCAGTAGCCATCATTACCTCGTTAAGATGTTCGGTTACGGCTTGCCTGACTCTTCTAGACCAGGACCCTACAGGAACGCCATCTGCTCGAATTCTCCGCCTACAACGGACTTGGCATCGATGCCGATCCACTTTTCCAGCAGTGTGGAATACAGGCCGCGGAAGTCGTTGTTGAAGTGCAGGTCGCCTTCCAGCAGCTTGCTTTCTTCCAGCGACGGGTACTCGCCGTAGACCCCGCCCTTGACGTTTTCGCCTACGATAAATGCGATCCCGCCCGAACCGTGGTCGGTGCCGGAGCCGTTGTCGTGCACGCGGCGGCCAAACTCGGTGAAGACCAATAACGTCATATTGTCGGCGGCGTTGTTCTCAACAAGGTCGGCCTGGAAGTCGCGCACCGCGGAGGATACTTCGCCCCACAGCGCGGAATGCCCCACCATCTGGCCGGCGTGGGTGTCGAAACTGTTATACGGGGCAGTGGTATAGAGGAAGCGGGTCCCGAACTCGGCAATATGGGTCTGGGCGATGTTCCTCATGTACTGGGCGACTGAATTGTTCCCGTATTCAACGGTTGAAGAATACTTCTCAGGCGCGGTGCTGAGGATGTCGGCGCCTTTGAGGGCGTCCATGCCGGTGTGAGACAGGTAGTCCATCACCTGGCCGCGGCCCATGGCGGGAGAGTACATGCGGGAGAAGATGTCCAGCGCCTCGTCCCTCTGGTCATCGTCGATGCCGGTGAGGACGCCGTAAGTCTCAAGGTTGCCCACCGAGGCCACCGGCACGCCGGGCGCCGCCAGAGATCTGGGGAGGCCCCGTCCGAAATTCACGCCGGTTAGGACGTTCTCACCCTTAGGGTCAAGATCCCGGATGGCGCGGCCCAGCCAGCCTTCGTTGCCCACCTTTTCCGGCTCACAGGTGTGCCAGATGTCCATGGAGCGGAAATGAGAACGGTTGGGGTTGGGGTAGCCAACTCCCAGGATGATTGCCACCTTGCCCTGGTCAAAAAGGTCTTTGATGGGGCCTAAGGCGGGATTGAAGCCGATGTGGTCGTCGATCTTCAGCACTTGGTCTTCGGACACCCGTACCGAAGGCCGGTTGTCGGCATACAGAGGGTCGGCATAGGGAACTATGGTGTTCAAGGCGTCGTTGCCGCCGGAGAGCTGCAAGACGGCCAAAACCGGGTCTTTCTTCGTTGATGTCATTTGATTGGTCCTCCTCGGAGTTACTTTTCTGCCTAGTCGTCCGGTAAATTCTGTCCGCCTAGGCGAACTGGTACTCCTGGGTGGCTACGATGAGCTGCAGGGTCTGAGTAATCTGGCCGCTGTAAGACCCGGTCCCAGGCTTCAGGTCGCCGGACTTGCCGATGTGATCGACCAGGTAAGCGCGGGTCTCATCAGGCAGAGCGTAGGCCCCGACCATGTCCAGACAGCGGTCAAGCAGCGCCGATGCGTCGCTTATGCCCTCGGAGCTGATGCGCTCGATGATGGCCTTCACTCCGGGGAGGTCCGTGTTGCCCATCTGGTCGGCGGTGAAGTTGATGCGTTCGACCAACGTGCCGCTGTCGATCCACTCCTGGCCGGTATGCCAGCCCTCGACGGTCGGAGGGTTCATCAAGTCTTGGCCCATGTAGCGGATCTCCATGGCGATGGGGTGGAGACCGGGCTTGGGACTGGTGAAGTCTTTGACCAGGCGCATGGTCCCGGCCACCGTCTCGGCGGGGCTCTTCACTTTTTCGAAGCGGGCGTTCTTGAACCAGTCGGAATTGAACATCACCCGAAGCATGGCGGTGAGGTTGTAGCCAGACTCGAAATAGGCGTCTTCCATCTCTTTAATGGCGTCAATGTCCCGTGGAGGAGTGCCCTGCCAAGCTGGGATCTGGGGCTCATCGGCCACGAAGAAGTTATACAAGTGGCGGGCGATGAACCGGCTGGCGGAGGGCTGCTTCACGATGATATCTATGATGTCTTCGCCGTTGAAGTTGCCTGTCTCACCCTGGAACGTCTTTTCACCATAATCGTGGTCAGCGGCGTTGAAGGCGAACTGGGACTCGAAGCGGCCGTAGGGATACCTGGGAATGGCGTTGGCGATGGTCCAGCCGGTGAAGGCTTGGGCGCACGCCTTCACGTCGTCCTCAGAATAGTTGGCGTGGCCGTCCATGCCGACGCCCATGGCAAACAGCTCAAGGAGCTCCCGCCCGAAGTTCTCATTGATGGCGTCCTTGTGGCTCATGCAGTTGTCCAGATAAAACACCATGGCCGGGTCAACGGAGAGGGCCAGCAGAAGTTTGGGGAAGCTGCCCATCCCTAGTTCACGGAACATGTCCAATTGCTGTTGTATCTGGCGGCCGTGCTCGCACTTGGAGTTGCCGACGCAGAAGATGCCGTGCCAGAAGAGGGTCATCTTCTCTTGCAGCGGGCGCTTGGTGTTGATCATGCGGTAGGTGAGATAAGCCTGGTTGATCTCCAGGGCGTTCATCTCTTTCCAGTCGATGAAATAACGCTCCAGGATGTCCATCTCCAGGTCCGGCTGCTCCATGGGGCTGAGCAGCTCGTCCACCACGGCCTCGTAGCCCTTGGCGGCGTACTCTTCCAGCTCTTCGTAGGTGGCGCCGAATCCGGCGCGGCGCATTAGGTGAGCCATCAGCTCGACATCGGAACTAGCCATCGGTTTCTCTCCTTCCGCGAAAATTCTCGAGTCCAGGGGAATTTATTCGTCCAAAGCAACCGGCATGTAATGTTGCAATCTGGTCCGTGGGGTTTCTGGCCGTTAGATTATAATCATTCTAATATAAGATTGTCTATAGGTAAGCCGAAAATGGGTGGCCGAGCGCGCCATAGTGAAATGCCCCAGCCCCGCTCGTGGTGAGTTCCGACCAAAGGTCGAGAATCTCGATGTAATCGGACCTGTCGAACCAACGTTCTCGCAAAAACTTGTAATACCAGAATCGTGACTTATACGGACCCTTCGACGGGCTCAGGGTAACGGTTACGCAAATTATCCTGGTCAGGTGGGATCACCGTGTCTATACGGGCGACCCCATTCTCCACGGTGATCCGTTCGATGACAAGGCGCAGGAGTTGCTGACGCTCGTCGAAGGTCAATGAGGTTAGACCCTTGGACACCTGGTGACAGAACCGCTCCAGGTGCGCCAGTG
>Ga0207966_1000488_pt1 | contig 22808 bp, 24 predicted proteins | sample Knorr_S23_td_NAD_FD_185611 | JGI IMG/M metagenome (GOLD analysis project Ga0207966, IMG submission 185611) | Marine microbial communities from Southern Atlantic Ocean transect - Knorr_S23_td_NADW_ad_2500m_LV_B (SPAdes) (version 2) | ecosystem: Environmental > Aquatic > Marine > Oceanic | place...
AGGGGTCAGGAAACGGCGCGTGACTGTGGAGACAGTTAGCGGTTTGCGAACGCCATTTTGCGGTTGCATCCGAAGAATCTGACGTCAGTTAGGCGACTGCTGGCCTATGCGCGACCAGATGCTTCGCTTCGACTCAGGATGACGATGTTCTCCTGTAACAATTGGCGACAACCGAGTCAGGAGGCTGTATTCGAAAAACCCGTCAGTTCAGGGGGATGATCTCGCCCTGTTCGTTGGCCGAGAGCAGGGCCACGAAATCGTAGCCTCGACTACGCAGCTTGTCACTGCCGCCTTCGTTGCGATCCAGGATGGCGATGACCTTGACGACCTGATGGCCTGCCGCCTCCACCGCGTCGATGGCGAGAAACAGGCTGGACGCCGTTGTGCAAGCGTCGTCCACGACGGCGATGCGGGCGTTCTCTCCCAGGTTGGCCATCGGGCCTTCGATGGCCCGTTTGCCGCCGTGTTCCTTGGCCTCTTTGCGAACGATGAGACCAGGCACGGGATGGCCCTCCACATGGCTGACGACGGACACTGAAGACACGATAGGGTCGGCCCCAAGTGTCGGCCCGGCGATGGCCTGAGCGGCGCATTCTTTGAGTATAGGAAGGATGGCCTTGGCGACGTGGTAGCCTGCCTCCGGGTCCAGCGTGATGATCCGCCCGTCGAAGTAGTAGCTGCTGGTCCCTCCGGCGGAGAGTTGGAACTTGCCGAACTGGAGGGCTCCGCGTTTCTTGGCTAATTCCAGGATTATCTCAGATTCCGATTGTTTTGAGTTGGTCATTGGTCCCTCTCGGAGTTGGTTGTGTGGGTTCAGGTTATCAGGTGTCAGGGAGAGGTTTCAGCAATCAGATGTCAGCCGTCAGCTATGCAATGAGTGTCCGACGTTCGACCGGACGCTTTGCGCTCGCCATCTGTCACGTTCCCTGACACTTGATGGCCTCGTAATCACGAAACGCCCTCCTGGAAATCCATGCCGATGTGACCGGCGCGTTCCAATTCTGCGTACTCCTCGTTTGAGACATTGAGAAGGGTCTTGTAAACGTACTCGTTGTCTTCCCCCATACGGACGGGGCCGCGCCGGATGGATATGGGCGTCTCGGACATCTTGTACGGAGCGCCCGGATACATATGAGTTCCGGTATCCTCCTGGTAAGCTTTCTCGAAGGCGCCTCGGCTGTTCAGGTGCGGGTCGTCGTAGGCGTCCTTCTGGTCGAAGACTGGGCCTGCCGCAACGCCCACCGCCTGCAACAGTTCCATCACCTCTCTGTTGTCCCATTGAGATGTCCACTCTGCGATGTAATTGTCCAGAGCATCGTGATTTCGGTATCGGCTGATGTGGTCTGTGAAGTCTTCACTCATCGCCCAGTCCGGATAGCCCAGAACCTCGATGAAGGCCCGCCACTCGGTGTCATCGGCAATCGTGATGACGACCCATCGGTCCTCGCCGAGGCATGGATAGCACCCCTGGAGAGCGTCACGGTGGCGATTGCCGATAGTGGAGGCGCTGCGACCGTTCATCGAGTAATCCATGAAGCTCCCGCCCAGAAACGGGATGACGTTCTCGGCCTGGGGAAGCTCGACAAGCTGGCCCTCGCCGGTGCGGTTGCGATGGTGGAGAGCGGCCAGCACAGCGAAGGCCCCCTGAGTGCCGCCGGCGGCATCCGCCATCAGCACCGATGTGTTGGTGGTGGGGTCCATGTCTCGATAGCCTCTCTGCAAGCCGTGGCCCACGACGCTCTCCATGTGCAGCCCAAAACCTCGAAAATCTTTGTACCGCCCTGTGCTGCCGTAGGCGGGCATCCTTAGCATGATGATCTCAGGATTCTGCTCTTTGAGCATATCGTAGGATATGCCTAGCTTGTCCATCGTTGCAGGAGGGTTGTTCTCCACAAACACATCGCTGATCTTCGCCAGGCTCTTGAAGATGTCGAGACCTTCGGGCTTGAGAAGGTCAACGGTCATGCTTCGCTTGTTGCGGGCGTGAGCGTTGAACGCCGGAACCTGGTTCCACGGTCGAGCGCCGGGGACGCGGCCCGGAAGTCCGCCGCCCGTGAGGCCGATACTTCTGATGAGTTCCTCGGAAGGGCGAGGCACGATGCCACGAGTGGGCGGCGGCGGGAATTTGGCGATAGACTCGATGCGGATCACCTCAGCCCCCAGGTCTGCCAGGAACGAGGTGCAGTACGGCCCGGCCCATACCACCGTAATGTCCAGGACTCGAATGCCATCCAGTGGGAGTTTTTGCATGTTATATGACACCCTGCTGTCGTAGGGACACAATTTCGTCGTCAGTGTATCCGAGGTCGATCAACACCTCGCGATTATGCTGCCCCAACATGGGCGCGGGGTGTCGGATGGCCCACGGGGATTTCTCCATGATAAACGGCCTCCCCGGATACCGGAGCGTTCCCGCCTGTGGATGCTCGATCTCGGCGAACGCGCCGCGGTCTATGAAATTGGAGTCGTTCTGAAGGTCCTCGATCGTGTTCAGGGGGCCACTGAGGACTCTCGCATCCTGGGCGGCCATCCATATTTCCTGTTTGTTGCGGGAGAGAATCCAAGGGTAGAAAAACTCTTCAAACTCCGCCTTGAGGTCGTCGTCCTGCTGGGCGCCCGGTTGATACCACTTTGGGTCTTTCAGAAACTCCGGCTCGCCTAGCATTTTCACAATTCTTGAGAAGTAAACCCGCCCGCCTGTGAGCTCCACGTAGCCGTCCTTGCACGGATAGAATCCGCCGGGATAGCCACCTGCGCTATTAAGAGACTGACGTTGGCTGACCTCGCCGGTGTACTGATAGGCTATGAGCAATGGCATCCTGCGGTCGATTGAACCGACCTGAGTCTCCATGATGGACACGTCAACCTGCTGGCGGATGTTCTGGAGTCGGGCTGCGAACACGGCTCCCATTGTGGCAACGGCAGCGGTCGCTCCCGCCTGGAACTGGATAACGTCGCCGCCCATCTTGAGAGGCTCACGCTCGGCGACTCCGGTGGTGAACATCTCGCCTCCCATGCCGTAGAAGGCAATCTCCGAGCCTTTGAAGTCGCGATACGGCCCCGACTGCCCGAAGTTGGAGATCGACGTCATCACAATTTCTGAGTTCATGTTTCTTAGGGACTCGTAGTCGAGTCCCAGGCGGGCCATAACTCCAGGCCGGAAGCTCTCGACCACCACGTCAACCTCTCTGACAAGCTGTCGCACAATCTTCTGGCCTTCGGCGGATTTCAGGTTGAGGGTGATACCCCGCTTGTTGGTGTTGAGGTGCAGGAACAGGCCGCTTTTTTCATGATGAGGGTTGTCGTCTGGGAACGGGCCTGACCTTCGGGCCATATCGCCGCCATCGGGACGCTCGACTTTCAGGACTTCCGCGCCGTAGTCGGCCATCAGTTTGGTGCAGTATGGCCCGGAGATGTAGTGGGTGAAGTCCAGGACTCGGATGTCCGATAGGGCCTGTGGTGGAATATGATTCTCTGCCATGACTACACCTGAATCCGGAGCAGGTAGATGGCCCATCCGAACAGTTCGCGACCCCATCTCAAGAATATCTCTTGCGCCTTTGCGTTTCGCGCCTGTATTTCAGGAAGGACCGGGTCGTCGGGGTTGTTTCGGGCGAATTCATCCACCGCGTACCACTTGAGGGTTTCGTAGCGGTCCCGGTCGTCCAAGTTGCTCACCATGGTGTACAGAGGGGTAAGCCCCTCCTCCACACCAATCTGGATGTTGCCATAATGGGTGCTGAATTCATCGCGGCTGAAATCCTCGGTGGCCAGGTATTCTTCCGATGGCTTCTCAGTGAAAAACGGTTCGCCCACCATCACTATACCGCCGGGTCTGGTCATACATTTCATTGCTCTGAGTGTCGCCCGATGACCGTCGTAAATCCACGACGCGCCTATGCACATCGACAGGTCGAAATTTTTGGTATTTTCCCGGTGATACTCAGCGCCGTTCACGTTGACGAACTCCAGATTGGATCCGGGAACGCGTTGGCGTTTCAACTCCTTGGCGTCCTTCATGAAGTAGGGAGACAGGTCGACGCCCGCGCCTCGGATGTCATAAGCTTCGGCCAGCCTCACCAACATCTCCGCCTTGCCGCAGGCGATGTCCAGGGAGGGGCTGCCAGGCTCCAGCCTCATCAGTCCGATAAGCTCCTCCGGCTTGGCAACGCTCGTCGGGCTGCAGACCACGTGAAAGCGATGGGTGATGTCGAAATACTTCCAGCGGTGCATTCCCCATTCGGTCATGCTTTAATGCCTTTCCTGAAAATCTGACTGCCAATTTTATTTCCGCAGACATTATAATCCCCAGGTGAACTCAAACCAACAGGAAGCCGAATGTTGTTATTGGAGATTGAGGATGGCTGACAAAAAGAAAGTGCTGATAACCGGAGCGGCGGGACTGGTGGGCGGCGTTCTGAGGGATGGACTCAAGGACGATTACGAACTCAGCGGCGTGGACCGTGTGGCTATCGAAGGCTTCAACAGCCTGGTAGCCGACACCACCGACCTGGACTCGGTTCTGCCTGCCTACGAAGGCATCGACACCGTGATCGACCTAGCCAGTGTTCCCAGCGACAAGACCCGGTGGGAGGTCGTGCATCAAAACAACCTGACATCGACTCACAATGCTATGGAGGCGTCGAGGCGGGCAGGCGTCAAGCGGCTGATCTTTGCAAGCTCCAACCACGCCACCGGCAACTATGAGGACGACTATCCATACTCGGCCATCGTCACGGGCCAGTACGGAGGCGTTGACCCGGACAACATCCCCTACGTCACCACATCCATGCCTATCCGTCCCGACGGCTCATACGGCATCGGCAAGGTCTTCGGAGAGGCGACGGGACGGCACTTTTCAGACCGTCATGGCCTGTCGGTCATCTGCCTGCGAATCGGAACTCTGAACCGCGAGAGTCGTCCGTTGTCGGTGCGTCACTTCGCCACACTCCTGACTCATCGTGATCTGGTGCATCTGGTCGACCGCAGCATCCAAGCTCCGCTGGAGATAAAATTCGGGATATTCTACGGAGTCTCCAACAACAAGTGGCGCATCTGGGACATCTCGAATTCGCGGGATTCCATCGGCTACAACCCGCAGGACAATTCGGAGGAGTGGCGCGAGAGATAGATCAACGGATGTGTAGAGATCTCTGATCAATCAGTGGTCATGCTATCTGAAGTTGAAACGAATTGTCGGTTTTGTATCAACTTCTTCTGCGGTATCAACTGTCCCACGCTGGCAATCTGGTCAGTCATCGAAAATACGAGCGATCTAAACTCCGGAGAAATGACGATCAGACAGTTTGCGTATGCTCAAAAAGTCGAGTCGGTTGATACCAAAATACTTTGCGCTCAATCCCCTCACCCGTACAGAAACTCCGGGGCGTTCAGGTTTATGGCGGGGATGTCGTCCTTTTCGCGCCAGTAGTCCTGGGTGTGCTGCCACTCTGGTTTGTCGCCCCGCTTGGGTAGGAGAGACATGGCGCGCATAAGATAGCCTGGGTTGAAATTTTCTGGATCGATCCAGGGCAAAAGCTCCATGTCCTCGTCCTCCGGTCGCAGTGTGACACTGACCCGCTTCGAGCCGGATTCTTCCATGTGCGCCAGCAGGCGGCATACGAAATCCGACAGGAGGTCGGCGCGCAGCGTCCAACTGGCACGGAAGTATCCGAACACCCAGAGCAAGTTCGGCACGCCGGTGAACATCATGCCTCGGTAGTTGACGGTTTCGGAGAAGTCGAGAGGCTTGCCGTCGATCGCAAAGTCGATGTCTCCCAACACGCTCATGTTGAAACCGGTGGCGGTTACGATGATATCGGCTTGAAGTTCCTCGCCGGACTTCAGCAGGATGCCATGTTCCGTGAACCTGTCGATCTCGTCGGTGACGACAGACGCTTTGCCAGAAGCGATACCGTGGAAGAGGTCGCCGTCCGGGACGAAGGCTATGCGCTGACGCCAGGGGCGATAGCTGGGCGTGAAATGGCTCTCCATATCGTACTCTGGGCCGAGAATGGAGCGAACGCCGTCGAGCAGTTCCTGCTTCACCTTCTCCGGTTCTTCGAACGAGCGCCGCGTGAATTTGGCCTGGTCGTGCAATATCTTTCGCCGCACAATCTCGTGAATCCACTCTTCGTCTACATCCAGTTCACGCAATGTCTCGGCGAGTTCGATCTTGTTGCGGCCGGGTATGAAATAGGTCGGCGAGCGTTGCAGGACGGTGACGTGCTCGCAGTCAGCAGCGATCGCAGGCACGAGGGTTGCTGTCGTCGCGCCTGATCCGATCACCACGACGTTCTTGCCGGCGTATTCCAGGTCCTCCGGCCACGTCTGTGGATGAACAATATCGCCCTGATACGCCTCCATCCCCGGCCATTCCGGCGTGTAGCCTTCCGAGTGGCGATAGTAACCCTGGCACATCCAGAGGAAGTTTGCAGTGAAGAATCTCTGTTCGCCCGTGTCCGTGCGTGTGGCTGTGATCGTCCAGCGATTATCTACGCTCGACCATTGCGCTGAGGTGATCCTGTGATTGTATCGGATGTGGCGGTCGAGGTCGTTTTCCTCAATCACGTCACCCATGTACTTTAGGATTTCCTCCGCGGATGCGATTGGAGGCCCTGTCCACGGCTTGAAGCGATAGCCGAATGTGTGGAGGTCGCTGTCGGACCGGATGCCGGGATAGCGGTGCATCCACCACGTCCCGCCGAAGCTGTCGAGTCCATCCAACACGACGAAGCTGGTTCCTGGGCGCTGCTTCGTCAGATGGTAGGCGCCGCCAACGCCGGATATGCCGGCCCCGACGATTAGAACGTCGAACTCCTCGGTTATTGTGGGTTCTACCTCGGTGGTTGTTTCGGATGTTGTCATAGGTAGGCGCTAATCCAGTTCAATTATTCGATTGCTCAATAGTGGTCTGCTTAGATCATTGAGGCCATACTACGCTCTGACTCTGGATGCCGCAATCTAGATTCTATGAGGTCACAGTGATGACGTAATCCTCGCCGTACGGAATCAAAACGAAGGGTATGGTCGTCCGTTTACATTTCGGTCATGTCGGGCAGAGTTGTGATAATGCTGAGGATGCGGTCCAGACCGTCGTTGGTCTTCTGGGCCTGCTTGCATAGCTCCTCAAGCTGAGACTCTTTGCTGACTCCGTGCTCGAAATGGAGGTATTCAAAGGTGGGTCCTGCGTTCTCGTCTGCGCCCTCGGCTACAGGCTGTTGCATCATCATTCGAGCCAACACAGGCATGACAAAGACCATCACAGAGTACAGCCCTCTGAAGACCAATTGGTGCTTCGCTGCCGCGTCTGTCAACAGAAAAATATCCTCCAGCGCTAGCAGCATGCAGCAATAACTGTAGAACTTCAGCGACATTGGGACACTTTTGGACCTGGGATTAATGGAGACTATTTGTAGGTAGAGCGAGCTCCTAACAGAGGCATAAGATGTTCTCGGGGAAGGAGCGCACGTGACTCAAAACACCCAAGGACAAGAATCAGTCTGCAGAAGAACGAAGCCAGGACACTCAACGATTTGTTCGGCAGGTTCGGTTAGCCACTCGCAGGAAATACACCACACAAGAGAAGATCCACATAGTCCTCGAAGGGCATGCAGGGCTGAGATTCAGCACATCCGGCTCGGGCAGCGACAACTCCAACGACCGGGTCTCAGGCACGGTGGACGGCCTCACTATTGAGCACGGCGAGCCTGCTGCGGAGACGGACCTCGCAACTGCGTGGGGCGTCAACAATACGGTCCTACTTGAGTTAGAGGATCACATCTACATCACCGAAACAGGCGCGGGCACAGTATCAGTCAGCGATGATTCCGGGAGTGATTTTCAGATTGTTGGCACGCCGGCGGAGTTTATGGAGGAAAACACGAACTTCGACATTTCCGCCGCTTTGCTTCACTTCATCGGCGATGACGACGACGTTGGTGACGAAGATTAGAAGCAAAGGACAGATAAAGAAGGAGTCCCACACCAACACTGGCAACCGCGATCAGCGCCGAAATGTGACTGAGTCTTGTTAAATCCGTCACTTTAACTGCGGCAGGCAACACATAACGATTACAGGGCCCTTGCAATCCAGGAGGCCTGTATTTGATGAACGGAGTTACAAATCGACGAGCGCTCAGTCAATCGACGCAGTCAGCACGGTTGAAGCCGCACTTACACGATGTGAGATGAACTTCGCTCCTTAACTTCGAATTCACCCACCATCCGGGCCGAAGAGGTCGGCTATATCCTGCTCCACCTGGGCTTTTAGTTCGGCCTCATCTCGGAAGCCGAACTCGCGATAGGAGTCTGCCGAGCCGTAGTCCCGTGTACTGATGACCACAGGCATGGGGACCGAGTGGCCGAAGACCAGCGCCTGTTGTTTGGACTCCAGGCGTGCCAACACCGAGCGGAGCTTGCGGCTTCCCGACACACCGGTAAGCACGGCGTCGATGTCGCGCTCGTTGTCAAGCAGGCAGGTGAACTTGGTTCCGATCTGGCTCATCACCTCGTCGTCTATGCCGCTGGGTCGCTGGTCCACCACCAGCAGCGTGACGTTGTACTTCCGCATCTCGCGGGCGATGGTGCCGAAGATGGTCTGGTCGGCGATGGCAGGACTCAGGAACTTGTGGGCCTCCTCGACGGTGATGACCAGAGGGCGCGGACGCTCGGTCTGGTCGCCCATCGCCTGCTCGGTCAGCCGCTGGTAGCGGTCATAGATTCGGCGGGTCAGCAGGTTGGCGACCAGGATGTAGGCTGTCAGGTCGCTCCCGTAGCGTCCGAACTCCAACACAACGTGCATGCCGCGCTCGATGTAGTTCAGAATCTGGTTCACCGAATCGTGGCCGCTGTCCTTATCCATGAAATGGTACCGATCCAGCCTCGCTAGCCGACTGTGCAGGGTTGAAAGAGCGCGTTCGTTGACGTTAAGTTCCTGGGCCAACTCTCCCACATCCGAGCCGGTTGGCAGGTCCAGGAAACTTTTCAGCCACTTGCGCCGACCGAATTTGCGTTGGAGAGCGTGGGCCGCATCCGCTGCCACCTCGGACAGGTTGAGGGTGTCCCTGAGCATCTGAACGTCCTCGGGTTCGATCTCCTCATAGCCGATTCGCACTATGTAGTCGGGGCTGAGTCCGCGACGCCGCGAGCTTTCCTCGTCTAGCGAGAACACGGCGACCTTGGAGGGGAACAACTGTTTGAGGCCTTTGACCTCGCGGTTGTCCGACTCGCTGGTGCCTTTCCATCCGTACTCGCCGTGCATGTCGAACACGAGATTGCTGGCGGTCCCGTTCTGGAGGATCCCCAGCAACAGCAGGCGAGTCAGGAACGTCTTGCCTGTGCCGGACTTTCCGAACACCCCGTTGCTGCGCTTGACCAATTCCTCGATGTTCAGGCACAGGCGCGTCTCCATATCCAGAGGGTTGCCGATATAGAAATGGTTCTCGTCCTCCTCTCCAAAGACGATACGGATGTCGTCGTCGGTGGCCGTGCCCACGGCGGAGAAGTGAGGAGGGACGGTCTTGGCAGGCTGTGGGCCGTCGATGCCCGCGATGTTGTCGCCGCCGCCGATGGTCAGCATCGGCTCGACAGTGATGGTCCCATACGCGGCGGTGCCGGAGATAACTTTGGCGATGAAGGGGTTGGACACGTCGGGAGGCGAGGTCACCATTGTTTGATCCATCGCCTTGAGTGCAACTTCAGTCACCACGCCGAAGAATCGCATCCGCTGGCCCTGGATGCTCACGAAGGTGCCGACCTTGATGTCCTCAATGGAGGTCGAGGAGTCCAGCCGCACTTCCATGCCCTCGGTCAGAGAGCCGGAGACGACCATGCCCAGGTTCTGGGAAGAAGTCTGGCCGACCAGAGATTCGGGCTGCATGCTGCCGTTCTGAGTCATGGAGAGAGCCTCCGGAGAATGTTGTTCAGTCGTTGTAACTGGTCTCCCAGGAGCGGCGTTAGCTGCCGCCCCGCCTGTATCAAGAACGATTCGGGGTCTGGATAAGACTCGCTGGCCCGTCGGAGAAACGACGCCAGAACGTCGTCGGTGGCCGCTGTGGGAGCCGATAGCAGGATGGGCACGAACTCCAGCGAACCGGCGAACTCTCTCAACTCATCTCCGTGACACGGATGCACAAATGAGTGGATTCGCGGAGGCAAAGGAGCCAGCCAACGACGCAGGGTCTCGTCGTCTCGATGCCCGACAGTCTGCGCTCGGAATTCGGTGGTCAGCAGTCGGTTAAGCTGGGGATTCTCTTCGTAGATGGCCGCTTCGGAATCCTCGTCGCGCCCGCGCGCTATGGGCCGACGGGTCGAGTCCAGACTGCGAGTTGCGACCTCGAACACTATACCGTACACCACGCCAGTCTCGGACCCGCCGCCGCAGCGCACAAGCGTCCCCAACGGTGGAGCGTCGTAAAGGTCATAACTCTGAGATGTGAACTCGGTGGTCGAGGCCTCGATGACCTCGCCGAGCCGGTTGTTGTTGTCTGTCATAGGTATCAGGAATTGTCCATTCTGAGTCCGCAGACGAAGAATCTAGTCGTAAGCAATACAACAGTTGTCTCACAGTCGACCAGATGCTTTACTCCGTTCAGCATGACAGGTTTTGGTCAATTGTTAAACGGGTGCGGGAACACGAAAATTCACGACCTCAGCCGTGCCATTGTGTAGGAGTCCACGTATAGGCCATCCCGAAAGGCGTGGTTGCGATGCGAGCCTTCGATCTTGAATCCGAACTTTTCGTACAACGAAATGCCCGGCTCGTTGTCAGCATAGACCTGAAGCTTGATGCGCTGGATGTTCAGCCAGTTCTCTGCGAGGTTGATCATTGCATCCATGAGTAAAGCTCCGGCCCTGTCCTTGGAAATCGTCGTGAATGCCCATCCCGAACCCGGCAGAGTGCGCCATGCGACCGACGCCGCAGTGGAGGTTGATCGACCCGACGACACGGCCATCCACTTCGGCCACCAGAACGTGGTCCCGAGGACTGCGATTCTCTGTCCGCTCCTTCCAGAAGTCCAGCGGGGCATAGGGCAGGCCCAGGGTGTTCTTCATCACGCCCGGGCAAGTGGATACTTGATGAAGGTTCTGGTAGTCACCATTCCTGACCGCTCGAACAAAGATGTTCATTACGCTCAATCTATCCCTTTAAGTAACCGCTTCTTGTTCTGCTCACCCTATGTCTGCCACTTTAGGGGCATGAAGGTAGTTTAGCTGACTGTTCAGTTTTTTGGGTCAATCTCAGTATTTCGATTGCGAATCGCAACGATATGTACGTCGATTTTGACGAAATAGAATGCGCCTCTGGCGACAACCATATAACTATGAAGATCGCGCTGACGATGGCAATAGGGGTTAGTTTTCGCATTTGTGGGAATCGAACAGACGGCAACAGTTCTGGCAGATGATTGACTATGGGAGCGGTATCACCCAAATTCCAACAACTGCCAACGCCCACACCGGCGGCGCAAATACTCCCCTGCAATAATGAGGTCATAATGGCGGAACGACTGCCATGTCGCCGACCCCGTTGGACTTAGTTATGTTCGCCTTGCCCTATCATGTCGACGCCAATGGAATCGGATTGGCAGCAACCGCGACCTAGTGGACTCGTCGCGGTATGGGTATTGACGGGTCGAGGTTCTGATTTCGTTGGTTACGAAAACTAAAGCCAACGCAGGCGTTTTGAGCGGTTCTTCTCAGAGGTGAATACAGCCATGCGGTTGTCCTGGAGGGATTCCTCTACCAGATCGACGAAATACCGGCGATCCGAGGTTGTGACCACGGCCTGTTCGTGGGCCTCCATTAAGGAGACAGGATAGCCTGGCCCTCGGCGGCACTGGTCCAGAACCAAGGCGTGAGTGAGGCTGAGCATCGCCTCATCCTGGGCGATCCACGAGGGTATCTCGACCCGCCCGATTTCCTCTCCTGAGTTGATGTAGAAGAAGCTGATTCCGTGGCTGTCGTAGTAGTTGACGACCAGCGAGCTTGTGGAATCGAACACGGCGGACCGTTGGCCTTTATCCAGCAGTCTCGAGAATACTTCGCGGTCCAGGATGCCCTCGGCGGCATCGTCGCAGGGGCGACTGCCTGCCGACAACTGACCGCAGTGGACAGCGCAGTCGGAAATTTCGTATGGGCAGGCGCTCACTCGCACCGCGCCCATGAACTCGGCGTAACCCGGCAAGCTGACGTAGGCCGCCACAGCCAAAGGGCGCTTCTCTGCCAGGCTCCGAAGATCGTCGAGTGCGGCCACGAAGCCTTCCTCCATAAGCTCTTCGATCACGAAATCCTGATATCCTCGGTCGATAAACATAACCAGCGCGCCGTCCATCAGGGCCAGAGTCGGCAGGTCGGGAGGCAGTTTTCGGACCGCATCAACCAGCCCGCGAATCTCCTCAACCGCGCGTTTCGCGCCCAACACTCCGCCCTGGATGTACTGCTGGCGGTGCTTGGCGTTCTGGTCTTGGATGACCAGTTCGTCGTCGTGAGCGTACAGGTGCGGCTCGCTGGTCAGCACGGCGTCGGGTTGGGAGCCGTAGGTCAGGACGCAGGTTCCAATGTTGATGAGAAAGCACCGCGCCGGGATGTGCCGATCCACGTCGATATGGGAGCCGTCCACGGCCACGACGCAGAAGTCGTCGGGCAGCTCCGGAGAAGAGTGTCGAGCGGATGGAGGCTCGCTGACAATTGGAACGGAAGGCCATGCCAGGGTCTGGGCGGATCGGGCGCGCTGATCTTCGTAGGCTTCGGTGTCGAAGCCGTTCACAACCTCCAGCGCATGATCTAACCTCTGGAGCTTGCCGGACTGCTGGGCGCGCAGGTCGTCGGTCATGCGCTCTATCTGGAGGGCCGTCTTTCCCAGGTCAAGGGCCATGATTTGAACTCGATGTGCGGAACACTACTCGATCTCCAACTGGTCGCCGGCGAAAGATATGCTCCGTTTTCCGAACCTTAGAGTCGCCCTGGAGAAGTGTCGAAGCTCGACTCGAAGCTCGTCAAGCCTGCGGTCGGTTTCAGATTCGATACTGCTGGGGCCTGAGCGTCGGGCCACCCGTCCCCACAATCCAGGCTGAGGGAGCAGTTTGAGCAGGTTTCCGAACTGAACCATGAAGGGGTCGAATGCCTGGGCGGAAAGCTCCACCATCGGCTTGGAGTTGGTGGGGTCAGCAAAGAAAATCTGTAATTGCAAATCAGGGCCGTCAACCTCTGTTGAGAGCAACAGCACAGGCTGTGGGTGAATTTCGAACAGATCGTGAGCGTCGTCCACGCCTCTGGCGATGTCTCGGACTGCCGCTTGAAGCACTCTCAGCATCGACGACACATAGGACACTTGCAGATTATTGGAGTCCATCGTTATGTGGAGCTTGCCTGTCTCAACCTGTGAAGTTTTTGAATCGCTCATGATGACAGAATCGACGCCTTTACGTATGCGAATAGCCAAGTTGTCATGCTTGCGACCAGATCCTTCGCCTCGGCTCAGGATGTACAATTCCTGATACCTGACACCTAAAACCTACCTCAGCACTCTGGCGTCGCCTACTCTACGGGTTATGCGCTGGTGATCCATATGATCCATGAGCGCCAGTGCGTATTTCCGGCTTGTGCCGAGGAGGTCTCGAACATCGGCCACCGTGATCTCCCCTTCAACCCTTATGTGCGAGGATATTTTATCAACCATCTGCCGATATGCCGTAGCTGAAAACACCACTGTTTCGCTGACTTTTACCACACGGCCCTGCTCATCCAGCAGGCTGAGAACCTCTGGGTCAATGGGCGAGTCGGTTGGCGGGGAGAAGGGATCAGAGTCCAGCAGTTTCAGGTATCCCATGACCGAGCCTTCCTGAGTGTCTGAGAGGGATGGCTTGTGGTCAGGCAGGCGCACCAGAGCGCCAGCCTCTACCGTCACGCCGCCTTCGTTTAGCAACGGGAGTGCGTCGTTGAAGTCCTGGGGAGTCAGGTTGATTCGCGACCTAAGCTCCTCTTTGGGAGAACCCGGACGCAGCGGGAACTGTTCGTGATAGCTGGCCAGAGCGTTCCGCACTCTCATGCCCAGAGCGGTCCAGCCTCCGCTGGTGTAGAACCGTGTGCCATTGCGTATGGCCCCGTTCCCGAGAGTCACCACCAGACCCTCGGAGCCCATGCCCGATAGCTCGTCTTTCGCCATATCGGGGTTGAGATTGGCGCGGTTGACTATATCGACGAAACCGCTAGGCTCCGACATTTCGATGGTCTTGAGCAGAATTTCGCGGTCTGAGCCCTTCTCCATTATCTCTAAGCGTTCGATGGTGGGAAGGTGGTTGCGACGAGGGCGTCGGGCGTGGGTGTCCACGATGTTGCCGCCGCCCAAGGTGGTCAGGTTGGACCTGATTACAAAATAGTCGCTCTTGGCGATGGCTAATGGAGTCTCCAGCTTCAACTGCGCCCAGGTTGTCTGGCCTGGCTCTGCCCGGTCGCCCTCCAGCAATCGCAGGCGGGCTATGGCCTCGCTGGAGCCGGTGTGTACGGTAACGAACATATTGTGGCGCAGCGATTGGGGCGCGTCGGGTATGACCCGCAGATGAACATCGAAGGCTGTGGTGGGCTTGAGCCATCCAGGGATGGTCAGCACTTCGCCTCTGTGAATCTCCTCGTGAGGGACGCCGATGAGGTTAGCCGCCACACGAGTTCCCGGCTCGGCCAGTTCTTCTTTTTGTCGGTGAGTCTGAAGCCCTCGGATGCGGGTGGTGCGGCCCGACACGGCCAACTCCACCTCTTGGCCGACTTCCAGAGAGCCGTCAACCAGCGTTCCGGTGACCACGGTTCCAAAGCCTGTGATAGTGAATGAGCGGTCTATTGGCAATCGCGGACGGGCGACGTCCTTCTTGGGCGTCGTCTCAGTCAGCATGCCCTCAATCGCGGCTATAAGCTCCGGCAGGCCGTCCCCGGTCATGGCAGACACGGGGATGATCTGAGAGCCTTCCAGCTTTGTGCTTTCCAGAACCTCCTCGACGTCTGCTGTCACAAGCTCCAGCCAGTCCTCCTCAACGAGGTCTGTCTTGGTGAGGGCGACAAGGCCGCGCGGTATCTGGAGCAGGTCCAGGATGGCCAGATGCTCGCGGGTCTGGGGCATCACCGACTCGTCGGCGGCAACAACCAGCAGGGCGAGGTCGATGCCTCCGACTCCGGCCAGCATGTTGTTTACGAAACGCTCGTGCCCCGGAACATCAACGATAGAGATCTCGTTCCCGCCGGGAAGTCGGAGCCATGCGAATCCGAGGTCGATGGTCATGCCCCGGTCCTTCTCCTCTTGGAGCCTGTCCGGGTCTATGCCAGTTAGCGCCTGCACCAGGGTAGATTTCCCGTGGTCAACATGTCCCGCCGTGCCAACAACGAACATACAATTCCGCCTTCCAGATTCGTATGAATCTTAGGTTATCAGGTTTTAAGGTTTCAGGGGTCAGGAACCACGAGTCCTGGCGCCTGATAACATTAGAAAACTCGGAGTGACCCCCATGAACGCGTCGCCTGAATCCATTAGCCCCAGCGTTGAGCGAAGAGAGGTGATCCTCAACAGGATCAAACACCTCACAGAACTGCCTTTGTTGCTCCTATCATTCGCCATCGTCCCACTGCTGGTGGGCCCCAGACGTTGGGAATTACCTGATGCAAGGGAGCAGTTGTTTTTTACACTGGAGATATTCATCTGACCGATATTTGCCGCTGACTTGATACTCAAGGTTAGCGTGGCGCCGCATCGCCTTCAGTACATTCGCAGGCACTGGCTAGAGGCAAAGGTGGTTTTAGTCCCGTGGTTCCGACCTCTACGGATCATCCGAGTGTTCCTGTTTGGATTCAGGGGAATCATGGGCGTTCGCAGGATGATGACCGTGGACTTTCTCCTGGTATATGCGATGGGTCTGGTCATCATCGCGGCCACAATTGTGACTTCCGTGGAGACCACCGCCAGCTCTCAGATAACTTCGTTCGAGGACGCGCTCTGGTGAGCGATAGTGACAGTAACAACTGTGGGTTACGGTGACATTACGCCGGTCACAGCCAAAGGACGCGCAATCGCGATGGCGCTGATGCTGGTTGGAATAGGCTTTTTGGCGGGCTGACGGCAAACCTGGCTTCTCTGTTGCAAAAGTCCGACCAGACCCACGGTGACGCGATCCTCGAACTCGCAACCGAGGTCAGGATACTGAGAGATGAGATAAGCTTGCTGCGCCAGGAGCAGGCAGGCAGCTAAACGAAGAGGTTGTCCCATATCACTTCACTGGGTTATCCTGATGGTCGAATGTTTGAGAACAGTGGAAAAAGGATGATGTACAAATGCCAGACAATGTGAAATGGGACGAATACGAGGGCTCTGTGGTGATTCCCAGCGAGACAGATCAACGCAGTGTGACTGCGCTGATTGATAGAGAAGGGAAGGCCGTGACCCTGCGGTTTAGTGAACCAGTGGCAGGCTCCGATCAATGGGTCGGGAGCAAGGTAAGGGTCGTCGAGCGATTGAGGTACGACGAGATACAGTTTGCCACCACCGACCTGCCTCAAGACACTATCGAGCTTACGTGGAAATTCAACGCAGGCAAGGAAGAAGACACCCTCGCAGGAGTCGTCATCGCCAGGCCCAATGATCTGCGTATATCCGGGGAGAAGGGTTTCATCCTAAAAAGGACGAAACTTTCAACAGAGTAAATTGGCCGCTTGCGCGTTCGTGCAGTAGCCTGATTGAAGTGTGGCACGGAGGGTTTGGTGGACCCAAGAATGAGCTGCTGACTCAGCAATGCACATATCCGAACATCTAAAAGACAAAGCAGAACAGACTCATCCAGCAGGCGTTCGCAACGCAAACGATCTCTGGACAATGTCCAACGCTCTGGATCAGACTCGGCTAGCTGTCGTCATCTCGGATACTTCAAGCGTAATTCAGTAAGTGAATCAAGGTTTCACGCGCATGATGGGCTACATGTCTGATGGGGACATTGGCCGAAAATCGCCGATTTCAACAGACACTCCTCTGAGGACGGCCGAGAACTTCGCATCCAGATCAGAGCAGGCAGGACTGGAGTTCTCGCTGAACATCCCGCCTCGACCCTTGACCGTCCAGGCCAACGAGTCTAAATTGCGTCAGGCGCTAGGCAACCTGATCGACAACGCCATCAAATTCACTCTTCCGGGCGGCGAGGTGTCGGTGACACTCCGGTCAATGGATACTGAAGCCATCGTGATTGTGGCCGACACCGGCGTCGGGATTCCCGACGAGGATATTTCCCATCTGTTCGTGCGGTTCCATCGAAGGCGAAACGCCTCTGTGTACACCGGGAACGGGTTTGGATTGGCTATCGTTCAGGCTATCGTGATAGCGCACCGGGGAGAGGTTGTTGCGGATAACACGGAGCAGGGTGCGCGGTTCACATTGACGTTGCGAATCATGGATAGCATGAACTGACACGAAAAGTTTAGGAATGTCTGGGGAGTGATGTCATTCCACGCCGTTCTGAGGTAGGTAGCGGTCGATGTTGATGGCGCGGGTGCCTCGAGTGTAGCGGACCTTGAGCATCTCTCCGATTTCCAGGATTTGGCAGGTGGCTTCGTCAACCTCGATCCTGGAGTCGGCGACATGGATGTAAAATTTGCCGTCATCGCAGGTCTCCTTGGCGTCCAGAATTCCTTGGGCTGTTCGATACGGAGGAAGGGCGTCCGTAAGAGACTCCACCGCGGACTCCAGCCGTCCAGAGAATGCTTTCACCAACGACAATACCCCCATGTGGCCGCCATCTCCTTATTTGAGAGAGCGCTCGTTCATCAAATTCGGGACAGATCTAGTGTTTTGTCCCTCATAGAGATGATACCGCATGGCGAAGCGGCTAGCACGATGACTTAAGCGCTCGCATTGCGCAAGTTTTGACTGGAACCAACTTAGCCGACGAATCAGCATGGAATTCTTGTCCAGATATTGTCCATTCTGAACCTACGCAAAGGATCTGGTCGGCATTGAACAGAGGTCGTCTCACACGACTAGATGCTTCGGCTTCGCTCAACGTGGCGGTAGATGGCTTCGAATGTTCAATCCTGGATTTCTCAGGGCAGCCGAGCCATGATTGGCTGCTCCGATGTCAATTGTGAACGTGACGCATATATTGAGCATATTAATTTTCTCCATCCATATTAATCACTCACAAATCGAGGCATTGTATTTTGATGACGAAATCATGCCGGAATATCTGATCAGGTAATGGGCAAAATATCCCTTTTGAGGTTGGAGTTGCTCTGAAGTGCGCGTTTTGGTCAATCAAGAGCAAAACAATATTGGCCGGAGACGTTTATCCTCCTGATGCTGTCTGTGGCAATTGATAGCTTCAGTAGGCAGGAATATAGTTTGCGCTGTCTCACGATGACGAGTTTATGGAACCTTTGATTGTTGTCTGGGAAATGTAAGAGAAATATCAATTGGGAGGAAGCATGGATCGCGAAACACATGACGACTCGACCCTTGCCTTTTTAACCAGGATCGATGAGAGGGACGCTGGGTCGCTTGAAAGGTAGTTCGCCGAACCCTGGATGAATATCAACGGCTAGCTCGCGTCACAGCCTCTGGATGAAGGCGAACCAATCTCTCTTTTAGACAGGCCGGGGCACCTGGCCCTCGGCGATGCCGCTACACTCACTCTCCTCAGCGTAGATGTTGCCGCTTGGGATTATACCCTCGCTACCGTGAACGAGAACGGTACCACGACAAATCTGACCTATCCGTGGATACTGACGCTGGGCGCCGACTTCTTCGTGGGCTGTGCTCTCATGGAAGTAACCCAAGCAATCTGCAACGGCACAAGCTCGAGCGACCAGCTCGACCGCTTCAAAAAGAAATACGCGCCGTTGCTCTCGTCCTGCGACGGCACCGGGTCGAGCGCTCCCATCCACGACCTCCGCAAATACGTGATCGCACAATCGAGTATGACCCAAATGATGTGGCAGGCAAACAATAACGAATCTTGGAAGGCGTACTTCGTGCAGATAGGCGGCGAGACCATGGAGGACTACTTTCACAAACAGTATACCCCAGCGCCATTGGCTTTGGTCGCTACTTGATTATCTCTGCTTCCGACTTCGATCACTTCGCCTTTGGCGGCGATGCCGCTACAGCGTACACGGTCGCGCACGGCACTGCGGTCAATCAGGCCATCGTCGCTTCAAGCAGAGGGAATATCGGCGACCTGAACGCTGCGTACGCTATGAACGTGTTGGCCGACCACTACCTCTCGGACATGTTTTCCACGGGTCACCTGCGAGCGCCAAGACAGGCTTTGCACTACAATTACGCCTTATATACAGGAAACTTCCTAACCAAATACATGCACGATGAAGACTCTGCGCTCGGGCTCAACGTCGCAAATCAACAAGGCAACTAGTGGAAGGCCTTTGGCGACAAGCGGTACTTCGATACCGACAACGTCACTAACAAATACAGTATCAATGCCGCGCTCCAAGTTTCGATTGGAGAGGTCTGGAATGCGTACAGCACAGGACATACCCAGCCCAATGCCGCGCTTACCTACGCGCCCGACCCCGCTACGGTAGCCCAACAGGGTAACTTCCCACCGCTTTTCCAACTGACCGGAGGCAACGTCGTGCAGGTGCGCAGCCCTCTTATGAATCCGTTCACAACGGCACCGGAATATACGTCCGTCACCGATTCGTCGCAAGCCAGGGATATCCTCGGTCAGCTCAAAGATGCCGACTACAACCCGTTCACCCTCCTTTCGTAATCTCTGGAACCGGAAGACCGGGCGGTAACTCTAGCTGGCTGGGACATCCTTTGTTACTCTCCGCTCAGAGCGTATCGGGCTGCCTCTCCGCCGGCTATCTTCCCGAACACCGCGCCGGCCATCAGGCCGGAGCCGCCGGGGTAGTTGTGGTAGAACAGCCCGCCAGTTAGCTCGCCTGCCGCGTATAGCCCCGGAATCGCATAGTCCTCGGTGTCCAGAACTTGGGTGGTGTCGTTGATCTTGAGGCCGCCGAAGGTGAATGTTATGCCGCAGGTGACTGCGTAACCCAAGTACGGAGGCTCGTCGATAGGCACAGCCCAGTTGGACTTGGGCGGCTCGATGCCCTCGGTGTGCTTTCCGTCCAGCACTGTGGGGTTGAATTCGCCTTCCTGCACGGCGCCGTTGAACTCGGCAATCGTTTTTACCAGTTGGTCTTTGTCGATGTCCAGACCTTCGGCCAATCCCTCGATGGTGTTCGATTCGGCCATCGACACCTGGGCGACGCTGTATTCGTCTCTCAGCAGGTGCTTAGTCTTCTGGTCGAATATCTGGAAGGCGGCCCGCTGGGGCTGGAACAGGATTTCCTTGCCATATTTGGCGTAGGTGTAATTTCGGAAGTCGGCCCCCTCATCGACGAACCGGTTGCCCTCGACGTTCACGATCAAGCCGAAGGGGTAGGAATGCTTCTGGAACAGGTCTGCTACGTTTCGGTCTCCGGTGGGCGGGGCGTTGAGGTCCCAGGCGACGGCGTGACAGCCGCTCCAGTGGCCGAAGGACTGCGCTCCGATGTCCAGGGCCATCCGGATGCCGTCGCCGGTGTTGAACTGAGTGCCGCGAACCTTTGCCAGCTCCCAACCCGGCCCCAGGTAGCGTGTTCGCATCTCAGGGTTGGCCTCAAATCCTCCGCAGGCCAAGATCACCGAGTCGCTATCCAGATCTTGAAAACCGCTGGAATCTTTTACGGTCAGTCCGACGATTCTTCCCTGGTTGTCGGTGCGTAGGGTTGTCGCCTTGGTCTCGTATCGGACGTCCACGCCCCTTTTCTCCACAATCTCGAATAGGCCGTCTGAAAGGCCTTTGCCCGCGCCCACTGCCTCCACAATGAGACCACCCCAGAATCGCAAAATCCCCTCGTGGCGGAACGCTTGGCGCCCGTACGCCAGAATCCAGGGAACGCCCTCGTCCTTCATCCATTTCATCGTAGGGTAGGATTGTCCCACCAGCGTCTGGATGAGTTGAGGGTCGGACAGACCTTCGGTCACGCGCATGATGTCGGAGTAGAAGGCCGCCTGATTGTAGCTCCCCACGTCTATGCCTGCCTGCTCCTCTTCGGACATCTCATCCAGAACGCCCAGAATATCCTCCAGGCCCTCGTAGGCGAACCTGAACAGGCCGCCCGTGAAGTAGGAGTTTCCGCCCCGCAGATATTCAGGGGCCTTCTCCACCATTAATGTCTTAGCGCCCTCATTTGCTGAGGCCAAGGCTGCCGTGAGCGCGGCATTGCCGCCACCCACGATGATCACGTCATACTGCTTTTCGCCAGTCATAGAATTCCCTCCGGTAGCGGGCGCGATGTTGGTCATGACCCGCCGCATTTCGTTTCAAGCGTGTGAAACGTACCTGATTGTGATGGGGGTGTAAAGATGGGGCGGTCGCAACTCACTGGAAAGACAGGAGAGCAAGGGGCGGTTCGATTATGCAGTAACCGGCGTTAGTGTCAGCGTTTCGTCAGGCGCAAGTTTGGACTCTATCAGGTTCAGCAGAACATGGCGTGATTCAATGGGCCAACCAAACAAAGAAAGAGGCGCAATGATGAACATGTCGATAACGATGCGAATTCGGATGCTGGTTGCGGTCACGGCAGTTGGCACTGTTATTGGAACGGCGGTGTTTGTTCCAGGCTCATGGAATCTGGCGGAGGCCAACGGACCCAATACGATCAGTTGCGAGGCTAACGCATGGCCGCATAGCCTCAAATCTGGATTGCCTGCGCAGAATGATAAGCGAAATCATGTCGGTTGCGAAGATGCCACTTGGGAATACAATTCTGAGATTGGCGCGCATACCCAAGGTAGATACAGCTCTGTTTCTAGCGAAAGGAGGTTCAGACTCAGACTTTTCAGCGTAGACGATTGTGCAATCAACATTTCAGAGAGCTCGCACAATCGGCGCCGAATCTCCATTAGCTTTCTGTCCCATTGTTGCTGAATGCCTACACCTGACGACGTGAATACGAGGAGTCTGCGCAGAGTTGTGTAGGCCCCGTATTCATATATCAATTCTTAAACGTTGTCTGCCCATGCGTACACAGTTACAATCGGCTCTGAACAATTCGGCAGGCGGAATGAGTCGAATGAGACCGAATACTTCAAAATCGCTCCTCAGAAGCGACCAATTTCACGACCCTTGGGTTGAGCAATCATGAAGGCGAGTTGCTCGACTGGCTAGACGACCACGGTGTCGAAGACGGCTGGGACTTTTCCGGGACCCTGGCTGTTGCGGGAATTCAACCTGATGACCTGGAGAAAATTGCCGCAACAGCGCCCAAAGACACATTGGGCGAAGCGATTAGATGGTTGACCAAGTCGTTCACGGCCCAGGATTTGGCAGGAGCAATCGTTCTGAGCGCCTCCAGCATTTCAAAGCTTGTGAATGCCGCCAAATCCTTCTCCTTCAAGGATCGAGATGCCGGGCAGAACGTCGATGTGCATCAAGGCATCGAGGACACCATTACAATCCTGGGCAACCGACTGAAGCAGGGCATCGAAGTAGTTCGTGTTTTCGATCAGGAACTCCCGCGCATCATGGCGCCTGGCAGCGAGTTGAACCAGGTCTGGATGAACTTGTTGGACAACTCCATAGACGCGCTTGGGGACAAGGGAGCGATAATCATCTCAACCCGTCAAGAGGATGGCAACATCGTTGTGGAGATTCCCGACAACGGCTCAGGTATCCCGCAGGAGATACAATGACATGTCTTTGATCCATTTTTCACGACAAAGGACGTCGGTGAGGGAATGGGCCTCGGATTAGACGTGGTGCGCCGCATCATCA
>Ga0207966_1000493_pt1 | contig 22744 bp, 23 predicted proteins | sample Knorr_S23_td_NAD_FD_185611 | JGI IMG/M metagenome (GOLD analysis project Ga0207966, IMG submission 185611) | Marine microbial communities from Southern Atlantic Ocean transect - Knorr_S23_td_NADW_ad_2500m_LV_B (SPAdes) (version 2) | ecosystem: Environmental > Aquatic > Marine > Oceanic | place...
CTGCATGATCTCCACCCGGGCCGTCTCGGTGGGTATCCGGTCCATGTCCTCGCCCTGGTATAGCTGGTCTTGGTCGTAGTCCCTTCCGCCGGTGCTGCCAACGCTCAAGAACCCGTCGAGGCGGCTGATCATGTGTCCGCGCTTGGGTGAACTAATCAACACTTGCAGCGGGTCGCCGTCGTACTTGAGCAGGAGGCGTTCTCCCTTCAATGCGCCCACGGGCACGGGGAAATCCAGGTCCCTTTGGAAAGGAGGACTCCAAAGGCCCGCCGCCACCACCACCGTGCCGCAGGAGATATCGCCTCCTTGGGTCCGCACGCCGGTGATCCGGTTGCCTTCGGATGTCAGACCGGTGACCTGCCGGAGGATGGTCTGGGCGCCTTTGGCCTCGGCGCCGGCGGCCAGGGCCAGGTTCAGGCGGTAGCTGTCCAATTGGGCCGACTCATCTTCGTAGACGGCGCCCCTCAGAGTAGGGGTCAGACGTGGTTCTATCTCATGCACTTCGGCGGCGCTGATCCAGCGCATTGCGACGTGCTCTTGCTGCCAGGACATGAGGTCCTTGATGAGGTCCTCTTCGCTTTCTTCCAAGGCCAATCGCAAGGAGGGACGGCGCTGGTAAAGCAGGTCCATGCCGGTGGCTTCTTCCAGTTCCTCGACCAAAGCCGGGAACTCGCGGTAGCTTTCCAGTCCGAATTGAAATGACGGGCCCGGTGTGAACTCGGTGCCCAGGAGGCTGATGAATCCGGTGGCATGGGCCGAAGAACCGCTGCCGATGGACTCACGTTCGAGGAGGGCGACCTTGATGCCCTCTCTTGCCAGGTAATAGGCGACGGAGCAGCCTATGACTCCCGCGCCGATGACGGCGACATCAATTTTTTCTGCCATATGAATCGAGACTCCGGAGGCGTGATGGCAGGAATTATGGGAGGGCTGCTGATAGCTGTCAACAGCTAGTGAAAACCGGCAGGCCGGCAAGGAGGCTAGCCGGCGGTTGGGGAGGGGATGCTAGTTTCCGCTGGGATGCCCGTTAGGCTGGCACTCAGTTCCCAGAGCGCAGCGGCTTGGGCTTCGTCAAAACTACGGGCGGATGAGCGGACGATCATCTTCTTGTCCAGGTATTTTCCAGAGACGCCGTCCATCTCAGGGGACGAGGCGGCGTAGACGGTCGTTAAGGCGCCGGCTTCGACGCTGATCCCTCTGATGCCAAGCAACATGTTGAGAAACCGGCCCAATATACCGTTGTTGGTCATGATGTTGCTCGCCACCAATCCGGGATGTAGCGCGTTGGCCGTTACCCCAGTGCCCTCAAGCCGCCGCGCCAGCTCGTAGGTGAATAACAGGTTGCACAACTTGGAACGGGAGTAGGCCCGAAACCCCGAATAGTGGCGGGGCGCGTGGATGTCAAAAAGGTCGATCTTGGCTTTTTTGTGGACCGTGGAGGCCACATTGACCACGCGGGCCGGAGCGGAAGCCAACAGGGCGTCCAACAGCAGGTTGGTGAGCAGGAAATACGAAAGGTGATTGACGGCGAAGGTCATCTCGATGCCGTCGATACTCTTTTGGCGGCTCATATGGATGGCCCCGGCGTTGTTCACCAGAACGTCCAACCGCTGATGCTGTTCCCTGAACTCATTGGCCAGGCGACGGACCTTCTCCTGAGATGAGAGGTCGGCCACCAGGAATTCCACATCGGGGTTGCCGCTTTCTTCCCGGATGTCACTGGCAATGAGCGCGCACTTGGCGGGGTCTCGCCCGGCGACGACGACGGTGGCGCCCATGTGGGCCAACTCGAGGGCTGTGACCCGGCCGATGCCGGCGGTGGCTCCGGTCACCAGGCACGTTTTACCGGACATCAATCTGGAGCGGCAAGTCGATTTTGAGGTCATTTTGGCCTCCAGAGCCCGTGGACGGCTCGCTACACTGCTATCGTCTCCGAATTCGCAGCTTATTTCAATGCCGTCACCGGTGCAGATCACCTCAATCACAAATTGATTCCCAGACGCCCAGGGAGTAATCTGATGCTCGGTAAAGTTGACCCCAAGACACGGCCGCAATGACGTGGCCGTGTGGAGACTCGCATTGGATTTTGAACTAAAAGCATCGACCGAGGCCGGCAAGCGGATGGTCGAGTTGGCTGAGAAGCACGCCGCGGATTTCGCGGTCACGGCCGCCGAACACGACCGTAACGGGACCTTCCCATTTGAGAACATATCCGCCCTGAAGAAGAGCGGTTTCGCCGGTGCTGCCGTTCCCAAGGAATTTGGCGGCATGGGCGTTACATCCATCCATGACTGCATCGTGGCCATGAACCGGCTGGGGCGTGCCGAGGGATCGACACCGCTGGCGTTCACCATGCATCTGTCCAGGACTCTCGGTACGGCGCGAGCCCTGCGAAACGCCATAGCCTCGGGTAACCATGCGCGGAAGAAGCGGGCTGAAAACATGCTGAAGAAGATCGGCGCCGGTGAGCTTTTTATCACCGTCGCCAATTCAGAACCGGGCGCCGATGTAAGAACATCGAAAACCCTGGCCACCAAGACTGACGGCGGTTGGCTATTCAACGGCATAAAGACCTTTGCCACCGGTTCCCCCGCCGCCGATGTGCTGGCCGTGAGAGCGCGGTTCGAGAACGAGGCTGGTGAGCAGCGAATGGGCGCTGCCATAGTGCCCATAGACCGGCCTGGGGTTGAGATCATGAACAACTGGGACGGACTTGGCATGCGGTCCTCCGGAAGCCATGACGTGGTCTTCACGGATTATTTCGTCGCCGATGACGAGTTCGACGACATTGGAGTTTATGGGCGGTTCAACGCTCCGTTCTTGGCTCTTGGTTCGGTATCGAGCATGGGGCTCTCTTCCATTTTTTTGGGCATAGCCGAGACTGCTCATGAGATTGCGGTATCCGCCATCAAAAGAAGGGAAGGCGGAACGAGATATCCCATGAACCAAGTAACGGTTGCGGAGAACGAGATCGACTTAGCCGCGGCCCGGGCGATACTGAGCCGGGGAGCTCAGTTCTACGATGATTTTTACCAAACAAACGCCGAGCACCCCGTCGGCTTACCCGATGATTCCACCTACTCCGACTTTCAAGTGATTAAGAACTCAGCCTGCACAAAAAAGTTTGTCATGGAGACCGCAGTGAATATCGTAGATAGGGCACTGACTCTGTACGGCGGTGGTTCATACCTCGCCAACAGCCCGCTGGCTAAGTTGTACCGGGACGTGAGGGCCGGACAGTTCATGCAACCCTGGGCCCGCAATCAGGCGATCGAATTGATCGGCAAAGTGGGCCTCGGCCTGGACCCCAACGACGAGTAAGAGGGTAGAAAATCATGGCAGATAAAAAGATCACATTCGGCGTCAATCTATCGTTGGACAATTATTGGAACGTCCCAGAGTTCGCACGCCGTGCCGAGGACCTGGGCTACGGCCGGGTCACCATGGGCGAGCACATCATGGACGGCAACCCGCCGCGGCCTACCCTGCTCAATCTGCCGGCGATGGCCGCCGCCGCCGGAGCTACCACCAACATCCGGGTGATGACTGGAATCGTGGTCGCGCCCTTGTACCACCCGGTGACGCTGGCCAAGATGGTGGCCAGCGTGGACCAGTTGTCGGGCGGCCGCCTGGACTTCGGCATCGGCATCAGCGGTCAGAGGGGCACCAAGATCGAGTTCGACGCTGTTGGCGTTGATGTCCATACCAGAGGCAAGCGCACCGACGAGATGCTCCAGGTGATGAAGCGGCTCTGGACTGAGGAGCACGTCTCCCATCACGGCGATTTCTTCGATTTCGACGATGTCACGCTACTGCCATTTCCGGCGCAGCAACCGTACCCGCCCATCTGGGTCTCGGGCCGCAGCGACGCAGCCATGCGGCGGGCGGGCGTGATGGGTGACGGCTGGTACCCATATCTGTTCACCGTGCGCCGCATCAAGGCCAGCAACGACATGGTCCGCCAGTTCGCCGCCGAAGCGGGGCGCGACCTGACCGGATTTCACTGGGGCCTGAACCAGCCAACCGCCATCTCTTCCGATGCCTCCAAGGCGCTGGAATGGGCGGTCTCTAATGTGGGGGAACGGTACGTCACTCCGGAACGCAGCGCCGAGAGTATCGCCCAGGCCCTGTGCATCGCCGGGACCCCCGAACAATGCATCAGGGCCATCCAAGACCGTATCGACGCGGGGGTGGAGCACATCAACCTGGGGTTCTTGGCCTCGGAGCCAGACCATTTCTTCCATCAGATGAAGCTGTTCGCCTCCCTCGTCATTCCACAATTCCAGAGCTAGGAGCACAGACATGCCGGACTCTATTTCGCTGAAGATCGAGAGCGATGTCGCCGTCACCATGAGAGACGGAGTCACTCTCTATGCCGACATCTACCGGCCCGAAGGCGATGGTTCGTTCCCGACCATCCTGCAGCGCACGCCATACGATAAGACCAACGCCTTGAGCGCCACCATGCTGGACCCCATCCGGTCGGCCAAGGCCGGGTTCGCTGTGGTGATCCAAGACACCCGGGGGCGTTTCGCCTCCGAGGGCGAGTTCTACGCCTTCCGGGATGACATCGACGACGGCTATGACACAGTGGAATGGGCCGCCGCCCAAGCATGGTCTAACGGCAACGTGGGTATGTACGGAGCGTCTTACGTGGGGGCGACCCAATGGCTGGCGGCCGCTTCCCGGCCTCCACACCTGAAGGCCATCGCACCCACCGTCACCGCCTCCAACTACCATGACGGCTGGACCTACCAGGGCGGGGCCTTTGAATTGGGGTTCAACATGTCCTGGACCTTGCTCCAGTTGACCCTGGCCAATTTCAAGAACGTCTCGGGCGTCCAAGGCGTGCCTCGGGAGCGGCGGGGACAGTTGATGCACGCCGTGGACAACATGACCGAAGGGTTCGACTTTCTGCCAACCAAAGACTTCCCTGAACTGGACTCCGGATTGGCCAAGTACTACTACGATTGGCTGGCCCATCCCGACTTCGATGAATATTGGCAGAAGCTGTGCATCGAAGACCGCCACTCGGAGATCGAGGTGCCCGCCATGCATACCGGCGGCTGGTACGACATCTTCCTGGGCGGCACCATCCGCAACTACCTGGGCATGAAAGAGTCCGGCGCCAACGAAACCGCCCGGAGCGGGCAGAGATTGGTCATCGGCCCCTGGGCCCACGGAGCCCGCGGCTCCACCATGGTTGGCAGGCATTATTTCGGGATCATGGCCGACCCGGCGGCCACCGACATCGACGGTATGCACCTGCGATGGTTCGACCACTGGTTGAATGACGGAAAGAATGGGATTACGGAAGAAGCACCGGTGCGCATCTTCGTCATGGGAGACGACGTCTGGCGAGAAGAGCAAGAATGGCCGCTGGCCAGGGCCCAGGAATCCAAGTATTACCTCCACAGCGGCGGCAAGGCCAACTCCACGTCCGGCGACGGCAGCCTGGGAACAGATGGTCCGCAGGCCGAGCCGCCGGACGTGTTCCTATATAACCCGGCAGACCCGGTGCCCACCACGGGCGGCGCGCTGTGCTGCAACCCCTACTACGCCGCCAACGGCGCCTACGACCAGAACGAGGTGGAGGAACGGCAGGATGTGCTGGTCTATTCAACTCCGCCATTGGAACGAGACGTTGAAGTTACCGGGCCGGTGACCGTTACACTGTGGGCGTCCACGTCCGCGACGGACACCGACTTCACGGCGAAGCTGGTGGACGTTTGCGAGAACGGCTGCGCCAGGAACCTGACCGACGGGATAATTCGCGCCCGTTACCGCGATTCCATGTCCAACCCCACGCTGCTTGAGCCAGGACGGGCCTACTGCTACGAGATCGACCTCTGGGCCACCAGCAACGTCTTCAAGGCCGGACACCGGATACGCCTGGAGATATCCAGCAGCAATTTCCCCCGGTTCGACCGCAACACCAACACCGGAAACATCATCGCCGAAGACACTGAGCTGCGGCCGGCGCTCCAGACCGTGTTCCACGACGCACAGCAGGCGTCCTATGTGAGCCTGGCCATCGTACCCCGGTAAATTCAACGCAGAGGAAAAGAAATTGCCTGAAGAGACATCAGAAGAATGGGAATCCAAAGAGAGGGTGTCGGGCGACCCGCTCCGGGAGTGGTACTCCAAAGAGATCTGGGGCCAACGGGCCAACGGCGACGACGCCCTTTTCGAGGTGATGTGCCTGCAGGTGTTTCAGGCCGGCCTAACATGGCAAATGGTGCTGTCCCGCCGGGACAGCTTCCGCGCCGCCTTTGCCGAATGGAATATCGACGCCGTGGCAGCCATGAGAGAGCCCGATGTGGCGCGATTAAGGGAGGACCCCGGTATCATTCGCAACCGGCAGAAGATTCAGGCCGTCATCGCCAACGCGGAGATCGTCTTGGAGATCCAGAAAGAACACGGCAGTTTCTGCCAATGGTTCTATGACCATCTGGCGGGCGATGATTATCCGTCCCTGCAAAAAGAGCTGCAGGCCACATTCAAGTTCATGGGACCGGAGATATCCCGCATGTGGCTGATGGCGTCAGGCCGCATCACCCGCGAAGAAGGCGACAAATACGACCCGACTGGCTAAGCCAGGTTTACTGGCTGCCGCCGGGGAAAGATAGCTGCTTATCCGGTATTTTTGGATGCCGCAGGGACACGGTTCACCAGGGAGCCGAGGAGGCGCCGGGAAATAACTGAGATGTCATCCACAGCTTTCTCGAACACTTCGGTGTTTGCCTGGGGGGGTGGCGGTAGCCGCTGATCTTGCGTACGAACTGTTTAGCTGCCTCGCGCACTTCGGTGTCCGACGCTTGCGGTTCGATGTTTCGCAGTATCTTGATGCTTCGGCACATCTCATTTCCTCGCCAATGACGTATGTACGGGTATTGTACCCAATCCTGCACCTGAAGATGGAATGATTCTTGATTGACCGTTTCCGATGCCAACGCCGACGGTGTGCACTGGTATTCATGGCTCTGTTAGCCGGGCTAGTCGCCCTTGCCGCTTGCGGCGGCGCCGACGATGTAGCGAAGATTCGGGAACAGGCCGAAGCCTCGACCGAAGAGATCCTCGTCGGGATTTCGATGTACGTCCTGGTGGATGACCTGGCGGACCCAGACACCGAGATCTCCAGCCGGCGGAGTGAAGAGGAATTGACGGTGATCCTGGATGGAATGAACGAGATCTGGGGCCAGGCGAATATACGCCTGGAATTGGAAACTCTGGACACCATCGAGGTTGACCCGGCTGTCCTCGCGAGGGTGGCGCGAGGTAACATCAGGGCCTTTTTCGACCGGTTGGGCGGGAGCATCCCTTCCACCGTTACCGGGCCCGGATCCAGCCTGATCAGCGGCTTCTACACGAAGCGTTCTGGCGGGGCCAACGGGATCAGCCCCTTAGGCACCGGCTGGTTCATGGTGATCGACGAGCCCACCGTTTTCGATCACCGTGTCAGCAGTCACGAAGTGGGCCACATTTTGGGCCTAAAGCACACCGGCGCCGACCGAGGCCGATTACTCTACTCCGGGACCAACGGCATGACCCTAACCCAGGAAGAGATCACGCTGAGCCGGTACATAGCGATGGAGTTGCTAAAGGCTAAGAGATGACCACGATCAATTGGGTATAACGCTGACATCAAGCAAGAAGAGGCCTGGCTCATTGGTGTTGGAATTGCTCTGGAAAAAGGACACCAAGTCCTGCTCCCCGTCTCGGTCGCCTGCCTGGTCTAACCGGACCCTGAACTGGACGTACTGGTAGGAATCGTCCAAAGACCGCTGCACGGCCCCCACGACGCCGCATTCGAACGGTCCATTTGAGGATTCAGCCAATACGCAAACAGCGCCACCCACCAATGGGGCCTCGTCCCAGAGATCGGATGAGAAGTTTTCATACCTGAACTCTTCGGCCCGCAAAGGCCCTAGGTCTCCGAACGGCGTACCTATTACAGTGGCATGTTCTGAACTCAACACTGCCGAGGCTACGGTCCCCGAAGGTATCCCGCCCAGGTCGAAGGTCAGGAATAACTGTACTCCGTCGCCGTCGGGGAAATTTCGGTTCAGGTTGTCTCCGGCGAACAGGCCGGTCCCCATCCCCTTGAATCCCCTTGGCGTATGGCCCTCCATCGCGCCGCCATGGTTCTTCAAGGAAAAACTCAGCGCCGAGCCGTCACCACTGGAAACGGTAACGTTGACTGACGTAGGCCGCGCCGGTAGCTGGGTGGGCGAACTAGTGCCGCAAGCCGCCAAAAACACCAGGCCGAAGACCGCCACCAAGGGAATGGACCGAAAGAAATTCTTCATATCGAGACATTTGATTCCCTGTCTCGACAGAAGGGTGCATTTGACCTATGGACATGCCGCTAAATCACTCGGCTGGCACGAACTTCATAGAGATGGAGTTTATGCAGTGGCGGGCGTTGGTGGGAGTGAATCCCTCGCCCATGAAGACGTGGCCCAGATGGCCGCCGCAGTTGGCACACTCCACTTCGATCCGGTGGCCGTCGGGGTCTGGGAGATGTTTCACCGCTCCGGGCACCTCCTTATCAAAGGCCGGCCAACCGCAGTGGGCGTCGAACTTGTCGGCGGACTTGTAGAGCTCGGTATTGCACTTGCGGCAGATGTAAGAGCCGCTCTCATAAAAATCGTCGTATTCGCCGGTGAACGGCCGCTCTGTCCCCTTGTGCTCGATGATGTACTTCTCTTCGGCCGTGAGGGGGTTGTAGTTCTGGTTGGTCATATCATCTCTTCAACGCTCAGACTTGGACCTTTGGGCGTGTACAGGCTGTTCCTCCAAAGATTCTACGCCAATAATCCCAAAGACGGTCAAGTCTAACATTCTTGAAAATCATCTCCGACCCAAACCGATGCTGACCCTTGAGGGTCTACGCCATGGCCCGATCGGGCCAAAGATCGGGCCATGATGGTACTGGCTACAGGCCCAGCCCGGCGGAATACTGAGTCCATGCAGTTCACCATGCGAAACAAGCCCCCGCAAGTTCTTTTATTGTCAATTTTGGCCGGGGCTGGGACGGTGGCTCTCGCTCCCGTCTTCTTGCTCCGCTGGTGTCTGCGGGTCCCGTTTCTCAGTCTCGGGATCGTATTTCGGGTCGTGGGTGGACGTGCCATGGCGGTCTGGTGGTCCGCAGCGCTTTTCCTGATAAGCCGTGGGAACGCGGTTGCGTACCGCCAGGACCGAGACTCAGTTCGTCCCCCGGAGAGATAAGACCCGGCCTTGCGGAACCTAGGTCAAACTGACCTCATAATCTTCACCATCGCCGTAGCCGTCGCCACCAACCCCCCGGTGGCGACGGCGTTTTATTGCCATCTGAATTCTCCAAGGCGTCAGTCGATTATCCGGCTTGAGACGGCGAAACTGGAATCTCGATCTGGAACGTTGTTCCTGGTTTATGGGCATCTGATTCGCCGGCGGTCCGGGTCTCAAAGCTTAGGCGGCCACCGTGGCCTTCGACGACTTCCTTGGCGATGGCCAGACCCAGTCCGGTCTGAGAATCCTTCCCCAGGGTGACGAAGGGTTCGAAGACCTGGGAACGCTGATCGAGAGGTATGCCAGGTCCCGTATCCGCCACCGATAAGCGCCAACGGCCCCCGGCCTCGTCAGTGGCGATGGCCAGTTCTCCGCCTTGGGGCATAGCATTCACGGCGTTGGCAATGATGTTAAGCACAGCCCTCCGAACGCGTGCTTCATCCATCAACACATCCCGGTCGAATTTAATGTCCTTGGTGAATCTGATGTTGGATTCTGCTAGGTCACCTTCCATGTGGCCCGTCAGCCGGTCTAGCCAGGTGCCCAGTTGTACCACCTTGAAGTTCAGCTTTATGTCGCCTTTGGAATAATCCAGCAATTCTTGCGCCAGACCTAGGTAGCGGTCCACGTCTTCGAGGATCATGTCTGAAAGCCAGCCCCGCCTCTCCGAATCGGTCTCCGGATTGGCCAGCAGTTGGGCGAACCCTCGGATATCGGTCAACGGGCCTTTGAAATCAGATATGATGGACGCCGCCATATTCCCGATGGCCGAAAGCCGTTCGGAGTTAACCATCTGCTCCACCAACCGGCTGTTCTCCACGGCGATGGCAGCCTGATTGGCGACGATCTCCAACAGACGCTCGTCGGTATCGCTGAATCCATTGCCGTCCTTCTTATTGACCAATTCCAAGACGCCCAGCAATTTCCCGCGCCATTGGATCGGCGTTGCCAAAAGAGACCTGGTCACAAATCCGGATTTCCGGTCGACGGAGGCATCGAACCGAGTATCCTGAGTCACGTCGTCAACCCGAGCTGTCTTGCCGGTGGCCGCAACGGAGCCCAACACGCCTTGCCCTATGGCCAGAGATATGCGACGCACCTCTTCGCTTGCCTCACCGATGGCATATTCAATGTGCAACTGACCGTCCTTTGGGTCAAGCAAAGCGATGCAACTGGCTTCGGCGTTAACGGCCGACTCAGATTCTTGCATGATGAGAATCAGCAGTTGGTCCATATCGTGGATCGAACTGATGAACCGGTTAGCCTGGTAAAAGGTCTGGATCTGCAGGTCCAGCAACGCCTCGTTGGACGCCCCTTCGATGCCGTCTGCCATACGTATCGGCCCCCGTGAAACCGCCCTGCCGGGAGGCCCACGCTAACTGATTGGTACTACTATCTAAGCTCTATCTCGGTTCATTATACTGATAAAAACGACGGTCAATCTCAGCCGACTCAGTTGCCACCGGAAATGAGATGGTCCATGACTGATACACGGGCTTGTGATACTCTCCCGGCATAGGGTCGTTGCTTAGCCACACTAGCAACCGGAAGTTTCCCCGAGGGTCGAACGATGGTCACAGTTACAGACAGAGAAACTGAGCGGTCCCAGAGCACAGGCGGACGTTATTGTGAAGGATGCCCCAGGTGCACCGACGATGATGCCGGCTTTTGTAAACAGAGCCATCCCCAGCACAACAACCTGCATCCGGTCTGCCGAAAGTGCGGCCATTGCGTCCTAAGGGGCAGTCATTCTGACGACACTTCGGACCTCCAGTAGTTCTGCGGTAAGCCTTTGAACTGGACCGTTTATATCCTGCGATGTGGCGACGGGACCCTGTACACCGGCATCACAAATGACCTGGAGCGCCGCATGGCGGAGCACGATACCGGTACGGGCGCAAAGTACACGAAAGGGCGAGGCCCCTTTCAACTCCTTTACCAAGAGGCGTGCCAGGGCAGAGGGTCGGCCTCGAAACGCGAGATTGAGATCAAATCATTGGACAGGAAATCCAAGTTATCATTGGTTTCCCCAAATCGGCCTGCTTAAGATGGGCATCCCCGGTTGGAAGCATCGAGTAATAGCCGTGATTGTAATCGCGGCCGCTGCATCGACCATCGGCTGCTCCAGCGCTGACGCTCCGGAACGGGCGACGCGTATCCCCCAATCACCTGCTCCTCCGACCTCCGACCTCGGCGCTACCGTTGATGCGTTGGTCCAACAACGGTTATCCGATGCCAAGACGATAAGGCCGCGAACTCCGGTGACCATCGGGCCTACCATAGATCCTTCCGACGAACCGTCAGCCACGGCTACTGCCACGGCCACAGCCTCGCCGGAAGACCCTACTCCAGTGGGAAACACCGACGCCACGGCAACGCCGGAACCAACTCCATCGCCGGAGACAACTCCATCTCCGGAGCCCACCCCAACAAATGGGCCACGGCCTCCCCGACCGCTACTCCGACGATAGTGCCGACCAGCACTCCAACTTTCGATGACGATCACGGGGATAGCCAGACTTACGCTACCGAGATTACCTTCGAGGAATCGCCGACGGTGCTCACCGGAGAGATCGACGTTTTGGACGACATCGACTTTTTTGCTATCTTGAATACCGTGCCTGGAAAGACTTGGGTGTTCACTCCGGAATATCTGCCGCCCGAATCCGAAACGGGCCGATTTCCAACGATCGCCATCATCGGGTCGTCGGTGGTACCGGACATTTTTACGGGAGTGATTTCGTTCGAGCACGGAGGGGGCACCATCTATCTCTCCGTCACCAGCGAACGATTTAAAAGATTAGGCGATTACCGGATAGTCGTCTTCGCGGGGACCGCGTGGGGAGCCGCTTGAACTTAGCACGGTGATTGGTACCCTGATCATATGGGAACAATTACCGCGGAGGTGCGAGCAAATGGTAAACGCACTGGTTGTTGAGGATGAGGAAGACATCCGGCACTTATTGATGGAACAGCTTAAGGACAAGGGTTGCAGCGTTCAGAAAGCCGGAAACGGAGCCGCCGCTCTGAGGCGCGTCCGCCAACAAAACCCGACATTATCTTTGTGGACATCATGATGCCGGTGATGGACGGGATCGATCTGATTTCGCGGTTGCGGGAAGACTCTGAGACTCGGGATGTTCCGGTGGTCTTGGTAACCGCTGTCAGCACGCCTGACGTAACGCTGAAGGCGATCGACCTCGGAGTAAAGTACCGCCTGACCAAGCCCTGGGAGCAGAGTCAGTTGAACTTTGTGTTCGAGCAGGCGCTGAACCTAAAAAGTAGCAGACCGTAAAGCATGCCGACGTAAGTCAAGACTAAAATCCCCGGCCACTTTGATGTGGCCGGGGATTTTTGCCCTAGGAATTCGGATTCCAACCTTAGGTTAATTAGGCGACCATTTGTAGATCTTGGCCAGGCTCCCGCCCATGAGCGTGGAGCGTTCCGCATCGGAGAGTTGGTCTGTGACCCGGAAGGCTTCAACCCCTTGTTCGTAGGTCAACAGATCAACCGCGCGGGTCCAATCTGTTCCCCACAGGCAACGGTCAAAGCCGAACGCGTCGAATACCTTGTTCAGAGACTCCCAGATGTCCGGGTAGGGAAACGGCTGATGGGAGAGAGTGCAGGCCCCGGAAATCTTGATGGCCACGTTTTCGGCGGACGCTGCCGCAATCACGTTGGCCAGATCGGCGAAAGGTCCGGGCGGGGCCGGTGGCACGAACGGCTGCGCCAGACCCACGTGATCGATCACTATCTGGGTGTCGGGATTCCGCCGTGCCAGGTCAAGTAGCAGAGGCAGTTTTCCCGAAGCCATGATATTCACCGGGATTCCGGCTTTGGCGCTGGCGGCGAGTATCTGGTTGAGACCAGGGTCGCCAGCTTCAAATTCTCCGGCCGTAAGCATGATTCTGGCGCCGACCACTCCCGGCGTCGCCGCCCACCCAGCAACGTCGTCAGCGATGGTGTCCGACTGCCAATCGAACGGTCTGATCAGTCCGAATTTCCCCGGATGGGCCGCATAAACCTGCTGAGCGTAGCTGGCGTCGTAGCCGTACATGCTAAACGGAGAAACTAGCAACGCCCCATCGACTCCAACCGCGTCCATGGCTGCCACCATCTGGTCGCCGGTAACCTCGTCCGGGCCCTGCAGATGCCCTCTCCACGGGCGCGCCGGGCTGTTCCGCTCGTACGAATGTACTTGTGAGTCGATCGTCAGAGTCTGAGTTGCCATCGTACTTACCCCTTCATTGCCGGGCTTTCCGATTCAACCCGGTCTCTCTATCGATTCTGCCATGGCGAATGCCTGCAAGCAGTGTAGAAGTGCCCCTTGGCTCAGTCAACAACCTTTCCAAGCTTTAAGGGAGCTGCAGGAAGCGGCCGCTTCGATGCGGCGGGACCGATGTTCTCAGTTACGCCGGCTAGTCCTTGATCAATCGGTCTAACTCTTCGACTGCATCCGGAAGGTTTCCGGAATCGAGCAAACTATTGATGGTCCCGATCTGATCTGAGATCGTGCCGGCGCTTAATGTATCCAGTAAGTGGTCCAGATGGTGCATCGCCCCGTCAACGTCGCCGGATTGGACCGATGAGCGGGCCAGCCCACCGCTGATATCCACAGAGGTTAAGCCACGGCCTGTGTCGCCGGTTAACATCGTTTGAATTATATGAGTGCCGCCGTGGATGTCCCCGGCTTCGATACTTTCGTTGACGTCGATCATCTGAGACCGGTGGTCGCCTTCCACGACATCGATGATGTGATCAACATGATGGACCGCATCTTCGGTAGATTCATTTTCCAACGCTAAAAGGGCCATCCAGTGATGTTGAAACGACGCTAGTTTAGGGTTTTCAATGCTAACGTGGCCGTGCTCAAAATTCAGAGAATCGATATACGTGGTTATCTGAACGAGTTCCGCGTTTGAGATCTTCGCCGGTGGGTAGATCGGCATTGATCCTAGACCCGCACGGACCTGGGGGTTATCTGGTTGGCGCTGTGCTCAAACAACCCCGGCGCGATGGCGCTGCCCTTTGCCATTGATCCGTGGCAGGCCGCGCACCCCTTCGTCACGAATAGCCGCTGTCCTTCCGAGGAACCGACGGGAGTTGGAGTGGGGACCGATGGGCCGTCATTGCCACCACAAGCTGCAACCAGCAACAACATACCAGTTGCTAAACCCAACACTCTCACCGGCGCAAATCTGAACATAAACTGATCTATTCACTCCCATCCCCAATTATGCCGAGTGCCGAAACTTTTAGGACCTATATATAATCGGAATCACGCCCTAAATAAGTAGCAAAATCTACGCTACCAATCAGACTGCAGAGTGGCCGAGTCGGTGAAGTGGATACGGGTGCCGTGGGTATGGGCTGTGTCTAGATAGATCAAACGGTAACCCATGAAATTGGTGAATGGTTCTTCCGTATCGAACCGGTAACCCCGATTCTTGTAATCGGCCACCACTTGGTCCAGGTCTTCCACCACGTAGGCGACATGGTGCAGCACCGGCGCCGCCGCGCTGGCCAGATCGGCGGGGTCCTCCGGCTGGATAAATTCCACTTCAACCTTGCCTACCTGGACGAAACCGACCACTCCCAGTCCAGGCACTATTCCTCGCCCGGTCTCCCGGCCTCCGAATGTTTCGGCATACGAGGCGATCGCCGCGTCTAGGTCGGGCACCAGGTAGCTGGCGTGGTGAAAATTCGTGAACATCCAACGCTCCAAATTTCGCCCTATATTATGCGGATGCCGCCAAATAGCGCATCGAAAACGCCTTATTCCTTACTCCAGTTGAATAACTTGGCCGCGCTGGCGCTGACTACTTTTTGCTGGTCTTCTTTCGTCATCGATTCCAACAAGTCGCCAAGCTCCGTGTGCACCTCCAGCCCCATGGACCTGGTATGCGGGAAATCGGACCCCCACATCACCTGATCTGCGCCGATGTATGGGATGCAAAAGGCAGCGGCGGTGTCGTCGATGAACCCGTGCCAGACGCGGGAGCGCATATATTCGCTGGCCTTCATCTTCAACGTTGGGACCTCCAAGCGGGGCGCGATCACTTCGATCTGGTCCAGCCGGGCCATGAACCCCGGCACCCACGAGACCTCGAATTCGCTGCAGCAGATCTTCAGCCCTGGGAATCGGTCCAAGATTCCCCCGAAGATGAAATCGTTGGCCAGAACATTCTGTATCTCGCTGGACAGGTCTATCCAGCTTCCCGGGTTCCCCTCCCGCTCTTCTTTACTCTGGTCAGTCCGTGCCAAGATCAACGTGTCCAGCACCCTACCGGTGAGGATGTGGAGAGTGATCGGTACTCCGGCTTCGCTGGCGGCGGCCCAGAACGGGTCGTAGATCCGGTCTCTGTAGGGCACGCATCCGTCGGGGGCCTGGCAGTTGATGGTGGGGTTATGCAGGCCCTTTTTCATGGTCCGGCCGAGCTCTTTAACCGCCCAGTCCACATCGTACAAAGGAATCACGCTCACGCCGATCAGCCGTTTCGGATCGTGTGAGACGAACTCCGATTCCCAGTCGTTGTAGACTTCGGAACACGCCATCAGCACCTCGGCGTCGGGGTTCCTCATGATGCCGTGCATGGTGGTCGGATTCAGTACTTCGGCGTCCAGACCCGCTTCTATCTGAAATGCAACGCGCACCGCCGGGTCATAGCCACAGGCGCCGAAGCCCTTTTCACTGGCCTGGATCCTCGCGGCGTTCGTGGAATCGTAGGTCGTGCCCTGCCGGACCATCGTTACCGGCAGTCCCTGATACCCGCTATAGAAGTAGGTCCCCTCTACTCCTTGGTAATCGTAGATCGTTCTCGGCGTTCTCTCGCCGAATCTATCGCCCAACGCCTTCTCCCACAGGTCGGAAGGCTCGTACACGTGGGAGTCAGCCGATATGATGCTGTCAAAGTTTTTTACTGTGGCCATTGGTCCTCCTGCGGGGTCGGCATGAAGATGCACCGTAGTTTACGCCATGAAAGGTCTCGTGCGATGTCTCAATCTGGCCGCGGATACGGCACGAGGAACGTTGGTATACTCAGCAGGCTTGGCCGAAGATGTACGGCCTTTGGAGAAGGAGATTATCGATGCATTGTGGAGTGATGGTCACCGGGTATAACCAAGGTGACTGGGACCGCTTGATGAAGGGAGATTATGACCGCCCGCCAGACGTCCCGGACGCCGACAATATGGACGACACACTCTACATGGGAGAGCTTGTTGAACCTCTGGGCTTCGATTCGATCTGGGCCACCGAGCATTACGGGTCGGCATACTCGATGCAGCCGAACCCATTACAATACCTGTCTTATTGGGCGGGACGCACCAGCCGGGTCGACATGGGCACTGCGGTCATCGTCGCGCCGTGGTGGAACCCGGTACGGTTGGCCCATGAGATTTCCATGCTCGACATCTTGCTGAAGGGCAGGCGCCTCCATTTGGGCATCGGCCGGGGCATCGCGCCCCATGAGTATGCGTCGCTGGGTTACCCACTTGAGCAGTCGCACAAATATTTCTACGATGTGATCAATGCCATCAAGGCGGCCGACGGCGCGGAGCGCTTCGAGTTCCACGGCGAGGTGTACGACATCCCGCCGACCACCATCAGACCTCAAGCACGGCACAAGGGCGATCTAACCACGAACATCAAGGTCGCATTCACCACCAAGGCATCGGCGCAGATGGCCGCCGAGAACGGCCTGGGGCAGATGTTCGTCTCCGGCGCAGACCTGGACGAGATGACTGCTCAGGTACGGATGTTCAACAAGATTCGGGGCGAGCTGGGCCTCCCGCCCGACCAGCCCACCACCCTGTTGTGGATGTACTGCGCCGAGACCGCGTCGGAAGCCGAAGAAGGGTGGGACTACTTTCATAACCAGCTCACCGCGGCCCAGCACCACTACTTCGAATGGAACAACCCGGGCTTCGAAGGCATCCACGGCTACGAAGAATACCTGGAGCGGCAGACCGCCGATATCGGCACCGCGGACGCCAGCTTCGAGGCACGCCGCGCTACTCAGCCCATCGGCACCCCGGACGAGATCATCGAGAGGATCAGGATTCTGCAGGAATCACTAAGCCTGGAGAAGATCGTGGTCCACATGTTCTACGGCGGGATGCCCAGGGACAAGGCGGAAAAGAGCTTCCGGCTCTTCGCCGAGAAAGTTCTCCCCGCGGTTCAGGCCATGCCCACACCCATCAACCCCAGGTCGTTGGGGGACCCGGTTTCCTGAGGAGCGAGCCGCAAGCGGCTGATCATTCTTCGGTCAACGACGCCTCAGTCCACGGTCCAAGCTTTGAGGCTCCCAGATGGGAGAGAAAACATCGATAACAGCAATTGCCGCTGGCGTTCCCAAGGCTACCATGAGCAAGTTCTGAATTTACCGCCGCCATGCGCACCTCCTTACTGGATCGTGGCAAAATACCGGCAAATTTCTAGGCAGATACCGTTTGAACGATCAGAGGAAAACCAAGAAGCAGCTACTGGAAGAACTGGAGCGGGAGCGAGAGCGTTCAAACGCGCTTCGGGAAGTCTCGAAACAGGTGGCTGGCGCCCACGGTGCTTCAGAAGGAATGGACACCGGCATCACGGAAATAGCAAAGGCGGGGGCGCAAAGTTTTGCGTTATTTATTGGGTTTTCCATCTTATTCGGGCGTTTGTATTAAATACGCTAAACCGAGAAGCTTGGAATACCCGTGTCGTCAATAGATATCGGTTTAACTGACCACGCTATTTTCCCCCCTGACATGGTAATCATGAGCGTAGCCGTCGCAATCTCTATTACACTTCTCTTGGTGCTGGCGCCTACTAACCCACAGAACCGTAGCGCGATTTGGAAATGGTTTAATGACCGTAACCAAGTCATATGGTGGTTAATTTTATTGGGCATTGCAGGGATAACTTTCGGTGGATATCTCGTTGCCGTCAATCCTTCTGAATGGTTTTCTTGGATAAGTGGGCTTCCGGTCGGCGTTGCCGGTGCGGTACGTGCATCCGGAGGGATAGTAACAAGCATAGGACTGATCGTAATCACACTAGCGTTGAACGAAAAATATAAAACATGGCTGGCCATCGCTGCCCGGCGCGTTGGTTATGCGATTGTTCTGGTAATACTCATCTATTCATTGAGTGAATCCGTAGCGACTTTCGCTAGTGACGACGCGTTCACATCTGTTACGGAATCTCCGACAGCTTTGCTCGAAGTCGATCCTGTCTATTCACCTACTAACCTGATCAACATTGCTTCCGCCAAAAATGGCGTTTTGCTGCCGGTCAACATCGTCCACATAACCAAAAACTTTACATTTGTAGTCAATCATCTCGAAGCGGAATGCGCCAAGAAACAATTTGTGTCGTTGAATCAAGCAAGGGGAGCCAAGGACCGTGATAAACGAAGAGGCACGGAGGGCGCGTTGGCAATATCCGCAATCCCAAATGAATCTATTCGTCGGCTACAGTACATCAATAACTCTCTTCTTGAGACTGAGCACTGCGAAAGGTACTTTGACCCGCCCAAGCAGTGACAGAAACCACGGGTGCCAGCGGGTAGGGGCAGAGAACGTGACTCGAATTCCCCCCCAAAAAAATTCTGGCGTTCACATTAGTTTGCCCTAATCAGAATTTCCTCGCCTGAGATGCGAACTTCGTAAGTTTGGACCGATTTCGTTGCTGGGCGAGTCAATGCTTCTCCCGTGACGACACTAAATCTAGAGCTGTGGAACGGGCATATAACTTCGACACCGTCGAGCCAGCCTTTTGCGAGTCTACCCTTCATGTGTGAGCACATGTTATTGATCGCATGGAAAGTTCCGCCAACGTTGGCCAATAAAATCTGGTCTCGGTCTAGTCTCACGACGGTCATTTCTCCAGGTGCAACCTCACCGACATCGGCTACCTTCACGAACTCCTGTTCGGCCATAAAAACTTCTCCGATCGATACTGGATGATTAGCATTGAAGATTATAGGGGATTTGATAGCACTAGTTGGATTTCGATTTATGAGACGGCGATTACGGCGCGGATAGCCGACAAATCTCCCGCCGACCCACACAACTTCTCTAGGAGGTAGCCGCATGCCAACGCGCCTTTTGTTAGCACCCAAACCCTCGAACCAGGCGTGGAGAATTCCTCAAGCGTTCTACGGTGACAGAAACCACGGGTGCTATCGGGTAGGGCCAGAGAGCGTGACTGAAATTCTCCAAAAATATTTGCAGCGATAACTATCCGGAAAGCGCGGATTCCTAAGCCCTGCCGGGGGTCTACCTGATGGCATCGGCACCGTAGTAACGCAATGGGCCTTTTGTTCAAAGAATGTCGGTAGGGTAACGATTGTGACGGGACGCACTGGAGCTAAGCCCTGCTGGGTGGTTACCTTGATGGTCCTGCAGCGGAAATCGATAGGGTGACTCGGCTCAAAGATTTGTGCCTGAGGAACAGCGGTCAGGAAATGTTCGTGAACAATCCGTGGGCATTGGAACAAAAGGCCCGAACCGCATCAAAGTGGTCCGGGCCAATTTCATGCGTGATATGGCGGAGGGAGTGGGATTCGAACCCACGATGAGGTTGCCCCCATAACGGTTTTCAAGACCGTCGCTTTCGTCCACTCAGCCATCCCTCCAAGGAACAAGGACCGCCGATGTGGACGCCGGCAGCCTGTCCATCTATTGTAACGACTGGATGGCCGCCGTCAAAGGCGTTCCATCATACGAATCGGTTGCCGGTGATAGGCCAGCATCGCATCGTTGAATGGGTGGGTTTTCGGCGCCGCCGCCACGCTTGTTTCAGCTTGACACCCCTATAGGCCGATGCTAGAATCAGGCACGAATCACGGGCGGGGTGTTATGTAATTCCGAACTCCGCTTCCTCCCGTTTTCTCCCCGGGAAACCCGCTGATGTTTTGCGGAGACGGCCCAAAATGTTCTGGCCGCGTACCCTGAAGGAAGGTGGACCCATGCCCCCAGAGATTATCAAAGGACTCAAAGATGTCTATTTCGACACCACCGAGTCCAGCTTCATCGACGGCATCGAAGGCAAGCTCCTCTACCGCGGCTATAACATCCACGATCTGGCTGAGAAATCGACCTTCGAGGAAGTGGTCTACCTACTGCTCTATGGCGGCCTCCCCAACACGAAAGAACTGGCCGATTTCGACGCCTTGCTTCGTGCCAACCGAATAGTCCCAGATGACGTGATAAAGGTCATCGATCTGGTCAAGTCCGGCCATCCCATGGACGTGCTCAGGACCGCCATCTCTGCGCTAGGCTCATTCGACCCCGAAGTGACTGATAACTCGGTGGAAGCCACCATCCGCAAGGGCATCCGCCTCACGGCCATGGGGCCGACTATCGTAGCCGCTCACCACCGCTTAAGGCAGGACCTGGAGCCGGTGGCGCCCAACCCAGACCTGAACCACGCCGGCAACTTCCTGTACATGCTCTTCGGCGGACTCCCCGACCAGGAGACCACCGACCTGCTGGACGTAGACTTCATCCTGCACGCGGAGCACGGCCCCAATGCCTCTGCTTTCGCCGCCAGGGTGACTGCCTCCACGGTCTCAGACCTCCACTCCGCCGTCACCACGGGCGTGGGAACTCTTAAGGGTCCCGCCCACGGCGGGGCTGCCGAAGAAGTCATGAAGATGGCTTTGGAGATCGGGAACCCAGAGAACGCGGCCGATTACGCCAGCAACGTTTTGGACAACGGTGGACGCATCATGGGGTTCGGGCACCGGGTCTACCGCGCCGAAGACCCACGGGCAAGGCATCTGCGGGACCGCTCAAAGATACTTGGCGAGAAGAGGGGACACCCGGAATGGTTCCAGATACTGCAGCACCTGGAAGAGGAAACCATGCAGCCCTACCGCTCCAAGGGCATCTGCGTAAACGTAGATTTCTTCGCAGGGTCGATCTACTATCTCCTAGGCATTCCCGACGACTTGTTCATCTCCATCTTTGCCCTGGGGCGCATCCCCGGCTGGACGCTACAATGCGTGGAGCAGTACAAGGACAACATGTTGCTGCGGCCGCTCACCGAGTACGTCGGAGAGATGGACCTAGAGTACACACCCATCGAGTCCCGGTCCTAGACCGGCTATCTGACAGGCAATGAGCGAAAGGGGCCGGACCGGGCCCCTTTTGTTTTGGCATTACGCACGGGACTGAGCCGGTGTCATATGAGTGCAGAATCTGAAGTCAGGCGGCGCATCCAAGAACGCGGGAAGAACGGCAAGATAACCTTCTCCGAGTTCATGGAGATTGCCCTCTACTGGCCCCAGGGCGGTTATTACACCGGCCGGGAACCCGTGGGGGCGCACGGCGACTACTACACCAGTCCGGCGGTGCATCCGTCTTTCGGAGCGTTACTGGCAGTCCAGCTTCTCCAGATGTGGCGCCATATGGACCGTCCCACGTCATTTACGGTGCTGGAATTGGGCGCGGGGAACGGACTTCTATGCCGGGACATCGGCGCCTATGCGGCCGAACTTCCCGATGGGTTCGCCGAAGCCCTCCGCTACATCTGCTTGGACCGGCGGCCAACTATGGCTGTTGAATCAGGGACGCCTGGGACGAGCCGTGTGTTGGCCGACGGGTTGCCGTTTAACGGCTTGACCGGCTGCATCCTGTCCAACGAATACCTGGACGCATTTCCCGTACACCAAGTCGTCATGACCGCCGATGGGCTGAAAGAGGTCTATGTAGGTTTGGACGGCGAAGAACTGGTGGAGCTAACTGACGAGCCGTCGGACCCAGGCTTGGCCGGCCGGTTGGATAACCTTGAGATCGAGCTTGTCCAAGGGCAGACCGCCGAGATCAATCTTGCGTTGGATTGGTGGACACAAGACATCGCATCGACACTGGAACGGGGATTCGTGCTGACCATCGACTACGGCCGGACCGCGAAAGACCTCTATGACCTCGAATCGAGGCGTAGGGGAACACTGGTCACCTACCACCAGCACGTCCAGATCGACGCGCCGCTTACGCTGATCGGCCGGCAGGACATCACTGCCCAGGTGGATTTCACGTCGGTTGCCAGCGCGGGGGAGAAGACGGGATTGGAGACGTTGGGGATGGTCACTCAGCGGGAGTTCCTGACCAACCTGGGTCTAGAGCGTCTACAGCAAAAGCTCTGGGACCAGAGACTCTCGCCACGGCTGATGCAGGCCAACCGCGCCGGGATCACAGACCTGGTCAGGCCGGGTGGACTGGGCGACTTCAAGGTGCTGGCCCAAGGGAAGAACGTCGGCAGACTGGCGTTGTGGGGGCTGAAGCTTTCTGAAGATTCTGCAGCCATCGTGGAGCGTCTGCCAGCCCCCGTGCTGACCGAACATCACCTGTCTTTGCCGGACGGCAGAAACCTGGGAGGTGAGACTGGGTTCGAGGATTTCTGGCCGACTTAATGCCCAGCTCACTTCCCTCCCGCTCGTCCTGAGCCTGTCGAAGGATGCGCGTAAGCCGTGTTTACGACGGA
>Ga0207966_1000497_pt1 | contig 22636 bp, 32 predicted proteins | sample Knorr_S23_td_NAD_FD_185611 | JGI IMG/M metagenome (GOLD analysis project Ga0207966, IMG submission 185611) | Marine microbial communities from Southern Atlantic Ocean transect - Knorr_S23_td_NADW_ad_2500m_LV_B (SPAdes) (version 2) | ecosystem: Environmental > Aquatic > Marine > Oceanic | place...
GGACCAGACCGAACGCAGTGACCATCCGGGGATCGTGTAGATCGGGGAAAAACTCGCCGAGTTGATCGACCAGTAGCATGCCCTTGTAGATCAGGGTGCGTGACGACCAAGAACAGACGTAGAACTCGCGAAGCAGCACTTTGCGGGTTCCGGAGTCGGTCTCCGCGTAAAGAAACTGCTTTTCGGCCGTCTTTCGAGCCAGGTACAGGCTGCGCTCGAAATCGTCGCCTTCGACCCCGTCGGGTGCGCTAACAAACAGCTGCGCGATCCTCGGCATGATGGCACGTGCGGTAACTCCGATGGCATCTGGATTGTTCGGCACATTGCGCCACCCGAGCACCCGCATGCCGTTTTCAGTAGCTGCAAGTTCCAGGGCCGCGCGGGCTGCGGCATTCAGAGCGTCGTCGTTCGGCAGAAAGCACATCGCAACGCCGTATCGGCGCTCGCCCGGCAGGGTAAAACCTTCTTGCTCGGCGACGTTGCGCATAAAATCGTCGGGCATCTGAATGGTCATGCCTGCACCATCACCGGTCAGCGGATCAGCGCCCGCTGCCCCCCGGTGTCCGAGATTCACCAGCACTTCGAGCGCCTGGTCGATAATTTTGTGTGTGCGCTTTCCGGTGATGTTGGCAACCATTCCAACACCACAGGCATCGTGTTCCAGCTCGGGAACGTACAGCCCGCGTTCGGTGATGTCAGTGAAATCTGGCAATACCACTTCATGTCGAGTATCAAAATTATTCCGGGCTTCGGTCATACATCTCCTGATTAATCAAGGTTCGTCGTTTCGGGCCAGCGCGCCGACACTACAGCTGTCGGTATCTCTTCAGCTCGTAATCGGTTACTGCATTACTGAACTGCTGCCATTCGAGCCGCTTGTTCTCAAGGAAATTGTTCATCGCCGTCGTTCCAAGAGTCTGCGTAAGCAACTCGCTGTTCTCGGCGAGACGAATTGCCTCATCGAGCGTCCGCGGAAGTTTTGCGACACCGCGGTCACTCAGTTCCGCATCCGACATTCGGTACACGTTAGCCTCAAGCGGTTCGGGCAGCGGCATCTTCTTCTCGATGCCGTCAATTCCCGCAGCCAGCAGAACTGAAAATAGTAGATAAGGGTTGGCAGCGGAATCGGGAGCGCGGTATTCGACACGCACACTCTCTTCACGGCCGGGCCGGTATGTCGGTACCCGGATTAAATCACCGAAATTACCGGTTGTCCACGAAGCGAAAATCGGGGCTTCCAACCCGGGCAGCAGCCGTTTGTACGAATTGACCCACTGATTGGTAACCAGGCAGATATCGGCGGCATGGCGCATGAGCCCCGCGATGAACTGACGGCCAGTTTCTGAAAGATGCAATTCGGCGTCGGCATCGAAGAACGCATTCTCATCGCCCCTGAAGAGCGACATATGGGTGTGCATCCCCGAACCGTGCCGGTCGCCAAACGGACGGGGCATGAAAGTTGCATGACCGCCAGCTGCGGCAGCGATTTCCTTGGCCGCCACTTTGAACGTGATTACCGAATCGGCCATCGTCAGTGCATCCATGTGACGCAGATCGATCTCGTGCTGGCCGTTCCCAACCTCGTGATGGCTGTGCTTGACCGGGATGCCAATCTGCTCAAGTGTCAACACTGTATCGCGTCGCAGATCGGCCCCTGTGCCATCGACCGAAGTCTGGTCGAAATATCCGCTCTGGTCCATGCGAAGCTCGTCGTCCGCCCCCTGCAGGTCGTAGTAGTACTCGATTTCGGGTGCGACGTAAAAAGTCAGGCCCATTTCAGAAGTCCGCAGGATGTTTTTGCGCAAGATCTGGCGACCGTCCGCTATCGACGGCTCGCCGGTGGGCGTTTCGATGTCGCAGAACAACCTTGCGACTGAATTCTTACTTGGTCGCCACGGCAGCACCTGGAACGTGGAGGAATCTGGCATCGCTACCATGTCCGATTCGTCCGCCCGCGTCAGCCCCTCGATAGAAGCCCCATCGAAACTGGCCCCGTTCCGCAATACGCCTTCCAGTTCAGCCACAGTGATTGCGAACCCCTTCAACGTGCCCAGGATATCCGTGAACCATAGGCGGATGAACTTCACGTCATGCTCGCGCGCCGACATTAAGACGTACTTGATAGCCTCTTCATCGTTTTCCGGTTTTGATCCCGGTAGCGTATTTTTCGTAGTTTGTGTCATGAGTTGAACGGTCCGATCAATCAGTGGTCGATCGAGATATCCGCACCGGCAGAACCGGCGCTCACTGTGTTTGCATTGTGAAATTGCGGGCTAATCAATTCTGCGCCCGTACGCGCGTATCGCCCGCGCTTTGATGTTAACGAATTGTTTCAATATTTGAATTCCGATAGCAGATTCCTGTCGTCCCGGGCGACCCCCATTCGTTCGACGATACCTAAGCGATGCTTTGCGGTGAGCGGAAGCGGTAGCCCACATTCCACTGCGTTTCAATAAAGTGGTGAGTAACATCGTCGATCTTGCTCCGCAACCGCCGGATATGCACATCGACTGTCCTGGTGCCCCCGAAATAGTCGTACTCCCATACGCTTCGGAGCAGGGCTTCTCGGCTGAATACCCGGCCCGGGTTCGAGGCCAGGTACTTCAAAAGTTCGTACTCCTTATATGTCAGATCGAGCTTACGACCCCTCAGAGTCACCTCGTAGCGATCACAGTCGATGACAAGCTCGCCGTGCGTGATTGTGTTTGGTCCCTCGACCGGCGCATGTCGCGACATCGCCAGTTTCAATCGCTCCACAACCTCTTCCGGGGTGCACGGCAGAAAACATACTTCGATCTCAACACGCGCCGCGCTGATACCTTCGAGCGACACCACTGGCAGAATTACGACTACCGGCACACCTGCATCGGCAGCGGCGTGAACGAGGCCCGATGGGCCAGCAAGACCCGTTCCCCGAGCCCACACCAGCGCACCTTCCGCGATCGACGCAAGTTCATCTTTGCTGGTTTCCGGCGTGACCCTGATCAATTCGAGCGAAGAATCGATCGCGCCGACACCCGCCACAAGGCGCTCGGATTCTGCATCTGTGAACCCCAGAAGGGCTATCGAACTCACCTCAATACACCCAAATTCACTAGCACGGCCAACGAAATCAACGTGCGTACCGCCTGCGCGCACGCCCTCATATCCGGTCGGGCAGCAACGACGAAGCAACTCAGCATATTAGTTTGTGGCGAATTTCACAACCTTGTTTTGGCCCGGCAATCAAACCCGAGCGCCAGTCTGGCCGTCAGCACGTCGGTATGTGTGGCGCGCCATCTTTATCAATGCCGAAAAAAGTCGGAAAATCTCGTTGACTTGCTACTGCACTGGTTCGTATACTTACCGTTCGTGGCCTGAACCAAATCGGTCGGTCGCGTCTACTTGTGGCATTTTTTCTGGAGCAAATATTGCCCACTGTTAACCAACTCGTGCGCAACGGGCGCAAACATAAGCGACGTAAGCCTAAGACGCCCGCGCTGCGCTACGCATTTAACACATTTGCCAACAAGCAGGTCGAACTGAAAAAGGGCAGCCCGCAGAAGCGTGGCGTGTGCCTTCAGGTTCGGACTGTCACCCCGAAGAAGCCGAACTCGGCCCTTCGCAAAGTAGCGCGCGTACGTCTTAGTAACGGCATGGAAGTCACGGCTTACATTCCGGGTGAAGGCCACAACCTGCAGGAACACTCAGTCGTGCTCATCCGCGGCGGCAAGGTTCCCGATCTTCCGGGCGTTCGATATCACATCGTACGCGGAACGCTCGACACATCCGGTGTTGAGGACCGAAAACGCGGTCGAAGTAAGTACGGTACGACGAAGAGCTAATAAAAAGAAAACACGGTAATTGCAGCCGCCTCTCTGAAATTTGGATAGGCGGCTTGGTTTGCCAGCGACATTGTTGGGCCGGCAAAGAAATATGAAGACCGCCTAGAGGCTACTATGCCGACGGCAAGAGAAGAAGAAACGAAATGTCACGCAGGCGCCGCGCACAGCGCAGAAACATAGCCCCGGACCCACAGTACGGGAGCGTGGAACTCACCCGCTTTATCAACCGACTTATGATCGGTGGTAAAAAGTCGGTGGCTCAGCGCGCTATGTACAACGCCCTCGAAATGCTCGAAAAAGAAACCAACCGGCCCGGCCTTGAGGTTTTCGAGCAGGCCGTGCGGAACGCAATGCCGGCATTGGAAGTCAAGCCCCGCCGAGTGGGTGGAGCAACTTACCAGGTACCGGTGGAAGTTCGCCCGGAACGCAGGGGCGCTCTGGCCCAGCGGTGGCTCATTACCGCAGCACGCGAACGATCGGGTCGGCCAATTGCCGACCGGTTGTACGCCGAACTGCTCGAAGCCTCTCGCGGCGGCGGTGTCGCCGTGAGGAGACGTGAAGACCTTCACAGGATGGCTGAAGCGAACAGGGCTTTTGTTCACTATCGCTGGTAGGGACCAGCATAAATAATTCAGCCGCAAAACCGCTCCGATGGTTCACCCACGGGGACGGAACGAATGGCAACCGGGATGACCACAATATCTGCAAAGAAAACCGACCTCAAAAAAGTTCGGAACATAGGCTTCATAGCCCACATCGACGCTGGCAAGACCACTGTGACCGAACGCGTGCTGTTCTTGACCGGTGAGACGTACAAAATTGGCAACATCGATGAAGGCACGACGGTCATGGATTTCATGTCGCTCGAACGCGAGCGCGGGATCACCATCGGCTCAGCCGCCACGAACGCCCAGTGGGACGGCTACCAGATCAACATTATCGATACTCCCGGTCACGTCGACTTCACGGCAGAAGTAGAACGCAGCCTGCGGGTGCTCGACGGCGGCGTCGTCGTATTGGAGTCCGTCTCGGGTGTGCAGCCCCAGTCAGAAACGGTCTGGCGCCAGGCCAACACATACGGAGTTCCCCGACTCATATTTATCAACAAGATGGACCGGCTGGGTGCCAACTTCGAATACGCCGTAGAGACGACCCACGACCGCCTCGGCGCCAACGCAGTCCCAATTCAGATACCCATGGGCGCGGAATCGGATTTCCGTGGTCTGATCGACCTCGTTGCGCGAAAGGCGTATCTATACGAAACGCCCGAAGCCATCGAGCATGTAATTACCGACATCCCCACCGAGTATGAAGAAGCCGCCGAAGCCGCCCGGATGCACCTGGTAGAAAAGGTTGCCGAAACTGACGACGACCTGATGATGAAGTTCCTCGAAGAAGAGGAAATTACCGAAGTCGAACTCAAAACCGCACTCAGGGCCGCGACAGTTGCGCTGAAGATATTCCCGGTGTGCGTCGGATCGGCAATCCGGCACCGCGGGATCCACCCGCTTCTCGATGCCGTCGTCGACTACCTGCCCTCTCCGCTCGACGTCTCGGCCATCAAAGGCGTCGACCCCGCCGACGAGTCCGTCTCTATTGAGCGAAAACCTTCAGTTGACGACCCGCTGGCGGCCCTGGCCTTCAAAGTTGTTACCGACCCCCACGTCGGGCGGCTCATTTACCTGCGAATTTACTCGGGCGTGCTCGAGGCCGGCAAGACCGTTTACAACACGACCACAAAGACGCGTGAACGGGTTGGCCGGCTGATGGTGATGCACGCCGATTCCAGAGAAGAAAAGAAATCGGCGGGCCCGGGTGAAATCGTTGCGGCGATCGGCCTGAAAGACACGTCGACCGGGCAGACCCTCTGTCCGCAGGACGCCCAGATTACTCTCGAGAAAATTACCTTCCCCGACCCCGTACTCTCAGTGGCTGTTGAGCCGAAGACGCGCAGCGACCAGGAAAAAATGTCGACTGCCCTGCTCCGGCTCGCCGACGAAGACCCGACACTCGTCGTTTCGAGCGACGAAGAGAGCGGCCAGATCATCCTTGCCGGAATGGGCGAACTTCACCTCGAGGTCATAGTCGAACGAATGCGCCGGGAATTTAATGTCGATGCCACCGTCGGTGCCCCCCGGGTCGCCTACCGTGAGACCATCACAAAAACGGCCACCGCGCAGGGCAAGCTGGTACGTCAGACAGGTGGTCACGGCCAGTTCGGTGATTGCACGCTACGACTCGAACCGCTCGCGACCGGAGAAGGCTTGCAGTTTGAATCTGAAATTACAGGCTCGACTTTGCCACGCGAATACTTCAGGCCAATCGAGCAGGGCTTCCGCGAAGCCGCCCGGTCCGGCGTCATCGCGGGCTATCCGGTCGTGGATATGAAAGCGGTACTCATCGACGGGTCGTACCACGAGGTCGACTCTTCGGAAATGGCCTTCAAAGTGGCCGCCTCGATGGCGTTCAAGTCCGCAATGAACAAAGGCAAGCCAGCGCTGCTCGAGCCGATCATGAAGATCGAAGTTGTGACTCCGTCCGAGTATCTCGGAGACGTACTCGGCGACTTGAACTCCAGGCGATCACAGGTACAGGCCATGGATGCCCGCGGTACCACGCAGGTTGTGACTGCGTTTATCCCGCTCGCCGAAACGTTCCAGTACGCAACCCATGTGCGATCAATCACCACCGGTCGTGCCAGCTTTGCAATGGAGCTGGACCACTATTCACCGGTACCCAGAAATGTTGCAGAGAAAGTGACAGGAATCTAAGTAATGCCAGGACAGAAGATTCGAATAGTCCTCAAGGCATTCGATCACCGCGTGCTCGATATCTCGGCCCAGCAGATTATGGAAACTGCCGAGCGGACTGGTGCGCAGACGGCCGGACCGGTGCCGTTGCCAACGGCAATTCGCCGATTCGCAGTCATTCGGGGACCACACGTTCACAAAGATTCTCGAGAGTATTTTGAACTGCGCATTCACAAACGCCTCATCGACATTCTCGAACCCAGCTCGAAAACAATCGACTCACTGACCCGGCTCAACGTCCCCGCTGGCGTTGATATCGCAATCAAACTCTAGGCTGAACGGCAAGCAAGTAAACGAAATGACTATCGCTGGACTTCTCGGTCGAAAGATCGGAATGACAACCTACTATCACGAAGACGGAACCGCTGAATCGGTTACGGCAGTTGAAGTCGGGCCCTGTGTCGTCACCCAGGTGAAGACGGAAGCCCGCGACGGCTACGAGGCTGTCCAGCTCGGGTTTGGTTCTGCTCGCAGGCTGAACTCACCAGAAGCCGGCCACCAGGACCGGTCAGGTAGAAGGTTCACGCACCTGCAGGAGTTCGGCGTCGACGACCTTTCCGAATTTGAAGTCGGACAGGAAATCAAGGCCGATGTATTTGAAGTTGGAGAGCCAATCAAGGTGATCGGCACCTCCAAGGGCAAGGGTTTCAGCGGTGTTGTACGCCGCTGGGGCTTCAGGGGCGGCCCGAAGACACACGGTCAGTCCGACCGTCACCGCTCCCCCGGTTCAATCGGAGCCGGTACCTCACCGGGACGTGTCTGGCCCGGCACAAAAATGCCCGGCCACTACGGTGTCGACAGGGTCACTGTCAAAGGACTAAAAATCGTAGCGACCGACCCCGAAAAGAACGTCGTACTTGTACGGGGCCCAATTCCGGGCGCAAATAACGGCATCGTTAGAATTGAGAAGCAGAGCAACTAATGGATCTGCAGGTAAAAGACAGCAAGGGCAAAGTCGTCGGGTCCGTTGAGGCCAGCGACACGGTTTGGGGCGCAGCCAGCAACGACGTTTTGCTGCATCAGGCCGTGCTCGCCCAACAGGCAAACAAACGACGGGGTACGCAAGATACCCAGACACGGGCGGAAGTAAGCTTCTCAACCCGCAAAATTCGGCCCCAGAAGGGAACCGGCCAGGCGCGGCAGGGTAGCCGACGGTCACCGGTCAGAATCGGCGGTGGCGTGGCGCATGGTCCGCACCCCCGCAGCTTCCGACAGCGACTGCCAAAGAAGATGCGCAGGCAGGCGCTCCGAATCGCCCTTTCTGACAAGGTCAGGGAAGACTCGGTTACAGTCATCGACGCGATCAAGGTCGAAGTGCCAAAGAGCAGCGTCATACGTGACATCGTGGCCGCATTCGATCTTTCGGGCCGAACGCTGATAGTTACCGGTGCAACGGACCAGAACGTAGTCAAATCGGCAAGCAATTTACCGGGCATCGAAGTCCAGGCTGCCGCGCTTATGAACCCGCTTGAAGCCACCACCGCTTCAAACCTGATCTTCACCCAGGAAGCCATCGCGACGATCGACGGCCTCTGGGGATCGGCCGGGGGTGAGAAGTAATGGAAAACGCACGCATCCTGAAACGACCGATCGTTACCGAAAAGAGCACCATCCTCGGTGAATCAGGACGATACGTATTTGAAGTTGACACCAGTGCGACCAAGCGCGACATCGCAAGGGCAGTCGAGTGGGCCTTCGATGTCAAGGTCGTCAAGGTGAACACCCTGACAGTACCGGGCAAAGTGAAGCGCTACGGTCGACGGCCATCCAAGCGGCCCGACTGGAAGAAAGCCATCGTATCGTTGTCTGCCGGCGATTCCATCCAGTTGTTTGAGGGAGCCTAAGGGATGGGCCTGAAAAAATTTAAACCTACATCTCCAGGTCGCCGCGATACTATCGCCGACGATTTCAAGGACATCACCAAAGGCAAACCCGAAAAGTCGCTGCTTGCGCCGCTCTTCAAAAAAGGCGGTCGCAACAACCACGGTCGAGTGACAGTTCGCCATCGCGGCGGCGGCCACAAGCGCCGTTACAGGATCATCGACTTTAAACGTGACAAGTCAGGTGACGCCACGGTAATGTCGATCGAGTACGACCCCAACCGTTCGGCTAGGATCGCCCTCGTGGTGTACGAAGACGGCACGAAGCGTTACATCGTTGCACCAAACGGCGTGACCGATGGCGATATCGTCCAGAGTGGCGACGATGTTCCGGTTACAACAGGTAACAGCAGGTCGCTGGGCTCGCTCCCAACGGGAACCCAGGTGCACAACATCGAAATGGCTCCCGGCAAGGGCGGCCAGATGGTGAAGAGCGCAGGCGCGGTCGCACAAGTGATGGCACACGAAGAGGGCTACACCCTCGTCAGGCTCCCGTCGGGTGAAATGCGCCGACTGCTCAGCAACTGTCTTGCCACCGTTGGACAGGTATCTAACCTCGATCACAAAAACGAAAAACTGGGCAAGGCCGGTCGAAACCGCCACCGTGGTCGTCGTCCCACCGTTCGTGGTTCAGCCATGAGCCCCAACGCCCACCCGCATGGCGGTGGCGAAGGCCGCGCCGGAATCGGCATGCCGGGCCCGAAGACCCCGTGGGGCAAGCCTGCGCTCGGCAAGCGCACACGCCGCAACAAGAGCACAAACAAACACATTCTCAGGCGGAGGTATGACCGCTAAAAAACCGTCGGTCTTCTAAGTAACAGATGTCAAGGTCAATCAAAAAGGGTCCGTACGTCGACCCGAAGCTGATGAAAAAGGTGGGAGCAATCCGCCAGAGCGGCTCACGCAACGTGATTCGCACATGGGCGCGATCCTCGATGATCATGCCAGAAATGGTTGGTCTGACAATCGCGGTCCACGATGGTCGCAGGTTCATGCCCATCCTCATGACTGAAAACATGGTTGGCCACCGGCTCGGCGAATTCGCACCGACCCGCACATTCCGGGGCCACGTCGGTAGGTCCGACAGGACAACGGGTTAGCCATGGCCATTGCAAGAACAAAAAACGTAGGTATTTCTGATTACAAACTGCGGCTGGTAATTGATCAGATCAGAGGCAAAATGGTTACTGATGCAGTTCCCATGCTGCGTTACCTGACCAGCCCGGCCGCCGCTGAAATTCTCAAGATTCTCAACGCAGCTACCGCTAACGCCGAACACAACGATCTCCAGTCACGCGAAGACCTGAAGATTGTTCGGATTACAGCCGATAAAGCGACCTGGATCAGGCGGTTCAGGCCGAAGGCACGGGGTCGCGTCGGGGCGTTCGACAGGCCAACATCTAATATCACCATTGAAGTCGACGAGGTAAGGGACTAGGAATGGGTCAGAAGACACACCCGATCGGGTTCCGGCTCGGAGGGGTACAGGACTGGCGAGCGCACTGGTTTGCCAACAAGGCATCGGACTACCGGCGTCTGACGGAGGAAGATCAGGAGATACGCAGCCTGATCCGTACTCGCTACGCTGAATCTGGCGCAATATCTCGCGTTGAAATTGAGCGCGGCGCACAGGACCTGGTCGTTACGATCTATACTGCCCGTCCCGGGATAATTATCGGCCGCGGGGGTACCCGGGTCGACGAACTCCGGGCCGACCTCGAAAAGCTCACCGAGAAACGGGCACGCCTGAACATCCAGGAAATTCGCCAGCCCGAACTCGATGCGACCCTGGTCGGCGAGTCGATTGCCGAACAGCTCGAACGCCGCGTCGCCTACAGGAGGGCGGTCCGACTCGCCATGCAACGCACGATGCAGTCGGGCGCACTTGGCATCAAGGTTGTCGTAGCCGGCCGACTCGGTGGTGCGGAGATCGCCCGGACCGACAAACAGAAGGAAGGCCGGACACCGCTTCACACGCTGAGGGCGCAGATAGATTTTGCAGTATCTGAAGCAAAGACGACCTTCGGCGTCATCGGAATCAAGGTCTGGATCTACACCGGCGACATGATTCCATCGGCCGAAAATCTCCGTGCCCGCTCCATGGCCCGCCTCTCGTTAGGTGAGAGCCAGGAAGGCCAGGGTCAGGCGTCCGGCGAGCGTGGAGGCAACCGGGGTTCGTCGTCTTCACGTGGCGGCGGCGGAAACGGCAGTAGCGGCTCGAGAGCAAGTGGGAGCGAAGGCTAACCATGCTTCAGCCAAAACGCACTAAATACCGCAAAGAACACCGCGGCCGCATGAACGGGATACGGACCCGCGGCGCGACGATGGTCTACGGAGAGTTCGGCCTCAAGGCGGAAGGTCCCGGCTGGGTTACCGCTCGTGAGATCGAAGCTGCGCGGCGCGCCATCACAGGTTACGTACAACGTGGAGGTCAACTGTGGGTCCGATTGTTCCCAGCCAAGCCGGTGAGCGGCCGTCCGGCCGAAACTCGAATGGGCGGCGGCAAAGGTGCCGTCGATCACTGGGTAGCTGTTGTACGACGGGGGCGAATGCTCTACGAAATTGCCGACGTACCTGAAGATGCAGCACGCGAAGCCCTGAGGCGAGCTGCCCACAAACTTTCGATCCCAACCCGGATCGTAGCTCGGAGCGACGAATTTTAAGAAAGCCCGGCCAACGCCCATCCAGCAAATTGTTGGCGGCGTGAGTTATTACTGGCAGGATGCGGCAGGAACTGATTAGACGATGCGGATTGGCGAAGTAAGAGAACTGGACGACACCGAACTCGATAAAGAGCTCGGCGAACAGGAGCGCGGCCTGATGAACCTCAGGTTCCGCAAGGCGACTCTCCAACTCACTAACACCAACGAACTGAAAAGTGCCCGGAAAACCATCGCTCGCATCAAGACTGTTCTCCGAGAACGGGCAATCACACTCGAACTGGAATCCGAGCATCCTCGCGCAGAGAAGCCCGCCGATATTTCGACTGAAACCGATAACGACACTGTAATAGAGAACGAAGGAGAATAGGTTGGCGCGCAAACAGCGGACCGGCACTGTTCTGAACGACACAAACGAAAAGAGCGTCGTGGTCGGCGTCACCTGGTTGCAACGCGACCGAATTTACAAGAAGGCGCGCCGCAAACAGACGAAATTCGTCGTCCACGACGAACAGAACTCAGCGACCGTGGGCGATCGCGTATTGATCGAAGAGTCCCGCCCCATTTCCCGCTCCAAGCGCTGGCGCCTGGTCGAGATATTGAAAAAAGTCGATGTCGCCGAAGTCCAGCCTTCGGATATCGATTCCGAGGCCGTCCTCTCGGGCACTGCAGAGACTGATGAGTCCGGGAACTAATACAAGATGATTCAGCGAGAAACAAGACTAAAAGTCGCCGACAACTCCGGTGCGCGTGAGGTGCTGTGCATCAACATCGTGGGCGGGAGTGCGCGCCGCTACGCGTCGCTTGGCGATGTGATCACCTGCACCGTAAAAGATGCACAACCGGGCGGCACGATAAAAATGCACCAGGTCGTAAGAGCGGTCGTGGTGCGGACCTCCAAAGAAGTCCGAAGGCCCGATGGTTCATACATCCGGTTCGACGATAATGCCTGCGTGATTATCGGCGAGGATCAGAACCCCAGTGGCACGCGAATATTCGGCCCGGTGGCACGTGAACTGCGAAACAGGCAGTTCATGCGCATTGTTTCACTGGCACCGGAGGTGCTGTGATCATGAGTCAAACCCGAATAAAACGGGACGACGAAGTTCTCGTCATCTCCGGAAAAGACAAAGGCAAACGCGGAACCGTTATCCGGGTGCTCCCGGGCCAAAACCGCGTTGTCGTAGAAGGCGTCAACCTGTCGGTTCGCCACCTGTCGGCCCGTCAGGGCGTGGCACAGACCGGCATCGTCCAGAGTGAATCGCCGATGTCACTATCGAATGTAATGCTCATCGACCCCGAGACCGGTAACGCCGGTCGAACAGGTCAGAAGGTCCTCGAAGACGGGACGAAAGTAAGGGTGGTCAAGAGTGGCAAACGCTCCTGACAGCAACACAAAAGAAGATCAGGTAGCCGAGGCTAAGGTCGCAAAGCCTTCCGCCGCCAAAAACCCTGCAGCAAAAAAGGCCGCAGCTAAGAAGCCGACTCCCAAAAAGGCCGCGGCAAAGAAGCCAGCCGCTAGTAAAGCCGCCGCCAAAACAGATGCTAAGACCGAGGTCAGGCCCGGTAAATCTGAATCGGCAAAGCCCGCGGCGTCCGAGAAAGCAGTGATAGTCGTCAACGTGCCGCGCATGAAACAGGTCTATCGCGACGACGTGGTTACGGTGCTGATTCGCGAATTCGGATACAGCAACCCGATGCAGGTGCCGTCAATCGAGAAAATTATTATTAATATTGGGCTTGGCGAAGCGCTCGATAGTAACTCGGCCGTGGGTGCTGCAACCGGCGACCTGCAGAAGATAACCGGGCAGAAACCAACTGAAAATCGCGCAAGAATGTCAATCGCGAACTTTAAGCTTCGTGAAGGCTCGGTAGTCGGCACATCTGTCACACTGCGCGCCCAGCGCATGTGGCAGTTCTTCGACCGGCTCGTGAATATCACCCTCCCACGTACCCGTGACTTCAGAGGGATCAGCCGGACGGCGTTCGATGGCCGCGGCAACTATTCGCTGGGACTCCGCGATCAATCTACCTTCCCGGAGATTGACTACAATGAAATCGACCGGATTCGTGGCCTGCAGGTGACGATCGTGACAACTGCACACACCGATGAAGAGGGGCGCAGGCTCCTCGAACTACTGGGTATGCCGTTCATGCACGTCGATGAACCGGTAGTCACCTATTAATTCATTTGGCTAAACCGCCTGGAGATATCTGTATTGGCTAAGAAGTCGATGATCGAAAGAGAAAAGCGCCGCCAGAGACTGGTCGATGCTTACGCCGAAAAACGAAGCGAATTTCGCAAGATTTCGGTCGATATTAACCGAACTCCCGAAGAACGGTTCGCAGCTCGACAGGAACTTGCAAAGCTACCTCGAAACTCGGCAAAAATCCGATTGCGAAACCGCTGTGCCGTCACAGGCCGACCACGGGGATACATGCGCTTCTTTGGCCTCTCAAGAATCACATTCCGCGATCTTGCGCTGAAGGGCGAACTGCCCGGAATCCGCAAGGGAAGCCTGTAATTACAGCTGACTACTAAGAGAATCGATCAAGATGCCAGTAACAGATCCCATATCCGACATGCTCACCCGTATCCGTAACGCGGTCCAGGTGAGGCATGAGGCCGTCGAAGTCCCCGCTTCACGGATGAAATCCTCACTGCTAAAGCTCTTATCCGATGAGGGCTTTATTACCAGTTTCAAGTCAGTAGACGAAGATTCTGTAAATAAAAAACTCGAAGTTCAACTTCGGTACTACGAAGATAAGACCCCGGTCATCCAGGGTTTGAAGCGGGTCAGCAAACCCGGCCTCAGGGTTTACGTTGGAAAGAACGAAGTGCCGAGGTACTTCGGCGGTATCGGGGTCGCATTCATGTCTACCTCCAAAGGTGTGATGACAGGCCAGCAGGCGCGCCGACAGGGAGTCGGCGGCGAACTGCTTTTCTACGTCTGGTAAAAACGAACCGGACAGTTGTTTCTAAATTCATTTACGAGAGAAAATTTGAAGTGTCTCGAATAGGTAAAGCCCCAATCACCGTGCCCGGCGGCGTCGACGTAAAAGTCGATGGCACTACTGTCACGGTTAAAGGCAAGGTCGGCGAACTTACCCGAACCCTGCCAGCCACTATGAAAATTGACCTCACCGACGGGGTTATTACGGTCGCGCGTCCAAACGACGAACCCGATCAGCGAGCGCTGCACGGCCTTACTCGCAGCCTGCTGAACAACATGGTGATCGGATGCTCCGACGGCTTCTCAAAGCGACTCGAACTAATCGGCACTGGTTACCGTGTGCAACAAAAGGGCAAAGGGCTGGAAGTCAACGCCGGTTACTCGCACCCAGTCCTCGTCGACCCGATCGGCGACAACACCCTCGTTGCCGATGGTCAGACGTTTATTGTTATCAGCGGGCCGAGCAAAGAAGACGTGGGCGAGCAGGCCGCACAGATACGAAAAGTCCGCAAGCCGAATCCCTACACCGGAAAAGGCATTAAATATTCAGACGAAGTAATCCGACGTAAGGCTGGTAAGACGGCCGTCTCCACGGGTGTGTAAACAATGGGCAGCAATAAATTCGATACAAGGAAGCGGTGGATCAGGCACAGGCGCGTGCGAAAAAACGTGCGCGGCATCGCCGACCGACCGCGACTCGCGGTTTTCCGTAGCAGTAATCACATCTACGCCCAGATTATCGATGATGAACGCGGCCACACTCTGGCTTCGGCAACCTCTCTCGAACTGAAATCTGGTGACACGAAAACCGTTGTCGCCAAAGCGGTGGGTGAGTTAGTTGCAAAGCAGGCGCTCGCGGCAGGGGTCACGAAGGTCGTTTTCGACCGCGGCGGTTACAAATATCACGGCCGGGTTAAGGCATTAGCCGACGCAGCCCGCTCGGAAGGACTTAGCTTCTAAATGGTTTCCACTCAGAACAAAGGACGCGGAGGCCCTCGCGGGGGCGGCGGCGGACGAGGTCCGGGCGGCCCCGGTGGTGGCGGCGGACGAGGTCCGGGCGGCCCCGGTGGCGGCGGCGGACGAGGTCCGGGCGGTTCTGGCGGCGGCGGCGGACGCGGCCAAGGTGGCGACCGCAGAGGACGCCGACCGCGACGAGAAGAAGAAGATTCAGGCCTCGTCGAGCGCGTCGTCAAAATTCGACGTGTATCGAAGGTCGTCAAGGGCGGCCGAAACCTCACATTTAACGCAATGGTCGTTGTTGGCGACGGCAACGGCAATGTTGGTGCAGCTCTCGGGAAAGCCGGTGCGGTTCCAGATGCCGTTCGCAAAGGAACGACGTACGCCAAGAAAGCGATGAAGCACGTCACTCTTAATGGCCCGACGATCCCGCACCCGGTCACGACCAAGTTCTCGGGCGCAAAGGTACTTCTGAAACCTGCAGCCCCCGGCACCGGCGTAATCGCAGGTGGAGGAGTTCGAGCCGTAATGGAAGCCGTCGGTGTGAAAGACGTGCTTTCCAAGACCTTCGGGTCGCCAAACGTAATCAATATTGTCAAGGCCACACTCGAAGCGCTCGATCAACTTCGCGACCCTGTCGCAACTGTTGAACGACGCAAAGGTGGAACCAAGCCAGGCGACGAAACTGCCTCGTAATTAGGTCAGGATTCACATGGCAAAACTACGCATTACACAGATCCGCAGCGGCATCGGCACCAAGCCTAACCAGCGCGCAACGCTAAAGGCCCTCGGGCTTCGCAAAATCCGACACGAAGTCGTTCAGGAAGACAACGCGGTAACGCGTGGAATGATCAAAAGAGTCGTCCACCTCGTTACCGTCGAAGCTGAGAAATAACCTCAATTCACGTATTCCTACCAACTGCACGTAAATCTCAGAGTAAGTAAAAATCAAGAAATGCCCGGACTACACCAGCTAAAACCATCTAAAAATTCCCGAAGACCGCGTAAGCGCGTCGGCCGCGGCGACGGTTCGGGCCGCGGTACCTATTCCGGACGCGGTTCCAAAGGCCAGAAGCAGACCGGGCACGTCCCATTCCTGTTTGAAGGCGGACAACTGCCGCTCATCAAGCGATTGCCCCACATGCGCGGCTTCACGAACATATTCCGCGTCGAAACTGCGCCCGTGAACCTTTCAACACTCCAGGAACTGCGGCCAGGCTCAAAGGTGACACCCGACAGCCTGTTTGAAGCCCGAATACTGCGCAAGAAGAAAACCAGAGTCAAAATACTGGGTGACGGCGAACTGACCAAGAAACTCAATGTCACGGCCCACGCATTCAGCAAATCTGCCAGGAAAAAGATCGAAGCGGCCGGTGGCACCGTAACAGTTATCGACGCGCCCAAAGAAGATAAAGCCCCAAAGGCCGAAGCGACCGAAACGGCTGAATAAATATGACCCAGGCCAAGCAAGCATCAGAATCTGCAGTACCGGCACTATTTCGCGCCGCAGCAGATGCATGGCGCATTCCTGACCTGCGTTTCAAAATTCTTTTCACACTGGGAATTCTCGTTATTTTCAGGTTCTTCGCCCACGTCCCGGTACCGGGAGTCGATCGCGAAGCCCTGGCCGCAGCATTCGAGGCCAACCCCCTGCTCGGATTCCTCGACCTCTTCTCCGGCGGAGCGCTCCGCAACCTGTCTATCGCGGCCCTCGGTGTCTACCCGTACATCACCGCGTCCATCATCCTGCAAATCTTGACGCCCATCATCCCTACCCTGAAAAACCTATCTCAGGAAGGCGAAGGCGGTCGTCAGACCATCAACAAGTACACTCACTATCTGACAGTCCCGCTCGCATTCCTGCAGGGCTACGGCCAGCTGAACCTGTTTGCCGGCGGTTTCGTCTCGACTGGCGGAGCGGCAATCAGCGGTATCGGGCTGGGCGCCAATACGTTGAACACGATGGCCATTCTCACCGCCATGACAGCAGGCACGATGTTGCTTGTGTGGATGGGCGAGCTCATAACCGAGAAGGGAATCGGCAACGGCATATCGCTGATCATCTTCGCCGGCATCGTGTCGACCCTGCCAAGCGTAGTCGGTCAGTTATGGCTCCTGCGCGACCAAGTTTTCCAGGTCGGCATGCTGATTTTCATCGCTTTAGCCATTGTCTACATGATCGTCTACTTCGCCGAAGCACAGCGTCGGATTCCGGTCCAGTACGGCCGCAGTGTGTTCAGAGGCGGCCAGATGTATAGACAATCGGGTGCCACGCATATTCCGCTGCGGGTAAACGCGGCCGGAATGATCCCGCTTATTTTTGCCTTCTCGATTCTGATTCTGCCGTCAGTGATCGCCAGCTACTTCAACGACGGCTCCGGTGGGTTCGTCTCGACCGTCGCCAGCTTCTTCCAGAACTCATTCGGCCCAACCAGCACAATCTACTGGGTGGCCATATTCCTGCTTGTCGTCGTCTTCACCTTTTTCTACACGCTCGTTGTGCACAACCAGCAGAACCTGGCAGAGAATCTTCAGAAAAATGGCGGATTCGTACCGGGAATACGCCCGGGACCGCCAACGAAGGTCTACCTCATGCGCGTGGTATTGAGAATCACGTGGGGTGGCGCGTTGTTCCTCGGCTTCATCGCCATCATGCCGTTCCTCGCACAACTGGTCACCAATTTGCCCAGCGCGACCACGATCATCCAGAGCACAAGCCTGCTCATCATGGTGGGCGTGGCGCTCGACACAATGCGACAGCTCGAATCTCAACTCCTGATGCGCAACTACGAAGGATTCGTCCGCTAGAGAGCGGAGAGAACGAGAATGCGTATCGTATTAATGGGTCCGCCCGGCGCGGGTAAAGGCACACAGGCACGTCGGCTTTCTGAGTCGACCGGCATGAAGCACCTCTCGACTGGCGACATGCTCCGTGCTGAAGTGGCCTCGGGATCAGAGCTGGGCCTGCTGGCAAAAGGCTTCATGGACCGGGGCGACCTCGTTCCAGACTCCCACATAATCGCGATGATCCAGCAGCACATCGACCATCCGGCCGGGATACTGCTCGATGGTTTTCCTCGTACGGTCGTCCAGGCAAAAGCCCTCGATGAAGCCCTCGAACAAACCAATACGCCCGTCGACCAGGTAATACATATGTCCGTCGACATCGACGAACTGGTAAAAAGACTCTCGAACAGGGCGCTGTGCGGCGACTGCCAGACTCCGTACAACCTCGAATCCGATCCACCCTCTCAGCCCGGTATCTGCGACAATTGCGGCGGTTCTGTGGCAGTTCGGGTCGACGATAGACCGGAAGCGGTTACCCACCGAATGAAGGTGTATCAGGACCTCACCGCCCCCGTACTGGACTACTACAAATCGCATGGTGACGTAGTCGAAATAGTGGCGACCGGCTCGCCAGATGAAGTGTTTGAGAAACTATCACAAACAATAAAGTCCGGAATGCCTGGCGTAAATGCGAACTGAAATCCAGTTTGGGATATACTTAAGAGTGAACGACTATTGAACGGCAAATCTACGCTCAGGTTCGCAATAAGCGGTAAACCTGCTCCCAGTGCCATTTATAAGACGGCAGGGGAGTTGGAACTTATGCGCGAAGCAGGGCCGGACTGTCGCGTTTGCCGTCCGGCAGGCGTTCGAGGCGCTGGAACGGGGGATCACGACCCGAGAACTCGACGATATCACTCGCCGGGCAAAGGATTTGCACGAACCACCGCAGGTCCCGAACTTAGGCCCATCCGGGTAGGGTTTGGAATTGCGGCCCGGTCTCGTTCTGGCAATCGAACCGATGGTGAATGTGGGAGTGTGGAAAACGCGGATGCTCGATAACGGATGGACGGTGGCCACTGAAGATGGCGCACTTTCCTGCCATTTCGAACATACCGTTGCAGTTACGGAGGACGGGCCTGAAATTCTCACAGTTGAATAACTGTGAACGAGAATCAACGGGGCGTTAAGATATTTGGCGAAAAAGGAAGCAATTGAGGTCGAGGGACTCGTGAACGAGGCGTTGCCCAACGCCTTTTTCAAGATCGAACTTCCAAACGGTCACGAAGTCCTCGCTCACGCATCGGGAAAAATCCGTAAGAACTTCATCCGCATCTTGCCGGGCGACAAGGTCATGGTCGAACTCTCGGCCTACGACCTGACACGCGGCAGGATCACCTACCGGTTCAAGTAAGCGACTCGAAAGAAACACCATGAAAGTCAAGGCATCAGTCAAGGCAAAGCACCCCGGCAGCAAAATCGTTCGCCGTAAAGGCCGCGTCTATGTGATCAACAAGCAAACCCCCCGCCTCAAGGCGCGGCAGGGCTAGCCGTAAAACAGGAGAATCGGCCCCATGGCGATAATCGCCGGCGTAAACATTCCAGACAACCAGAGGCTCGAAATCGCACTGACTGCTATCTATGGCATCGGGCGCACCACATCCAAAAAAATCGTGGGCGACGTTGGCATGGGTGACACGACACGAGCCCGGGACCTTACCGACGAAGACCTCGCCCGAGTTCGCAGCGCCGTCGAAAGAACGGGCCTGCTGATAGAGGGTGACCTTCGGCGTGAAACCCAGTTGAACATCCGGCGACTCACGGATATTCAGACGTTTCGGGGTGTACGCCACCGCAGGGGCCTGCCGGTCCGGGGACAGCGAACAAAGACCAACGCTCGAACAAAGCGGGGACGCCGACAGACAGTCGCCGGTCGGAAGCGAGTTGTAGCTCCCTAGGGCTGATAACCACCCGGAAACACCAGTAATACCGCCAGTAGGTGTTCCGGCCAATCTAAAAAGTATCGCGGCGTAAGTCGCTCGTTTGAAGAAAGAAGAACAAAGAAAGAAATATGCCAAGGCAGCGAACGCGACGACGCGAGAAAAAATTTGTCCCACAGGGTAAGGCGTATATCAACGCAACGTTCAATAACACCCTGATTACATTGACCGACCCGCAGGGCAACGTAATTTCACAGGGCAGCGCAGGGGCAATGGGCTTTCGCGGTTCGAGAAAATCGACCGCATTTGCAGCTCAACGCGCAGGCGAATCCGCGGCGCGTTCAGCAATCGAGCACGGGCTCAAAACAGTGAACGTGATGGTCAAAGGCCCGGGCGCGGGCCGAGAGGCCGCGATCAGGGCAATCCAGGCCGCAGGAATACGAGTGGTGTCGATACGCGACGTCACGCCAGTTCCACACAACGGCTGCCGACCCCCAAAGAAACGTCGAGTCTAAACGCGTCACACGAGGGCCGCAGACCACAGCCAGGCAAGATCGGGCCGGGACTGCAGCCTTTCTCTTTGAATCCAGCCGACAAACCGACATTAACCACCAAGTAACGAGCCACGACGAGCAACCAGGAAACTAGATGGCAAGGTATACCGGACCTAAATGTAAGAACTGCCGACGCTTCGGAATGAAGCTCTGCTCCCGCCCCGCAGGCAAATGCGCATGGGAGCGGCGAAAGAGCTCACCAGGCGATAAGTCAACTCAGCTGCGAAGGCGACGTATTTCTGAATACGGCACCCAGTTGCGGGAAAAGCAGAAAGCACGCGCTATCTACGGCGTGCTCGAGCGACAGTTCCGCAATTACTACAAAAAAGCGAGCCGACTCCAAGGCGTTACAGGCGACCGCCTGCTCCAGCTTCTCGAAAGTCGGCTCGACAACGTTGTCTACAGGCTTGGATTCGCCGATTCACGGCCCCAGGCCCGGCAAATCGTCGGACACGGCCACATCCAGGTGAATGGCAAAAAAGTGAATATTCCTTCGTACCAGGTGAGTCCGGGTGATCGCATCAGCTGGCGCGAAAAGTCGAAAGAAACCGGACTGTTCGACATCGTTTCCGCCGGCATGGGTTCCAACTCGATCATCCCGAGCTGGCTCAATGTCGACTCCGATAAGGCCCTTGGTGAAGTCGTAACGCTCCCGAAGCCAAGCGACGTCGAACTCGCTATCGATACACGCCAAATAGTGGAGTACTACTCCAGGAGGTAGTTCGCGCAGATGCTCGAACGAATGTACGGCATTACTCCCCAGGAAGAACTGCCGCCGCCAACACCCGAGGTCCCAGACCTCTCGATAACAATTCAGGAAAACGAAGAGACTTACGGTCGGTTCGTAGCCGAGCCGCTTGAGCGCGGCTGGGGCGTCACTCTTGGCAACCCAATACGCCGATCGTTGCTCAATGCGCTCTCGGGTACCGCAATCACGTGGGTGAGGATTGATGGAATCCACCACGAGTACTCCACCGTCAAACATATGCGGGAAGAGGTCGTTGAATTCCTGCTGAACGTGAAGGGCATACGCCTGCGTTCGCTGGCCGACCGACCCGGCCGACTTCGGCTCGAAGTCGATGGCGAGGGCGAGGTACGCGCTGGCGACATAATGGCAACCGCCGATTTTGAAATCGTCAATCCGGAACACCACCTTGCAACACTCGACAACGGTGGAGCCCGGCTTTCGGTCGAGTTCAACGTTGAACAGGGTGTCGGCTACGAACCCGCGAACCAGGAAGAAGGCCTGCCGATCGGTGTGCTTCCGGTCGATGCAATATTCACGCCGGTCCGCAAGGCAAACTTCGCAGTCGAAGCTACTCGGGTCGGCCAACGCTCCGACCTCGAACGACTGGTCGTCGAAGTATGGACCGACCGGACGATTACACCGCTCGATGCGATGCGAGAAGCTGGCAACCTGCTCATGGAGCGGTTCTTCCTGTTCAAAAGTCTCGACAAGCCGCAGGACGATGAGGAAGTCCCAGGAGTACCGGGAGTTCTGCCCGAGGTGTTCAACACCCTTGTCGAAACTCTCTCGCTCTCGGCCCGAACCCTGAACTGCCTGAAGCGCGCTGGCATCAACCGTGTTGGCGAAGTGCTGATGATGCCGAAGGGCGAGTTGCTGAAAATCCGGAACTTCGGCCAGAAATCCCTCGACGAACTTTACGACAAGCTTGCCGAGAAGAACTACCTGCCTGAGGAGAACCCCGAAGGTGAAGGCGATGCCGAAACCGATGGCGAGGTCGCCGAAGTTACCGGCGAATTAGAAAAAGCCGGCGATGATGCCGAAAACGCGGGAGACGACTCCAGTGAGGCATAAGGTATCAGGCCGACAATTAGGCCGGGCTTCGGGTCCGAGGCGAGCTATGTTCCGGATCATGGTCACCGACCTACTCCGTCACGGTCAGATCAAGACGACCGTGGCAAAAGCGAAGGAAATCCGCCCCATGGCGGAGAAGATGGTCACATTGGCCAAAGGCGGCACGCTGCACGACCGTCGCCGCGCAGCTGCGTTCATTACCGACCAGCGTGTGCTCAAAACCGTGTTCGACGAACTCGGCCCGCGGTTCATGGACCGCCCGGGTGGCTACACACGCATTACTCGCCTTGGCGTTCGCGCTGGCGACGCCGCGGAAATGGCTGTGATCGAGCTGGTCGAATAAGCAGACAGGCCTTTAGAAAGCAATGCGTTTCGGACTCATCGTGGAATACGACGGAACCAACTTCCACGGTTCGCAACTTCAGTCCAACGCCAGAACGGTGCAGGGCGA
>Ga0207966_1000498_pt1 | contig 22615 bp, 20 predicted proteins | sample Knorr_S23_td_NAD_FD_185611 | JGI IMG/M metagenome (GOLD analysis project Ga0207966, IMG submission 185611) | Marine microbial communities from Southern Atlantic Ocean transect - Knorr_S23_td_NADW_ad_2500m_LV_B (SPAdes) (version 2) | ecosystem: Environmental > Aquatic > Marine > Oceanic | place...
GTCTGACTTGAAAGAGGCGATGATGGCGGCAGGGGTGCAGGGCATGCCGGATATCTGGTTCACCGACTGATTCGATCTTCGTATCGACGATGAAGCTGGAAAGCCCCGATTTGTTTCGGGGCTTTTTTGTTTGGCACGTGGTGCAGGAAAGACTTCGGGGAAGCCGGGGGGTTGTGGAGACATCGGCGCGCGACCTGCAAGAAGACGTGCCGTCTGCAAACGGTGTCGAAATGTTTGAAACCGCGCTCGGACGGTTGTAGAGATGGCGGATGGCTTCACCGCCGCACGAAATGACAGTGACGGTATTAGTGCCCGGCCACATCGGAAAACATGCCACCGGGCCCGCCACCTCTGCCATAATTGCGCCCGATGTATTTCGACCTTCGACTCTGGGCGCTCACTCGCGGCGCGCGCCTGCATATTGCGGCCGCGGTCGCGTATGGACTGCTAACCGCCGCGGCTGGAATAGCCCGCCTTGTGCTGCTCGGCGTTCTGCTTGGCGAAATCCTGAAGGGGGAGCCCCTCGAATCGCTGGTCTCGCTGATCGCAATCGCCGGCGGGATGGTGTTGCTGCGGGCCGTGCTGCAGTACCAGAAAGAGATGGTGGCCCACCGGACCGCGGCAACGATTCAGCTGAGGCTGCGGGGCACGATGCACGACCAGATGATACGACTGGGACCATCGCACTTCGGGCAGCAACGGACTGGCGACGCCATACTGTCGATGGTCGATGGCGTCGAGCAGCTCGAAACCTTTTTCGGCCAGTATCTGCCCCAGCTTTTCACCGCGGTCCTGACGCCGATCGGAATCTTTGTTTACCTGGCCTACCTCGATCTTCCGCTGGCCCTGATTGCGCTCGGGTTCTCGGTGCTTACCATCTTTGCACCGGCCGCTTTTCACAGGTGGAATAAACAGGGCTCGATACGCAGGCGAGAGGTGTACGGCGATTTCGCGGCCGAGTTCCTCGATTCGGTGCAGGGGCTTTTCACCCTGAAGTCGTTCGGGCAGAGCGAGGCGAAAGCGAAAGTTCTGGCCGAAAAGGCACACGCGGTCTTCAAATCGACAATGTGGGTGCTGGCAACGAACGCGGGCTCACTTGGCGTAACGATTGCGGGCGTGGCGATCGGTGCGGCGGTGCTGCTGGTAGTCGGTGCGGACAGGGTCGAGTCGGGGGCGATGGAGTTTGAAACGCTCCTGATCATCCTGATGCTCGGCATCGAGTTGTTCAGGCCGTTTCGGGAACTCAGCCAGCTGTTTCACCAGGGCATGAACGGCCTTTCGGCGGCCCACGGAATCTTTACGTTTCTCGACGCCGAACCGCTGGTTACCGACAACCCTCAGATCGCAGATCATTCGGAACAGGCCACAGAATTAACAAACCCGGAAATCACGTTCAGCGATGTCTTTTTCTCGTATCCTGGCAGCCGACAACCGGCACTCGAAAACTTCAGCCTGAAGATCAAGGCCGGGGAGACCACGGCGCTAGTCGGCGAGAGCGGAGCGGGTAAGACATCGGTGGTGCGCCTGTTGCTCAGGTTCTTCGATCCGGGATCCGGTGCGATCGAAATCGGGGGTTCGGAATTATCGACCCTGTCGGCCGACGAACTCAGAAAAAACATCGCCGTCGTATCGCAGGACACCTATCTGTTTCACGGCACGGTGGCCGAAAACCTGCGCTTTGGCGGCCAGTCGGCATCTGACGACGACCTGCGCCGAGTGGCAGAGTTTGCAAATGCCACCGAGTTCATCGACCGTCTGCCAAACGGCTACAACACGCTGATAGGCGAACGGGGTATCAAGCTTTCGGGCGGTCAGCGCCAGCGAATCGCCATCGCACGGGCCCTGCTGAAGGACGCACCCATACTGGTGCTGGACGAAGCGCTATCGGCGGTCGATGCCGAGAACGAGCACATCATCCAGCAGGCACTTGAACGGCTGATGGTCGGCAGGACGGTGCTTGTCATCGCTCACCGGCTGTCCAGTGTCAGAAAAGCTGACCGGATACATGTTCTTCAGGAGGGAATGGTTGTCGAATCGGGGTCGCACGACGATTTGCTGGCTAACGGTGCCGAGTATGCCCGCTTGATGAAGGCACAGGCGGCCGCTGAGATTAATAGTCCTTCGTATTCGAGTTCCTCGAACGGCACCGTTGATACCCTGGCCGAATCGCCAGCCGGCGGAATAGGCGAAGAAGCCAGCATGGAGCCGACCGACGCCATTCTGCGGGCCGAGGGAATGGGATGGATATCGACCTTCGGCGTGTTGATGCGCCTGATTCGGCCCTGGTGGAAGGAACTATCGGCGAGTTTCTTTCTGGGCTTCAGCAGGTTCCTCACGCTTATCGGAGTCGGCATTCTCAGCGGACTTATCGTCGCCGCAGTTCGATCGGGCGATTCCTACGACGGGCTGATCGTGGTCCTGCTCGTGATGGCGCCCCTGACTGCCGTGCTGCACTGGGCTGAATCGTGGGTGTCGCACGACGTGGCGTTCCGTCTGCTTTCCGAGATGCGGATATCGCTGTTCAGAAAGTTGGACCAGCTGGCTCCGGCGTACCTGGTGCGGAGGCGTACCGGCGATCTGGTCAGCATGGCGACGCAGGATGTCGAGACTGTCGAGTACTTCTTCGCCCACATAGTCGCCCCGGCGTTCGTGGCAGTAGTGGTCCCGGTCGGGGTTTTGATTACCGTAGGTCTTTATGGCTGGCCCCTGGCTGTAACGATCGCACCGTTCCTTGTGGTGACGGCGTTGAGCCCGCTTGTTGCTCGTGACCGGGTGGACCGGCTCGGGGGCAGGTCACGCGAAAAGCTGGGCGAGATGAACTCGCATACGGTCGATACGGTGCAGGGCCTTCACGAGGTAGCTGCCTACAACATGGGTGGGCACCGTCGGGCCGAGTTCATGGCGATGGCGCAGGACTACGTCGATGTGCGGGTACCGTTTTTTCGTGAACTGACCTTGCAAAAGATATTCCTCGAAGTAGTGACAGGGCTGGGCGGGCTGTCGATTGCGGTCGTTGGCGCCCTGCTCGTTTCAAACAACACGCTTGATCCCGCAATTCTGCCGCTGATGACGATACTCGCGATGTCGGCCTTCCTGCCCATCTCTGAGATTTCGACAGTCGGCAGGCTGCTGGCCGACACGATCGGCTCGACGCGCAGGATCTACGCGGTGCAACTGGAGCCGGTGCCGGTTACCGATGGGAGGATCGGAGAGATCGAGGGCACGGGTATTGGCATGGACGATGTCGGGTTTAGCTACGACTTCACGGATTTCAAGGCGCTCGACGCCGTGTCATTCCCGATCGAGCAGGGGCGAACGGTTGCACTTGTGGGTCCGTCGGGCGCTGGAAAAACGACCACCGCGCACCTGATAATGCGGTTCTGGGACCCTCAGGCGGGTGAGATCAAGCTGGGTGAGAAAGGGCTGCGCGAGTACGTTCTGTCCGATCTCAGGGAACACCTTGCGCTTGTTGCACAGGACACGTACCTGTTCAACACGACGCTCCGCGAGAACCTGCTCATTGCGCGGCCCGATGCTTCCGAGGATCAGATTAATGCGGCGGTTGAAAGCGCGGGTCTTTCCGGGTTTGTTGAAACGCTTCCCGAGGGTTTGAACACAGTGGTTGGCGAGCGCGGGGCACAGTTGTCGGGCGGGCAACGTCAGCGCATTGCGATAGGCAGGGCTTTTCTGAAGGATGCCCCGATACTGGTGCTGGACGAAGCGACTTCCCATCTCGATGCTGTGAACGAGCAGATGGTGCGGGGGGCGCTGGACCGGCTTGCGTCGGACCGGACGACCCTGGTGATCGCACATCGGCTCTCGACGGTGATGACTGCCGACGTGATCGTGGTTATGGACCGGGGGCGGGTTATGGAATCAGGGACTCACACCGAGTTGCTTGAGCGGGGCGGGTTGTACGCACAACTCGTTTCACACCAGCTGTCGGGGGCGGGGCGTGCGTGAGGTGCTGCGGGCAGGGTGGGAGTTGGTTTATTTCCGCGGTTGTTCTATTTTGGTCGTAGATCCTGAATCGAGTTCAGGATGACAACACGGACGGTGCGACTGGCCCGATCGTTGGTGAATAAAACCTGGAGTTGGAACAGTTGGAGACAAAAGAACTATTACTTGATGCTTATTCGCACATTCGGCGGATTGTTCACCAGGCTGCCGACGGGTTGTCGGTGGAACAGCTGGCGTACCGTCCCGAGGAGGGGTCGAACTCGATTGCATGGCTTGTCTGGCACCTGACCCGGATTGAGGACAGCCACCTTTCGGCAGTGACTCAACTTGATGAGGCATGGTCGACCGATGGTTGGGATGAGCGGTTTGGTCTTGGAGGGACGACTTCGATCGGATTCGGCGACGGCCCTGAACAGGTGGCTGCCTTGCGGCCTGAAGGCGACTTGCTCCTTGGTTATCACGACTATGTGAATGGGCGGGTGCTGTCTTATATGGATCGCGTCGACGCGGTCGAACTGGACCGGATTGTCGACACAAATTACGATCCGCATGTAAAAGCTGGGGTTCGCCTTGTCAGCGTGATTTCGGACAACCTGCAGCACGCTGGCCAGGCACGCTACCTGCGCGGGATAATCGAGCGGCTCGGGGTGTAGCGTGAGCCCCGAATCGCCGGTGACTCACCCGATCAACGGCTGCCGTAAGACTCAGATTTACTGCCGGGTTAACTAACCGCCCGGCCGCCGTACGAAGCCGGAAAACCGCGTGTACTTCGGTTCGATTAACGAAGCCCGTTCAAAGGGTTTCAGAGCATGCAGGGTTTGTACGCCCGGCCTTCCTGACGATGGCAAGCCGTGGGTGCCGAAGGCGGGGCGTTAACCTCAGCTCATGACCGCTCCACCGTTGACATTCAGCGCCTGCCCTGTGATTTCCGACGCGTCTTCGGAGGCAAGAAACGCAACGGCGCTGCCGACATCCACCGCCGTCGGAGCACGCTGTATCGGGATGTTAGCTTTAACGGTCCGTGCGAATAATTCCCGGGGCTCGAGACCATCCAGCTCCGGGTTAACTACTGCGTGGTTCGCGGCGATCTTTTCCCACATTGGGTCCACAACGTCCCGGGACAAACTCCATTGACGTTAACGTTGAATAGGCCCATTTCGATCGCCAGATGGTGCATGTACTGAATCAGGGCCGATTTCGAGATGCGATATGGCTGTTGGACGATCCCGCCCTACATCCCACTACTACCGGCCGGGGGTCGTCCACCCTGTGACGAAACTATTACGATTTTCCCGTGGCGCTGTTCTTGCATGTGATCACGCACGGCCGAAATAGTGTTGACGGTGCCCAGGACGTTGATATTCCAGGTGGCATTCCAGTCAGCTTCCATATGGCCGATCCTGCTCTCGAAATCGGGTGCACCAATCACGCCGGCGTTCGGGGCACAAATATCGACCGATCCAAAATCATCGACGACCTGTTCGGCAAACCGTTCAATTGACTCAGCGTCGGCGACGGCGGCCACACCGGATTCGTCAATATTGCCAAGAGCGACAGTGGCACCGCGTTCGGCCAGTACTTGCGCGATGCCCCGGCCAATCCCGCGCGCGGCCCCGGTCACGATTGCCAATTTGCCTTCAAATTGTTTCAAACGGTAATCCTTACCGGAGTTATCGGAGGCTGTTTGCGCCGAGCCCTGCGAGTGATCAAGCAAGAGTCGTGGGTGGTGTGATTGGTCAGTATTTCACTCAGGAGTGCGAGAGGAGATCAGTTTCCTCACTGCATTACGTGCACTAACGGACGAAATCCGCCCGTTCAGGCCTGGTTGCCGGCGTATGAACCTGAGAGCAGGGCTCCTTTTTCAAAACGGTCGAGGCCGAGCGACGAAATATCGATAGACAATGACTTGCCGTCCACAATGTCTTCCGCAATGAGCTCGCCTACAGATGGCCCCAGCTTGAACCCGTGACCGCTCCACCCGTTGCAGTTGATGTAGCCATCGATACCGTCGACCTTGCCCAGGATGGGATGCCAGTCCGGTGTTACGTCATACAGGCTGGCGTAACCGCCGATCACTCTTGCATGGTCGGTAAAACCCGGGATCCGGTGTTTCAGTCGGGCCATTAACTCGAGTTCAAAATTAGCGTCGTGAGTGTTTTTATAGTCGTTGGGATTGACGAACTCATTCTCCTTTGGGTGACCATCCCCGGCCAGGAGCCGATCGCGATCGCGTCGCCAGTAAATCCGGTCGAGTCCGTCGGACACCGGGTACTCGGGGCGAAGATTCGCGTCGTCGGTTTCCAGTATAAGGTCTTGCTCGCGGGTTACTTTAATCGGCAGATCGATTCCTACCCATCCGGCAACTTCGGGCGACCAGGGACCGGCGGCGTTCACGATGATTTCGGTCGATATCTCGCCGTCATCGGTGGTCACCCCACTGACCCTGTTTGCCGTTACCGAGATGCCGGTCGCCGAGACGCCCTCCACGACTTTGACGCCGCGCGAGCGGGCGACATCGGCAAGCCCCTCAGTCGTCGCTACGGGGTCGGCGTGACCCCCGCCGTGTTCGATCAGCGCAGACCCGATGCCGTCGGTGTTGATTCCGGGAATCAGCTTTTCGAGTTCGTCAATGGTCAGCAAATCCGCTTTCACCCCGAGCGGTCTGTGCCGTTCGATGAGGCGCTCCATCTCGGCGCGCATATCAGCGGATCCGATCTTGATCCAGCCGGTCTGACTGAACACTCCGGTGCGCCCGGTGCGGTCTTCAAACTCTTCGAATATCCGCACCGACCTGACCGCCATTTTGACGACTGGGTCCTGTGAATAGTGCTGGCGGACGAGTGCGCCGGAATGGCCTGTGCCTTCGGCAGCGAGGTGCTTGCGCTCCAGCAAGATCACATCGTTGAATCCTTTTTCCGAGAGGTGGTAGGCGATGCTGGCACCCATGATCCCGCCACCGATAATCACTACACCCGCTGTCGTTCTCAATTCGTTCTCTCCGGTCGTGCTGTAACGGGGGTTTAAACGTTCCAGGTGTGACCGACAGTTTTGACGGTTGAGGCGACAGTTTCGGCAAGCTCCCCGATCGGCGCGAAAACCTGGTCGTGGATTGGCCGGGCGACCCATTCGAGTCGCAGTTCTTCCGACTCCCAGTAGGAGACAACTTCGATAACTTCTGAACCCTCATCCTCGAACGGTGTGAGCATTGCGGCCTGAACGAAGCCGGGTTGCTCCGACATTGCGGAAATCCACGGATCGAGGATCGCCGCCCGTAGTGCTTCGGCCTGGCCAGTTTTCGGTGCGAGGTAAACGTGCAGTGTGATCATGGGCGGGCTTCTTTTTACGGCTTTCGAAATTTGCTAGAAGATACTGCGTCCGGGGACATTAACCCGGGTGCGATAAAGAGATGTCGAAGCGGTTATGTAGAGGGTCTTGAGATCGCCATCGCCCCATGTGAAATTCGCGGCTACTTCCGGCACCTGGATAACTCCCAGGCTGGTGGCATCGGGCGCGAAGACGAGGATGCCGCCGGGGCCGGCGCAGTAGACGTTGTCTTCGCTGTCGATTGTTAATCCATCGACGCCGCCTTCGCCCGGGCCTTCGGCTACCGCCCAGACCTCGCCACCCGAAATACTGCCATCGTCGGCCACGTCGAATACACGGATGTGTCCGTGATCGGTGTCATTGATGAAGAGTTGCTTTTCATCGACCGAAAATGTAAGGCCGTTCGGTTGTCCGAAGTCGGATACAAGCAGGCTGAGATCACCGGATACGGGGTCGATTCGGTAGACGCCCTGGAAATCCATATCTTGATCGCGTAGCAGGCCGAAGCCATCCATGCGCCCGTACGTGGGATCTGAAAAGTAGATAGCGCCGTCAGACTTCACGACGACATCGTTCGGGCTGTTCAGCTCTTTTCCGTCGTAGTGCGTGGCCAGAACGGTTATCGATCCGTCGTGCTCTTCACGAGTCACGTTGCTCGCAGCATGTGAACAGGAAATCAGGCGACCTTCCAGATCGAAGTAGTGGCCGTTTTGCTTGTTGCTTGGCTGCCGAAATGTGGTGACGCCATGGGCCTCTGACCACTTTCTAACGATATCGCCCGGCATATCGCTGAATATCAACTCGCTGGTCCTGGCGTCCCACATCGCGCCTTCGGTGAAGATGAACCCCGTTGCCAGCTGTTTAAGCGGACTTTCGACATCGACGACCTGGCGAAATCGCTGGTCCCTGATTTCCACGCTCATTTGATGGTCCTCTATTTACGGAGCAGCCAGTTCACTGCGTTTGTGAGTAGCTTCTGGACTGATGGGTGCTGCAAGACGACCAGCCTGTGACCGTTTGCGAGGTAGGCGACACGGCCCTTGCCGTACTCGTAGGAATAGCCGGAAGCAGATTCCCGGCCGTCCTTGCCCTGGCTGGTAGCGAACAGGTCGACCCGGTCGTTGTCGAACCAGATGAAGTGCTGTTCGTCCTCGATCTCGTAGTCTTCAACCCCCCGCGTAATCGGATGGTCTTTATCGGTGATGTGAACATCGAAGTGCATGTACGGCGGGTGGAACTGGAAATAACCGGCAACCGTCCGGCGGTATCCACCGTCCCACGGGTAGTTCCAGGCCGAGTTGTGCATGACGAGAAACGAACCGCCGTTAAGAACGAACTGTTCGATCGCCTCTTCCTGGTGAGGCTGCATCCAGCGTTCGGGGTCGGCGTCGTGGCCGTTCGGCCATTCCATGCCGTCCCGAAGAATAACGAGCAGTTTTGCGCCTTCAAATAGGTCGGCGTCCAGAGACGCGAAGTCGGAGGTGTAGTGAACCTTGAGCCCGGCATTTTCGAGGACCGGTCCTATGCCGGCATGCGCCTCTTCGGCCTTGTGATATCGATCTCCGCCCAAGAATACAGCATCTGCCATTAAATTCCTCCGCGATCTTTTCTTCTGGTAAGTCGGCAGATCATACCGCGATAGACGCTGGCGGTGATTAATAATCGTCCGGCATTATTCTTCTCGAACCGGACCTGAGAGCCGCGCCATCAAACCTGCGAAGGATAGGAGCCACGATGTTCAGAATTTCCGGTGGACGCGTAGAGATCCGCGTGCCGAAGATACCGATACCGTTTCCGCCGAGTGTTTATGCGGTCACAGTTTGCCCGTTCGTGTTCTACGCGTCGGACGTGTGGGATGACAAATGCGTGCAGGTGCACGAGCGCCGACACTGGATCGACCAGATCAAGTGGCTCGTGGTACCGTGGCTGATCGCGTACTTGCTGCTGTCGATCAAGTACGGCGGCAGCAAGGAGCACCCGTTCGAGAAAAAAGCCTACGAAGAGCAGGATGATTGCGATGCCCTCTCGCCCAAACCCGCACCAAACGGTTAACACGTGTTAACCCCTTCGGTGTTACTCTCGAAGTAGACCAAACATTACTGCTTTGCGACCGAGCGAGCATCGCACTCGAGATTTACAGCTGATCCGGTTTCAATTCCGGGTCGTTTCGCGCAGACGTTCAACGCTGCGACGCGCCTGAAAACCCCCATGACCAAGACCTTCCGCAACGACCGACGTAACGTCGCGATCATAGCCCACGTAGACCACGGCAAGACGACGCTGGTCGACGCGATGCTCAAGCAGACGGGCGCGGTGGCGACCTATAAAGAACTGACCGACCGCGTCATGGATTCGATGGACCTTGAGCGTGAGAAGGGCATCACGATCCTCGCCAAGAACACCGCGGTCAGGTGGGGCGAGACCAAGTTCAACATCATCGACACTCCCGGCCACGCTGACTTCGGCGGCGAGGTGGAGCGCGGGCTGGCGATGGTCGACGGCGTCCTGCTGCTGGTCGACGCCAGCGAGGGCCCACTGCCACAGACCCGGTTCGTTCTCAGGAAAGCGCTTGAAGCCGATCTTTCCGTGATTCTTGTCATCAACAAGATCGACCGGCCCGACGCCCGAATCGCGGAAGTCGTGGACGAGGTTTACGAGCTTTTCATAGACCTCGATGCAACCGAAGACCAGATCGACTTTCCGATCGTCTATTCCAATGCCCGCGAAGGCACGGCATCGCTCGATCCTGACGTACCGGGCACCGACCTCGAGCCGCTTTTCGGACTGTTGATGACCCACATCGCCACACCGGAATACGACGATGAGCACCCGTTGCAGGTGCAGGTCACCAACCTCGACGCTTCTCCATATGTTGGGCGACTGGCCATTTGCCGGGTCCACCAGGGAACCATCCGCAAGGACCAGATCATTTCGCATTGCCACGTCGACGGCAGCGTCGTGCATGTGAAGATCACCGAGCTTTATGTCACAGAAGGTCTCGAACGTGTCGACGCTAAAGAGGCTGGTCCCGGCGAGATTATCGCGGTTGCGGGTATGCCCGATGTAACGATTGGCGAAACACTCGCCGATGAAGAGGATGCAAGGCCGCTGCCGGTGATTCACATCGATGAGCCGAGCCTTTCAGCGACTATCGGCATCAACACCTCGCCGCTTACCGGGCTCGATGGTAAAAAACTGACGGCGCGCATGGTCAAGGACCGCCTTGACCGTGAACTGATCGGTAACGTTTCGATCAGGATTCTGCCTTCCGACCGCCCGGACACATGGATATTCCAGGGCCGCGGTGAACTCCAGCTCGCGGTGCTTGTCGAAACTATGCGCCGTGAGGGGTTCGAGCTGACCGTTGGCAAGCCTGAAGTGGTTACGAAGATGATCGACGGTAAGCTCCACGAGCCGATGGAACGACTTGCTGTCGACATTAACGAAGAACACCTCGGCGCGGTCACGCAGTTGCTTGCCCACCGCAAGGGCAAGATGGTGAACATGGTCAATCACGGTCAGGGCCGTGTGCGCATGGACTACGTGATCCCCGCCCGCGGCCTGATCGGGTTCCATAGTGAATTCGTTGTGGAGACCCGCGGTGCCGGTCTTGGCCACCACGTTTTTGAAGGCTACGAGCGCTGGCAAGGTGAAATGCGATCGCGCCCTACGGGCAGCCTCGTTGCCGATCGACGAGGTGTGACGACTACCTACTCACTGCTGAGCGCCCAGGAGCGTGGGCAGTTGTTTGTTCCGGTTGCCACCGAGGTATACGAGGGCATGATTGTGGGGGAGAACCCGCGCCCTCAGGACATGGATTTGAACATGGTGAAGGCCAAGAAGCAGACCAACATGCGATCGGCCGGAGCGGATCACGCCCAGCACCTTGATGCACACAGGCAGCTGTCGCTGGAGCAGGCGCTTGAGTTCATCATGGATGACGAGTGCCTGGAAGTGACCCCAAACTTCGTGCGCATCCGCAAGGCGGAGCTCAACCAGGGCAAACGCAACCGTGAACGCGGGGCACGCAAGCACGCAGTCGGCGCGTAGATTCGGCAAGGTGATCTTGCGTCTCTGGCTGTCGAATTGAACTTGCCTGACGGTGTTGACACGATTCGAGCACAAGATATTGTCATTCTGGTCTTGCTTCAGAATCTCCCTGATTCTCGTACCATCTGGCAGCAAGGTCTCTCCAGTCCCCGTTGTTCACTTTCTACCAGGTCGACCTTCCATTTGCGTCGCCATGCCTTGATCTGTTTCTCGCGTGCGATCGCAACGGTGATATCGTCGGTTTCCTCAAACCAAATCAATCTGTTCAAGTTGTATCTAGTAGTGAATCTCGACCCGTTGCCATCGCGGTGCTGGCAGACTCTTCTAAACAGGTCTCCGGTCACGCCCGTGTAGAGCGTCCCGCCTCGATTCGTAAGCGTATAGACGTAGTAAGTTCTTGATCGCATGGAATGAACTGTTTGGGTTAGCCCGGTTGGAGAGATTCTGAACCTGTTCGATTACACTCACGACGAATTCAAATTGAAAATTATTAAGCGGTCTACAGGCATGCTATTTCGACCCGACATGAAATTCAAAACCGCCTAGTCGAGATTCCGATTGACAGCATGAAAACGGAGTCGAGAGATTCTGGATCAAATTCAGAATGACAACGTCACCCAGGCGCCGCTCCGAAGGTAAGTAAATCCTGCCAACAACGCTGGCATGATTAGGAACTGTCCTCTCCGGGTTCGACCTTCCCTACTCAACCAAACCCGTTTAGCTAACGCCGCCACAACGGCTGCGTAGCACACATTCCGCTCGCAATTGTTCGACCTGTGCATCCTTTGGTCGTAGAATGCACCAAATCAGGTTGTAAGCGTCGGCGGACGCGAGCGAAACAAGCATTTCAGATAAGAACTCTAACCATGTCACTCCTACTCGGGGACACAGTTCCCAACTTTACGCAGGAATCGACCGACGGTCCGATCGACCTCTACGACTTTTTCGGAGACGGGTGGGGCATCCTGTTTTCGCACCCGGCCGACTTCACGCCGGTCTGCACCACTGAGCTCGGTGCGGTCGCTGGCCTCAAGGGACAATTCGACAAGCGCAATACAAAGGTCATCGGTCTGAGCGTCGACGAACTTGCCTCGCACCGTGACTGGGTGAAGGACATCGAAGACACCCAGAACGTCAAGCTGAACTTCCCGATCATTGCGGATTCCGACCAGAAAGTTGCGAACCTGTACAGCATGATCCAGTCGGAAGACAACAAGATGACTGTTCGTTCGGTGTTCATCATCGACCCGGATAAGAAGCTCCGGCTGACCATCACCTACCCCGCTGCGACGGGTCGCAACTTTGCGGAGATCCTTCGCGTGCTGGACTCGCTCCAGCTGACCGATGGCTACAAGGTGGCGACCCCGGCCAACTGGCGGGACGGTGACGACGTTATTGTTTTGCCGGCCGTATCCAACGAAGAGGCCGACGAGCTGTTCCCGAAGGGTTACGAAGTAGTTCGTCCTTACCTGCGAACCACTCCGCAGCCCAACAAGTAAGACGACTTGACCATGTGATTGATCGCCCCGCATGCTCAACATGCAGGGCGATTTCGCGTCCAATGGGAACTTGTCGTGCCGGAGATCCGCCCGCAGAGTTCGGAAAATCAGGTGCGGACGTTGTGTGCGATCTCGATTGGAGCGATTGCAATATCGACTCCGAGTTCGCCCTTGCGAGCGGTTGCTCTGAGGTTCATTCTTTCTTTCCAGAGTTTGTACCGGCCTCCAGCCGTCTGAAATAAGGAAAGAAAAATATGCTCGATCGATTCCTTGTGCCTGAAAAAGACCGTGTGTTCGTTGAGTCCGAGAAAATGCGGGGGGCAACCATTGAAATCTTCGAGAAATGCGGCCAGTCGCCAGCCGATGCTGCACTTTCCGCCGATGTGCTGATGACCAGCGACCTGCGCGGTTGTGAATCGCACGGCGTGTCGAACCAGCTGCGGGTCTACGTGCAGATGTACGGCGACAGGGAGATCAACCCGACTCCAAACGTGAGGGTGGCTCGTGAAACCGACGTAACGGCAAACCTCGACGGTGACGAGGGACTCGGGCTGCACGTTCTGCCAAAAGCCATGGAGTTGGCGATCGAAAAGGCCGAGAAACATGGCATGGGAGCGGTGACGGTCCACAACTCCCGTCACATCGGCATGCTGGCGTACCACTCGATGATGGCACTCGAGCACGACATGATCGGACTTACGACCACCGCCGGTAATCCCATGTCGATGGTCCCGACCCATGCCGGTGAAAAGATGTTCGCGACAAACCCGTGGGCGTGGGCTGCGCCTGCGCGGAACGAGGCGCCGTTCGTGTTCGACATAGCGACCACGCAGGTGGCGGGCAACAAGCTATACCTCGCCCAACGGGTAGGTGCGCCAATGGAACCGGCATGGGTGGCCGACGCCGAGGGGACCCCGATTATGGAGTCGGCCCAGTTGCCCGATGAGTACATGTCCCTTCCGTTTGGAGGGACCCGCGAGCAGGGTTCTCACAAGGGCTACGGCTTTGCGGCCACATGCGAGATTCTGTCGACGATCCTTTCAGGCATGGGCCCCGGATTTCTGATGCCAAAGACGCCGCGTCCACTGATGGGCCACTACGTTCAGGCGATCAAGATCGATGGTTTTACCGATCCCGATCAGTTCAAAGACGACATGGACAGATTCCTGGGCGGTCTGCGAAACGCAAAGCCGGCACCGGGCCACGACAGGGTGGTGTACGCGGGATTGCCCGAGGCCGAAGAAGTCGAGATCAGGCAGCGTGAGGGCATTCCGTACCACCGCGAAGTAATCGAGTGGTTCGAGTCGATCAAGGCCGAACTTGGCCTGGGCTTCGAGCTGGTCTGACCGGGTTCTGGTTTTACGAACAAAGATGAAACGTAAAGCCGCAGAAGGAATCACTATCCAACGCCCCGGGGCCTAGTTTCACGCTCCGGGCAAACGAGGAATCACCATCCGCATAGGCAAGCCTTTCAAATCAATCTGTCGCTCGGAAGGAATTTCTTGCAGTTCGCCTCTGGTGACAAAACTCGAAATCGCGGCAGCCATGGCATCGACGATGTCATCTCGGGAAACGTGTTTTCGCAAATAACTGCTCAAGGCGTCCTCGTACAGGTCAGTGCTCTGCGGGAACCAGTGGTTCAACAGTTCCATGCGCTCAGAAAAACCCTGTGCGGTCTTCTTGTAATGTTTCATCGAGTGCGATTCGTTCAGTGCCCAGAAAAGCAGCTCGATATTTACCTCGAACAGCCGCTCACGCGCTTCCGGTCTCGACTCCATGAGCTCGTCGACCTCTCGAATCTTGGGCATGATCCACCAGGTCTGTTTCGACAGCTTTCGACCGGTCTTCTCACGGTTAATCCGACTCGCCTCCCCGTAAGTCGAAGCAGCAAGAGAAAGTCGAGACGGCGACACGAAAATCGATGACCTGCGAGCTGGCCCAAGTAATTTCCGACCTTCGGCCTCGCATCTTCGGCCCTGCGTACCCTCATCAACAAGACCGATCTGCATATCGATCAAAATGTGGGACGCATCACCAAGTTGACCGAACAGCAAGTCAACAGATTCGAATATCCGATGCGACCAGACCCCGGTTTCGGTTATCCAAACTGCAAACCACCCACGCCTGCAGCCATCAACCCCAACAAAATCACCCAACTGCCAACTCCTCAGCTTAGAAACCGCCGTTATGAGCGGCCAAAATTAGATTCGATCCCACCCGAAGTTCAGCGTCGGCTATTCCTACCCCACCATAATTCCCTTACCCCGGCAACAACCACCCACTCCACTCACCTGGCGCATTACCAACGATCGCAGAAAACAGGTACATGTATTGTCCAACCTCAGTTGCCGTCGGCAGATTTTGACAGTTCTGAATGCAGCGCCTAATGTTTGCCCCCGAAATATGGTGTTGATTTGTCAGTTGGAACGGGGCCCGAGAATGGCAAGATTCAGGTACATGGTCAAAGACGCCGAGACGGCGGCCAACTTTTACAAGGAGCACTTCGGTTTCGAGGCAGGATTTCAACACCGTGCCATCCACATTGTTTCGAAAGATGACGTGACGCTCCTGCTGAGTGGCCCCGCATCCTCAGCCCAGCGCCCGATGCCCGACGGAAGCGAGCCGGGACCTGGCGGCTGGAACCGCCTTCTGATCGATGTCGATGACCTCGAACCATTGGTTGAGAGGCTCAAAAAGGCCGGTGTCAAGTTCCGTAACGAAATAATCAAAGGTCCTGGCGGCAGGCAGATTGTCGCGGAAGACCCGGATGGCAATCCGATAGAACTGTTCGAGGCCGACAGCGTCCGGTAGCCGTACCTACGCAGTCGAGATAATCACTACGGCTGCAACTACCATCGATGCAGAGAGCAGTTTCAATAACGTGTTTGCTAGGGTGAATTTCTCGTAAACCAGGCTCGGTGCCAGCCAGGTTCCCAGGGCAGTCAGGCTGAATACAAATATCGGCCTCGCTCCGCCCAGAGCGGACACCAATGCAACCGGTCCTCTGCCTATCGCGTAGGTGATCAGCAGGTGGCCGACGAACGGCATGACACCTTCAGCCAGGATTAACCAAGGAGCCCGAGTGGGTTGTTTCAGGAAACTGCCAAGCGCTTTGAGGGCTTCAGGTCGAGCGAAAGCCACCCACATTACGGTGAACAGTCCGGTCCCTCTTATTGAAACGATATGGAGTGTGGACAGGTCATCGACAATCGCTTTTGTAATCAGCTGCGAACTGGCCATTAACACAGCTCCGACCGCCAGCAACAGGAACATTGGCTGGAACACCAGCATTCCACCTGTTCCGCGTGATTCCACCCGTATCGAGACGAGAACACTTCCGCCAACTGCGAGTGAAATTGCCAGCCACTGAAGGGCACTCAATGACTCGCCGAAAATGGCCCATGCCAGCACGGCCACGTAGATCGGTGATGTCTGCATTGCCGGTATCACCCGTGAAGGATCTTCCCGCTTGAGCATCCAGAACATGAGTATAAGCGTGAAAGCCTGCAGGACACCGATTGACCATGCTTGGGCAAGTACGAGGAACTCTACGCCCGAAGGAAAACTGGTGACGAGGACAATCGCCCCGAACAGCCCAGCACTGCCTCCGACCCACAGGTTGAAGCTCGAGAAGGGAAGCCCGAAACCCGACAGCACCCGTTTATCAACGAGCGTTACAATCGAAAATACGAGCGGGTTGGCGAGTGATGCGAGAATCCAGATTTCCAACGCTTACTGGCCGTCCCACGTTTCGGTCCGGCGGAATCCTCGCAGAGTTTCGAGATACTCGGCGACCGTTAGCGGCGCATCGAACCCATCGACGATTTCTTTCGCCCTGTCGGCGCTGTTGCCGAGGAGTGTGATCGCCGTACTTGCCAGCGCCTTGCCAGCCGTAACGACATCGAGTTCCCAATCGGTGATCTCAAATTCGTCGCTGTGAGTCCGGCCGCTGGCACCACTCGCGTACGACTGCATCGACGGCATCAACAGCGAAACGTCGCCCATGTCGGTTGACGAGGTCCGGTGAGGCATTCGTCCAACCCCCGATTCGCCGAGCAACTCAATCACAGCCTCGTCGTACACCTCGCTCAGTTCGGGGTTGAGCTTCGAGGGCATGTAGCCCGGCGACGTGCTGATATCGACCGTTGCGCCGATCGCCATCGCTCCGGCTCGAAGTGCCCGATCTACCTTCACTTCTGCATCCTGAATCGCCTCGATCGAAGCGGCACGGATAAACATTTCCATAGTGACATTGGCCGGGACCGACGAGACCGCAGACCCACCGCGTGTGATGATCGGATGGATTCTGACGTGGTCGTCGTCCTGAAAGGTCTCACGCAGCAGGGCAATGCCCTGCATAGCCAGGTTCGCCGCGTTGAGCGCGTTGATCCCGAGGTGCGGACCCCCGCCTGCGTGCGCCGACCGCCCGACGAACCGCACGCTTTTTGCGATCATTCCGTTATGACTGGTACCGGGTCGGAGGGCATGCATTTCGGACGGGTCGACGTGGGTGAGGAGTGCAATATCGACGTCATCAAGCTCACCGAGACGTATGAACTCCTGCTTGCCGGCCAGAAACTCGATCTCGCCTGAGTCACGGAGGCCCTCGCGGTATTCGATCTCGATGTATTCCTCGGCAGGAACGGCCATAAACGAGATCGATCCATTTAGCGTTTCGAGCACTTCAGGCCGTGACAGGCCAACCGCCGCGGCCAGCATGTTGCCGAGCTGGATGTTGTGGCCACAGACGTGGGCGGCTCCTGTTTGAGGATCGGCCGCGCGGTGTTCGGGGACGATCAGCGAGTCGAGTTCGCCCATGATGGCGATGTGTGGGCCCGGCCTGCCTGTATCGAGGCGTGCAATCACGCCTGTAATTGCCACAATTTCGCGGGGCTCCAGACCGCTCTCCCGCATAAATTCCGCCACCACTCTGGCAGTTCGGTGTTCGCGGAAACCCGGTTCAGGGTGATTCCAGATGTCCCTGGAAAGCCCGATAAGGCCATTGGCGCGATCACCGATTGCGGAGTGAGCTGCTGATTGTGCTGTTGTGATTCCCGGTGGAATGTCTGGCATGCCGAGATTCTACGCGGATTAACCGATGACAGTGCCAGCCACCGGCGCTGGATATCGACTGCCGGGACAGATATCGAGTGATCCAATTGAGCGAGTGATTTGACGGCGGTGATGGGTGTGTTCCGTGCGGTCAGCTTCACCCACCCACTAACTCCCTCCCTGGCAGGGCGGGAGAACTTTGCTACCAACCCCCACTCCCCAGCACCCGCCCTGCCACCACTGATAGCTTTGCGGTCATGTCCGCATCGCGGTGTTCTGGGGTGGTGGCTATTGCGTGGGTTAGTGACTCGTGGGCTCCCGAGTCGAAGGGGGCTTCCAAAACGGCCAGTTTGGGGACGATGGCCTTGATCAGGTCTCTGGCGTTGGCGGCGTTGGCTTTCAGGACTTCGAGTATGGATGCGGTAGTCACGTCATCGTGGTCTTCGTGCCAGCAGTCGTAGTCGGTGACCATTGCGACAGTGGCGTAGGCGAGTTCGGCTTCCCGGGCGAGTTTCGCTTCGGGCATGTTGGTCATGCCGATCACATCGCAGCCCCATGACCGGTACAGCTCTGATTCGGCCCGACTCGAGAACTGCGGGCCTTCCATGACCAGGTAGGTACCCCCGACCGAGTGATCGAGCCCGAGTTCTGCCGCCGCTTTCGCCACGACTCTGCCGGTGGTCGAGCAGGTGGGGTCGGCCATGCTGACGTGGGCGACAAACCCGGTTCTGAAGAACGATTTTTCCCTTGCGAAGGTCCGGTCGATGAACTGGTCGACCATGACGAAGTTGCCGGGTTTGAGTTCTTCTTTGAGTGATCCGACTGCGGAGAAGGAGACTATCCGGTCGACGCCTGCACGTTTGAGGGCTTCGATGTTTGCCCGGTAGTTGATTTCAGTAGGTGGGATGCGGTGCCCGCGTCCGTGCCGGGGTAGAAAGACGAGACGATGACCTTCGAATTCGCCGATAAGCAGTTGATCGGATGGTTCGCCGAATGTCGACTCCACGGTGACCCACTGGGCATTCTCGAAGCCGTCGATATCGTAGAGTCCGGTGCCGCCGATGATGCCGATCGATGCCTGGGCCATGATTACTCCGACAGGGTGTCACTTGGTTGATTCGATGAAGCCGAGCCGGTGAATGACGATATCACGGTTGGTGCCGGGGGCACGGCGGACGGGGGTGGGGTGGTTGAACAGTTGTTGACGACCATTCAGCAATCAATTGCAATTCATCTGATCAATCTGATTCCCGACCACCCTCAAATACACTTCGGAATCTTCCGTGCTTTTGAACGTGACGGATTCTTCTCTAAAGCGTTCTGCGGAGTCCTGATGTTCCTGCAGGAGCGCACAGTCGGACATGCTCGACACTTTCTCGATTTGCTGAGCGAACAGGCTCGTATTCTGCTGGGGTGCCTGAGATTGCCGCAGAGGAAACCGGGTGTCTTCACGCCCTGCACATCCTAATGAGAACAGCAGGACCATGAGCGATGCCGTTACGAGGGCTGGTATGACCGAGCACGAGGACGTGTTGATGATCCTCAGCACCGCGACCCCCACATCTCCCTGTAACAAGGGGGTGTGAAGGCCTATCGGCGCAAACTACCGTGACAGCCTCGGTGTACAGCATCCACGACCACTGGGCCTGAGGCGGTGGATGCGGTGTTAACCGCGTATCATTGAATGTGCCTCAAGAGGCAGAAATCAGAGTCAATTGGTGTAGAAATTGGTGTAGTAGCAGCTTAAGTGACTGCTTGAATGGCACGTTTACAGTCAATTTCGTATTCGGTTTCGTCCAATTGCCGGGGTGGCGGAATGGCAGACGCGGCGGACTTAAAATCCGCTTCCCGTAAAGGGAGTGTGGGTTCGAATCCCACCCTCGGTACCAGTATTATCCCCGTTCAACTTGATGGTTTGGACGGCCGATACAGCTGTAGATTTGAACGGTCAAATTGGCGGTTTGACTACGATTCTGACTACAACCAGCTTTGATAGCACCCTAAATGCCGAGTGGTATAGGTCGTAACGCAGCAGGCAGGCGCGCCAGAGGTGCGTTGAATCTGGGCTACCTCAAAGACGGCGGAACGAAGAAGCCGAAACGCTATTCGGTCGGTGAGCCAATACCTTCCGAAGTTCAAGTACTCCCGGACGCCGACTCTCTCGGACTAGAGTGCATATGTGCACGAGTATCGTAGGATTCAACCCTCCCCTCCCCCTTCAGTCTTGACCTTTCGTAGTTCGAGCCCAATGGTGTCCGAAAGAAGTTTCATACCTTCATCACTTCCTAACCAGGGTGTGAAATTGGCATCTTCTTTCGGAAATACTGAGCGAATATCAACTTGTTGTATCGATCCAGGTTCAGCTAGCTTTGCCACGTTTTTTTATTCGCCAGCACTTTGCTTGGTCACTGCCTCGATCATCGCCTGTATGTAGCCATTGGCGAACGCCCGACCCCGATGACCCCACTCGGTGTCCTGGTGGGTGTGCGGTACATGGTCGTCAATGAAGAAACTATCGTAGCCGTTGTCGTAGTACGTCTTCATCGCCCGGTACATATCGACGTGACCCGTGTTGATGAACTCCTCGTGGAAATCCTCTGGATTTGGAGCCGAGACGTTGCGGAAGTGAACGTACAAAACCTTTTTCCTCTGCACCATTTCCGCGATGAAATTGTAGAGAGCGTCACCTTTCGAATCGAACATCTCGGAAATCGTCCCCTGGCAGAACTCGATGGCGCAGTAGTCCGACGGGTAGATGTCGAGATATCTGCGGTAATTGTCATAAGACCTGAACAATTGGGGAATGCCACCAAGTTTTTCAACAGGTGGATCGCACGGATGGATACCGAGCCGAATGCCCTCTTCCTCAGCAATCGGCGTGATGATCTTGATCCAGTACTCGAGGTTCTCCCACATCTCTTCGTCGGTGTATTCCCGATCGTGCGTGAGAGGTATTTTGCTGGCCTCTTTGTAGTTGAACGCCGTGGCGACTGCACCACCTCGGATGGTGACCGTCGGGGAGCGCCAGACCATCGACGGCATCCAGTGGTAGCCAAAGATTGGAATTCCGGCGCGGCCCATGTTCTGGACTGTGATGATCATCTTTTCGATCTGCTCGTCGCGCTTCGGCCCATTGATCATGATGTGGTCATAAAACTCGATCGGAACGTTTTCGATCGCTGAGAGTTTCATCCCGAAATTTTCAACAGAGATCCGCAGCTTGATGAGGTCGTGTAACGACCATGTCCCGTCATAGGAGGGCAGGTGATCTGTGCCCGGAACGATGTCTGTTGCACCGAATTGCTGTGCGTAGCTCAGCGATTCTGCTGTTGGAACGATTCCACTACCGAAAGCTGCTCTCATATTCTTCTCCTACGGATGACGATGAACTCGGATTTTGGGTTGCCCACGTGACCTGAAAGTACTTTTTGGGCTCCAATAGTGGCGCTGAGTCGCATACTACTATGATGGCCAATTCGAACCATGTTTGTCCGGGACGGAGAGCTTTGGATACCAGCGCCGAACCAACTCTTTGACAGATGAGACGTCAATCATGCAGTAGTGCAAATAACCCTCCAGAGCCGGCATTTCTTTATGCAGAAATCTGCGATCGATCCAGATCGAATTTCCACAGAGTGGTGCGGTATTCTCGGACACGCACTTTTTCAAAAAATCGAGCGCCTGGCGTTCAGCTTCCCTGACCTCCGTTCTCGAAGCTTCAACGCGGTCGAGCAGCCCGGATTTTTTGTGCTGAACTGCCGGCCATGCCTCCATCCGTGATATTTCTTCTGCGGTCCGGTGGACTGCAATTTCCGGACCCTCTGCGAGTATATTAAGCTCGGCATCGGTGACAAGGGATGCGATTTCGAGGATTACCTGTTCATCCCCGAGGCCGGTCATTTCAAGAGCGAGCCAAAAAAGGTTGCTTACCTCTGACACTGGATGACTCTATTTGCCAAAGCAGTGACGATGGTTAATGAACAGGGAATATTTTACGAAAATACAGAGTCGTTGCACTATGCAGTTGCCGGACCTGTACTCAGGCCCGAGTGCTATGAAGATTCGAGTGAGTGACTTGGCAAACACGTGGTCGGTGCTCACGAAAACCAGAAACAGATTTACGGTAATAGCCTCGGCATTGTTTATGTTGCTGCTAATCGCTTGTTCTGCGGAAAGTCAGGAAGTCACCCCCCCCGAATCAGAGCCCGAAGCATCGGTCGTGGCATCGCCAACGTCCGTGCCCGCTCCGCCTACCGTCGAATCTGCGGCCGCGCCTGACCCTGTTGTAGCTGCTACCGTTCTCGGAAAGTCGCCCGTACCTGACCAGACTCCGGAATCCAAACCGGGTGTGTCTGCATCGTCTGACTTTTCAATTCTCACCGTGGATTCTTCCGGATCTGGGCTGGATCACCTTGCCGCTGCCGAACGTTACCGTGTTCTTTCCCCTCCAGAGTCAGCTGCAATAACCGTTGACCATGACGCTGCAACCGGATACGCCCTTGTTTCCGCAGGCGAGGGGGCTGTTCCCTCCAATGCCGCTGTACTGGTCGCAAACATGGAGCTTGGCAATGTTGCAGTCGTGCAGGCCGATTCGAGAGGCGCTTTTGCTACCAGCATCGCGGCCCGTGCCGGTACGCACCTGCTGGTGAAACAGGACTCTACGACGGAAGGCTATTCAGCGATCAGAAGCGGTATTGAAGAGATCTTTAACTCAGAACAAATAGGATCCC
>Ga0207966_1000499_pt1 | contig 22540 bp, 16 predicted proteins | sample Knorr_S23_td_NAD_FD_185611 | JGI IMG/M metagenome (GOLD analysis project Ga0207966, IMG submission 185611) | Marine microbial communities from Southern Atlantic Ocean transect - Knorr_S23_td_NADW_ad_2500m_LV_B (SPAdes) (version 2) | ecosystem: Environmental > Aquatic > Marine > Oceanic | place...
ACTATTGGGAGGTATGACTACAAGCCAAATATCTGGAGATAATTTAGGGGGCTACGATAAGTTAGGTTTTAGAATCGGAGCTTATGTTTCGCGTAGCATAAAAGAAAAGGTTGATCTAAAAATGGAAATTCAATATATCCAGAAGGGGTCAAAACGACACATAGACAAATACAGTACAAGTCGTTATGCTTTTAATTTGCACTATGTAGATATTCCTATCAGTCTAGCATGGAAGCACAATCAAAATATCTCAATTGAAACTGGGCTTTCACCATCCTACCTAATGGCTTATAGTGAGCAAAATGAACTCGGAAATGTAGATGAAAAGGATCCGAAATCTGTTGGATTAGACTTTTTAGTAGGTGCTAATTACCAATTAAAACCTCAAATAATTCTTAACCTGCGCTATTCACAGTCGGTGATCCCAGTACGTAAACATTCTTCGGAAGGGCAATTCGGCTTGAATAATGGGCAGCAATCCAGTTTACTTTCTTTAGCTTTGTATTATCAATTTAACTGATAATGAAACAAAAGATCATTGTAGCCATCACCGGAGCTAGCGGTTCTATTTACGCAAAAGTATTACTCGACAAACTCGTTCTGTTAAAAGATCAAGTTGATAATGTGGGTATTGTTATGTCTGCCAATGCCAAAGAAGTTTGGCGATTTGAATTAGGCGACGACTCTTACAATGACTATCCTTTCGACTTTTACGAAAAGGACGATTTTATGGCTCCTTTTGCTTCGGGTTCGGCTCAATATCGAACAATGATTGTTGCTCCTTGTTCTATGGGAACACTCGGAAGAATAGCTTCTGGGGTCTCAAATGACCTTATCAGCCGTTCGGCAGATGTAATTTTAAAAGAGCGTAGAAAACTGATTTTACTTACTAGAGACACGCCTTTAAACCTCATTCATATTAATAATATGAAAACGGTAACGGAAGCTGGTGGCGTAATTATGCCCGCTTCTCCATCCTTTTATAGTCTACCAAAAACCTTTGAAGAACTAGCCGCAACTGTTATCGATAGAACCCTTGACCAATGTGGTTTCCAGATAGATAGCTACCGATGGCAGTCCTAGATGTTGATATCTTTTCAACAAATTGAAGCCTCTAAATAATAAACATAGAGCTTTAATCGTTATATTTAAACTATAATTAAAAATTTATTTATGCTTGAATTTAGTAAGAGTGTATTACAAAAAGTAAGTTTCGATCATTTATTATTTAAGAAAGAGTTAATGAAATCAATTCAATGGATTAAGCAAACCGAAGCAGAAAGTCTTAAAGAATGGTGCTTGGAGATGTACGGTAATCAATACGCAGAAATCATCCACAAAGCATTTGAAACAATAATTTAAAAAAAAGACCTCAATTAATGAGGTCTTTTTTTTTACTGTAAATCGTAAAGGAGGAAAACACTAACTATTCACAGGTCACTAATCACAGTTCAAAATAAATTCAAACTATTGTCCTGATAAGGACGCTTCAAATGTTTATAGGCTTTTTCAGTCGCCATCCTTCCTCTTTGAGTACGCATCAAATATCCTTCTTGAATTAAATACGGTTCGTAAACCTCCTCAAGAGTTGCGGCATTTTCACTTACAGCTGTTGCTACAGTACCAACCCCAACAGGACCACCTTTAAACTTATCAATAATAGTTTCGAGGATCATGATATCCATCTCATCTAAGCCCTTCTTATCAACTCTAAGTGCATTTAAGGCCACTTCTGAGATACTCATATCTATTTCACCAGTACCTTTAATTTGAGCGAAATCACGAACCCTTCTCAACAATGCGTTTGCAATACGAGGTGTCCCTCTGCTTCTACTAGCAATCTCTCCGGCAGCCTGAAAATCTATTGGAACATTCAATATACCTGCAGAGCGATCAACAATACCAGTTAGTAACTTAGCATCGTAATATTCTAATCGAGAATTAATTCCAAAACGTGCTCTCAATGGAGCCGTTAACAATCCTGAACGAGTAGTAGCACCAATAAGCGTAAATGGATTCAAATTAATTTGAACTGAACGAGCATTAGGACCCGATTCAATCATAATGTCAATCTTAAAATCTTCCATAGCCGAATAAAGATATTCTTCAACTACAGGTGATAGTCTGTGTATCTCATCGATGAAGAGTACATCGCGATCTTCAAGGTTCGTCAATAAACCAGCGAGGTCGCCAGGCTTATCTAAAACGGGTCCTGAAGTAACCTTCATATCAACACCCAACTCATTGGCGATAATGCCCGCAAGGGTGGTTTTACCAAGCCCTGGAGGTCCATGAATCAAAACATGGTCTAAGGCATCCCCTCTTTGATTAGAGGCTTGCACAAAGATTTCGAGATTCTCAACAACCTTAGCTTGACCCGAAAAGTCATCGAAGGCGGCAGGTCTCAATTTGATTTCAAACTCACTGTCCTCCAAATGAGATTCCGCGAATTCAGGGTCTAAATTTTCATTCATAAGAAAAGGCTATTGAAACAAATGTAGCAAAATAAGCTCAAAAAAAATACCCTCGACTATACGAGGGCATTATTAAATTTTATGAGTGATTAATGTTCTTCCTCACCCGGCTTAAGCGGTTCTGATTGAAGGATGAAATCCTCATCAGCACCTGGCTTGCTGTAATCGTATGGCCAACGGTGAACTTCAGGGATTTCTCCTGGCCAGTTACCGTGAATACGTTCTACAGGTGTAGTCCACTCTAGTGTATTTGCTTTCCAAGGATTTTGTTCGGCTTTTTCGCCTCTGAAAATACTTACTACAAAGTTGTATAAGAATAGAAGCTGAGCAGCAGCACCAATAATGGCACAGAATGTAATAATCACATTGATATCAGCTAAATCATCGAACATAGGGAATGCAGTGTTACTGTAGTAACGTCGTGGCAAACCAGCCAATCCTAGGTAGTGCATAGGGAAGAACGTACCGTAAGCACCAACAATAGTGAGCCAGAAGTGAGTATAACCCAATTTCTTGTTCATCATTCTACCATACATCTTAGGGAACCAATGATACACACCAGCAAACATTCCGAAGATAGCAGAAAGCCCCATTACAATATGGAAGTGACCAACTACAAAATAAGTATCGTGTACATTAATATCAAGTGCATTATCTCCAAGAATAATTCCTGTTAAACCCCCTGTGATGAACGTTGAGACCAAACCGATAGAGAACAACATCGCAGGAGTAAAGCGCAAATTACCTTTCCACAAAGTGGTGATATAGTTAAATGCTTTTACTGCCGAAGGAATTGCAATCAATAGGGTTGTAAATGTAAATACAGAACCTAAGAATGGGCTCATTCCTGTTATAAACATATGGTGTGCCCATACAATGAACGATAGGAATGCGATAGCTAAGATTGATCCAACCATGGCTCGATAACCAAAGATTGGCTTACGAGAGTTTGTAGAAATAATCTCAGAAGTAATCCCCAATGCAGGTAAGATTACAATATATACTTCAGGGTGTCCTAAGAACCAGAAAAGGTGCTCAAAAAGAATAGGGCTTCCACCCACATTACTCAACACTTCACCCTGAACCATAATATCAGACAAGTAGAAACTTGTACCAAAACCACGGTCGAAGATTAATAATAAGACAGCTGAAATCAATACTGGGAATGAAAGTACCCCTAGAATAGCCGTAATAAAGAATGCCCACATTGTTAAAGGCAAACGAGTCATCGTAAGACCTTTTGTTCTCAAATTAAGAATGGTAACTATATAGTTCAAACTACCTAATAGAGAAGATACAACGAACAAAGTCATTGACACCAACCAAAGTGTCATCCCTAAGCCTGAACCAGGAATAGCTTGTGGCAATGCACTTAATGGAGGGTAAATAGTCCAACCAGCAGATGCAGGCCCTGTTTCAACTCCTAAAGAAATCAACATGATAACTGAAGAGATAAAGAAGAACCAGTACGATAATGCATTGATAAAGCCAGAAGCCATATCGCGAGCACCAATCTGCAATGGAATTAATAAATTCGAAAAAGTACCACTCAAACCTGCAGTCAATACAAAGAATACCATTAAGGTACCGTGAATTGTAACTAAGGCTAAGTACATGTTTGGATCCATAACGCCACCTTCAGCCCAATCGCCCAAAAATAGTTCGAACATTGGATTAGGTTGCCCAGGATAAGCAATCTGAATTCTAAAAAGAACCGACATGATCATACCAATAACTCCCATAATAATCCCTGTAATAAGGAATTGCTTAGCAATCATTTTATGATCCATACTGAAAACGTACTTTGAAAAGAAATTCTCCTCGTGGTGGCCGTGTTCTGACATAATACTTAATTTATAGTGTTAAAGCTAAATTCTAATTGTTGTTTGAAGCAAGTACGGTAGCTTGACTGGCCAACCATTTCTCGTAATCTTCTTCCGACTCTACGATTACTGTCATTTGCATATTGAAGTGCGCTGCACCACAAATCTTGTTACATAACAATACATATTCGAAGTTTTCGTTTCCAGTTTCCTCACGCATCTCTTCGGTAGTTAAAATAGGCTTAAATACGAAGTCCGTGTTCATTCCAGGTACACAATTCATTTGTGCACGGAAATGTGGAAAGTACGCCGAGTGAATAACATCTTGCGAACGAAATTTTAAATGTGCTTGTCTGTTTACTGGCAAGTGAAGTTCTTTCACTACCACATCATCCTCCGCAGCATCTAATCTATCTTGAGCAGTACGAGTAACTATAGATGTGAAGGTTTTTTGTTTTGCTTGCATCTTGTGCAAACGCTCTTCCATCTTAGCACGCTTCATAGCGTTCTCTTCCGCTTCAATCTTGGCGATCGTCTTTTCGATGTTAACTTGTAAACCTGCATTTTGTGTTAGCAAAGCAGATTCAGCAATTACACCTACAGAATTTAAACCACCAACAAAGCGAACATTGGCAGATCCTAACTGACCATCTTCACCTGCATAACGTGCAGTCCAGTCGAATTGTTTAGCGTAAAGCTCTACAACTACTGGGTTATCAAGATTAGTACGATCCATTACCGAAGCCCAAGTTTTTAGTCCATAGATAATTAAAACTGTCAATACTACAGCAGGAACAATAGTCCAGATAATTTCGGCCTTATCGTTGTGAGAGATAAATGTCGCAGTGCGATTTTTATGACCTCTATATTTAAATGAAAGGTAGAATAAGATTGGTTGCGTAATCAAGAATACTACGATAATCAATCCCATAGAGAGATCCATCAAAAAATCGATTTCTAAACCATGCTCTGAAGCAGAGATAGGTAATAAAAGGTGATTCCATTTAGCGGTCATCACAAAGAAAGCAACCATAAACAAGATTCCAAAAGTAAGAAGTAATTTACCTTGAGTATCGTTATCCTTATCGGTTACATCGCTCTCTCGAATACCTTTTATCTTATTAGAAAGTTCAAAGATTCTAACCACTTGAGCGATTGCAATTACTGCAACAACTACCGCTACTAATATCAACAATTCAGTCATCGTTATTTATTTTCTGTGGATATTAATTAAATGTGAAAGTGTTTACTCTCTTCCAACATTGGGTGATTCTTAGGAGTCAATTCGATGCTTGCTAATTTCTTAGTCACCACGCGAATAAATAAACCAGCTAAACCTAAGAAGGTACCAATTTCAACAAATCCTAAACTCCAGTGATTACCAACAGTACCAGGCATAATCATTACGAAGAAATCTAAGTAATGACCGATTAAAATTATAGAGCCAATTGTAATAACAAAACCAGGGATACGTTTAGCATCGCGACTGATTAACATTAATACCGGAACTGCAAAGTTTAATACTAAAGCAATAAAGAATGGCACTTTATAATCATCAAATCGTGCTAGGTAATAGGTAACTTCCTCAGGGATGTTAGCATACCATATTAACATGAATTGAGAGAACCATAAATAAGTCCAGAAAATACTGAAGGCAAAAGTAAATTTAGCCAAATCATGCATGTGGTTCTCATTTACGTTTTCTAAAAGACCTTTACTTTTTAGGTGAACTACAAACATAGTTATCACTACTAGAGCAGTAACAAACATACTCGCAAATACATACCATCCGAACAATGTAGAGAACCAGTGTGTGTCGATAGACATAATCCAGTCCCAAGCCATCATCGAAGAGGTAACCGCAAAGAATACTAAGAATATCGCGGATACTTTTCTACTCTTGTTATAATAAGCAATGCCTCCGTTGATGTCTTCTTGCAAAGACAAACTGATTAATTTCTTAACTGCCCAGTACCAACCAGCAAAGTAAACCAAAGCTCTTACAACGAAGAACCCAAAGTTCAAATAAGCTTCTTTACCAGCAATAATGGCATCGTAGTTTGAACTAGCAGGATCCATAATCCCTTCAGCCATCCAGTGATAAGTATGGTTTCCGAATAAGTGGAAAGCACCAGTAGTAAAAATCAACAACAAGATTACAGCTACATAAGGTAAGAATGTACCAATAGCCATCATCACTCTTTTTAATACTACCGACCAACCAACTTCAGCAACATATTGTAGTGCTAAAAAGAAGATAGATAATAACGAAGCTCCTAAAAAGAAGATACATGCAACTAATAAGCTAGACCAAGGTCTTTGTCCTTTAGCGTGTAATGCATGAGTAGTAGAGTGAACTACATGTTCTAAATCGTGAGCTTCCAACATCTCCTCTTGCGAGAAGTGTAAGTGGAATTCTTCTTCTATTTTGTGGAATAAAGGAGCATAATGCGCCTCCTCTGCAGCACCGTGTCCGCCCTGTGATACTCCAGTATGCGTATCGTGAGCATCAACATGGTGAGCACCGTCTAAATGTAAGTCGTGAGCAAAAGCTTCAATTTTATGTACCACTTCTTCATCGGTATGATGAGCTGCACCTTTCATAAAACCATAACCTAAGGCAATAACACCAACAAGCATTAATACCAAAGAAATGAGCTTCGTATTTTTAGTAACCGTATACATAGTTCTCTTTCTTGTTAAGGTTAATTATTTAGATCCTTTTTGTAAGTCGTGTACATAGTGTACAATCTTCCAGCGCTCATCTTGCTCCAATTGGCTAGCATGAGGGCCCATAGCATTTAAACCAAATGTAATGGCATGGAAGATGTGACCATCTTTCAATTCACTCATTGGAATTCCTGAACGGCGAGGAGCAATATTATCGGCATAAGAAGGAACCGCACTATAAACTGGGTGACTAATCGATCCTTTACCATCTCCTTTAGCACCGTGACAATGCGCACAGAACTTGATGTACAATTCTTTTCCTTCATCTAAAGATTTTTGATCAAGGGCGATAGGGTTTGTTAAAACTCTACCCGCTCTCAAATAATCTTCAGTAGTATTATCGTATTCGAAAGGCGTAAATCCTCTAGGAATAGTGTTCTCAACAGGGTGCTGAGCGGTAATTCCATTTTCGAATATTGGATTTTCTGAATACGTTTCGTAGGATGCCGAACGGTACATGTTAGGCATGTACTCGTATCCTGGATGCTCTCCATCTGCTCCACACGATTGCAACATAAATGAAGCAGCTAGTGAGGCCAATGTTAAAGATGCGATCTTAGTAACTCTTTTCATAGTATAGATCGTATTAAGCTATTTTTTGTTCTTTCACTTCTACCGCACCTGTCTCTTTGATCAAGGCGATAATCTCCGCTTCATTTCCATGAGCTTCGATTTCCATTAAGAACATATCATCTGTAGTTCTTGGGTCTGGGCTACAAGCTGTAGACCCTGGATATAATTTACAACGCATTAGGTAAGTTATAACCATTAAGTGTGCAGCAAAGAATACAGTAATCTCAAATGCTATTGGCACAAATGCGGGTAAATTACTTAATAAGCTGAAGTTAGGCTTACCCCCAATATTTTGAGGCCAGTCTTGAATCATCATATACCACATCATCAATAGGCCTAAAGAAAGCCCAATACATCCGTAGATAAATGAAGTAATAGCTAATCGAGTAGGTTTTAATCCTAATGCGTGGTCTAGACCGTGCACTGGGAATGGTGTGTACACCTCTTCAATGTGAACTCCTTTTTCGCGGATATCTTTCACCGCTTGTAGGATCACATCGTCATCATCGTATATTCCGTAGATTACTTTTTTACTCATGACGATTATTTTTTATTCTGAGAACCAGATGATTTCACAATAGTTTTCAATTCCGCCTGAGCGATAACTGGGAAGGTTCTAGCGTACAACAAGAACAGTACGAAGAAGAATCCGATAGTACCTACAAAGATACCGATATCAACAAAGGTTGGGGAGAACATCGACCATGAAGATGGTAAATAATCTCTGTGTAGCGAAGTGACGATAATTACAAAACGCTCGAACCACATACCGATGTTTACAACGATAGAGATAAAGAATGTAAAGGCAATACTCGTTCTCAATTTTTTAGACCACATAAACTGTGGCGAGAATACGTTACACGTCATCATTGCCCAGTAAGCCCACCAGTAAGGTCCGGTTGCTCTGTTCAAGAATGCATATTGTTCGAATTCTACACCAGAATACCAAGCAATAAACAACTCAGTAATATAAGCTACACCTACAATAGAACCTGTTACCATGATAACGATGTTCATATATTCGATGTGCTTAATAGTGATATACGCTTCCATTTTAACCACCTTACGCATTACCAATAGTAATGTTTGTACCATGGCGAATCCAGAAAAGATTGCCCCAGCAACGAAGTAAGGAGGGAAAATAGTTGTGTGCCATCCAGGGATAACCGAGGTAGCAAAGTCCATCGATACAATAGTGTGTACCGAAAGTACTAGTGGAGTAGCCAAACCAGCAAGAACTAAAGATAGCTCTTCAAAACGTTGCCAGTGTTTTGCTTTACCAGACCATCCGAAAGATAAAATAGTGTAAATCTTTTTTGAGATTGGCTTGATTGCTCTATCACGTACCATGGCAAAATCAGGAATCAATCCCATATACCAGAATACTAATGATACTGTTAAGTAAGTAGAAATGGCAAATACATCCCACAATAGTGGGGAGTTAAAGTTTACCCATAAAGAACCAAAGTTGTTAGGCAATGGTAATACGAAGTATCCTAACCAAGGTCTACCCATGTGGAAGATAGGGAACAAACCTGCCTGAATTACGGCAAAGATTGTCATTGCTTCCGCAGAACGGTTAATAGATAAACGCCACTTTTGACGGAACAATAATAGTACAGCAGAAATAAGTGTACCAGCGTGACCAATACCTACCCACCATACAAAGTTGGTGATATCCCAGGCCCAACCTACTGTTTTGTTTAGTCCCCATACACCGATACCTGTACCAGCAGTATACGCTAAACAACCTACACCCCACATAAAGGCTGTAAGAGAAAGTAGGAACAAAGCCCACCACCATTTATTAGCCTTTCCTTCTATAGGACGAGCCACATCTTCTGTGATGTCGTGTAAGGTCTTACCCTCAAGGATAAGCGGCTCTCTAATTGGAGATTCGTAATGCATTCTCTATCTAATTAAATTTTTATCCTTTGTTACGTACTTTTGTTTGATACCATACCGACGGTTGAGTGTTTAATTCTTCCAATAGGTGGTATGCTCTAGGGCTGTTCGCCTCAGTATAAACTTCACTTTCTTCGTTTAATACATCTCCGAAAGTAAGGGCTCCTGTATCACAGGCGATAGAACAAGCAGTTTGAGCTTCTCCCTTGCGTAGCTTACGACCATCCTTCTTAGCGTCCAGCTTCACTTTTTGAATCATCTGAACACACATAGAACATTTCTCCATTACACCACGTGAACGAACAACAACGTCTGGGTTAAGAACCATTTTGCCTAAATCGTCGTTCATATAGAAGTCGAACTGATCGTTTTCAGAGTAGTTGAACCAGTTGAAACGACGAACTTTATAAGGGCAGTTATTCGCACAGTAACGAGTACCTACACAACGGTTATAAGCCATGTGATTCAATCCTTCTCTAGAGTGAGATGTTGCAGCTACTGGACAAACCGTTTCACAAGGAGCGTGGTTACAGTGCTGACACATTACCGGTTGAAATACAACTTCTAATGTTTCAGAAGTAGAAGCATCTTCCATTGCCAAGAACTTATCGATAGCAGAAACGCCTTCTTCATCAGCTCTTTCTTGAGTCATGTCACTAGAGTAGTAACGGTCGATACGCAACCAGTGCATATCACGAGAACGACGAATTTCGTCTTTCCCTACTACAGGCACATTGTTCTCGGCATGACAAGCGATCACACAAGCACCACATCCAGTACAACCGTTAAGGTCTATAGATAGGTTCCACCAGTGAACATCTCTGTCGTGTTCTTCCCAAAGCGAAATTTTCTCTGGAGCCATTGGCCCTTTATGGGTAGCCAATTTCATTTGCTCATTACCCGCTCTAGGGTCATTCTTATAAGCATCAAGAGTTGTTTCTTTAACAATTCTCTCTCTACCCATCATTGTATGGTGAAGCTGAGTACACGCAAATTCGTGAACAGCATCTTCAACCTTAGTAATTTCTAATCCTGATAGACTTGTTTGGTTATTCAATGCAAATACAAATGCATTTACACCAACACCATCACCTGCTTTACCAGTACCTTGACGACCATAACCAACTGCTAAACCAACAGTTTTAAATGCTTGACCTGGCTGAATTAATACAGGAACTCTTGCAGTAACACCATTCACAGCAATGTCAACAACATCACCGTTAAGTGCACCGTTAGAAACATTCTCATTTGTTAATCCTAATTCCTTAGCGAAACGAGGAGAAACTGTTAAGTAGTTATCCCAAGTAGTCTTTGAAATAGCATCAGGCAATTCTTGCAGCCAAGGGTTGTTAGCAAATTGACCATCTCCTAAACCGTGTTTCACATACAATACTAGATCGATTGCATCGCTAGACAGCTTAGATAAACCAGCAGCAGCACTTGCAATTGAAGTTTTGTATGAAAGAGATTTTTCAGAAGTTCCATTGATAGAAACACCATCGTGTAAGGCAGTATTCCATGAAGTAGGACCTAAGATATTTTTATTCCAGTAGTTTTTAACGAACTGGTAATAATCGTCTCCTAAACCTGCCCAAGTCATTAATGAAGCTTGTGCTTGGCGAGAGTCGAATAAAGGTCTGATTGTAGGTTGAACCAATGTGTACACTCCCGTGTATGGATTAGCATCGCCCCAACTTTCTAAGTAGTTGTGATCTGGACAAACAAAGTTCATCACAGAAGCAGTCTCATCGTTTTTATCGGCGAAAGAAACTGTTAAATCAACTTTCTTAAGTGCTTCAGCAAAGGCTGCACCTTCAGCTAAGTTGTAAACTGGGTTGGCATTGTAAGCAATTAAAGCTCCAACTTTTCCAGCGTTCATGTCGCTCAACAAAGTAGTTACATCAGCATCATTACCTTGCTTAAGGTTCGAACGCTTTGTGAAGTCGATAGTAGCACCGTGGTTGTTTAACAATTCGTTGATAGCGTTAACTACCATGTGAATGTTTTTGTCGTTACCACCTGCAACAACCAATGATTTCCCTTTAGCATTCCAAAGGTCATTAGCTGCTTTCATTAATTGTGTATCGGCAGCTGAAGCTTTTACATTAACTGTAGTAGCACCTGCTTTCTTAGCAATTAAATTATATAAGTTTACAAGAGCAACACCCATTTCAGAAGCCTTAACTGGCGTTCTGTAATCAGCATTTGCACCTGTCATCGATAAGTTCGATTCGAATTGGTAGTGACGAGACATTGTCGCTGCATTAGGATTACGTTTTGTAGCGTAATCTTTTGCATGACCTGAGTCTAACCAGTCACCTAAGAAGTTAGCAGCGAAAGAAACAATAACATCTGCCTTATCGAAGTGATAAGTAGGAAGTACTCTTGCACCGAAACTTTCAGCGTTTGCGTCTAACATTCCAGATGCAGAAAGTGCATCGTATGTTACTAGCTTCGCATCGTATTTAGCTGTAAAAGCGTCAAGTACCGCCTTTGTAGAAGGAGATATAATTGATGAGCTTAACACTACAACATGTTTTCCAGCAGCTTTAGCCGCTTTTAAACCTTTTTCAATATTAGCATCAACAGACGACCATGTAGCATCCTCGTTATTAGCAAGAGGATTCTTTAAACGTGCCGAGTCGTACAAGTTCAATACCGAAGCTTGAACACGTGCACTAACACCACCTTTACCACAAAGCTCGTTTGTTTTTAAGAAGATAGGACGACCTTCGCGAGTTTTTATTAATAAACTAGCGAAATCGTTTCCATCGTAGAAACTTGAAGCATACCAATCAGCTTCACCAGCGATAGTCTCTTCTGGTTTCACAACAAATGGAATTACTTTTTGAATAGGAGCCTCACAAGCAGCTAATGAAGCCGCTGCAGTACTGAACCCTAAGAATTTCAAGAAATCACGACGTGAAGTCGAAGACTCTGACAATTTTTCTTCATCACCTAAGAAAACGTCTGTAGGCAATTGCTCAGCAAATTCTTGTTGTTGGAACTTCTCCAATTCTGGATTGTTCGCCAACTGTCCTAAGCCTTGGAAATATGTTTTCTTTGTAGCCATCTTAATAATTTCCTTTTCTAATTAGTAGTGACACTTACCACATTCTAAACCACCCATCTTATCGACAGTCATCTCTTCACCATGGTATTTCTCAACCCAGTTCTCATTCAAATCATGGTAATAAGGGTTGTCTGTATCAATAGGAGTTTCTTTATGACAGTCAATACACCAAGCCATAGTTAATGTGGCGTGTTGCTCTACAACATCCATCTCCTCGATAGGGCCGTGACAAGTTTGACACTCAACACCAGCAACAGAAACGTGCTGAGAGTGGTTGAAGTATGCCAAGTCTGGTAAGTTGTGAATACGCACCCATTGAATAGGTTGTAGCTCGTATCCTTCGATATATGTTCTTGTTTCGGGATCGAATCCAATCGCTGCATAAATCTTGTTGATCTCTTCAGTACCCGTTTGAGTACCGCTATTGATGTAAGTATGACAATTCATACAAACATTAGCAGAAGGAATACCTGAAGTTTTACTATGACGTGCACCTGAGTGACAGTAGTTACAGTCGATACCATTCTCACCAGCATGAATTTTGTGAGAGAATGCGATTGGTTGCTCAGGTTGATATCCTTGTTGAACACCAACGGTCAACAAACCATCATAAACAACTTTACCACCGTATAGGAAGAGGAAGATACAGAAGAATACGAGTACTACAGGATTACTCTTTACCCACGAAAGAGCACCTTTTAGTAATGACTTCGTTTCCTCGCCTCTAGTTTCTTTAAGGATGTTTTTAACTCTGTTAAGAATAAACAGGGCTAGAATTAAAAGAGCAATAGCAAGCATCAATACTGTTAGTGATTCTTGGGAAGCACCAGCATCTCCAGCTGCATCACCATCAGCAGAACCTGCAACAGCAACAACCACTTCAGGACCCTCAGCAATAAAGGCTAAGATGTCTGACAAATCTTCGTCAGAAAACTGAGGAAAAGCAGTCATTTGAGTTTTGTTGTATTCCTCAAAAATAGCAATCGCATCTTCGTCACCACTAGCTATCAATTCTGAAGAATTTCTAATCCAAGCGAACAACCATTCCGATTCGTGCTCATCGTTAATCCCAACTAAATCGGGACCAATTAATTTTCCTTTACCAACGGTATGGCAGGACGTACAGTTCTTAGTAAATAAGGCTTTACCTTGCTCTACGTCTTGTGCAGTAATCGTTGAAGTGGCAGTAATAATTAGCAACATGAAAAGCGATAACACTTTTCTGCTAATTACTTTACAGTCTTGACTTGTCATAATTCTATGCGCTTTCAAACTTTAAGTAGCTTTTTTTATCGACTGCAAAAGTAGGACATTCATTTTTGCGTTAATAATAGTGCATTAATAATTTAATCAGTTTATACTCATTCTAAATTAAGCAGTAAACCCTAATTCTATTTGTATTACATTTGCTTAAAATAGACTCTTGAACAGATGAAAAAAAGCATCCTATTATTCATACTTATATCTTCATTTTCAACAGTTTCAGCTCAATATTTTGAATACGAAGATACTACACTTAATATAGATCATCAAGCTAAAGTAAACTACATTCAGGATAGTCGAATTAACGACCTTCTAGATAAAAAAAGAAGACTCGATGTCGTATACAATAGGATTACAGCCTTGCGTATACAGATATATTCTGGTTCAAGAGAAGGTGCTAACTGGACTGAGAGCCGTTTCAAAAAAGCTTTTCCACATGTTCATGTAGAAATCAACTACGAACAACCTTATTTTAAAACCAAAGTGTCGGCATATAGAAATCGCTTAGAAGCCGGAAAAGCACTCCTAAAAATAAAACGACATTTCAAGGGAGCTTTCATCTTTGAAGAGGAAGTACCATTGGAATTACTCCAAAAATAGAACATAAAAAAACCGCCTTTCGGCGGTTTTTTTATGTTCTATTTCAATTATTAAAGTGTTCTTTTCACTTGAACCTCTTCGTAACCTTCAATAATATCTCCAACTTTAATATCATTGTACTTTTCGATATTCAGACCACACTCGAAGCCTTTAGCAACTTCTTTCACATCGTCTTTAAAACGTTTCAACGATCCAAGAGCTCCTGAGTAAACCACAACTCCATCACGGATTAATCGAATCGAAGTATTTCTGTTCACCTTACCGTCGAGTACATAACAACCTGCTATAGTACCTACCTTAGTAATCTTAAACACATTGCGAACTTCAATATTACAAACAATCTCTTCCTTAACTTCTGGAGAAAGCATGCCCTCCATAGCCTCTTTAACCTCGTTAATGGCATCGTAAATAATAGAGTACAATCTTACGTCAATTTCTTCTTTATCAGCTAATTTACGAGCTGAAGCTGAAGGTCGAACTTGGAATCCAATAACAATGGCATCAGATGCAGTTGCCAACAATATGTCGGATTCTGAAATCTGACCTACTGCCTTGTGGATGATATTCACTTGGATTGAATCCGTTGACAATTTCTGGAGTGAATCAGAAAGCGCTTCAATAGACCCATCCACATCACCCTTAAGGATAATATTCAACTCTTGGAAGTCACCGATAGCTAAACGTCTACCAATTTCATCCAATGTTAAGTGTTTCTGAGTACGTATACCTTGCTCTCGTTGTAGTTGAGTACGTTTCAATGCAATTGCCTTGGCTTCGCGCTCATCAGTCATCACGTTAAAGTTATCACCGGCTTGAGGAGCTCCATTTAAACCTAATACACTTACTGGAATTGAAGGGCCTGCGACATTCACAGACTCACCTCTTTCGTTATACATGGCTTTTACTTTACCGGTGTATTTACCTGCAAGAAGGAAATCACCAACAGACATAGTTCCTTTTTGAACCAACATCGTTGTAACATAACCTTTACCTTTATCAAGCGATGATTCAATAATAGAACCAGCTGCTTGACGATTAGGATTCGCTTTAAGTTCAAGCATTTCTGCTTCTAACATCACTTTTTCAAGTAGTTCATTAATACCAACACCTTTCTTAGCAGAAACTTCTTGAGATTGGAATTTACCTCCCCAGTCTTCTACCAACAAATTCATTCCAGCCAATTGCTCCTTCAATCTTTCAGCATTTGCATCTGGCTTATCTATCTTGTTAAAGGCAAATACAATTGGCACCTCAGCAGCTTGTGCGTGAGCGATTGCTTCTTTTGTTTGAGGCATCACCTCGTCATCAGCAGCGATTACAATAACAACAATATCTGTTACATCGGCACCACGAGCACGCATGGCGGTAAAGGCCTCGTGACCTGGAGTATCAATAAAGGTGATTTTCTTACCACTTTTCAACTCTACTTCATAAGCACCAATGTGCTGTGTAATACCCCCTGCTTCTGCCGAAATCACATTGGCGTGACGTATGTAATCCAATAAAGATGTTTTACCATGATCTACGTGTCCCATTACAGTAATGATTGGTGAACGAGGTAAAAGGTCTTCTTCTTTATCTTCTTCTTCAACAATGGCGTCTTGCACATCCGAACTTACAAACTCCACTTGGAAGCCAAATTCTTCGGCAACAATTGTTAGTGTTTCAGCATCTAAACGTTGGTTCATGGTTACCATAATTCCCAACATCATACAAGAAGAAATAATTTGAGTTACCGACACATCCATCATGGTTGCCAATTCGTTTACAGTAACGAACTCAGTAACTTTAACTACTTTACTTTCTTCAGAAGCAAGTATTTCGTCCATTTCGACTTGCTCGCGTCTTTCATCACGCTTTTGTCTTCTGTGCTTCGACCCTTTAGACTTACCTTTGTTTGTAAGTTTATCTAAAGTTTCAGCAATTTTCTTTTGGATTTCTTCTTCGGTAGGCTCCGCTTTAGCAACTCTGGGCTTTTTACCTTTGTTTGCATATGGACCTTTACCTCTAGCTTTTCCAGCGTTTTTGTTTGGAAGACCTGTTCCTTGACCAATACGCTTTCTTTTCTTCTTATTCTTGTCTTTGGCTCCTTCAGGATTACTCGAAGAAGCAATTTTCTTTTTCTTCGGCTTCTGAAACTGACTAAGATCGATAACTTGACCTGTTAATTTAGGACCCGAAAGAATTTTAGATTTAGCACGAAGTACTTCTTCAGGAGCTTTCTTCTCTACTTTCTTAACCTCTTCAGTTTTCTCTGGGCGATTAAGTTTCTCAACTTTTACCTGAGTAACATTTTCATCCTTAATAGGCTTGTTTACATCAATAGTTCCCAATTTCTTAGGCCCTGTTAAGGCTGCAGCTTTACCTTTTATTAGGGAGCTTTTCTTGTCTTTCTTTGTAGCTAGCTTAGGAGTTTCTTTCTCCTCAGTCTTCACTTTGGCTTTTACTTCTTTAGCAGGAGTAGGAGTCTGTTTTTCAACTACAGGAGTTTTAGTAGTTTGGGTTGCGGCCACTACTTCTTTTTTCTCCTCAACTTTTTCAACTGCCTTTTCAGCAGCTTTCACAGCCGGCTTTGGTGCAAGCTTTTCTACTTTAGGTTCCACTTCAATCTTACCAACCGTTTTAGGGCCTTCGATATCTGCTTTCGCTTTAATAACCTCTTCTTTCTTCGCTGGTGCAGGAGGAACCTTTTTAACCATAGAAGCTTTGATAGCTTCTTTTTCTTTACGGCGAGCTTCTGAAACTTCAGCAGAACGTTTGCGCTGATCTACATCGGTACTAAATTCCTGCTTAAGCATATCGTATGCGTCCGCAGAAATCTTGGTATTGGGGCGAGCCTCAATTTGAATTCCTTTGGAAGCTAGGTGATCCACGATATTCGCGGTACCTACATTTAGCTCCTTTGCAACCTTACTTAACCTCATATACTCTTACTTAATCTTGTAGCAATATTATTGTGCAGTCCGAATCAGATCATTAGTCCTCAAATTCCGAACGTAAAATATTCTGTATCTCTACTACCGTTTCCTCTTCTAAATCGGTACGTTTCACCAATTCTTCAACAGAAAGCTCCAATACAGATTTCGCTGTATCACAACCGATATTTTTAAACTCTTGTAGTATCCACGCATCAATTTCATCAACGAACTCGCTTAGAGCAACATCTTCAGAATCATCAACATCTCTATACACGTCGATTTCATAACCAGTAATAGCTCCCGCTAAACGGATGTTATTACCTCCCCTACCAATAGCCAAGGAAACTTGGTCTGGCTTAAGGTATACTTCAGCTCTCTTATTGTCTTCGTCAATCTGAATTGAAGACACCTTTGCAGGGCTCAACGCTCTGGACAAGAACAATTGTAAGTTAGTAGTATAGTTGATCACATCAATATTCTCGTTCCCCAGCTCTCTTACGATACCGTGAATACGTGAACCTTTCATACCAACACATGCTCCAACAGGATCAATACGCTCATCGTATGACTCAACAGCAACCTTCGCTTTATCACCAGGAATACGCTCAACACGTTTCACGATGATAATTCCATCAGCCACTTCAGGGATTTCTTGTTCGAACAAACGCTCTAAGAATTTAGGCGATGTACGCGAAAGAATAATTTTAGGCTTGTTACCTTTCAATTGAACTTCTTTCACAATACCACGAACAGTATCTCCTTTTCTGAAGAAATCAGAACGGATTTGCTGATCTTTAGGAAGAATCACCTCATTGTCCATATCGTCGATAATGATTACCTCTTTATGACGAATGTGATGAACCTCTCCAGAAATGATTTCACCAACCAATTCTTTATATGTATTGTACAACTCAGTATTATCATACTCCTGAACTCTAGCAATCAAATTTTGACGCATAGACAAAACGGCACGACGACCAAAATCTTTCAAGAACACCTCTTCAGATACTTCTTCACCAACCTCAAAATCAGGTTCAATTTTGATTGCTGCTGAATATTCAATTTCGGCATTTTCATCTTCTACAGCACCATCTTTAACAATGATACGGTTCCTCCAGATTTCTAAATCACCCTTGTCAGGGTTTACAATAATATCGAAATTCTCATCCGATCCATATTGTTTGATTAGCATACTTCTGAATACATCTTCGATGATACCCATTAGGGTAACACGGTCGATGTTCTTATCGTCCTTAAACTCTGCAAATGACTCAATAAGGGATAAATTCTCCATTGTCCTCTTACTTAGAATGTGATTAACACTATAGTTTCCTTTATATCAGAAAAGGCAATTGTACGTTTATTTACAATTGTCACCTTTCCTTTGCCTATCGGCTTTTTCTCTCTCGATTTCCACTCGATCTTAATTTCTTGATCGTCAGCCGAAGTCATCAATCCTTCTAGAACTTCTCCTTCCAGAAGTTTTACTTTTACTTTTTTACCTACATTTTTTAGGTACTGTCTATTTACAGATAAAGGCTCTCCAAGCCCCGAAGAAGCTACCGTTAACGAGAAGTCTTCTTCTTCTCTATCGAAATTCGACTCGATATGGCGACTAACCATTTTACAGTCCGCCAAAGTCAATCCTGAATCAGAATCCAACAATAAAGATATTTCGTTCGAGACACTCACCGAAATTTTTACTGGAAAAATATCGGTTCCTGCGGTGCACTCGTCTATTAAGTCTTCTACTTTTTGCTTCAAAATCAAGGCTATAAAAAGAGGGGACTCCACGTCCCCTCCTATCTTCCACTGTAAATACGGTGCAAATATACAAATTATTTCTAATTTCTAGTTCAACAACAACCTTTTAGTTGCACTACCTGAAGTACTGTTTATCTTCACAAAATATAAGCCTTTACTCATGGCAGAAAAATCGAATGTTTCGTGCACGGCGCCCGATTGATTTTCGAGTGTTTTTTCAGCAACTTTTTGACCTACAGTATTGAACACACTTATGTTGATGTCGGATGTTTGCTCCTGAACAAAACTGATATGGAAATCAGAATTTGTTGGGTTTGGATAAACATTCAGTGTTTTTGCTAATTCCGACTCTTGAATTTCTACAGCCTCAGTAACAAACACGTTAATATCATCGATATACATCCAATAACCATCAGCATTATTGTGATGTCTGAAGGCAATGTGAATTTCTTGACCTTCGTAACTACTCAAGTCTATCCATCGTTGTGTGTATTGCGAACTTGGTACATACTCCGTAAAGACTACAAACTCGTCCACGATAGAATCCACATAAGCCTCGTAAATTAAAACAGAATAATTACCCAAATACGCTCCAGTTTCAGCCTTAACCATATAAGTCATTACTGTATTAGCCTCAATCATAATCTTCGGAAGGCTTAGTAAATTATCAGGATCTAAAGGGCCTAAATTATCAATATACCCAGTAGAACCAGCCGACCTTGAGCTATTATAACCAAAGTCAATATCTGGATTATTCATATGTACCCACTTCTCACCATCGGCATCTATATCTCTATTTTTCCAACAGTCTGAAATAAATTCATCCTCTTCAAAATCTTCTAGGAATGGCAAGCTAACAGCCAAACAAGCTAAATTCGCTTGACAAGTACCATCGTCAATCGTTGCCTCAACATTATAATTTAAGGCATCATTATCGGTGCAACCGGCAATTTCATCTTGTCCAGCATTGTACACTAAGCTATAATCATCAATATAAAACAAGCGAGTTTGCTCTTCGGGAGTTAGAGATTTCAATTGAATTCCAGCTAATTTATTCAAGCCATTTTCTTGCTCACGTGCTTGATATACAAAAGGCCACATATGCTTCTGTACACCATTAATTGAAATCGTAGCAATTCCATTTCCCACATCAATCAAGTGATTTACCACAAACCATTCATCAACAGGAACGTCAAAAATTACAGTATTCTCACTACCTGCATTAATGTAGGCAGCACCGTTAGATTCGGCATAGAACTCCATTGCAGAAATCTCTTCCTCACAAGACATCTCATGTATCAATCGATAGTAAGCACCACCATTATTGGAAGGCACAAACATTGAGAATGATAAATCGTACGAGCCATATTCGATATCACCCATCGACTTATAAATATTCGAAGGGCCATGGTAAATTAATAAGGACTGATCGCCACTAAATGACGTTACTTGAGAAATAGATGCATTTTGTACTTCATCACACCAATCCGTCCAATCTTCCGACTGCAGCACAATAGCATTAAAAGGCTCATATAACTCAAAATCATCATCAGAAACAACCAACCCAACATATCCAATATTAAAATCAAAATTGAATTCATTTGGCTCTTCTGCTGAATCGGTGACTACCACAGAATATGTCCCTGGAGTCAGAGCGCTTATTTCATCTTCGGAGCTAATCTCATTTCCGTTTTCATCATACCATGTTACGATATATGGCCCTAAACCACCATTAATGTTAACCGATACAGAGCCATTATGCGAATTTGAAGTAGTTGATGGATTTACATTGACGCCTACATTCATTGGAGGAATACAAACCGCTTGTTGTTGAATGCCATTAGCCGCCAATACGCCATAAAAGCCCATATGGGTTTCCGTATAAGTTGTATCAATAGGGCTAATTGTTACAATGGTAGGAACACCTGTAATACCGTAAGCGTCATGCGCTTCATCACCACCGCCATCCATTCCACTCACGGTTGGTAAACCATGGATTCCTGGCATAAATTCTTCTTCGTAATCAAAACAAGCTTGAGTATCTGAACCAGTATCTATTGAAATAACAATCACATCGTTGTAATTACAGCCAAAATCGACAAAACCCTGTCCAAGATCGGGAGCAACTTGCTGACAAGGACCACACCAAGTACCAAAAAAGTCGACTACAACAAATTTGCCTTGACCTAAATAATCGTAAAGCTCATGGGTAGTCCCCATAATGTCGGTAACCACAAAGTTAGGGGCTGTCTGGGGTTGTGCTTGGGCTTGCGTCATAAAGCACGCAAAACATAGCAACAATAGAGTATAGAACTTCTTCATCATAATAATTTTTAAAAGATAAATATACGAATACCTCATTAGCATCCACTTAGCCGCAAAAACCTTACCAATATTTTAATCATACACGAGTTTAACTCAGCAAAGTATATTGCATAAAAAAGCCTTCCAATTGGAAGGCTTTTGCTGTTGTCCCACTAGGGCTCGAACCTAGACTCTTCTGTACCAAAAACAGACGTGTTGCCAGTTACACCATGGGACAAATGCGGTGCAAAAATATCTCTTTTTTTGAATTAGCACAAACAAAGTGCAAATAATTCTAAAAGTTTTTTGTGAGAGCTTATTAGCTGATTTTAACTCAATTAATTAGCACAAAAAAAAAGCACAAACATATTTTTTATAAATTCGCAGGAGTTTGATAAATATTTGAATAAATCCACATAGAATGCAGTATAGCAAAATTAACAACGCTCTAGGCTGGCTAAGCTTTATCATCGCACTTAGTGTTTACACTTTAACCATGGAGCCTACAACTAGTTTTTGGGACTGCGGTGAGTATATTGCCACGGCATTTAAACTACAAGTAGGGCACCCTCCGGGAGCACCCACTTTCCTATTATTAGCAAACTTCTTTTCGAACTTTGCCTTTGGCGATGTAACAAAAGTGGCTTATATGATTAATTTCATGTCGGCATTCTTTAGCGCCTTAACCATCCTATTCTTATTCTGGACCATTACCGCCTTTGCCAAAAGGATGATGGGGACAAGTGAACTCACAAAAGGGCAATTACTCAGTATTATGGGAAGCGGTTTAGTAGGAGCTCTAGCTTATACTTTCTCCGATTCATTCTGGTTTTCTTCGGGTGAAGGTGAAGTATATGCCATGTCTTCCTTTTTTACAGCCATTGTATTTTGGGCTGCACTAAAATGGGACGAAGAATACGACCGCGTTGGTGATCAAGCCAACAGATGGCTTTTATTGATTACCTACCTAATAGGTTTATCAATTGGAGTACACATGCTAAACTTATTAGCAATTCCTGCCGTAGTGTATATGTATTATTTCAAAAAGTACAAACGCAGCCAAAAAGGATTTATCATTACCGGGATTGTATCTATTCTAATTCTAGGGTTTAT
>Ga0207966_1000503_pt1 | contig 22488 bp, 21 predicted proteins | sample Knorr_S23_td_NAD_FD_185611 | JGI IMG/M metagenome (GOLD analysis project Ga0207966, IMG submission 185611) | Marine microbial communities from Southern Atlantic Ocean transect - Knorr_S23_td_NADW_ad_2500m_LV_B (SPAdes) (version 2) | ecosystem: Environmental > Aquatic > Marine > Oceanic | place...
CGATCTCGTCGACCAGAAGGGTGTAAAGGTCGTTGTCCTGTTCGACGGTGACGCCCATGCTTTGGTCGGTGCTGTCGCGGGGCTCCAAGGCCCAACCGGATGCGGACGTCGATCACGGTGACGATGCGGCTGCGCAGGTTGATCGACCCCTTGACCTCCTTCGGCGCCAGCGGCACCCGGGCGATCCGTTCGGGCTTAAGGGTGTCCTAGACTCGCAGCACCGATATGCCGAAAAGCTGACCCTCGATCTTGACCATCCGTTCGCCGCCCATTTGAAAGACATCGAGGGCGATCTGAAATTTCTCCGTCAACATGGACCCGTTGGATCCTACCACGCGCCACAACTCGGCCGGGGGTGTAAATTTATATTCAAACGTTTCTGCCGGTTTTCCGTTGACGATTCCGTGCCGCCGGCGGTCTTCGTCGTTCAGGTAGGCGTATTTCTTATAAACCAATAACTTCGACACCGGATCCCTACAATTCACCCGCCGAAAACGCCTGAAACCGCCATACGGCGGGATCAAGTCTTCGTTAGGTGACGGCAATTTTATCGGCGATATGTTTCGCGAGTATGTCGGGAATGCGTCCGTGTATGACAATAAACGCAACGCCGGATGGAGGAAAATTGTTTGTTTTCAGGCGTTTTGAGGGCACCGGGACGGGAAAATCTCTCAGATCACGCCACGCTCGCGCAGCCCGGCGATTTCGTCCGGCCCGAGGTCAAGCAATTCCTTCAGCACCTCGTCGGTGTGCTGGCCCAGCATCGGCGGGGCGTGGCGATAGTTGGGGTTGGTGGCCGACATCCTGATCGGGCTGGCGATCAGGCGCACCGGCGCATCGCCGGTGGCCGAATGGGGCATTTCCAGTTCCATGCCCCGGGCCTTGACTTGCGGATCGTTGAAGACCTGTTCGAGATCGTTGATGGGACCCGAGCTGACGTTGTTGGCCTCGAGCCCGTCGAGCCAGTGCTTGGACGGTTTTTCGGCGATGATTTGGCGCAGTTTTGCAATCAGCTCATCGCGGTTGCGGACCCGCTGGGCGTTGGTCTTGAATTTTTCGTCCACAGCCAGTTCCGGGTGGCCGGCAAAGACGCAAAGCCTGTCGAACTGTTCGTCGTTGGCGACGGCGATGATGATACTCCCGTCGGCGGTCGGAAAGGACTGATAGGGCACGATGTTCGGGTGCGCGTTGCCGAGCCGGAGCGGGACCTCGCCGGTGGCCAGGTAGTTGAGGCCCAGGATCGACATCGTCGCCACCTGGGTGTCGAGCATGCCGATGTCGATGTACTGCCCCTGCCCCGTCACCTCGCGGTGCCGAAGCGCCGCGTTGATGGACACCGCGGCGTACATGCCGGCCATGATGTCGGCGATGGGAACGGCCGTTTTCTGCGGTTCGCCGTCGGGCTCACCGGTGGTGCTCATGATCCCGCCCATGGCCTGGATCAGGACGTCGTAGCCCGGGCGCGACGCATAGGGGCCGGTCTGGCCAAAACCGGTGATCGAACAATAGACCAGGCCCGGAAATTCGTCCTTCAACTGCTCGTAGCCGAGGCCGAATTTCTTCATTCCACCGGTCTTAAAGTTTTCCGCCAGCACGTCGGACTCGGCGATCAGGTGCCTGGCCAGGTCCTGGCCTTCCGGGTTGGCGAGGTCGAGGGTGATGGAACGCTTGTTGCGGTTGGAGCTGGCGAAATAGGCGCTTTCCCCGGTTTCTTTGCCGGTCCCGTCCCTCAGGTACGGCGGCGCGAAACGCCGGGTATCGTCGCCTTTTCCGGGTTGCTCGACCTTGATCACGTCGGCCCCCAGGTCGCCCAGGATCTGGGTGCACGTGGGCCCGGCGAGGATGCGGGTCAGGTCGAAAATTCGAAGGCCATGCAGGGGACCGCTCATGGATGACCTGCCTCTCCGGGTTTCAAGGATGGGCTTGGCGGAAACATTTGCCCAAGGCGGCGCAGTTAAATTCCACACCCTTAATAAAGTAACGAATGCCTCAGCGCCAACAGGGTAATCCGGTTCGGGCTTTGACCACCTGAAACCTTGGACAATGGGCCAGCTCTATTTATAAACTTAAAGACCCTTTTACCAAGGGCGGGCACGGGAGCACCGGCAACGATGATGCGGCGGTTGGTTTATGCGATTTTAGGGTTGGGGTCGGTGGTGCTGGTGATCGGCGGCGCCGGTTTTGGGTGGCTGTGGGCGACGCTGCCCGAAACCGACGGCACCATTGAGGTCCCGGTACTCGAGCAGCCGGTCGAGGTCTACCGCGACGATTCCGGCATTGCCCATATTTTCGCCAAATCCAGCCGCGACGCCTATTTCGCCCTCGGCTTCGTCCATGCCCAGGACCGTCTGTGGCAGATGGAAACCATGCGCCGCTTCGGCGCCGGGCGGCTGGCCGAGGTCCTGGGACCGGCGGCGCTTGCGTCGGACAAGTGGATGCGCACCCTTGGCCTTTATTGGTTGGCGGAAAGGCAGGTCGAGGACCTGTCCGAGCCCGTGCTGACGGCGCTCAACCTTTACGCCGCCGGGGTCAACGCCCGCATCGCCCACAGCCGCCGCCTGCCCTGGGGCGTGCCGGCGCTCGAATTCGCCTTTCTCGGGGTTACCCCTGAACCCTGGCGGCCGGCCGACTCGCTGGTCTGGGGAAAGATCATGGCGGTGCGGCTCGGCGGCAACTGGCGCGATGAAATCCTGCGCACCCGCCTGGCCCGGAAGCTGGCGCCGGCCCGGGTCGGCGAACTGTGGCCCCTTTATCCCGACGACGCCCCGGGGACCATCGAGGAGGCCTTGGCGCTGACCCGGCCGTTCGATTTGGATAAATTGGCGGCCCTGGACCCGGCGCCGACCGGGCTTCCGCGCGGCGCCTCGAACGCCTGGGTGGTGGCCAAGAAAAATACCTCCACCCGGGGCGCCATCCTGGCCAACGATCCGCATTTAGGATTCACCCAGCCGATCCTCTGGTACCTGGCCCGCATCGAGACGCCCGACCTGAAGGTCGCCGGGGCGACGATCCCGGGGGTGCCGTTCACCATCCTCGGCCACAACGGCAAGATCGCCTGGGGCATGACGAATACCCAAAGCGACATCCAGGACCTGTTCGTCGAACAGACCGATGCCGATGGCCGCCGCTACAAGACTCCCGACGGCTGGGATGATTTCGAAACCCGGAGCGAAATCATCAAGGTCAAGGACGCCAATCCGGTCACCATTACGGTCCGGGAATCCCGCCACGGCCCCATCGTTTCCGACATCGACGGCGGCACCGCGCGGGCCGCCGGAAAGGACGTGGTGATGGCCTTGTCGGCGACCTACCTGGAGCCCGAGGACCTGACCCCGGAAGCCTTCTTCCACATCAACCGGGCCGAAACCTGGGACGCCTTCGTCGACGCGCTTCGGGATTTCCAGGCCCCGCAAAGCAATTTCTTTTTCGCCTCCACCGGCGGCGACATCGGCTTTATCGCCCCCGGGCTGGTGCCGGTCCGCAAACGCGGCTGGGGGCTGGTGCCGAGCCCCGGTTGGGACGGCGAGACCGACTGGACCGGCTACGTGCCCTTCGACGAGCTTCCGTCCATCCTCAACCCGCCGTCCGGGCGCATCGTCAACGCCAACAACCGCATCACGCCCAAGGGATACCCGCATTTCATCTCTTACGACTGGGCGCCCGCCTATCGGGCCCGGCGCATCATCGAACTGCTGGACAAGAAGCTGCAGGCCGTTCACAGCACGACGCAGATTCAGCGGGACCACGTTTCGGAAATGGCGAAGCGATTGTTACCACTGATGACCGACATCGAGCTGGCCGACGCGCACGGCCACCGGGCCCTGGCCATGTTAGGGGAATGGGACGGCGCCATGTCCCGCGGCCGACCCGAGCCGTTGATCTTCTCGACCTGGCTGTTGGAGCTTAACCAAGCCCTTTATGCCGACGAGCTGGGCGATCTTTACCGCCAATACCTGACCTTCAGGCCGCGGTTTATCGAATCCGTCCTCAGTCGACGCCAGACATGGTGCGACAACGTCAATACCGCAGAGGAGGAGGACTGTCCCAGCCGCCTCCGCCATTCCCTGAACCGCGCCCTGACCAAGCTCGCGGACTCGTTCGGATCCGACATCGGGTCCTGGCGTTGGGGCGACGTTCACCGTGCCCGGTTCGCCCATGGGGGGTTTTCGGGCGTGCCGTGGCTCAGCCGTTTTGTCGATCTGGAAATCCCCACCGACGGCGGCAATTACACCGTCAACCGGGGAGCCAGCCACATCAACAATCCTTCACGCCCGTTCGAGCACGTCCACGGTCCGGGCTTTCGGGCGATTTACGACTTGGCGGACCTTCGCCGGTCCCGTTTCATCATCGCCACCGGGCAATCGGGCCATCCCGCCTCTGCCCATTATCGCGATCTATTGGCGGATTGGCGCGACGGCCGCTACAAGCGCATGAGCCAAACCGCCGCCGCCTTGAAGAACGCCGCCGCCACCCTGGTCCTGACCCCGGCGGCCGGCAACCGATAGCGGAAAAAGACAGCCATGCCCGTCACCATCGACGACATCCGCGCCGCCGCCGAGGCGCTTGCGGGCAAGGTGTCGCGGACGCCGGGCCTGAGGTCCCAGGTGTTGTCGGAACTGACCGGCGCCGACATCCACCTGAAGCTGGAAAACCTTCAGGTCACCGGCTCGTTCAAACCGCGCGGCGCCTATATCAAGCTGTCGGGTCTTTCGGAAAAGGAAAAGAAATCAGGCGTCGTCGCCGCATCGGCCGGCAACCACGCCCAGGGCGTCGCCTATCATGCCCGCCAACTCGGCGTGCCGGCGACCATCTACATGCCGGAATCGACGCCGTTCACCAAGGTCGGGCGCACCGAGGCCCTGGGCGCCAAGGTGGTGCTGTCGGGCGAGGGCTTGGCGGAAGCCCGCGATGCGGCCCTGGAGCATGCGGATCGGCAAGGTCAATCCTTCATCCATCCCTACGACGACGAAAAGATCATCAGCGGCCAGGGCACCGTGGGGCTGGAATTCCTGGACGACTTTCCGGACTTGGAGGTTTTGGTGGTGCCGATCGGCGGCGGCGGGCTGGCGGCCGGGATCGCCGTCGCCGCCAAGGCCATTAAGCCCGATATCGAGATCATCGGCGTCGAGGCGGCGCTTTATCCGTCCATGTCCCAGGCGTTGGCGGGCGAGACCCCGGGCGGCAAGGGGCAGACCATCGCCGATGGCATCGCCGTCAAGGTCCCCGGCGATTTGACCCGCCCGGTGATCGCCGGGATGGTTTCCGACATCCTGCTCGTCGACGAAGCGGCGCTGGAATGCGCCACCCTAACCTATCTAGAAGAACAGCGCCTGGTGAGCGAAGGCGCCGGGGCGGCGTCGCTGGCGGCGGTGATGGAAAACAAGGACCGCTTCGAAGGTCGGAAAACCGGCCTTATCGTTTCCGGCGGCAACATCGATTCCCGGCTGATGTCGTCGATTTTGATGCGCGGGCTGGTGCGCGAAGGCCGGATGGTGCGGCTTCGGGTCGAGATCACCGATTCCCCGGGGGTGCTGTCAAAGGTCTCGGGCCTGATCGGCGACAGCGGCGGCAACATCGTCGAAGTCTATCACCAGCGCCTGTTTTACGACGTGCCGGTGAAACAGGCCGAAGTCGACGTGGTGGTTGAAACCGTGGATGCGTCTCATGTCAGCGAGATCATGGAAAAGCTGGAAACCGCCGGCTTTCCGGTGCGGCTATTGGGCGGCACGTCGTTGACCGACGAAAGCTGACAGCTCCCCTTCACAATCGCCACAGGTAAAGACTGGTTTGGCGGCGGTCGGCGACTTCGACGGTTTCATCGGCCGGATGGCCGGGGACGTCGAAGGTATTGCTGATCAGCAGGCTGCCGGATTTCATCTCCTGTTTGGCCTGATCGAACAAATCCGGCATCGGCACCGGCGACAGGAAGGCATAGACCACGTCGTATTCACCGAGGCCGTGGGAACGGTAATTGCCGAACAACAGCTTGACGTTCGCCAGACCGGCGAAACGGAGGCGGAGCCAAGCCAAGGCGAACGGAAGCGGTGCCGATTCAATGCCGGTGAAATGCCCGTCCGGGCGCTGCCGGGCGAGGTCGAGCACCGGCCCGCCGAGGCCGCAGCCGAGGTCGGCGAACCGGACCCATGGCTTATTTTTATTTTTTGATTCTGTCGCGGTTTTACCGCTTCCCGCCTCCTCTTGTTTGGTCCTTTTCGAGGTTTCACCGTTTCCCGCCTCTTGCGGAAGAAGCGCCGCCAACGCGGCACGGGTCCGGGGATTGCTGAGGTACAAGGGCACCCCGCCGCGGGCGCTGTTCCAGAAGACCAGGACCAGGAGCACGAACAGGACAAGAAAAATCCATTCCGGCACTTGCCACGGCCAGGCCAAGGCCAGCGCCGAGGGCAAAACAAGCTGGATAGGAATCCACCATTGGGCGAGCCCGAAGCGGGTCCCCAAAACCGCGGCGCCGATCCCCTGCAGCGCCAGCAAGGCCATCAACGGCGGCCTTATCCCCGTCCCGGCGGCGAGCCCGAAGGCGGACCCGAAAATCACCGCGCCCGTGGCTAATTGGGCCGCCAGCGCCCTCAACAGCGGCCATCGGGGCCTAGGCATCCCCGATCCGGCCGTAGGCGCTTTGGTAGAACAGCAGGGGCCGCCCACCGTCGGCGTGTTCGATACGATCGACGCGGCCGAGGACGATCAGGTGATCGCCGCCTTCGAAAGCATTGAGGCGTGTGCATTCCAGGTTCGTCAGGCAGCCGTGCAGGATCGGGCAGCCGCTGTCCCAGGTTTCGAAGGCGCGGTCCTTGAAATTATGTTCCTGGGGGCTGGCGAATTCTTCCGACAAGTCCTGCTGGTTTTCCGAAAGTATGTTAACCACGAACCGTTCGCCCTCGCAAAATGCCTTCAGGCAGCCGGTATTGTTGTCCAGGCAGATCAGAATAATCGGCGGGTCCAGGGAAACCGAGGCGAAGGAATTGACGGTGACGCCGACGGGCACGTCCTTCGGCGTCAACCCGGTGACCACGGTGACGCCGGTGGCGAAAGTGCCGAGGGCCTTGCGGAATAGTCGGGAATCGAATGACACGGCGGTTGATCTTAGCGAATAAGCGGGGTTTCAAAAGGCAAATGGGACCCCGGCGGCAATTTTAAAAGGCCGCCCTCTGGGATGCTGGGGGCCGTTTGCCTGGTTTCCGGCCACCCCGCGCCGGCGAAACCGGGGCGGTTCAATATTGGGGATGGAAGTTTCAATTTTATTTCAGATATTTTATTGTCCCGCCGAAGGACACACTATAGCGTGCGGGACTTAAACGGCAAAACCGCCTGACCACCGGATGCCGCCCGGACAAAATCGAAGACCCGAGGATTCGAATGTTATTCATTATCGGTTTTTTAGTCGTCGTCGGCGCCGTCATCGGGGGCTATTCCGTTCATGGCGACCTGATGATTCTGTGGCAGCCGATCGAATTCGTGATCATTTTCGGCGGCGCCTTCGGGGCGTTTGTTATTACCAACCCGAAAACCGTAATTATGGGCGTCGTAAAGTCGTTGGGAAAGGTGGTTACCGGTCCGAAATACAAAAAAAGGGCCTACGAAGAGCTGCTGGGAGTCCTGTTCTCGGTTTTTAAGCTGGCCAAGAGCAAAGGCGACCTGGCGCTGGAAACCCATGTCGAGGATCCCAACAACAGTCCCTTGTTCGCCAATTTTCCTTACTTCCGGAAGGACCATCACGCGGTCGAGTTTCTTTGCGATTACCTGCGGGTGTTGACGTTGGGCGCGTCCAACCCGCACGAGGTCGAGGCGGTCATGGAGGTGGAACTGGAAATCCATCACAACGAGGACGCCGCCATTTCCGGCGCCGTATTGACCATGGGCGACGCCATGCCGGCGCTGGGTATCGTCGCCGCCGTGCTGGGCATCATCGTCACCATGGGCTCGATCACCGAGCCACCGGAAATCCTGGGCAACCTGATCGGCGCCGCCCTGGTCGGCACCTTTGCCGGCATCCTGCTTTCCTATGGCTTTGTCAGTCCCATGGGCAAGTCCCTGGAAAATACCTTCGACTCCGATGCCCATTACCTGGGCTGCATCAAGATCGCCCTGATCGGCCACATGCAGGGATACGCGCCGCAGGTATCGGTCGAATTCGCCCGCAAGTCCTTGGCTTCGGACGTGCGCCCGACCTTCGCCGAAGTCGAGGATATGCTCTCCAACCTGCCTTCCGTTTGAACCCGGCCCCCGACCTGATAGAATCAGGGCATGGCGACCGACAAACAACCTGTCATCATCAAGAAGATCAAGAAAGGCGGCCACGCCGCCCACGGCGGCGCCTGGAAAATCGCCTATGCCGACTTCGTGACCGCGATGATGGCCTTCTTCCTGTTGTTGTGGCTTTTGAGTTCGGTGCCCCAGGAACAGCTCGAAGGCATTTCAAACTATTTCTCTCCGACCACCGTCTCCGCCACCACCAGCGGCAGCGGGGACATCCTCAGCGGCGCCACCATTACCTCCGAGGGCACTGCCCAAAGCTCGATCTCGCGCGACAGCGTCACCGTTGACCTACCGCTGCCGAAAGCCGGTACGGGTGGGGAAGATTCGGGCGGGGAGAAAGAGGCCTCGGAGATGACCGACGAAGAGAAGGCCGAGGAATTGCAGCGCAAGAAAGAGGAAGATCAGTTCGAAGAAGCTAAAAAGGAGCTTGAGGAAATCATCGAGCGAACGCCCGAACTGAAGGAAATGAAGAAAAGCCTGCTCATCGACAACACGCCTGAAGGGTTGCGCATTCAGCTTCTAGACAAGGAAGGGCTGCCCATGTTCCCGAGCGGCGGCGCCGAGATGTTCGATCATACCAAGCGGCTGCTGGCACTTGTTTCCAAGGTCATTGTCAAGATGCCGCAACAGATCTCCATTTCCGGGCATACGGATTCCGTGCCCTACGTCAGCAAAACCGGCTATTCGAACTGGGAGCTTTCCGCCGACCGGGCCAACGCCGCGCGCCGGGAACTGGTTCATGCCGAAGTTCCCTTTGAGAGGGTATCGAAGGTCGTCGGCAAGGCGGCGACGGAACCCTTCCTTCCCGAGGACCCGAAAAACGCCCGCAACCGGCGGCTCAGCATCATCATGCTGCGCGGCACCGGGCGGGACAAACCGTCCCCGTCCGCGAAGGAAGAATCGCTGCCCGGATTGGGCGCCATTCGCCGGAAGCAACTTGAGGATTCCAAGACCCAATAACAGGGGCTTTCGCCGGTTCGATTTCCGCTTAGCGGCCATTAAACCTTTTCACATTCCAGGTTAATTCGCCGGATCGAGGCCCTGTGGGAATCTTGATGGGCAAAAAAACTTCGGCCGCAAGGCGGCCCTGGGGTAATATCGGGAGAGAATTGGAAAAAACCCCAGATTTTTCACTTGGACCATGAAACACGACCCCCTGCATAACGCCCGGTTTTTCTTCGCCACCGCCCCCCTGCCCTGTCCCTACCTTCCGGGACGGATCGAACGCCGGGTGGTGACGGAGCTTTTCGGACGGGACGCCTCGGTGGTCCACAACCAATTGTCGTTGGCCGGCTTCCGCCGCAGCCACAACATCGCTTACGCTCCGGCGTGCCCTGGGTGTCAGGCGTGCCATGCGGTCCGGGTGCGAGCCGATGAATTTTCGCCGTCCCGGTCGCACAGGAGAATCCTCAACCGCAACAGCCATCTCCGGGTCGAGGAAAAGGCGCCCGAGGCCACGGACGAACAATTTACCGTTTTCGCCGCCTATCAGGATTCCCGGCACGCTGGCGGCGACATGGCGAAGATGGACGTTCAGGACTATCAAGCCCTGGTCGAGGACACGCCGGTGGATACCTGGCTGGTGGAATTTCGCCACCCGGACGGAATTCTGGTGGCCGCATGTCTGATCGACCGGGTCGAAAACGGCTTGTCGGCGGTGTACAGCTTCTTCGACCCGGAACTGCACCGCAACAGCCTCGGCACTTACATGATTTTATGGATGATCGGGCGGGCCCGGGAACTGAACCTGCGTTACGTTTACCTGGGGTTCTGGATCGCCGGCAGCTCGAAGATGTCCTACAAGGCGAAATTCCAACCCTTGGAGGCGCGAATGGCCGATGGATGGCGGGCGCTGACGGCCGAGGAAACCGGTTTCGGCGAACCCAAAACACCGCTGGCACGATGACGCCGCCCGCCGCACCGGCCTGTAATTATATTTTTCAACGGCTTATCGGGAACCCTTAAAGTATGAAGCGGCGTCGATTTCTGTCCGGGGCGACCCAGGGCCTGGCGGTCGCCGCCGTCGGCGCCTCGTCGCTTGCGTCCCCGGCCTTGGCCCAGGGGATACGCCAGTTGAATATGGTCACCACCTGGCCGCGTGATTTCCCCGGCCTAGGAACCGGCGCCCGGCGGCTGGCCGAAAGCATTACCCGGATGAGCGGCGGCAAGCTGACAGTCGAGGTCTTTGCCGCCGGCGAACGGGTGCCACCGTTCGAATCCTTTGACGCCGTTTCCAGCGGCGCCGCCGACTTTTACCACGCCATCGAGTACTATTGGCAGGACCGTTCCCGGGCTTTTAATTTTTTCGCCGCCGTGCCCTTCGGCTTGACGGCCGGCGAGATGGCGGCCTGGATTTATGACGGCGGTGGCCAGGCGTTGTGGGACGAGCTGTCGGCGGGATTCAATATCAAGCCCTTTCAGGCCGGCAACACCGGGGCCCAGATGGGCGGCTGGTACAACAAGGAAATCAACGCCGTTGAAGACTTCCGCGGCCTCAAGATCCGGCTTCCGGGGCTCGGCGGCGAGGTCGCCCGACGGTTGGGCGCGGTTCCGGTGACGCTGCCGGGGGTTGAAATCTTTCCATCACTGCATTCGGGCGCCATCGACGCCACCGAATGGGCGGGGCCGTGGAACGATTTGGCGCTCGGCTTTCACAAGGTCGCCAGGCACTACTATTATCCGGGCTTCCACGAACCGGGCACGGCCCTGTCCTCGGGCGTCAACCTGAAGGTCTGGGAAAACCTGAGCGCCGAACATAAGGCCATCGTCGACCACGCCATGGCGGCCGAAAACGCCTTTTCCAGGGCCCAATTCTTGTCCCAGAACGCACTGGCCCTTGACATCCTTCGCCGCCAGCACCGGGTCGACCTTCGGCGCTTCAGCGACGGCGTGCTGAAGGCCATGGGCGAAGCCTCTGGCGTCATCGTCGGCGATATAGGCACCGGCGGCGACGGCCTCACCCGGCGGATTTACGAGAGCTTCAGGGCGTTCCGCAAAAAGGCCCTGTCGTGGTCGCACCTCGGCGAGCAGTCGTTCTGGAACGCCCGCCTGCTGCCGTTTAAGTATTAAATCTTGGTATGAACCGGGCGGCCTAAGAAAACCTGGTCACCCGCGAAAAGCCCTTCGGCACCACCAATCCGGCCTGGGCCCGCTTGCCGATCCAGCGCTTTATGTCGGGCTCGGTGCGAATTCCCTGCTGGCCGGCCTTCCAGGTCAGCCCGTCGGCAACCTTCAGCGCCGTGACGTCGGCCAGCCCTCCCTTGGCATAGCGTTGCAGGAACACGCCCCGGCCCCGGGTCATCACCGGCAGGTCGGCCAGGGGAAGGATCAGGAGCTTGCGGTTGGCGCCCAGAACCGCGATGTGATCGTCGCCTTCCCCAATAGCCGCCGCCGCAGCCGCTTCCTCGCCGTCGCCGAGGTTGAGGACCTGCTTGCCGTTGCGTGTCTGGGCGATGACAGCGTTTTCCTCGACGATGAACCCGCGGCCCGTCCCTGACGCCACCACTAGCCTGCGTCCCGTGCCCTCACTCTTCTCCTTGCCCTTGCCCTTTCTCTTCTCCTCGCCTTGCGGCGTATGGATGAACATGGCCACCGCGTCGTGGCCCTCGGCCAAATCGATCATCAACCGCAACGGCTCACCATGGCCGCGGCCGCCGGGCAACTTGTCGCAGCCGAGGGTATAGAAACGGCCGTTGGTGGCGAAAATCACCAGCTTGTCGGTGGTTTCCGCGTTGAGCACGAACTTGCCTCTGTCGCCTTCCTTGTATTGCAACTCGGTGGCATCGGTGACGTGGCCCTTGTGGGCCCGAATCCAGCCTTTTTCCGAGGCGACGACGGTGATCGGCTCCTTCTCGATCATCATGTCGAGCGGCACCAACACCGCCGTCGGCGGCTTGCCGATCCTGGTCCGCCGAGCGCCCAGGGGGGTGTTCGCCGAAATCCGTTTCTTTATATCGGCGATTTCTCTGGAAACCACTTTCCACCGGCGATCCTTGTCGCGAAGAAGCGCGCGCAGGCTTTTGCCTTCCTTGGTCAACTCGGCGTGCTCGTTGCCGATTTGCTTTTCTTCCAGCTTGCGGAGTTGCCTCAGGCGCATGTTGAGGATCGCTTCGGCCTGCACGTCGGTCAGCTTGAAGGTCTTCATCATCTTCTTTTTCGGCTCGTCCTCGGTGCGGATGATGTTGATGATCTTGTCCAGGTTCAAGTACGCGATCAGAAACCCTTCGAGCATCTCGAGGCGGTATTCGATCTTTTCTAGGCGATGCTTGGTGCGCCGGACCAGGACGTCCATGCGGTGATCGAGGAACGCCTGAAGCGCCTCGCGTAGGTTCATGACTTTGGGCGTGTTGTTGGCGTCGAGCACGTTAAGGTTCAACGACACCCGGGTTTCCAGCTCGGTCTGGCGGAATAGCTGTTCCATCAGCATGGCGGCGTCAACGGTGCGGCTTTTGGGCTCGAGCACGATCCGCACCGTTTCTGCGGATTCGTCACGCACGTCGGCCAGGATCGGCAGCTTTTTGGCGATCACCAGCTCGGCGATCTTTTCGATCAGGCGCGATTTCTGCACCTGGTAGGGAATTTCGGTGACGACGATCTGATAGAGCCCGCGCCGGGGCTTTTCTTTCGACCACCGGGCCCGCAGCCGGAAACTGCCGCGCCCGGTCGAATAGGCTTCGACGATGGCGCTTCTGGGTTCGACCAGGACCCCGCCGGTGGGGAAATCGGGTCCCGGGATCAGGCCCGTCAGCTTGGAAAACCGGACGTTGGGGAATTTGATCAGGTGGCCCAGCGCATCGCACAGCTCGACGATGTTGTGAGGTGGGATAGACGTCGCCATGCCGACGGCGATGCCCGTCGAGCCGTTGGCCAATAGGTTGGGAAAGCAGGCCGGCAGGACGACAGGCTCGGAATCCTCGCCGTCGTAGGTATCGCGGAAATCGACGGCGTCCTCGTCGATGCCCTCGAGCAGTGCCCAGGCGACCTCAGTCAGCCGCGCCTCGGTATAGCGCATAGCGGCCGCGTTATCGCCGTCGACGTTGCCGAAATTTCCCTGCCCGTCGACCAGGGGATAGCGCTGGGCGAATTCCTGCGCCAGGCGCACCAGGGTGTCGTAAACGGCGGCGTCCCCGTGGGGGTGGTATTTGCCGATCACGTCGCCGACGACGCGGGCGCATTTCTTGAATCCCGAAGCCGGGTCGAGCTTCAGTTTTCGCATCGCGTACAAGAGCCGCCGGTGAACGGGTTTAAGCCCGTCGCGGACGTCAGGCAGCGACCGGGCGACGATGGTCGACAGCGCATAGGCCAGATACCTCTCGCCGAGGGCATCGGCCAGGCGGGTGTCGCGAATGTCTCCGGTAGTGATGGCCTTGGCCATGAGAGGCGATTGCCTTAAATGGGAAAGCGGCGGTATAATACAAAATATAGTACCCAAAAAGAAGAAATCGTCAATTGGTGGGAATCTTGCGCTCAATCCCCCGGCGGTAAAATTTCAGCCGCTGAAATCGCCTCATCTATGGCTTGCAAACGTTCGTCAAGGCGGTTAATTAGCCAATACTGGTTGAGCATCGTTTCGACGAAGTACCTTGTTAGCCGTTTCTACGTCTACCTAGTTACTCCCGGACATTGTGCAGCCTTAATTCTACGCACCGGCGGTTTTTTGCCGGGGTTTAACTAATACGACAAAGGAATGGTAATGCCTACTGGAACCGTTAAGTGGTTTAATCGCTCTAAGGGCTATGGCTTCATCGAACCGGAAGACGGCTCGAAGGACGCCTTCGTCCATATCTCCGCCGTTCAACACGCCGGCATGGAATCCCTCCTCGAGGGTCAGAAGGTTCAATACGAACTGGTTGAAGGCGCCAACGGCAAAACATCCGCCGAGAACCTGGTCGACATGGGCGGTGGCGGCGATGCGCCGGCCGAAGCTCCTGCCGCGGCCGCCGAAGAGGCTCCGGCCGACGATGCTGGGGACGATGTCGGGGACGATGTCGGGGACGATACTGGGGACGAAGGCGACGATGCCGGTGACGATACTGGGGACGAAGGCGACGATGCCGGTGACGATGCCGGCGACGACGCCGGTGACGACGCCGACAAACCGGACGAGGCCTCCTAAGCGAGAAGTCCGCCTGGCGAAAACGCCAACCGCCCTTTTCCCAGGGCGTTTTTCGGATTTACCCTCAAGACTGGGTTGCCGGCTCCGCCCGGAGCCTGTCGGTGAGCCTGTTGCGGGCTGCCGGCAGACCTTTTTGGGCGTGCTGAAAGATATTTTTTTCGAGGAAATAGCCGGTCAGTTTCAGGCCCCGGATAACATCGTCCGGCGGTCCCGCGGCGCCCGGGTGCAAAAGAAAATCGGGCAGCGTCAGGAGGGATTTTTTATAGGGCTTTGCCGCCGCTAGTGATACCGCGCGCCCGGTTTTCGTCGACACGTAGGCCAACTGGTCGTTCTGGCCCGTCGCCGCGCAGGCGCTGAGGTCCAACCCGAAGCCCAGCTCCGCCAACAGGCCCAGTTCCCATTTGACGTAGGCCGACGGCCAGTCTTCGTCATCGAGCCCGCGGATCAACGCCAGCAGGCCCTCAAACACTGGCCGGTGGGGCTGGCGCTCTGGCAGCACCCCTTCGGCCATGGCGCAGGCGGCGCTGAGTCCGGCCAGCTTGAGGCGGTTCCTCAACACCGGCGCGGCGAAGGCCTCGGTCAATTCGCAGCGAAAAGTACCCAGATGTTCGGACAACCGCGCCTGCCAGCGGGCTTTCAGCAGGTTACCCGGCTGCAGCAGGCCGCCGGCCCTTTTACCGCCGCCGCGCACCAATCCCAAATGACGGCCGTGGCCGGGGGTCAACAGGGTAACGATGGCCGACGTCTCGCCGTGCTTTTTTGCCGAAAGAACGATGCCGTCGTCGGTCCAGTCCATGAACGCCAGTTTACTCGCGTCGGTGCTTGAGGACAAAGGCCCGAAGAATATAGTTCCCCGGCCCTTGATCCACGACATCGACCCCGAAGGGCAAACCACCGGGGAATTAAAGGTCATTTTGCGGCTTGTTTGACGGGCCTCAGGCGTCGAAATCGAGGCCTAAGTCCCGGTAGCGCTCGGGGTCGTCGCCCCAGTTGCCCCGGACCTTGACGAACAAGAACAGGTGCACCCGGCGCCCGAAGATTTCCTCCAGCTCCTTGCGCGCCGCTTCGCCGATCGATTTGACGCGGCTGCCTTTCTTGCCCAACACGATGGCCTTCTGCGAGCCGCGCTCCACATACACCACCTGTTCGATGCGCAGGCTGCCGTCGTCCTGGTCCTTCCAGCTTTCGGTCTCTACCGCAGCGGCATAGGGAAGCTCCTTGTGTAGTTGCAGGTAAAGCTGCTCGCGGGTGATCTCGGCCGCCGTTAGACGGCCGGGCATGTCGGAAATCTGGTCTTCGGGAAAAAGCCACCGGCCGGCGGCAACGCGCCCGGCCAGCAATGCCATCAGGTCCGCCACCCCGTCTCCGGTTTCGGCCGAGATCATGAAGGTATCGGTGAAGGCCCCGGCTTCGTTCAGTTCGGCGGCCAGCGCCAACAGGTCCGGCTTGTTCACCAGATCGACCTTGTTGATGGCAAGGATGACCGTGCGTTCGGCCCGCTTCAGTTTTTTGACGATGGCGGCGGTGTTCCTGTCGAGGCCGCGGCTTGCGTCTACTAGTAGAAGGACCTCGTCGGCGTCGGCGGTGCCGATCCAGGCGGCGGCGACCATGGCCCTGTCGAGACGCCGGCGGGGCTGGAAGATCCCCGGCGTGTCGATAAAGATGATCTGGGCCGGGCCTTCGATGCAGATGCCGAGCACCCGGGTCCGGGTCGTTTGCACCTTGGGCGAGACGATCGACACCTTGGCCCCGACAAGGCGGTTCAAAAGCGTCGATTTGCCGACGTTGGGGGCGCCGACGATGGCCACGAAACCGGCCCGTTGTCCGGGGTTGGTGGTCATTTACCTTTCTCTTGTTTGGTCCCTGTCCGGGCCGCGCCCGTGTTTTTGGTTTTTGGGGACACCCCCGGCCTCACGGCCTCCCCCGGGGCCTCTTCTATAAATTCCATCAGGGCGTCGGCCGCCGCCTGTTCGGCCACTTGTTTGGAAGGCCCTTGCCCCGAGGTCGGTTTGATTTCGTGGACGCTTACCCGGACCGTGAACCAGGGCGCGTGGGCCGGGCCGTCCTCGGCCGTGACCCGGTATTCCGGCAGTGGCAGGCCCTGGCCCTGGGCCCATTCCTGAAGTTTCGTCTTGGCGTCCTTTGGCGGCACCGGATTCTCGGCCATCAACGGCCGCCATTGGCCTTCGATGAAAGCCGCCGCCGCTTCAAGACCGCCGTCGAGATAAAGGGCGGCGATCACCGCCTCCATGGCGTCGGCCAGGATGCCGGGGTTGTCCCGTTCGCCGCCACCCTCCTCGCCCTCGGAAAGGATGAGATAAGGCCCCAGGCCGATGTTTTCGGCGACCCGGACCAAGGATTCCGCCCGCGCCAGGGCGGAAAAGCGGTAACCGAGCTTGCCTTCGTCCTCGTCGGCAAAGGACTCGATCAGAAGCCCGGCCAAGCTCAGCCCCAGCACCCGGTCGCCGAGGAATTCGAGCCGTTCGTTGGATTGCAGGCGGTCAGGCGTGGCGCTGGAATGGGTCAGGGCCTGGGTCAGGAGGTCCGGGTTGTTGAAATCGTGGCCGAGGACCCGTTCAAGCCATCCCAAATTGGGGGGCGATGGAGTTTGCTTCGGGCTTTTCCCACCCCTCTTCATTCAATGGCCTCGAAAAAACGCTCGAACCGGAGTGTTTTCGCCAATTTCCAGAACTCCCAGATGACCCCGTCGACGGAAAAGAACAGAAACTCGGCCCGGCCGATAAGGTTCTGGCGGGGAATATACCCGACATCGTCGAGAAACCGGCTGTCCCGGGAACGGTCCCGGTTGTCGCCCATGGCGAAATAATGGCCTTCGGGGACCGTGTAGACGGGCGTGTTGTCGAAGATGGTGTTGACGGTGACTTCGAGGATGTAGTGCTTGCGGCCATTGGGCAGGGTTTCCATATAGCGCGCCGTCCGGGTGTAGTTGTTGGGTCCGGAGCGGTCGATGAAATCATCCACCTTTTCCCGCTCGACAGGCTTTCCGTTGATGTACAGGATGCTCTGGCGCAATTGCACGGTGTCGCCCGGCAGGCCGACGATGCGCTTGATATAATCGGTGCTGTTGTCGGCCGGCAGCTTGAATACCATGACGTCGCCGCGTTCCGGCTCGGTGAAAAAGATGCGCCCCGGTATCAGCGGCAGGCTATAGGGCAGCGAATAGCGGCTGTAACCGTAGGAGAACTTGGATACGAAAAGGTAATCGCCGATCAACAGCGTTGGGATCATCGACCCGGACGGGATGTTGAAGGGCTCATACGCCACGGTACGGATGCCGAGCGCGATCAGGATCGCATAGATGACGGTCTTGATCGTTTCCTTGGTGCCGCTTGATTTACGGTGATCCATGAAATCAGCCGGTTAACGAATTGATTTTGAAAAGATGGCCGGGTCTTGGCCTGGGAAATTGCCGGCCGATCAAGCCAGCCCGCCCTGCGGCTGTCAAGACGCATCGTCCTGGGGAACGCCGTGGGGCACAGCGGAGATCACCACCACCGCCTGGGCCATCGGGTATTCGTCGGTTTGGGAAACGTCGATGCGGGGTTCCATGCCCGGGGGGATGAGGCTTTGCAGGCGTTTTTGGGCGCCGCCGGAAAGCACCATGTAGGGCTGTCCGGTGGGGTGGTTGGCGACCACCATGTCGCGCCAGAAGATGCCTTGGCGGAAACCCGTCCCCAATGCCTTGGCGCAGGCCTCCTTGGATGCGAAGCCCTGGGCATAGGACGCCGCCGGCCGGGAGCGGCGCTCGGCCTTGGATTGTTCGGATTCGGCGTAAATCCGCTCGATGAAGCGTCTGCCGAACCGTTGCAGGGTCTTTTCGACCCGCCGGATGTCGCAGAGGTCGATTCCAATGCCGATGATCAATGTTTCATGCCTTCCTTGTTTTTTTGGAAGATCTTAGGCCGAGCGTTCGCCGCCGGCTTCGGCGCGCGCCTTGTCCATCAGCGCCCGCATGCGCTTGATGGCGCTTTCCAGGCCGCCGAAGATGGCCTCGCCGATCAGGAAATGGCCGATGTTGAGTTCGATGATGGTCGGGATGGCGGCCACCGCGCCGACGGTATCGAAGGTCAGCCCATGCCCGGCATGGCACTCCAGTTTCAATTCCTCCGCCGTCCGGGCGGCCTCGTCGATGCGCCGGAACTGCCTTTCGCGTTCTTCGCCCTTGGCCTCGCAATAGGCTCCGGTATGCAGTTCGACCACCGGCGCTCTCAGCTTGACGGCGGCTTCCAGTTGCCCCCGATCGGGTTCGATGAACAGTGACACCCTGATTCCGGCGTCCTTCAACGCCGTCACGTAGGGCGCCAGTTGATCGACGCCGCCGGCCGCGTCGAGCCCGCCCTCGGTGGTCCTTTCCTGGCGTTTTTCCGGCACGATGCAGGCGGCGTGGGGCTTGTGGCGGAGCGCGATGCCGAGCATTTCCTCGGTCGCCGCCATTTCCAGGTTCAAGGGCACCCTGATCGCGGCCATCAGGTTGGTGATATCGTCGTCGGAAATATGGCGCCGGTCCTCGCGCAAATGCGCCGTGATGCCGTCGGCGCCGGCGGCTTCGGCCGCCTTGGCCGCATGCACGGGGTCCGGATGGCCGCCGCCCCGCGCATTGCGGATGGTCGCCACGTGGTCGATATTGATGCCGAGGCGAAGGTCGCGTTTCATGACTTAAAATTCCTCATTTCCCCCCGGAGTCCGGCTACGGTTGCGGAAACGGCGATTCTGGTAGCCTTGTATCGTATAATTTAACGGCAAATAGAAAACCCACCATACGACAAAAGTCGTCGGTAGGCTCGAGACAAACATCGGCCAAAACACCGGCGGCGCCGTTTCGAGAATATAAGCGGCGTCCCAACTCACCAAAGCTTGCAGCATATGGCCGAAAATTTCGCTGAAATCCGGCTTCGCCGCGCCTTCCAGCCGTTCGCCGGAAACCATCCAGGTGCCGGTCTGGTAAAGCCACGTCCAGATGAAGGGAAACGTCCACGGATTGCCGACCGCGGTGCCGATGACCGAGGCGATGATGTTGGCGCGGATGGACCATGCCAGAATCGCCGACAGGACGAAATGCAGGCCGACGAACGGCGTAAACGACATCGCCGCCCCGCAGGCGAAGCCGCCGGCGATGGAATAGGCCGAGCCGGGAAGCCGGGCCAGCCGGAGCATGATATAAGCCCAGGCCCGCTGCCAGCCGATGGTGGGCCAGAAGAAGCCCAGAATCTTGTCGCCCAGGGTTTTCTGAATTCGGCGCTTGAACATTCTTCGCCGCTCAGCCGCGCGCGCGCTCGACCGAATTGATGGACGGGTTGGCGCGCAGCGCGGCGATGACGTTGGTCAAATGCTTGACGTCGCGAACCTCGATATCGATCAGCATATTGAAGAACTGCGGTGAGCGGTCGGTGATCTTCAGGTTCGAGATATTACCGTCGTTCCTGGCGATCACGGTGGACAGTTCTCCGAGGCTTCCGGGCACGTTGTGAACCGTCAGGTGGACGCGGCCGACGTGGATGTCGGGGGCCTTGTTGTCGATATCCCACGAGACGTCGAGCCAGCGTTCCGGCGCGTCGACGAATTCCTCCAGGGTCTCGCAGTCGATGGTGTGGATGGTGACGCCCTTGCCGGTGGTGACGATGCCGACGATGCGGTCTCCCGGCAGCGGATGGCAGCAGTTGGCGAAATGAACGGCCATGCCGGGGATCAGGCCCTTGATGGAAACGCCGCCCCGGCCTTCGTCCTTGCCCTGTTTTCCCCGCGCCCGGGCCAGCGGCACGACCTTGTCGTCGTCGGCCTTATCGCGGGTTCCCGGGAAGATGGCTTCCACCACTTCGCGGCCGGTGTGATGGCCGGCACCGACGTCGGCGCACAGGTCGTCGACTTTGGTGTGTTTGAATACCTTCAGGACTTGGCGGAGCGCTTTGTTGGAAATTTCGTAGCCTTCCGCCACAAAGGCCCGGTCCAGCATGGCGCGGCCCAGTTTCACGTATTCGTCGCGTTGCTGCAGGCGGATGAACCGGCGCACCCGGGCCCGGGCCTTGCCGGTGACCACGAACTGTTCCCACGTCGGCGACGGCGTCTGCGCCTTCGAGGTGACGATTTCGACCTGGTCGCCGTTGCGAAGCTCGCTGCGGAGCGGCATCATGCGGCCGTTGATCTTTGCTCCAACGCAGTGGTCGCCGACTTCCGAATGGACCGCGTAGGCGAAGTCGACCGGAGTCGCGCCCCAGGGCAGGTTGATCAGGTCGCCGCGCGGCGTGAAACAAAAGACCTGGTCCTTGAACATCTCGAGCTTGGTGTGCTCCAGGAACTCCTCCGGTCCAGCGGCGTGCTCGATGATATCCAGGAGCTCGCGCAACCAGCGGTATTGGGGGCTTTCGGTCTCGACGGTTCCCTGCTTGTAGTTCCAATGCCCGGCCAGGCCGTGTTCGGCCACGTCGTGCATTTCGGCGGTGCGGATTTGCATCTCGATGCGCTGGCGTTCGGGCCCGAAAACGCCGGTGTGCAGCGACCGGTAGCCGTTCGGCTTCGGCGTCGAGATGTAATCCTTAAAACGGTCGGGGACCACCGGATAGGCGCCGTGGGCGACGCCCAAGGCGCGATAGCAGTCCTCGACCGTATCGACCACCACCCGGAAGGCCATGATGTCGGAAAGCTGCTCGAAGCCGACATCCTTGTGCTGCATTTTGTCCCACACCGAATAGGGGGTCTTTTCGCGCCCTGAAATGGCCGCCTTGATGCCGTTGTCGGCGAGGGTTTTTTCCAACTCCTTGATGATGCGCGGCACGATGTCGCCGCCCTTCTGGCGTAGGAATTCGAGCCTTTTGAGGATCGATTTTCGGGCATCCGGGTTCAATTCCTGGAACGCCAGGTCCTCGAGTTCGCTTTTCATGCCCTGGATGCCGATGCGCTCCGACAGCGGCGCGTAGATGTCCATGGTTTCCATGGCGATGCGGCGGCGTTTTTCCGGATTATCGATGTAATGAAGGGTTCGCATGTTGTGCAGCCGGTCGGCCAGCTTAACCAGCAGCACCCGGATGTCTTCGGACATGGCGAGGACGAATTTACGGAAGTTCTCCGCCTGCTTGGCCTGATCGGACTGGAGCTCGATCCGCGTCAGCTTGGTCACCCCGTCGACCAGGCGCGCCACTTCCTTGCCAAAGGCTTTCCTGATTTCCTTCAGCGTCGTGTCCGTGTCCTCGATGGTGTCGTGCAGGAGGGCGGTGATGATGGACGCCGAATCGACCTTGTAATCGGTCAGGATGCCGGCGACTTCCAGGGGGTGGGAAAAATAGGGATCGCCCGAGGCCCGGGTCTGCGAGCCGTGCGCCTTCATGGCAAACACGTAGGCGCGGTTGAGCACCTTTTCGTCGGTCGACGGATCATACCCCTTGACCCGCTCGACTAATTCGAATTGGCGGATCACCGCCGGCGCCCTCGTCCGGGGCCACCGGGACGCTCGGCAACGATTAGCGGTGACGCCGAATCGGCGCAGGCCGGGCGGTGTTCAAATCTGACAATCCCATTTCGCCGCCACATGCAAACACCTTTGTCGGGTCTAGGCCTCTTTGTCGCCGTCCTCGGGCTTCTCGTCCTCGGCGGTGACGTCGCCGGCCATGTCCATGGCTGCCGCCTGGTCTTCGTCGCTAGCCTTTTCCGCCTTGGCGGCATCCGTTGTCGCCTCGCCCTCGCCGACGGTTAGCTCTTGCTGGATGGCGATCCGGTCGACCTCGTCCTCTTCCGGTTCGTCCATTTCGACAAATTTTTGCAGTCCCTTGATCAGGGCTTCCTCGAGCTCTTTCTGATCGACATGGTTGTCGGCGATTTCACGCAGCGCGACGACCGGGTTCTTGTCATTGTCGCGCTCGACGGTCAGCGGCGCGCCGGAATGAATGTTGCGCGCGCGCCGGGCGGCGAGCAAAACCAGCTCGAAGCGGTTCGGGACCTTGTCGACACAATCTTCAACAGTTACACGCGCCATGCTGCGGGCACTCCATTAAATACAAACAAATGCGGATCAAAAGGCGCCGAAACCTACCCGTTCGCCCTCCTCCATGCAAGTTAAAAGGGGTGTTTTTGGCGGAAATCAGGGGCGTTTT
>Ga0207966_1000505_pt1 | contig 22475 bp, 24 predicted proteins | sample Knorr_S23_td_NAD_FD_185611 | JGI IMG/M metagenome (GOLD analysis project Ga0207966, IMG submission 185611) | Marine microbial communities from Southern Atlantic Ocean transect - Knorr_S23_td_NADW_ad_2500m_LV_B (SPAdes) (version 2) | ecosystem: Environmental > Aquatic > Marine > Oceanic | place...
GTTTTCGAGACCGGCGCTTTCGTCCGCTCAGCCATCTCTCCGGGGCCAGTATTATAGCCGATGATTCGGCTTCCGCGCATGCCTGACCAGGGTTTGTGAAATCTGGTACAATATATCCAGCTAACGCCAGTTTCCCGAATAAAGAAAGTCAAGAAAAGTGATAATTAGGGTTGCCTGGGCGGCTGAATCCGGTTATAGTTGGATTGAATTCGTCGCATGCCGCGCCGGTGGATTCTAACCAGAATCTGAGTTCGCGACGGGCAATTTCCCGGCGCTTCCCAGGAGTCTAAATGTTAACTCAGCAACAGCTTGTCGAGCGGATGCGGGAGTGGGCGGTCAGGGTCACTCCGCAGCGTCTCGCCATCGCAGAGGTGGTTTTGAATTCCTCCGACCACCCTACCGTGCAGCAGATCTATGAGAGGGTCAAAGGACATTTTCCGTCCATGACCTTGGCCACCATCTATTCCACCTTGGGCGTGCTACAGAAGAGCGGCCTCATCCAGGAATTGCCGTTCCAGAAGATGTCGCGTTACGAGCCCAACATGGAGCCCCACGTCAACCTGGTGTGCATTGGATGCGAGAACGTCATCGATGCTGAGACTGGTAGCGATGTTCAAGAGGTGGTCGTGGGACTGCGCACGCAGATTGCCGACAACTCCGATTTTGAAGTGGCCTGGCAGAGGGTCGATTTCTACGGGCTCTGCCCTCGCTGCGCCTTGGCCAAACGCCGGGGCGAACTTTCCGAAGTCTAGGCAACAGATTCAATCTGGACATTTAACGGTCGGCCGGTGAGCACACCAGCCGACCGTTTTTGCATCTTGTGATATCCAATTTGTCCGACGGCAATGGAAGGGCCATATGATTACCGGCGTTATCGGCGTTACTTTCTGGACCGGAGACCTGGAGCGCATGTACGTTTTCTACAACGACGTGCTCCGCCTCCCGCTGCACTCGCGTCACGAGGATTTCATCGCCTTTGAATTGGGCGATGTGCGCTTCAATATTGGCCTGCACAACGAAGTCTCCGGGGCGTCCAAGGACCCGTTCCGGTTCATGCCGCACTTGGGCGTGGACGACATCCATGCCGAGGCCCGGCGGCTGGCTCAGGCCGGGGTGGAATTCATCCGCCAACCGGAACAGGAGTCCTGGGGCGGCTGGGTCGCCACATTCAAAGACCCGGACGAAAATGTGCTGCAAATGTTGCAGTTGGTCTAGACGGGATATATCGTATCGTGTCATAGCATCCAGACGTAGCCAGGGAGGACGGCATGACGAGTGAAGAAAAAGTCTGGCAGGCGGCGCGGTTCTTGCACGAAGCTCACCGGGCAAGGGCGCCGTACCAGCCCCTCCCCGACGGGATCTTCCCCCGGGATATAAACGAGGCCTACGACATCCAAGAGGCGTTCCACGAACTCCTTTTGCCGGAACGTGGGGCCATCGTTGGGTACAAAGTTGCCCTCACCACGACTGTGATGCAACAGATGGTGGGATTTGGCCATCCAGCCTCCGGCGCAGTCTTCACCAGCGGCGTCCATCACTCGCCGGTGACGATTAATGCTTCAGATTACGTCCATGTGGGCGCCGAATGCGAGATCGCAATGCTGCTGGAGCAAGACCTGCCTGCTTCCGCCGCTCCCTATGACCGTGAAAGCGTGGCTAGGGCCGTGGCCGCGCTGATGCCGGCCTTTGAGTTGGTGGACGACCGGGGCGCCGACTATACGGACCTGTACTTTCTGAATGTGGCTGCCGACAACTCCTGGAACGCCGGGATAGTCCTGGGCGAGGCGGTCATCGATTGGCAGGACATCGACCTGGTGGCGGCCACAGGTACCATGACGATCAACGGTCAACCAGCAGGCGTCGGCAAGGGTGGAGACGTGCTAGGCCACCCCCTAGAAGCCCTGGCCTGGCTGGCCAACAACTTGGCAGAACGCGGCAAAAGCCTCCAGAAAGACATGGTCGTCATGACCGGCAGCATAGTCAGCACCAAGTTCCTGAATAAGGGAGACGAGGTCCATTTTGGGATTGATACCCTGGGGGATGTGCGGCTGACGGTGGCCTAAGCGATAAACATCGCATCCCCAAAGCTGTAGAACCGATACCGGTGCTTAATTGCATCGCTGTAAGTCGCCAACACCGTCGCTCGTCCTGAGTCTGCCACGGTACTGCTCTCAACGAACGCGGACACCAGCATCAGCAAGCTGGAGCGGGGCAGGTGGAAGTTGGTGACCATGGCGTCCACCAGGCGGAAGGGGTGGCCGGGCAGGATGAAGAGGCTGGCCTCGCCGTTGATTTCCGTCAGGGCGTTTTGACCCCTTTGTTCCATGTCCAAAGCTGCCTGCTCCAGCACCCGCACCGATGTTGTGCCAACCGCGATGATGCGCTGCCCGTCGGATCGGGCCCGGTTCAATGTCTCAGCGGCCTGGGCGTCAATCTGGTATTGCTCGGTGTGGATCTTGTGGTCGGTGGGGTCGTCCTCGTCCACCGGTCTGAAGGTGTCCAGGCCCACGTGGAGCGTGACGAACACCGTTTCCACGCTCAGGCCGCGTATCTTTTCCAGCAGATCGTCGGTGAAATGGAGGCCGGCGGTGGGAGCCGCAACGCTCCCCGGCTGACGGGAGTACACCGTCTGGTAGCGTTCTGAGTCGTCCAACGTTTCCTTGATGTAGGGCGGGAGGGGTGTGTGGCCGGAGCGATCGATGCCTTCCTCGATGGACAGCCGCACCGTTTTTAGACCGTCTTCATGGGAAGCTTCTATTTCCACCCAAAATTCTTCGTCGATATCCACCACCACCCCAGCTCGCAGCCTCCGGCCTGGTTTGGCCATTGCCTGCCAGGTGCCGTCGGCGTTGCGGCGCAGTAGCAGGAACTCGGCCTTGCTGCCCGTGTCGGCCCGGTGGCCGTATAGCCTGGCGGGTATGACCCGGCTCTGGTTGAAGACCATCACATCGCCGGGGCGCAGGTATTCCAGCAGGTCGGGGAAGTGGCGGTGTTCCAGGGCGCCGGTGTCCCGGTGCAGGACCATAAGCCGTGACGAGTCACGAGGCTCTATCGGTTTCTGGGCGATCAGTTCGGGAGGAAGGTGGTAGTCGAAATCGCTGGTGCGCATGAGGGGTTGAAAGCTGATTGCCAACAGCTGTCAGCTTCCACTCCCGTGGATGCTGAGGCGGGTGGCGGTGAGGGTGTTCACCAGCAACATGGCGATGGTCATGGGGCCGACGCCGCCGGGTACTGGGGTGATGGCCGAGGCCTTTTCCGAGACCGCATCGAAGTCAACATCGCCTTCTAGGCGGTAGCCTCTTTTTTGAGACGCATCATCGACCCGGTTGATGCCGACGTCGATAACCACTGCGCCTTCCTTGACCATGTCGGCTGTGATGGCGCTGGGACGCCCGATGGCCGCAACCAGAATGTCTGCCTGGCGGGTGATCTCGGCTAGGTTCTTGGTGCGGGTGTGGCAAACGGTGACGGTGGCGTTGGCCCCATCAGCCCTTTGCATCAGCAGCAGGGCCATAGGCTTGCCCACGATATCGCTGCGGCCGCAGACGACCACGTTGGCGCCGGCCGGGTCGTGGCCGTTACGCAGCAGTATTTGCTGGATGCCGGCCGGGGTGCCGGGCACGAAATCGGCCCTGCCTTGGACCAGCTTGCCAACGTTGAACGGGTGCAGGCCATCCACGTCCTTGGTGGGGTCCAGCGACTCGATGATCAGGCGTTCGTCGATCTGGAGAGGCATTGGCAGTTGGACCAGGATCCCATGGAAACGGGGGTCATCGTTCAATGCTTGCACCCGGGCCAAGACCTGTTCGTTTGTTGAGTCGGCGGGCATGAGAAACGTGTCGCTAACCATGCCGACCTCGTCGCAGGCGCGGCGTTTGTTGCGCACGTAGATGACCGAGGCCGGGTCGTCGCCCACCAGAACTGCCGCCAGGCCAGGGGTGACGCCATGCTTTTGTTGCATCTCGGCCACACCGGTGGCGACCTCACCTCTGATCTCTTCCGCCAGGGCCTTGCCGTCCAGGATATTTGCTGTCAATCGGACCTCGTATTGACCACGCGAATATTGCGCCGCAATTTTAGCACGCTCCTGCCTGCCAATCAGCCGAATTTACAGGCGATTTGATAGACAGGAGAAGGGCAATCTATACTGGCGGCATGCGCATCTGTTCGCTTTTGCCCAGCGCCACCGAGATCGTTTACGCCCTGGACCTGGGAGACCAGCTTGTGGGCGTCTCCCATGCCTGCGACTACCCGGACGACGCGGCGACCAAGCCCGTTGTCAGCCAGAGTGTGCGTCAGGTCACCCACCTCTCGAGCGAAGAGATCGACGGCATCGTGCGCCAGGCCAGAGCCAACAACAACCCGCTCTATTGGATCGACGGCGATCTACTGCGGGAACTAAAGCCCGACCTGATAATCACGCAAGAGTTGTGCGAGGCCTGCGCCATCGACAGCGGGTCGGTTTTCGAGACTTCGGCCAAGGTCTTGGAGTACCAGCCTGAAATTTTAACTATCCGGCCCAATTTCGTGGCCGACATCCTTCAGAATGTGCGCAATATAGCTTCTTCCGCAGGCGTTTCCCAGCGTGGTGATGAGGTGGCGGATTCGTTGCAAGGCAGGATTCAGGCGGTGGTGGACGGCGTTGCGGAAGAGGGTAAGCGCCCCAGGGTTTTGTGCCTCGACTGGTTGGACCCGCTGCGAAACACCGGCCAGTGGATCCCTGAATTGGTGGAGTTGGCCGGTGGCGCCGAACGGTTAGCGGTGGCTGGGGGTTTCTCCAGAGAGCTCACCTGGGAGGAGATAATCGGCTATGCCCCTGAATATCTGATGGTCATGCCCTGTGGCTACGGCCCGGACCGTGTCCGCCAAGATGCATCGGAAACATTGACCCATCTGAAGGGCTGGGATGAGCTTCCGGCGGTCAAACTGGATCAGGTCTTCCTATTCGACGGCCGTATCCCTACCCGCCATGGGCCCAGGGTGGTTGACGTGCTGGAAGGTCTTGCTGCTGCGATGCATCCCCAACGTTTTCGGGACATCACAAGCTATGAGGTGTTTGTAAAAGAACGGCCTTAGGACGTTTACACGGTCTGCCAGATAGCATCCGGGACGAAATGAAACCTATGGCCGGAAACAGGACGTAACAATAGTTATCACACCGTGCGGACCGATCGGTCGAGTATCCAGAGACCGTTAGACACCGGCCGCATGCAGAGAGCTTAAAGAGAAATGTTTCAGCCCATCAGCAAAGCGATCGACTTCAGCAACCCCAATTTTATGCGCAGCGTTGTTCTGCCAGTGGTGGTCGCCGCCGTTGCCCTAGCGACGGCATTCATCGGCGCCCTCATCATCGGCAGCGACAGTGGTATCGACGACGTAAACCTGTTCGTCGAGCGGTTGTCCGGCGATTCCAGCTCTTGGCTTGGAGGCCTGGTGGGTGCGTCGGCATTGTTCGCGCTAGCCGCGGGGATGGCCTCGGCGGTCAACCCATGTGGGTTCGCCATGCTGCCTGCTTACCTGGGGATGTACCTAGGCGACGCAGGCGATCCAGAAAAGGTGGTCCGGCCGGTCCAGCAAATCGGACGAGCGGTGCTGGTCGGCCTGACAGTCACGGCAGGGTTCGTTGTCCTCTTTGGCGTCGTGGGAGCGATAATTGGGTTGGGCGCCAGTTTCATCGGCGACCTGCTGCAATGGTTGGGCCTGGTCATCGGAATAGGCCTCGCCTTAGTTGGAGCATGGATGGTCGGCGAGCACAAGCTATACACCGGAGTAGCGGCCCGGGCGGCGAGCCATATGGGCAACCCTACCCAGGTAAGCATGAAGGGGTACTTCATATTTGGGATCAGCTATGGCACTGCTTCATTGAGTTGCACCCTGCCGATATTCTTGGCGGTGGTCGGGATCAGCATGGCCGGTCGAGGGGCATCATCGGTCTTGAGCGACTTCCTGCTGTTTGCCTTAGGGATGGGAATGGTGATCATGGCCTTGACCCTGGGGATGGCCTTCTTTAAGACCGCCATGGTTGGCGCGTTGCGCAAGATCCTGCCCTACACCCAACCCGTTGGGGCCTGGCTGATGGTCATCGCCGGCACCTACATCGTTTTCTACTGGTTGACTATCGGAGGCCTGCTCTAGGATGGCATTTCTGTTCACTAAGAATTCCTTGATCGTCGGCATCGCTTTGGCGAATGCCCTGGCAATAGCATGCGGAAGTCAGGCTAGCTCCACTACGCTAAACAGCCTGCTGACGAGCCTGGCCGGCAGGAACTTTGTGGCGACACTGGGCCTGGGCCATCGCCAATAATCGAACGGGACATCCTCTACCAGGCGGAACTGGACGGCGCCAGGTTCGAGACGCGGGGCTGGGATACCGATTTCAGCCGCCACACCGTGAACTTCGCCGATATCCTTTCAGGCGGCGTGGGCCGTGACGGCATCCCTCCCATCGACAACCCGAAGTTCGAGACAATCGAGGAAGCCGAGTCGGTGATGAATGCCCTGGAGCCGGTGATGACATTCAAGATCAACGGCGAGGCCAAGGCGTACCCGCTAGCAATCCTGACCTGGCATGAGGTGGTCAACGATGTGGTGGGCGGAGTGCCGTTTACCGTGACCTTCTGCCCGCTTTGCAACTCGGCATTGGCCTTTGACCGCACTTTGGAGGGCCGGGTTTTCGACTTTGGTGTCTGGAAATCTGAGGAATAGCGACCTACTCATGTGGGATCGGTAGACCCAGACCTGGTGGCAACAACTTACGGGAGAGGCCATCATCGGCGAATTGGCTGGACATAAACTGCCTCTCATCCCCGCCTCCATCATCTCCTGGGCCGATTTCAAAGAGGCTAATCCAAATTCGTTGGTCTTGTGCTGCGACACAGGATTCAGCCGCTCTTACGGGAGCAATCCCTACGTCGGCTACGACCGGGTCGACCGGCCTCCGTTCCTCTTCGACGGCGACCAAGACGACCGGCTGCTGCCCAAAGAGCGTGTCGCGGCCATCCATATCGGCGACGTGTCCGCCGCTTTCCCCTTCCCGGTGCTGGAAACCGAACGCGTAGTCAACTATCCGATCAACGGGACCGACGCAGTGGTCTTCTTTAAGCCGGGAATTGTTTCAGCCTTGAACAAGAATTGATCGTCGACTTACAAGACATCGGTGCAACTGGGGTCTTCGATGCGCACCTAGACGGCGAGGCGTTGACGTTCAACCTTAAAAACGGGAATTTCGTCGACGACCAAACTGGCACAACCTGGAACATCTTGGGCGAGGCGCTGGAAGACGAGGTGGCAGGCAAATTCCTAACGCCAATCGTCTATGGCAACCACTTCTCGTTCGCCTGGGGCGCGTTCAACCCGGATACGCTGATCTATCGGGGAGTTAGTTAGCTGTCGGCGGTCAGCCGTCAGCTTCACCTGCCGTTGGCGTGGGTGGTACGGGGTTTGAGTGTGGTTGGTTGAGAACCACGGAAATCCCGCCGATAGCTGACGGCTGATTGCTTCCTTGCCAGGCACGTACCCTCCAGTTAGAATGGCCCATATCATTCTGCAGGGGGTATTTTTTAATGTATGACAAGCCGATGTTAGGCCTGGGGCAGGCACAGGATGCGATCGCCGCTATCTTGGCCGAGGCCAACAAAGAACCGGACCGTCCACTGGCCATCGCCATCGTCGATGACACAGGCAGCATGATCAGCTACGGCCGCATGGACCGCTGCCGTGAGGTACCGAAGCGCATGGCCATCCGCAAGGCCTACACCTGCGCCCTCTCCGGGCAGGACTCCAAAGACTACGCAGAGCGTTTGGGCAGCCAGGGCCGGACCGTGGCCGAAATGGGAGACCCCATGCTGGCCGCCGTCCAAGGCGGGGTAGTCATCCTACATCCAAGCAGCGGCTCGATAATGGGCGGCATCGGAGTGAGCGGCCTGGCGGCTCAAGAGGACGAAGACCTGGCGAAGATCGGGCTGAAGGCGATGAAGCTGTAGGGGAGCGGTCAGATGTCAGCAGTCAGCTTTCAGCTAAAAAATCCGCCGCCGGAGAATTACAACAAACGAGGCATTCCGGCACTGGCAGGTAAAGCTGAACGCTGACCGCTGCGACTATAAGGAGCAACAATGTCCAATCCTAGAGCTGATTTTTCACCCATATTTGACCGTAAGCCTTTGAAGCTGCCCGGCGGTGCGCGGGTGGCGGTTTGGCCGGTCATAAATGTGGAAGAGTGGGACATCAACGAGGCGATGGCCCGGACCGTGCTGCCCACACCTCAGGGGGTGTCGGTCATACCCGACATACCCAACTTTGGCTGGTTCGACTATGGACTGCGGGTCGGGTTCTGGCGCATGAAACAGGTTTTGGACAACTACGGGATACGGGCCACCGTGAGCCTGAACGCATCGGTGTGTCTAAGCTACCCCCAGATTGTGGAAGAGAGCGTCAAAGCTGGCTGGGAGATGTTGGCCCACAGCTACATCCAGCGGGTGATCAACAAAGAACCCGATGAGCGGTACGCCATAAGACGGACCATCGACACCATCGCCGAGTTCACCGGCACAGCGCCGCGAGGATGGATGGGACCGGGCTTGGCCGAGACATTCGACACCCCCGACATCCTGGCCGAAGAGGGCATCGAGTACGTGGCCGACTGGTGCAACGACGACCAACCTTATCCCATGAAAGTGAAGTCGGGCAGCTTAGTGGCCTTACCCTATACCGTAGAACTGAACGACATCCCGGTTTACCTGGTGCAGCACCACCGCTCGCCCGAGCTCTTCGACCGAGCCAAGGATCATTTTGACACCCTGTACAGGGAGGGGGAGGAGAGCGCTCGCATCATGTGCATTTCTACCCATCCCTACATCACCGGAGCCGCCCACCGCATCAAGTATTACGACCAAATCTTTGAGTACATACGCCAACACGACGATGTCGTGTTCATGACCGGAAGCGAGATTCTGGACTGGTATAGGTCAGAAACCGAGTCGACCTAAAAGCGCAAAAAATCCCCTCTTAGTACCAACCAAACCACGGAGAGTTAGCCAAATGCCATTTGAACCAGGGAAGATTCAGACCTATGTCGGCACCGGTGAGGCGGGCTATGCCGGAGACGGCGGCCCGGCGGACCAGGCGGTCTGCACCGAGCCGTTCATGTGCGACTTTGATTCCTCGGGCAACCTCTTTTACACCGAATCGCGGAATAACATCGTCCGCCGTGTGGACAAGGCTACCGGAATCATCACAACCGTGGCTGGGACCGGCGGGGCCGGCTATGGCGGCGACGGCGGCCCTGCCACCCAGGCGACCATGAAAGAGCCGTATTCCCTGCAGGTAGATGGCAACGGAGATATCTATATCGTTGACCGGCTGAATGCAGTGGTCCGAAAGGTCGACGGCGCCACCGGCATCATCTCCACCGTGGCCGGCACCGGCGAGCAGGGCTTCAGCGGCGACGGAGGGCCAGGCAAACAGGCCATGCTCCGCGAGCCAAACGATTGCTTCCTGGATGGCAAGGGCGGGCTGCTGGTCGCGGATATCCAAGACCAGCGTATCCGCCGCCTGGACCTGGCCTCCGGTATCATCAGCACCGTTGCTGGCAATGGGGAGAAAGAACGCTCCGGCGACGGCAAGCCGGCCCTGGAGGCCAGTTTCATGGGCTCCAGAGCCGTCTGTATGGACAGCAAGGGCAACATCTACGTTGCCGAGCGCGAGGGCAACGGAGTCCGTAAGATCGACGCCAACGGAATCATGAGCACCGTAGCTGGCAACGGAGAACGCGGTTACGAAGGCGACGGCGGACCGGCCCTAACCGCCACCTGGGGTTCGCCCAAGGCTCTCCGCTGTGACGCCCAGGACAATGTGGTGGTGGTGGATACCGAGAACCATGCCATCCGCCTGATTCATGCCGATACCGGAATTGTCACAACCATCGCTGGTGGCCGGTTGGGTGGGGAAGGCGACGGCGGTCCGGCCACAGAAGCAGCCATGGACCGTCCCCACGGCTGCGGCATAGACAAGGATGGCAACATCTTCGTGGCCGACAGCAACAACCACCGGGTAAGGGTGGTTGGGGTTTAGTGCTAGGCTCCTCTCCCACGCACGAGAGAGGGGACAATTTTCCTCCTAAGAAGTTTGCCCTGGGATAATAACGTCCCTGAACGCCTCAACCTCGGCACGGGGCATATCATATCCCCCGTCTTGGGTGTGAGTGGGGAAGATGAACACCTGCTCGACCCCTGATTCGGTCTCCGCCCTCAGCAGGCGTTCGAGGCATTCTTGGGGCGTGCCGAATAGACCGAAGACGTCGCAGATGGCGTCCGCTTGGCTGTCGGAGATCTGCTCCGGTACGAAATCGTCGGCCAGGTGTATGCCCGCTTCCCGCAACCAGAACAGGTTGGAATCGCTGGGATATTTCAGGTAGGGCTGATCCGACCGGAACCATAGCTGGGGCCAGCGTCTGGCCGCTGCGCCGTCTTCGTCGATGGTTGTGGGCGTGATGTGGATGGTCTGGAAATTGTCCAAGTCCCGTTTGCCGCGCTCAGCCCCGGCTTGCAGCCTGCGCTGTGCCGCCGCCACCATTTCGGGGTGGAGACCTACCAGCATCAGCGCGCCGTCGGCGACCTCCCCGGCCAGCTCAACCATTCGCGGGCCCGCCGCGGTCATGAAGATGGGAGTGGGTGTGTCACTGATATTTCGAAGTTTGGTTTCTGTGCCATTGAAGACCACGGTCTCTCCACGAAGTAGCCGCCTCATGGCCAAGATGGCCTGGCGCATTGTCTCGAGAGACGCCCTGGGACGGCCGATGTTACCCACGGCCAGGTAACCAGGCCCCACCGTCAACCGGACCCGGCCAGGTGCGATTTCCTCCAGGGTATGGGCCAGGGACGCCAGTACCCCTGGATGCCGGGTCACCGGGTTGGTGGTGGCCGGGTAGAGTGTCATCTTGGAGGTGCGTTGGGCGGCCAGCGCCAGCGCTAGGTAAACGTCCCGGCCACTGTGTTGGTGGTCGTGGACCCCGACTCCTGAAAACCCGGCGGCTTCGCATTCGGCGATAAATCCGGCGGTTTCTACCACGGGCAATCCTACGGGCACCCGGATGTCTACTTTAATTGCCATTGCTCGATTCTCTCCGCCAGTCTATTATGGCCTGCGGGCCGGGGTTCACTGCTAGAGCATCGTCACACAATACCGGAATCCGGCGTCAAGGAGCTACTCATGCGGACCATCGACATTCACGCGCACATCACTCCAGTTGGATTCGTCGAGGCCAGCGGCCGGGGCGAAGCCTGGCATGGTCTGCCGCCCGACGCTATGAACATCCACCGGAACAATCCCAAGACCTATTGGACGCCGGAAGAACGCTTGGCCGACATGAATTCGTTGGGTGTGGATGTTCAGGTACTGTCCACCAACGCCTACTTCTACAACTATGAAGGCGACCCCAAGACGGTGTCGAAGATGGCCGAGGAGTGCAACGATTATGTGGCGAAGCTGGTCAAAGACCGCCCGGACCGGTTCTCCGGGTTCTCCACACTGCCCATGCAGGACATCAAGGCGTCCATCAAAGAGTTGGAACGAGGCATGAAGCTGGGGCTGAAGGGCGCCATGATCGGCGACAACGTGAATGGCCAGACCTTTGACGAGAAGAAGTTCCTCCCTTTTTGGAAATCCGTTGAGAGCCTTGGCGCGGTGATCCTGGTGCATCAGGGTGGGGAGACCGTGGTGAACCACCGTATCAACAAGTACCATCTGCCCAACACTGTGGGCAACCCGGCAGACCGTGCGGTGACTTTCGCATCCATGGTCTTCGGTGGGGTGATGGACGCCTGTCCCGACCTCAAGATTTGCCTGTGCCACGGCGGTGGCTATACCTGCTACGGCATCGGCCGCATGGACCGGGGCTGGGAAGTTAGGCAGGAGGCTAGGGTCAACATCCAGAAGCCTCCCAGCACCTACCTGGACAAGTTCTACTACGACTGCCTAACCCACAGCGAACAGGCGCTGCGTTATCTCATCGACAGCGTGGGCATTGATAGAGTTGTCTTCGGCACCGACTGGCCCTTCGACATGGCCATCGACTGGCCGGTGGCCTGGGTCCTGGGCCTGGAGAGCCTGACCCAAGATGAGAAAGAGGCGATCTTGTTCAAGAACGTGGAAAAGTTGCTGGGTATCTAACTCCCGGCCAGCGTCAAATGAATGCGCAAGGGCAGGGTTCTAACCTGCCCTTTTTGTTCGCTATGGTGCTTGTCGAAGCCGTGATATTACGAGATTCACGGTCCCAGCATAGGGCTTCTTGCACGCTAGACAGGGCGGGTTCGAAACCCGCCCTTACGTTTTTGTCGCGACGGGGTGCCGGGCATTCATGGAGTGTTATTTCGCTGTGTCCCTTAGCTCAATCACTCGGTCGATGGTTGGTAGGTCAGGCCGGAAGTAGATTCGCCAGGCCTCGAGGGCCCTGATACGGGCTACGTGGCCGATCCAATCGCCTACCAGGTTGATAACCGCTAGAATTTCTTTCGCGGTCGCGCCGGCCTGGACCGCGGCGTGCATATGGATCTGTAGGTGTGACGCCATGTCGACCTGAGATATGCAGGCCACGATGATGGATATTTCCTTGGTCTTGCGGTCCAGTATCTGGGTATTGATGTACTGGGTTTCAACGGTGTCGTTGACCGCCTTCAGGAAGTCGGGGTCAACCTCCGCTAGGAAATCGTGGAGTCCATAGCGGAATCCTCTCAGGTTGGTCACTCGGGCTAGTTCCGCCTCTTTATCTACGGGCATCTGTTCCTCCAAAAAATAGAGGGCCCATTTTTTGAGAGCCCTCTTCTATTCTGGTTTTTACCTAACTCTGCCGGTCGGCGTAAACCTGCTTGGCCCGGTCAAGGGCCCGCGTGCGGCCGGCCACCAGGGTGTCTTTCCGTTCGGCCGCCCATTGGTTGGAGGCTATCGTGCTGGCGACGGTGCCTTGGAACTGGGGCATGACGTAGCGGGCCATCAGTTCGTAGCTGCGCAGCATCTTCTCCCTGGGCGCCCAGTCCACGGTCTGGACCAGGAACCCGCCGAACCCGCCGCTCTGTTCCTGCAGCCGGTTGATGGCCTCGATGCAGTCGTCGGGCGTGCCGATGATCCATGAGCCGGCCTCGGCCATGTTGTCGACCACCTTGTCCATGGGGCCGTCGAAGACTGCCTTACGACCGTTGGTCCCTTCTGAATATTCACGGAGGTACTGGGCAGAGCCCATGCGAACGTCGTCCAGAGCTTCTTTTCGCGTCTCGGCTAGATGAACGGGCAGGACCAGTCTCCAGTCGTGGCGGTTCATTTGCTGTCCATGCTCGGCCGCCGATTCCTCGCCGATGGCCCAGAGGCCTTTAAGGTCAGAAGGGCCTGCTGACGGGTCCCGAGGCACGGTGATGGTCAGCACTGCCGCGCCGTATTTGCCGGCCAAAGTGACTCCCGCAGGCGTCTGCACCGAGGCCACGGCAATGGGCATGTAAGGTTGTTGGAAGGGACGCAACTGGAGCAGGCCCTCGTTTAGCTCGAACCAATCGCTCTTGTAAGTGATGGGCTCGGTCTCAGTGAATAGCCGCATGATTATCCCTAGCGACTCGTCCATCCGGTCCCGCTGGGTCTCGTGGGAGATGCCCATCATGTAGGCGTCACCAGGCAAGGCGCCCGGCCCGACCCCAAAGAGCACCCGTCCGTGGGTCATGTGGTCAAGCTGGACCATCCGGTCGGCGACCATGAGCGGGTGGTGATAGGGTAGGCTAATGACTCCGGTACCCAGTTTGATGTAGCGGGTCCGTTGGGCGGCGGCGGCGATGAACACCTCGGGCGAGGCGATGATCTCCCAGCCGGCCGAGTGGTGCTCGCCGACCCAGACTTCGTCGAAGCCCAGGCTGTCCATCCAGTCGATCAATTCTAGGTCGCGGTCCATGGCCAGCGTTGGGTTTTCTCCGACCCGGTGGAACGGGCCCAAGAAAGAACCGAATTTCATACGTTTGGGCGTATCCATGCGTGTCTTCCTCCGAGGTTTTGTCCGCCTGCGGCGGTGGTTTAAGTTTACTCTCAGTCGAGAACGAAACCAAATCTAAAAATCATGCCGTTTTGAACCTGGATCAGAGCTGCCTCCTGTGGCCTGGTGTATTTTGCTAGAATGCCCCTTATTCAACCCATCCTGTAATCCGAGCTGAAATGGCTGCAGGAACTGATAACCTTGAACGCGCCTATCAAGCCTTTTTGAAGGTGAATCCGGTGTTCGAGTCGGCACGGAAGTTGGACGATCTGCCGCATGTCCTTTGTGCAGTTCTTGAGCGTGTTGGAAGACCGGTACGGCAAGAGCGCCGGCGCTGTTCGAATTTCCATGGGCTTGGCGTCCAACTTCACCGATGTACACCGGTTCTGGGAATTTGTCCGTAGCTTTATCGACCAAACAGCCCGAGAGGTCTAATATCTACTCCGGCGATCAATTATTGGAGGACTTCAAAAATGCCCGTTCCAGGAAGTACGATGACAAGCTTTCGCCCGCTGATGCAGGGCGTCAACGGCATGGTTGTTGCCAGCCACCCCGCCGCTGCCATGGCCGGTCTGGATGTGCTAAGGAAGGGTGGCAACGCCATCGATGCCGGAGTGGCTGTGGGCCTGGCATTGAACGTGGTCCATGTCGATGATTGCAGTTTTTTGGGGGTTGCGCCTACGGTCATGTACCTGGCCGACCGTAAGGAAGTGGTCGAGATCGACGGCCTAGGGGTCTGGCCTCAGGCTGCATCGGTGGATTATTTCAAGAAGAACCACGGCGCCAAGCTGACGCCCGGCGTGATGAACTCCCTGACACCGGGGGCCGCCGACGCGTGGATTACGGCCCTATCCCAGTTCGGCACTATGACCTTTGGTGAGGTGGCGTCCGCAGCCATTGACCTGGCCGGGAACGGGTTCCCGATGTTCCGCTACTTGGCCGGCCGGTTCGTCACCGCCTACGACGCCTACAACGCCCACCCATCAACGGCTGAGATCTTCATGCCCAACGGAAGTCCGCCCAAGCAGGGCGAGATGTTCTATCAAAAGGACTTGTCGGCGACGCTGGCCAAGTTGGCGGAGATAGAGAACTCCAACAAGGGCAAGGGCCGGGAAGCTGCTATGCAGGCAGCCAGGGACGACATCTATACTGGTGAACTTGCGCGCAAGATCGTAGCCTTCAACCAGGAAATGGGCGGACTATTGACCGCGGATGACCTAGCTAGTTATCACGTAAGCGTTGGCACTCCGGTAACGGTTAACTACCGCGGCTATGACGTCTACAGCACCGGGCCTTGGGGCCAGGGGCCGACCTTCCCGCAAGCCCTCAAGATTCTGGAGGGTTTCGACCTGGCGTCGATGGGCCATAACTCGCCAGAGTACATCCATACCGTGAGCCAGGCGCTGAACCTAGCCTTTGCCGACCGGGAACAGTACGTCGGTGACCCTAAATTCGTGGATGTGCCGATCAAAGAGTTGCTGTCGGAAGAATACCTGATCCATCGTCGCGGTCTCATTGACCCCGATGTAGCCTGGCCGGGGACGCCTCCGGCGGGAGACCCCCGCAACTGCAAAGCTACTTTGAACGGCGGTCCCCAGTCTCCCAAGGACGCCCCGGTTCCTGTTGCCACTGCCGGGGCCTCCGGCGGCGGTACGTCTTATTTCGCGGTTATCGACCGGGACGGCAACATCTTCTCCAGCACCCCCAGCGAGGGCACCAAGAACGGCGGGCCGGTGATTCCAGGCACGGGTCTGGCCTTCTCTATGCGCGGCTCTCAGTCAAAAGTTGATGATTCCGTCCCAGCCTCGGTGGCGGGCGGCAAGCGGCCCAGGCTCACACCTGCTCCGGCGTTGGTACTGCGGGACGGCGAGCCGGTCATCGCCCTGGGCGCCCACGGCGGTGACCATATCCCCCAAGGAACGTTGCAGCTCCTGTTGAACATGCTGGAGTTCGGGCGCGACCCCCAGGAGGCCGTGGAGGAACCCCGGTTCTACAGTTACAATTTCCCAGGGTCTAACTGGCCGTCTAAATACGAGCCAGCGATGCTTCGGCTGGAAGGCCGGATCTCCGAAGATGCGACGGAGTCGCTGCGACAGAAGGGCCACATCATCGAGCGGTACCCTGATTGGTGGGAAGGCTCGTCCCTGTACTGCGCCATCACCCGCAACCCGGAGACCAAGGTGCTGCAGGGCGGCGCCGACCCGCGTTGCGAGGCGTATGCGGTGGGGTATTGATCCATATGTAGAGAACCCGCCGCAAAAATGTCATTCTGAGGAGCGCGGTAGGCCTACGAAGAATCTACCAATCAGGACTTTGGCAGACCCTTCGCTTCACTCAGGGTGACATATGCGAAGACGGGGGAAATCGAACAACTGGAGACTTAGATGCCGGACCTAGAGAGTTTATTGGACCAAGTCGATGAAATGCGCGAGGAGATCATTACGCTGGAACAGGACTTGGTGCGCATACCCACCGTGAACACCGGATTCATGCCCACAGGCAACGAGACCGAAGCCTGCCGATACATCGAGAACTGGCTGGCCGAGGATGGTATCGAGTCTGAGACTATTGAGTCGGCCCCGGACCGGGGCAACTTGATCGCCCGCTTGGAGGGTAGTTCCGGGAAGGCCGGACTGATGTTCATGTCACACTTGGACGTTGTCCCCGTGGAGGAAGAGGAGAAATGGCGGTTCCCGCCATTCAGCGCCACCGTGGCCGACGGCCGGGTCTTCGGGCGTGGGGCGTCGGACTGTAAAGCGCTGCTGACCTGCCAACTGATCGCCATGCGAATCCTCAAGCGCAACAACATCGAGCTGAAGGACAGCCTGATCTTGGCTTCCTGTGCCGACGAAGAGCATGGCGGCCGGTACGGGTTCGGCTGGATGGCTGAGCATCACCCCGAGAAGCTGGCGGCGCCCTATGCCGTAAACGAAGGCGGCGGAGTGCCAATAGAGGCCGCCGGCAACCTGACTTATCTGTTGGGAATCGGCGAGAAGGGCCGGTTGCAGTTGGAGATTGAGGTCCGGGGCTCCAGCGCCCATGCCTCCACTCCTTGGCAGGGGAATAACGCCCTATTTGGCCTGTCGGAAGTCGTGAGACGTATCGAGGCCTACGAAGCGGAGCGGGACACCTCCACCAGCCTGTTCGACCACCTGTCCACCTTCGCTATCGAGGACAAACCGTCGCCGGAAAACATCGACCAGATAATAGCCGACAACGAAGAGAGTCAGCCTCGTTTTGCCTCCATCATGAAGGCTTTGTCTAGGATGACCATCACGCCCACCATGATTCAGGGCGGCATCAAGTCCAACAGCGTTCCAGAGTCGGTCAAATTGACCTGCGACGTGCGAACGTTGCCTCACCAGGACGAGGCCTATGTTCGGCAGGAACTGGGGAATATATTGGATGGGATTCCCGGCGTTGAGATAGACATCGACTACATGTCCATCCCCAACGCCTCGCCCTTCGAGACCGAGTTCGCCCAGCGCATCCAGATCAGCACTGCCAACGCGCTGAACCGGGACGACATACAATGGGTGCCGTCGCTGAGCCCCGGATTCACCGACTCCCGGTTCACCCGCAACCTGGGCACCACCACCTACGGCATGGTGGGCTCCCACCCCGATGACGACCCCATGATCAGCTTCATCCACGGCACCAACGAGTCGGTGGGCATCCGGAGTCTGATCAGCGGCAGCAGAATCATGTTGGCCCTGGCCTACGATCTGCTGGCAGTTAAGTAATCTGTCCGGGGAGGACTAGAAATGATCACCGACCCTGAGGCATTCCTGAATTTCTTCCGTTCGATACACCGGCGGACCCTGCGGGATATCGAAGCCCTGCCCGAGCCCGCCGAGGATTGGGAGCCGTCGAGGGGTGAGGGAGAGAAAGCGTGGGGCATCTCGCAGATCGTCTATCACATCTGTGAGTCCAGGATTTACTTCGCCTCAGCCTACACCGGCAAGGGGTGGCGCTATGACTGGGTCCCACCCAGCACTGAGAAGCAGTCTGGCTGGATTCCCGCTTTGGAAGCCTCGGCGGTCGAGTTCCAGAAACAGATCTCGGGAACGCCCAGAGAGTGGCTGGACCGAAAGATCAAGATGATCGACACCGACGGCACCCTCAGCGGTTGGCGAATCCTGATGATGCTCCTGGAACACGAGGTCCACCACCGCTCCCAGATAGACACCTACGCCGGCCTAGAAGGCTGGGATGTCCCCCAGATCTACGACCGCACCCGGGAGCAGATAGACGAACTACAGGACAAGCAGACGTTGCTATAACACCGTTGGCGGCACCCGCTTGTTCCAGCCTGACGCTTGCTCGTAGGCGTGGGCTACGCGTAGGACGGTTGCTTCTTCAAAGGGGCGGCCGGCTATCTGCATGGCCAATGGCAGTCCACCGTCTCCTTCTGAGGTGAAGCCGCAGAGGATGGACAGGGCTGGTGCTCCGGTCAGGCTGTATGGTCCTCTGAACCCACCCGCTGACAGCGCCTTTCTAGCGTGCTCTTGGCTGTCTACTTTCTGGCCCAGGTTTATGACGTTGGCGGGGGCGCCGGAGGTGGGTTGAATCAAGACATCCACCTCCTCCAACAGATCCAGCACCTGTTGGCGCACCATAGTCCGCAGCTTCTGGGCCTTGTAGTAGACCTGGGCCGGGATCAGGTTAGCGGTGGTGAAATGGACGCGGGTGTTGTAGTGGTAGTCTTCTGCGCGTTCACGCAGGTACTCGGGACGCAGACTAACCCGGTCGACGTGGGTGATGGCGCGGGTGATGTAGCCCGTCTTCTCGGCAAGAGGCATGGACACCTGCCGAACGTCGGCGCCCAGTTCCGCCAGCACCTCGATGGCCGTTAAGACTGCCTGGCGTATCTTGGGGTCCAAATCCAGTTCCACAGGGTCGAGCAGTTCCTTGACCACCCCCACTTTGAGTCCCTTGATGTCGCCGGTGAGCGCAGCTTGATAGTCGGGCACCAGCACATTATGGGTCGACGGGTCTTGTGGGTCGTAACCGGCGATGCCGCCGATGGTTATCGCGCAGTCCTCCACGGTGCGGGAGATGGGTCCGATTGTGTCGAAGGACCAACCGGCGCCGTCGACGCCGTAGCGGCTAACCCGCCCCCAGGTAGGCCGAAGCCCCACCAGACCGCAGTTGGCGGCCGGGCCACGGATGGAACCTCCGGTGTCTTCGCCCAATGATGTCGCACACAGCCGGGCGGCAGTGGCGGCCCCGGACCCAGTGCTGGATACGCCTGGACTCCGGGTCAGGTCCCAGGGATTTCTAGCCGGTCCGGATGCCGAGCTCTGGGGCTCCCCGTGGGCGAACTCGCTCATGTTCAGCTTGCCAAGGAGGACAGCCCCGGCCTTTTTGAGGTTGGTGACCACAGTGGCGTCGAATTTGGGGATGAAATCGGACCTGATTTTGGAGGCGTCGGTGGTGAGCAGGCCCTTGGTATATATCTGGTCCTTGATGCCCATGGGGATGCCGTGGAGGGGCCCCCGGTACTCGCCGCGGCGAATCTCAGCTTCGGCCTGCAGGGCTTCTCCGCGAGCCTGTTCGGCGCAGACGGTGATATAGGAGTTGACCTGGGGATCGATGCGCTCGATGCGGTCCAGGTAGGCCTCCACAGCCTCGACGGGTGAGACCTCTTTGGACTTGATGGCGGAACCCAGTTCCGTGGCTGACATGAAGGCGATGTCGTTGGTGGCCATCTCTTACCTCTACTTTTTCATCTCGGCGCCGGTGTCTATCATGCGTTGGCGCATGTCTGAGGGGACCTCACGCAGGCGTTGGCGGAAGGCTGTGTTGGCCCGGTCGGAGACCCGGCGGGCGGCTTCGGTGAGCAGCTCCACGCCACCCAGGTAGTCGTCTATATGGATGTATTCGGCTTCGATGTGGCCCTCGGGTGCGCCGTTATGGTAGTTGCCCAGCGGAAAGGCGATGCCGGTGGTCTGGTAGCCGAAGACGGCGAAGGCGCTGGCTTCGCAGGTGCCGCCGCTCATCAATTGCCGCTGGCATTTGAACCCGCTGTCCCGATCCCTGAGGGTCTCGCGGGCCCGGATCAGCACCGATTCAGCGTCGGCGGTGAAAGTGAAGCCGGCGTCGCCGACCCGGATGACCGGTCCTTCGCCCATCTCCGCGCCCGGCAGGGTCCGGCTGGATTCTACGGAGATCACTAGCGTCTCCGGAGGAAGGGTGCCCGCTTCGGCCATTAGCCTTGCGCCGACCAAACCGACCTCTTCGGCGCGGGTGAAGACGCCGTATACATCTCCAGGAGGCGCATCGCCCGCCGTCAACTGAGCTAGAGCGGCCAGGATGCTGCCACACCCGGCAAGGTCGTCTACCGCCCGCATGCGGATGTGTTCGCCGTCCAGTTCAAAATCAATAAGGTCAAAAACGACAGAGACGGGCGGTTCCAGGTCCTGTGGTTGGTCAAGCTTGATCACCAATTGGCGGTCTTTATCGTCGCCATGCTTCCCCGCGGTTGTGCCGCTGATCCTGGTGCCGTCAGGGAGCAGGACCTGGACCGGAACGCTGGCCTCGAAGCTGGAAGGAGGCACGCCGCCCATTGCTGTGGCGATGTACCCGTCCGGGTGGCTGGCCGTTATCTCAAAACCGGGATGGTCCATGTGGGCGACGATGGCCAACTGGTTGGCGGTGGAATCCGTGCCGGCGACCTTGGCGATGATGTTCCCAAAGTCGTCTTGCTGGTACCCAAGACCAATCTCAGTCAGGATGGCCTTGACCGTTGCGGCCACGCCATCTTCCCAGAAGGCTGTTGCCGGGTTGCTGCCCAGCCGGGAGAGGAAGTCGAGGGCCTGGTCTTTGGGGTCGGTCATTCGGCACCTAAGGGGGGAAGATCGAGGATGTGGGGTTAACTGGGATGGCGGGATTATAGCAACGTGACCGCCTGAGGCCAAGGCAAGTCGAAGAGCGTGGGCCGAATGCTATACTTTCGTCGAAAATAATCACGCAGGGAAGCAGGCTCAGGAGAGCGACCACCCTGCAATCACCGCCCAGCCGAGGAGATATAAATTGCTAGAGCAGTTCAAGGTTAGCCACGACGACGCCGAATTCGTTCAGGGAGACGACCTGAGAAATACTGTGGCCGGGATCTTTGAAAAGCTGGGCGTGTCGCCTGAAGATTCCCTGCTGGCCGCCGACGTGCAAGTTCTTGCGGACCTTCGGGGGGTGGACTCCCACGGCGTGTCCAACATGCTGAAGAGCTACATCACCGGGTACCAAGAGGGGTCTATTAACCCGAGGCCCAATTGGAAGGTGGTCCGGGAGACTCCCAGCACGGCGACCATCGATTCGGACCGTGGCCTGGGGACGATCATCACACCAAAAGCCATGGACATCGCTATTCAAAAGGCCAAGAATGTGGGTCTGGGCATGGTCACCATCGGCAACGCCCGGCACCTGGGAATGGCGTCCTATCACGCCATGATGGCCTTAGAGCATGACATGATCGGCATCTGCATGACCAGTTGCCCGCCCTCGGTGCTGCCCACCTTTGGCGCCGAGCCTAGGCTGGGCACCAACCCCATCGCCATCGCGGTGCCGGCCTTAAAGGAACCGCCCTTCGTGTTCGACGCGGCCACCAGCTCTGTGGCCGTGAACAAGATACGCATCGCGGCGCGTCTGGGGTCGCCCATCCCCGGCGGCTGGCTGGCCGGCGAAGACGGCAATCCGATCATGGAGGAGTCAGAAGCCCCAGAGAAGGTCACGTTGGTCCCTCTTGGCAGCAACCGTGAATTGGGCTCCCACAAGGGCTACGGCTTCTCCTGCATGGTGGACATTCTGGCCGGAGTATTGACCGGGTTTGGTTACGGCGCCGTGCCTGGCAGGCCCAACTTCGGCCATATGGTCGCGGCCTACAGCATTGAGGCGTTCACCGACGTAGGCCCGTTCAAAGTTGAGATGGACGAGTGGTTGACCATGATGAAGACCACCAAGCCGGCGCCGGGACATGACCGCGTTCTGGTGGCCGGCCAGCCTGAAGCCGAGGTGGAAGAAGTCCGCCGTGAAGAGGGCATACCGCTCCATCCGGACGTAGCCGATTGGATACGGGACACCTGCGGCGAGATGGGCGTGCCTTGTTTATTCTAGGTTAGGGGTTCGGAGGTTGGTTGATGCGGGGTAAGCGCCCCCATCCTAACCTTCCCCATGCGATGGGGAAGGGACATTAGGTTCTTGCTAGTCTTGTAGCGCCGGGATTACCTCTTCGCCCATGAGTTTTATGGACCGCATGGTGTCTTCGTGGGAGAGCGGGCCGCCTTGGGTTTCCAACAGCAGGGAGCCGATGCCCAGTTCTTCTTTGATGTGGCGCAGCTTCTTGATGACTGTCTCTGGGCTGCCCACCACTAGGTGATTGTGCTCCTGTAGCTCCTCGTAGGACATCTCGTTCATCGGACGCTGCCGGCGTGCTGCATTGGCGGCGACACCGGCCTGGGAGAAGTATCCCGGCGGC
>Ga0207966_1000506_pt1 | contig 22427 bp, 28 predicted proteins | sample Knorr_S23_td_NAD_FD_185611 | JGI IMG/M metagenome (GOLD analysis project Ga0207966, IMG submission 185611) | Marine microbial communities from Southern Atlantic Ocean transect - Knorr_S23_td_NADW_ad_2500m_LV_B (SPAdes) (version 2) | ecosystem: Environmental > Aquatic > Marine > Oceanic | place...
TTTGCAAGAAATTCACGATTTTAAGAGATTGTATGTAGAGCAATTAGCCTCATTTTCATGTGAAAATTCTCCGAGATATGAAAGATTATTGAAAGAAATTGTAAAAATCTTAACTTAATTTTTCATCAAAGTCATAAAGGAATCAAGGCGATAACGAACCTATGTTCGTGTAAATGATGACGAATGCCGTTAAAAATTCTGTTTATTCACAGCTAAATGGTTTTGACTTTACACAAATTTACTACCTAGAGGTGTTTTAGAATATATGTGGTAATAATTTCTGTTGATTGACTGTGAGGGGCATCTTGCTTAAAGTCCAAGGAATGTAACTCCAATCCTAATGGCAAATGTCATTCTGTCCTCGCAGTTTTATAATTAAAAATTTCAAAAACTCTTTTATCAAGACTATATTATCATCTTTTATGGCTGATGAAAAATTATCTAGGAATCAGGCATATATTTTATTAAACGTAGATTATAAACATCAAAAAAACATTATCGATAAAGCTGAATCATTATCAACTGTGCAAAATGTCAAGACTATGTATGGAATTTATGATCTAATGATAATCTTAGAATCTGATGATATGGGTGCTATTAAGAAAACAATTGATGAAGACATCCATGATCTTGATGGAATAATAAATATGACATCACTAGTCACTGTTGGTACAAAGGATGTCCGCTCAATTTTAGAATAAGAATTGCAAGAATTTGAAATAATAATAGTAGGAGCAGGACCAGCGGGTCTTTCAGCTGGAATATACGTTGCAAGACAAAATGTATCGTGTTTAGTGATCTCAAAAGATTTGGGTGGGCAGATGAATCTAATTCCAAGGTTGGAAAATTATCCTGGCGCTATAATGTCAAGCGGGCCAATATTAGCTAAAACACTTGAAACCCAATACTTATCGTTTAAGGGGGAAATTGTTTATGATTCTGTTGAAAAAATTGACGAATCAGAGGGAGGTTTCAAAATAAAAACAACTCGTTCTGAGTATAATGCAAAGGCAATTGTGTTGGCACCAGGCAAAGTACCAAATATGTTAGGTCTTGAAAATGAGTCACAATATTTTAACAAAGGAATTCATTACTGTACAAAATGTGATGCACCATTTTACCAAGGGAGGACTACGGCTTCTGTCGGCGTCGGTTCTTATCTTTTAGAATCTGGCTTGTTATTATCACGTATGGCTTCGAAGATGTATCTGATTTTAAGGGGCTCAAAACTTGCAGGTGATAAGGATCTCATTACAACATTAGAGAATAACAAAAATATTGAGATTGTCACGCAATCATCAGTGAAAGCGATTTCTGGAAATTCTGTTTTGCAGCAGATTACATTAGTTGATTCATCTGGAGCTGAAAAAATATTGGATGTTGATGCCTTGTTTATTGAAATGGGTTCAAAGATCAATCTTGATTATGTTAAACATTTGGTAAAAATAAATACCAAAGGGGAAATTGAAATAGAATCTGGTGGTATGACAAGCCATCCAGCAATATTTGCTGCTGGTGATGCTACCACAATTCCGTACAAACAAATTATTGTTGCATGTGGGGATGGTTCTAATGCTGGACTTTCTGCATTTAATTATATTGAGAAACTAAAAGGCAAACCTGGTTTACGTGCTGACTGGAAAAAGCAGATAGGCGGTCAAGTTTTCCATTACTAACTATGAAGCCTGATAATGCAAAGGACTCATTTTTTTCCACTGGAAAACCCAAAACATTACCATGGTTTTATGCTTTAATTTTGCTAGGGGTTATTGGTTTAATATTCATGTTTAAATGGTTTAGTTAATACTGAAAACCTAAAACTAATACATTTTAATTTTCTACCATTTTGTGAGTAAACATTGAACATACTGGAACTTGCTGAAGAATATTATTTACTTACTTTTGCTGTGGTGATAGGAATTGGGTTATTACAAGGTGCAATAATTGGTAGAGGAATTAGATCACGCTTCCCAAGTTTTAAAAAACATGCACGTGCTGCATCAATCATTCTATTAGCATTTTTCTCTATTAATGCAATAGCTAGCATTCTAAAATTTGCAGAACCAGTAAAAGTTTCTACAGCAGAATTAACCATCCCGACAACAGTTGATGAGGTATTTTCATTAATTCTTAATTTGTTAGGCGTTAATGCAGGGTTAGGAGCGGTCATTGCAATATTTGTCACTATCACGTTGGCATTGTTTTTGAAATTGGCAAATATTCATCAAATTATTAGATATTTCATTTTTGTTATAAGCTGTATAGTTTTACTTGTAGCATTACTTGGTAAATTTACTGACTTTGTACCTAATGTATTTCAAATAATGATTTATGCATTTTATCAATTTGGAATCACACTCGGGCTATTTCTTGTGACTCGCCGTAAGGAATATGACGTATTTTCAGATCTAAAATAGCACAGATTGTATTTTGATAAAATGAAATAGTATAATCACAAGAGTTTTTTTAATCCGGCGCATCTATTTCTAATAGTAACTTCAGTTACACCTGATGCAATAGAAATTTCCTTTTGTGTTTTACTACCACCTGACGAAATACAAGATAGATATAATGCAGCAGCTGCTATTCCCATTGGGTCTTTACCAGCTACCATTCCAATTTTTTTTGCCTTGTTTAACAAATCAATTGCTTTTCGCTTAGTTTTCTCACCAAGTCCAGCAATACTTGCAATTCTAGATACTCCTTTAACTGGATCAGCAACTGGTATTTTGAGATCAAGTTCTCTAAAAATTAACCTATAACATCTAGCAACATCTTTTCGCCTAATATTGATTCCAGATGCAATGTCCTCTAATGTTCTTGGGGTTTCCGTATTTCTACAGGCAGCATAAACACATGCAGCGACTAGTCCATGAATTGATCTGCCCTTGACAAGGCTTTTTTCAATTGATTTTCTGTAGATATAGGCTGCCTTTTCTATTACCATATCATTTAACGAAAGTTTTGCTTTTAGTTTATCCATTTCACTTAATGCTTGACGAAGATTTCTTTCAGCAGAAGTATGTGCTTGTGAACGATTATCCCACGTTCTAAGTCTGTCAATAGATTTTTTCATAGATGATTCAAGAGGTTTTCCAGTAGCATCTTTGTTTGTGGTACCAATCATTGTTGAAAGTCCCATATCGTGCATTGTAATTGATGTAGCAGAACCAACTCTACTTCTATCAGTTCCTTCGTTAGCAAATGAACGCCATTCAGGACCTCCCTCTGTAACCTTTTCTGTTACTACAAATCCACAAAAACTACAAAACAGTTCTCCAGTATTTTCATCTAATATCATTTTTGCTTTGGTACATGAAGGACAACGTTGTTTATTCACAGGGGTATTGTTCATATTATAATATAGCAAAATTACCTTATAATCATTTATCTACAGTTTCCTGTTGATTTGTGTGTAGGTTAAGCTAATTTAATCCTAAGATTATGGAATGTAAATTTTTAATTAACAATCATTGTTTTTTTATTAGCTCAGGAGACAGTAACTATAGTTTACTTCTTCAATTGTTGGATACATTATGTTATCTGGATTATTTGAATGTCTTAGTCCAAGTGAGTGACCCAATTCATGTGTCATTATTGTTTCAACAGTGTCAACAGTAAACAACTGAAAACCACCATCACAACCATAGTCACCAAGGGCAACTTCTACTACACCACGTCCTATATTGGCATGGCCAAGCACGTCCTCACCGAGATCTCTTACAACCCATGTTACCCATGCACTTGCATCAGCTTTTAAATTTGTTACAACGAATTTTATAATTACTTTTTTACCGTCATTATTATGCGTAAATTCTGAATCTTCCCAAAATTTGAACGAATTTTGTAGTGTGCCAGTATGATCAAGAGGCAAATTAGGTGGTTGATCATTAATAAAAATTTTGTACTCAACAACGTGTACATCATCAACTAAGTACATTTTTGCAGATTCGAAAAAGTCTTGTGACCTGTCTAAATATCCACCAAGATTCCATTTATGTGGTTCTTTCCAGTATTTTATTATAACACCATCACTTGGGTTCGGATACTCGACGTATCTGTTTTCATTTTTTACATCCCTTTTAATTTTTTCTAGATATCGTTCAAAATTCCATGCAGATCTTTCTAACTCCTTTTTTATTATTTCAGAATTTTCTTGAACGTCAACATTTATGATGCCGGTTATAACGAGATATTTTATTCCTTTTAGAAAATCTTCGTCAGATATTTTTCCAGATGACCACCAACCAGCATTATTTTTTATCCAAGCAGGAATAATATTTGAAGGATTTTTTTCTATGGTTTTTGAATCTAACCTAATAATTTCATTTTTTATTAAATACTGAATGCCTGCAATAAAATCTGTATCACTTATTTTATCCGATGCCCACCAACCAGCATTAGTTTTGATCCAATGTGGTATTTCATTTTTCTCTAGGTTTAATAGATATGGAGGTTTTTCAGTATATTCGGTAGGATATTTTTTTATAATTTTTTCAAGATAATCAAGATAATTTTTAGTCACAAAATTGTCAGGTTCAATTTCTAACGCACGCGTAAAATACTTTTTTGCTTCATGATATTCTCCAAAATTTCCAAAACCTATTCCTAAACCATTCAGCGCTATGACACTAGCTGGATTAATCTCTGATGCCTTGTAAAATTCAAGCATTGATAATTTGTTTGTGGTTAAAATATCATATTTGACTAACGTATTCTCTGTTTCTTGTGATCCTAAAGTTGTATGTAATCTAATGTTACTTAGTGCAATACCTTTCAATTCATGAGTTTTTGAATCTGTAGGAAGAATTTCAAGTATTTCATCATATATTGATAGGGATTTTCTATATTCACCTTTAAGCAAATATTGTTCTGCCTCATTAATTAATTCAGTTACATTATCAGTTTCTTCGGAAAAAGCTGGGCTTACAAGAAAAATTATTATGAACGAAAAAATAGTAAGTGATTTCATAAAATTTTTAATAATATAATCATACATAGCAATCAATATTTTACTATAAAAAAATTGTAATTAAAATATATCTACTAGTTTTTGTGTGTTACATCTCCCACAAGCAGTCTTTTATTTTTTTGTCCATTGGAAATTATTAATGCACCGTCATTATCTAATTTTATCGCATTCCCAGTTATTTTACCTTCATTAGTGGTCATAGAAATGTTTCTACCAATAGTGGATGACCTCATTGTCCATTCCATTATAATTTTTTTAGTATGTCCAGAATTAATTATCTGAAAAATATTTTCTAATTCATATAAAAACTGCTTAACTAATGTTAAAGGTTTTTCATTTTTTTCTACAAGTGTATCTACACCATAGAAATTTGAAGTTTTTTTTATCTTATTTTCTAATTTGCTTGGATTAATTTTAAAATTAATACCAATTCCTAAAACTAAACTTTCAATTTTATTTGATTGAATTGCTGTGTCAAGTAAAATACCTGCAATCTTTTTTTCTTTCAGCAAAACATCATTAGGCCATTTTAATTTCGGTTTAATTTTTAATATTTTTTCTATTGCTATACATAACGCAAGTGAGGTAGCAATAGGCACAAGCGTAATATAAGAAATATTAAATTCAGGCTGAATTATTATGGACATCCAAATTCCACCAGTAGGCGATTCCCATTTTCTTCCCAACCTTCCTTTTCCATCAGTCTGATGTTTTGATACAATAATTGTACCATTTTCGTTATGATTGGAAGCTATCTTGGCAGCAAAATTTTGTGTTGAATCTATTGTATCAAAATAAAATACTCTTTTTCCTAATAATTTAGTATCTAAATTTTGAGTTATCTCCCAAGGTAAAAGCTGATCCGTTAAATCAGTAAGTTTGTATCCTAAGCGGTGTTTGGATTCTACTTTGTAACCCAACGAGCGTATTTTTTTTACATGTTTCCAGACAGCAACGCGACTAATTTTTAGGACATCACTCAAATCTTGCCCAGATAGAAATTCAGAATTATGTGACTTTAGGTAGGAAAGAACTTTGAGCATTCCTGTATTATCATATGATGTATACATCATATGTCATTCACATTAAAAATTATAAAAACTAATTTCTTTAATGTACTATATGATGAAAGATTCTCACACAGATGAAGAAATTAAGGATATTTTTGCCTTAAAAAAAATTGCAGTTGTTGGAATGTCAAGATATCCTATCAAAGCAGCTCATTTTGTTCCAAAATATTTATCTGAACAGGGATTTGACATCACACCAATTAATCCCACAACTAATGAAATATTAGGGAAAAAATGCTATCCTGACATATCTTCTATACAGCATGCTATTGATGTAATAGATATTTTTCGACCATCAGAGCAAGTACTATCAGTAATTCAAGATGCAATTAAAAAAAAGCCTAAAGTGATTTGGCTTCAGGAAGGTATCCATAATGCAGAAGCAGAGAAACTTGCAATGAAAGAGGGAATTATTGTTATTTTTAATAGATGTATGTTAGCTGAACATAAGCGGCTTTTCTAAAATGTCTCAACCATCATTTTCTGATTTTTATAAATCATTGTTGGAACTAGTTAAAACATTTGAAGAAAAAAATACTATACTCAGAGTAGAGGAAGATCTAGCAGTAAATATAATACGAATATTTGGTGAGAGAATAGATTCTGTTTCTCGTGCAAAAAATGGTTTAGAAGACGTTTTGGAATTGGCTTACACTACTGCTGAACATCATCCATACTGGGGTTTATTGTATAACTGTTCACAAATTTCTAAATCAATATTAGAAAAATGGAATGAAGAACTTGCAAAGGAAGATTTAGACGAAATACGTTGGATTATTTCTGAATTAGAAAATTCGTGCAGTAAACTAGAAGATAAATTGAAAAAATAAGACAGCAGAGATAAATAATTTGAATTTATTTTTTAATTATGCCAATAAAAATAGGTCTTATCGGTAAGACAAACACTGGAAAAACTACTTTCTTTAATTCATCCACTTTATCATCTGATGAAATTTCAACTTATCCTTTTACCACTAAAAAATCGTCAACCTCTGTAGGATATGCTATCACACTTTGTGTTCATCCTGAATTTAATGTGATTGATAATCCAAATAATTCTAGATGTGAAGATGGATGGAGATACATTCCTATCGAATTGATTGATTTACCTGGATTGATTAAAGATGCATGGAAGGGAAAGGGTTTGGGCAATCAATTTCTTTCTATTGCATCTCAATCAGATGCATTGTTACACGTAGTGGATGCATCTGGCAGTATTGATGCCACAGGAAAAATTACTGAGACAGGATCTGGTGATCCTGTTTCTGACTTTGCTGATATTGAAGAAGAATTGAATTTGTGGTATCAAAAAATTCTTGAAGGTAATCGTGACAGATTACAAAAAATAATCAAATCTGGTGATGATCACGTAGATGCTTTAACAGAATTGTATCAAGGTGTGGGAGTAAAAAGGAATCATGTTAAGGAGGCATTAAAGACTAGCGGACTTGAGGAAAAAGACATTGAAAACTATGATATGCAAGATAGTAAAAAATTTGCAAGTTATCTAAGAAAAATTTCAAAACCAACCTTGATTGTGGCAAATAAGATTGATGTTGAAGGAGCGGGCAAAAATTTTGAGAGACTTCGTGAAAGATATAATGATATGATTGTTATTCCTGCAAGTGCTGATAGTGAGCTTACACTGAGACGCGCAGAACAAAAAAATTTAATTAAATACTCGCCCGGCTCAGAAAAATTTGATATATTACAAACCAATGAGTTGAATCAAAAACAAAAAGAAGCACTCAACTTTATCCAAAGCGATATCATGGGTGAATACATGCGTACTGGGGTTCAATTTGCAATAAATGTAACAGTTTTCAAATTGTTAAAAATGAACTCAGTTTATCCAGTAGCTTCTCCTGAAAAACTTTCTGATAAAAAAGGACGTGTACTTCCGGATCTTGTGCTGCTAAAGGATGGTGCTACTGTTACAGACTTGGCAAAAGAGATTCATTCAGATTTAACAAAGGGCCTCCTATATGCAAAAGATCTAAGGTATAATTTGAGAGTACCAACTAATTATCAACTTCGGGACAGAGATGTTATTTGTCTCATAAGCGCATCAAAAAAATAATTATTCTGCCTTTATCTTTTCTTGTTTTATCCATATTGTTCTATTTTTATGATCAGCAAAAACGATATTCTTCTTTGCTATTTGCATCCTAATATTATCTGCCTCTTCAAAGTTTTTTTGTTCCCTACACTCATCTCTTTTCTTTATCATCTGTTTAATTTCATTTTCCTCATCATCTGAAACTTTAATGATTTGTATACCTAACACATCCATCATTTTTTCAAATTCTGGTAAAATCAATTTTGATATTGTTTCAGTAATTTTTTCTTCAGCTGCAAGAGAATTTACTTCTTTAATTAATTTATAAAATATAGTTAATGCTAGCGGTGTGTTAAAATCATTATTTAGTGCAGAATTAAAATCATTTTTACATCTTATTACTAATTTTTCTATGTCTTCATTAGCTCCAGTTCCCTTAGCAAATCTTAATTCATAATAGCATGATTCTATCTGCCTTAATTTTATGACATTTTCTTTGAGAAACTTTTCTGAATAATCAATTGGCTTTGAGTAGTTACCTGAAAGGCAGAATAATCTAATAATATTTGGACCCCAGTTTTCTAAAACACGGTTTACAGTTTTTACGTTTCCAAGCGACTTGGACATTTTTTCACCATTTATGGTTATCATACCAACATGCATCCAAATTTTTGCAAATTGTTTTGATGTGTTAGATTCTGATTGTGCAATCTCATTTTCATGATGTGGGAAAATAAGATCCCTGCCTCCACCGTGAATCTCAAAGTTCTCACCAAGATACTTCAAGCTCATTGCAGAGCATTCAATATGCCATCCAGGTCTACCTTTACCCCATGGACTATCCCATGACGGTTCAGCATCTGAAAATTTCCATAGTGCAAAATCTATTGGATCATTTTTTTCCTTGTCAACAGCCACTCTAGCACCAGAAACTAAATCATCAGTCTTTTTTTTGGATAATTTTCCATATCCGGAAAACTTTGAAACTGAAAAATAAACTCCATTTTTTGTTACATATGCATATTTTTTGTCAATAAGATTAGAAACTAAATTTTGCATGTCCTGAATATGTTCAGTTGCCTTTGGGTATCTGGTAGCCCTTTTAACATTTAATCCGTCAAAATCATCAAAATAATTTTTAGTATATTTGGCAGCAAGTTCCAGAGGCGGTATTTTTTCTTGGTATGCCCGATCTATTATCTTATCATCAACATCAGTAAAGTTTTGAACAAGTTCTACAGGGATTTTTTGTGATTCTAAGAACCTACGGAGTACGTCAAAAACTATGATTGTCCTTGCATGTCCTATGTGAGCGTCATCGTAGACTGTTACGCCACACAAGTAGATTCCAACTTTACCAGAAAATTCTAACTCTGTTTTTGTATTTCTAAGCGTATCAAAAATCTCCATGAATTATTCCAACTCTCTCAGGCAAAATTCTTTTGTGTTGCGTATTTTGGTACATCTGGTAAATCTTTTCCACATCTTTTTTTGAAATACCAGTTATCTCGTCCAGAAATTTATTTAATGTGTATTGTTGTTCCAACATACAATACAATATAGTATCAATCTTTTCATATTCAATACCAATTTCTTCTTCTGCATAATGCCCTTTCCAGAGATTGGGACTGCTTCTTTTAGTGATTATGTTATTAGGTACACCGATGAATTTTGCAAATTCCCTTAATTGCGTCTTGTAAAGTTCAGCAATTGGTAGTATGTCTGCACTTCCATCACCAAATTTGGTGAAATATCCAATAAGATATTCACTTTTGTCACTTGTACCTAAAACTAAGTAATTTTTCAGGTTAGCGTAATAATAGATAATATTCGCTCGTATCCTAGCTCTTAGATTTCCTAACGCACGTTCATCTGGTTCTAAATGGTTAGAATATATTTTATGTATAACATCAATATCGATAAGTTTGTAATCAAGGCCAATCTCACCAATAACTTTTAACGCATCACCGGTTTCGCTCGATGGTGACACTCTAGAATCAGGCATTACCAGGGCTAGTGCATTTTTCCCAAACACTTTTGCAGCCAAGTATGCAACTGTTACTGAATCTATCCCACCACTAAGACCAAAAACAACACCATCAGCTTTCTTCTGTGAAACCATATTTTTTAGAAATTCCTCTATGTTTTGCTGGATAGTTGCGCAATCAGGAAGAGAGGTAATTTGTAAAAGCTTTTCATTATAGTCCATTGCACATTATTTGGATTATAGGCATAAAAATCGTTATCTGATTACTTATGACAACTTATTTTTTGATTTAATCAATAATATTACATTCCTGATTTTTTATTGATTTTCAAAAATAATGAACAATGATAGGCAAGCTAATTTTAACAGCCATAATACTTGGTGGCGGGGCTTTTTTCTTATTTTCTGATAGTTTTGGCGAATTTATTGGGTCATACGCTAGTGCGGCATCTAGTGATATTGAAGATTTGAAAGATGTTCACATCTCATTTGATAAAATTAATGAGACGTTTGAAGTAGTTTATGAAAAATTTATCAGCCTAAAGCTATTACTAAGTGATTTTTTTTAAAATAGATTGTCACAGGTCAATGTATATGCCATCACTTCTTTCTTCAACTGAATATGTTTCAAGCTTAACACCATTTAGGTAATCTTGTAGTTCACCAGTTTTGATATTATAATGCCAAAAATGTGAAGGGCATTCTACAATATCGCCGTCAAGCTTACCTGGTGCAATTGAGCTATCTTGGTGAACACATATTCCATCTAATGCGTGATAACCATTTTGATTAAAAACTGCAATTTTTTTACCATCAATATCAAATTCTTCACCCTTACCAGGTACTATTGTATTTTTTTCCGTTATTTTTTTCCAAGTCATTATTTATTATCACTAATCTTGTTTAGGTAAAAAGTCTTACAGTTCATGATAGGATTTTATATTCGCTTAAAATCCAACTTTGCATTGAGTAAAGTAAAAAACCCAAAGTTAGCAAAACAAGGCAAGCTTTCTTACGAATGGGCAAGATCACACATGCAGATTCTAGATAATACTATAAATCGTCTGAAAAAATCAAAACCGCTTAAAGGAATAACGTTAGGATTTTGTTTACATATAACAAAGGAAACATCGGTTTTACTTGTTGGCGTCAAAGAGTTAGGGGCTAATGTTGCATGTTGTGGTGGAAACCCACTTACCACACAGGATGATATAGCAGCATTTCTTGCTTCCCAAGGAATTCATACATACTGTTGGGCTGGACAAAGTCCTAAGGAATATGATTGGTGTATACAACAAGTTCTAAACCATAAACCACAGATTTTAACTGATGATGGTTCTGACATGAACATAAAAGCACATTTTGACAAAAAATATAATTCATTAAAAATTTTTGGTGCTACAGAAGAAACAACTGCAGGTGTAAATCGAATCAGAGCTGTTGAGAAACAAGGCAAACTTCGTTATCCTGTTATCTCTGTTAATGATGCGTATACAAAACACATGTTTGATAATAGATACGGGACTGGTCAGAGTACAATTGATGGATATCTGCGAGCTATGAATTTGTTATTTGCATCTAAACGAATTGTGGTAGCAGGTTATGGCTGGGTTGGGAAAGGTGTTTCTGCAAATTGTCGTGGGATGAACGCTAAAGTTATTGTGACAGAGGTGGATCCTATACGTGCACTTGAAGCTCATATGGATGGCTTTGATGTAATGCCAATGTCACAAGCTGCAAAAATTGGTGAGATCTTTGTAACAACAACTGGAATGACTAGCATCATAAGAAAAGAGCATATTTTAACAATGAAGGACGGTGCAGTACTTGGAAACGTTGGCCATTTCGATGTTGAAGTTGACTCAAAGTTTCTTCTGAAACAATCAAAATCTGTTAGACGAGTTCGTCCACATCTTGATGAGTGTGTGCTAAAAAACGGCAAAAAGGTCTATCTTATCGGTGAGGGTCGAATAGCTAATTTGACAGCTGCGGAAGGACATCCACCAGAAGTTATGGCACAGTCATTCTCAAATCAACTGCTTTCAATTCTTTATATTCTTAAAAACCACAAAAAAATGCCAAAAAAAGTTGTTGCTGTTCCAAAGGAGATAGACAAACAGGTTGCAAGTGATGCTCTGAAAGCTATGGATGTCAAGATTGACAAGCTAACAAAAGAACAGATAAAATATATGGATAGTTGGTAAGCTTCTTAACCAAACTTTACAACAATTAATCAAATGAACTCAAAGGCAATAATCACAAGCGCACTGCCATATGCAAATGGTGAAATACACCTTGGTCATGTGGCATCTACTTATCTTCCAGCTGATGTTACGACAAGATTTCTAAAACAAAAAGGAGTTGAGGCATATTACATATGTGCGTCTGATGATTTTGGAACACCTATTTTGATACAATCTGAGAAAGAAGGAAAAACTCCTGAGGAATACGTTAAATATTGGAACAAGCGTGATGCTGAAGACTTTGCTGCATTTGATATTGAATTTGATTTGTTTTACAAAACAAGCTCTCTAGAAAACAGACAGTTTGTCCAGGATGTTTTCAAGAAACTTGAGCATGCTGGTCATATTTATGAAAGTGAGATCATACAATTTTATTGTAATAAAGATAAGAAATTTTTGCCTGATAGATATGTAATTGGTACATGTCCATACTGTAATGCTATGGAACAATATTCTGATCTATGTGAGAAATGTGGTCGTGTTCCTGAAGAAATTGAAAACCCTCACTGTTCAATTTGTGGGGACGCACCAGTTAAGGAAAAAACAAAGCATTACTTTTTCAAGCTGAAAAACTTTTCAGATAAATTATCAGAATACCTTGGCGGAAATCAAAATCTACAAAAGGACGTAAAAAAATATGTACAAAACTGGATCGAGGATGGGCTTATTGACTGGGATATCACACGTGACATATCTTGGGGTGTTCCTGTTCCTGTTGATGGAGTAAACGATAAAGTATTCTACGGCTGGTTTGATAATCACCTTGCATACATATCTTCAGCTGTAAAATTTCTAACTGATAATGGAAAAGATGGGAAAAAATTTTGGAATGAATCTGATATTTACCACTTTATTGGTAAAGACATAGTGTATCACCACTATCTGTTTTTGCCTGCAATGCGCCTTGGAATTGGAGAGGAATACAAGCTTCCTGATTACATTCCTACCAGAGGTCATCTTACACTGCAGGCAAAAAAAATCTCAAAGAGTCGGAACTGGTATATTGGCCTGAAAGATTTTCTACAGATATTTCCAGCTGATTATCTCAGGTTTTACCTTGTATCAATAAATCCGTATTCACAGGATGATCTTAATTTTGATTGGGATGAGTTTGCTATTAAGATAAATTCTGAATTGATAGGAAATCTAGGGAACTTGGTTAATCGCGCACTTGGATTTACCGTTAAGGCATTTGATAGCATAGTTCCTGATCCAGAAGAATTTGATGATATGGACAAAGAATCAGAGAAAGCAATCAAGGATCTTGGTTCAGAGATGGGTGTATTGATGGAACAAAACCATCTTGATAGGGCACTGAAAAAAATACTGCAATTTTCAGCTCACTTTAATCAATACTTTCAGCATAAAGAACCATGGAAGAAATCTCATGGTACAGGATCATGTGTGTATCTATCTGTAAACGCGGTTAGAAGCTTGGCAATAGCTATCTATCCTTTTTTACCAAAATCATCAAAAAAAATATGGGTGCAGTTGGGAATGGATGGTGATGTTTCAGCACAATCTTTTGATGAAATATCAAATATTACAATAAAACAGGGTCATAAGCTTGGGAAAATATCTCCACTCTTTGAAAAGGTGGAAGAATCTGTTATAGAAGAACAAAAGAAAAAACTCGGTATCTAAATTGAAGAAGATATTTCCACGTATATCTACGAGAGGGTTTTACAATCTGGATTCTGGCATAACAATAAAAAATCAAGCATATCATTTGTATCCGAAACGAATCTTTGACGCATTAGTTGGGACAAAAGAGATTACTATAATGATTCATGGTCTGAGAAACAATGCACCGGGTGCACTTACAAAATTTGTTATTGCAAAAAAGAGATTAGTACATCTTGGTTACAAAAATCCAGTTGTAGGATACAGTTATGACTCGAATACTACTGGTGCACAGTACATCTCGTATGCACTTCATGCTCTACACACAGGTCTGATCATAGCGGGTAAGAATGGAAGAAACTTGGCAAAGTTTGTTACCGATTTTAAACAAAAAAGCCCAGAAACAAAAATCAGGCTTATGGGGCATTCACTTGGAGCACATGTAATTCTGAGCATGATAGATAATCTTGCTAGAAATGCTAAAAATAAGGGAATTATTGAGGCAGTTTATTTTTTTGGTGGTTCTATTCCTAGCGATGCGTTAAACCCAAGAAATGGTTCTCACGCGCAAAGAATTGTTGCAACAAAAATAAAAAACTACTATAGTCCAGATGATGAAGTTCTTCGTCTTGCAGATAATTGGAATTGGGTAAATACACCAATTGGCTACAGAGGTGCACGGGGAAAAACAATATCAAAATATTCTCAAATTATGGTAAAACCAAAAAATCATAGGTTCGCAAGTTATGCAGCTGTTCTTAGGTCTTTTCCATGAGATCAGTAAACTTTGTTGTTCTTGGTGAACAAACAATTGCAAATGATTTTGGTAAAAAAGGAACAGTGACAGATCTTACAGTTTATGACAGGAAAGAATCAGATATTATCCGGACATGGGTTGTTCCAAATGGATTCCCAGAAAAAATTCAGCCATTGTTGCAGGCAATAAATATTTCAGAGTATGTTATTTTCTATGTTGCATCACTTGACAGATACACTGGTGAACAAATTCTTGCACTTGATATGCTAAAGAAAAAAGATGGTATCTTGAGCCATTCTTATGAAGTTGATGAAAGCCGTTTGAATTCTATGATTAAGGGCACTGTTTTACAAAACTACAGAAAGATAGATTCGCCAAACATTAAGGAGGAATTAGCAAAACTTCCACCAGTTTCAAATGATGGTCCAACACAGATTGTAATTGATCATTCTTTTGATGTTAAGGGTGTTGGTACAGTGGTTTTAGGGAAGGTCTTACAGGGAACAGTGAATCAATATGACAATCTAAAACATATGCCATCTGGAGTTGATGTTATGGTAAAGTCAATTCAAATGCATGATGATGACGTAAAGAGTGCAGTTTGTCCAGCCAGAGTCGGTCTATCACTGAAGGGAATCAAGCCTAACGAAGTTGGAAGAGGGGATATCATCACCTCTGATGAATCACTCGAAGTAAAATCTGAGCTTGAGATTGATTTCAAACAATCACCATTTTACAAGGGAGAAATTTCTGAAAATCAGATGTGCCTTGTTTGTATTGGGCTACAGGTAAAGGCAGCAAAAGTTTCATCAGTTTCACCCGTCAAATTAACTCTAGACAAGCCGATTGTTTACACGAAAAATGATATCTGTCTTTTAGTAAAGCCTGAATCAGTTTCTGTACGTGTAATTGGTAGTGGAAAAATCAATTAACTTCAAATGTAGTATTTGAAAATGTTATTTGTGAAACCACTAAGAGCATGCCCAATTTGTACAAATTGTGGTTCAAAAAAATTTGAGCGCATTTCAGATACACCAGTTACTGTACGCTGTAAAAACTGTGATAAAATCATTAAGATATGAATTTAAGGCGTATCGGTAATATTAAAACAGGAATTGGAAGTATGATCAAAAATGGTTAAACATTCAGACATTGATAAAGAAAATAATCAACCCAAAAAAGAATCTGATCTTGTAAAATTTCTAAAGAAGAGATCATTCATTTATCTTGCCTGTACTGTTTTCTTTGTAGTTTTTTTTGTCCCAGATATGATCCAACCTGATAATTTAGAAAGTAAAACAATTCTAAACTTGGCTGATGATGAACAAAAAGTTGCGTGGGAAATTATAAAATCGTACAAGGGAACCGATGATGAGGGTTCTAATTTGTTTGACATGTTAATATTACAAATTGAAAATGCATATGTTTCTGAAGAAATACTTAAGCATAAAGATACTAAATTAGAAATTTCTGTATATGATATTCAGGACCAGAAAGGCGCCGGGTTCTATGAGGTTCATTTGACTGTTAAAACGCATGATAATGTTAGGGAGTATATTTGGAATGTAAATATCGATACGGAAGAAATAGCGTCTGCAAACAATGGGGCTAAAAAGATGTTGAATATTGTAGATAATTATGACTAGTATTTCCTGACCTGTTCTATTTTATTTCTTCAAAACCATTTTTGAAACTGTCTGGATTTGTTTCGAGAGACCTTTCGATTTGCTTATCTGAAAATTTATGAACTTTTTTAACATGTTCTATCATGTCTTTACAAACTATTTTACAAGTTCTACAGAGATATTTCATATCTACAACGTATTGAAATTATACATAATATATGGTGTTAGTAAAATTCAACATAATATACCCGCTTTGAGTAGATTTTTTCTATAATTAATCATAAAAAGAATTAATCATGACTAGAATTAATCTTATAGGATAGTTTATTGTAATAACTTTATTGGCATTTCCAGCAAAACCAAAATCAAATTTATCACAAAAAAAGATTTTAATCGGTTCTGGTTTGGGCGGTCTTGCGGTTATTGTTGCTGTGATAGTTTTACTAGCATTTCCAAGCCCTACTACATACGAATCGGGTTATTCAATTATGGTTGATCCTACAAAAGAAAAACAAAGTCTTTTTGTCATAGCTAGGGTATTAGTGCAAAATACTGGAACCCAACCTTTAACAAATCTTACAATTGACTATGGTGACAGTGATAGGGATTTCATCGGAACATTGAATCCAGGGAAAACTATTATTCTATCACCACCTGGTGATAACCCACTTCAATATGTTATAGTGACAGCTGATGGTGGAATCTATGAATTTAAGGCATACAGAGAGCCAGTTGCAATGCCTGGAATGATGGGTTCTTAATCATAAAATACTAAATAAAATCTAAAATTAATGATTGGTAATGAAATTTCTAACTTCTGGAAAGGTAAAAGATGTGTATGATCTTGAGGATGGAAATTTATTATTCAAATTTAGCAATAGGGTTTCAGCTTATGATGTAAAATTTAAAGATGAAATTCCTAAAAAAGGTGAGGTTCTTTGCAAGTTTGCAGAATTTTGGTTTGAAAAATTAGAGGCCCCAAATCATTTTGTAAAAACTAATTCTGAAACAGAGATTACTGTTAAAAAAATGAACATGCTACCAATTGAATGCATTGTCCGGGGTTATTTTTATGGAAGTATGGTTTCACGATGGAAAAATAATGAAATTACTTTAGACGGTAACACATCAACAGAATTAGCATCAGAGCTGCCTAAACCAGTTTTTGATCCAACAACAAAGTCATCCCATGACGTACCTGTGAATAAAACGCAGGCAATTTTTCAACAACTTGTCACTAGTGAGGAGTTTGATTTACTATCAAAAAAATCAATTGAAATTTATCAGAATATGAGAGTGATTGCCGATAAAGCTGGTTTTATCCTTGCTGATCTTAAGTTAGAATTTGGTAAATTGAATGATGAAATTTTACTTGGTGATTCAATAGGTCCTGATGAATTCCGTTTGTGGCCTAAAGATTCTTACAAAATTGGAAAAACACAGGAAACTTATGATAAACAGCTTTTGCGTGATTGGCTAACTGAGCATGGATATCAAAAACAATTCGATGATGTACGTACTAGTGGTAAAGAACCAGTTGCACCTTCAATTCCCGTTGAATTAGTAACAAAAATGACTGAGCGATATGTCATTGCATATGAACATATGACTGGGAAAACACTTTAACTCGATTGTTATTTTGCCTGTTTTACACCATTTACACATCAAAACGCATTATCCCCTGAAAATTCAGAAATTTTTATTTTGTACTAAATATTTAGTATTATAACTAAATTAATTATAATGCTATTAGTAAATTAATAGCATTATGAAATTTATGCTAATAGATAAAAAAATATGAGTTATCGATATTTTAGGCATAAACTATGAGGAAAATATATGTCAGTGTTGTTAGAAAAAAAAATTAGAGTAGATAATATTCTAACTGTAAATATTGTATGCGCAAAAGCTATTGAGGATGAAGTAAGGGCAAAAATTTTACAATTGCTGTACAAAAAACGACTAAACGCAGCACAGATTACCAACAAACTCAAAAAGCTTGGCAATAAAAAGGCTTTAACAACAATTCGTCACCATATTGAAATTCTTAAAGATGCAGGCTTGATTAAGGTAGTAAAAATTGAAGAATCTAGGGGCGGGGTTACAAAATATTATGGAACTTCCACCAAACTTTTGGCCTTCACTACACCATTAGATTTTGAGAAAAAATATTCATCGGTCATTAAATTAACATCATCAAAACTTGAAAAAGTACTAAATTTAGTTTTGAAAAAAACTTCAAAGTCTCGAAAGTCAAACCAGGCGGAGTATAATGATTACCTAATGATGGAAATTTTCAATCGTGCCATGACTAGCCTGTTAGAAAAAAACTAGCTATTTTACTTCTATTATCATTATTCCTGCAGCATTTTGACTTTGTAGTTCTTTTATGATCTCTCTAGGAATGTCGTCAGATGCCATATCACACTTTATTGCAAGTGTCCTAGAGCACACAAATGCGCTTTTTCGTAAAACAATGTCATTTTTGTGCTTTAATGTTAGTTTTTCTGATCCCTTTCCATGAATAGTAAAAGAATGTGGACCAACTTTAATTGTGAATATAATTTCTGAATTTGAATTTTGTACCTTTTTTTTGAACTTTTCTGGTAGATCTATGCATGCAAGATTAGCGTTCACACCAATTATGCAATCACCATTGATTGTTAAATGAGAATCTTTTGTAATTTCTATAGTTTTTTTGTGTTGCGAAAGTATATTGCTGTGACCAGAAAAAGGTATCTCAATTTTCATATTATAACAAAAAAACAGTGGAATAAATATTAGATTTTTTTTATCAATCATATGGATCTGAAAGCAGAACAATTATTCCAACAGAAAAATCTCATTTTTATCTCCACAATTAATTCAGACGGTTCACCTCAATTAACCCCAGTTTGGGGAAATTATGATGGCGGATATGTGTTGGTTAATACTGCAGAAGGTAGATTAAAGCACAAAAATGTTCTAAGAGATCCTCGAGTTGCTATATCAGTCGTTGATCATGGTAACCCACTTAACATGACAACAATCAAGGGTAAGGTTATAGAAATAATTCCTGATTATGATTATATTCATGCTAACAAATTAACGAAACAGTACATGGGCCTTGACGAGTACCCATTCAAAAGAGATGGTGAAAAACGAATTATCTTTAAGATTAAGCCTATGAAAATTTTTGTAATGCCAAATATTAAATAGAATTAGTTTAATACTAGCATATGTTTCTAAATTCGAATTTAGAAACATAATATTTTAAACATGTGAGGTAAAAATCAATATATAATATTTTTTTAGTTCATAAAATAAAAAATGAGGAAAGGCGTTTTATTATTAACGCTTATCTATCTTCGTTTCTTTTTTCCGCCTTTCTTAGCTGCCTTACGTTTTGGTGCTGCCTTACGTTTTGGTGCGGCCTTACGTTTTGGTGCGGCCTTACGTTTTGGTGCGGCCTTACGTTTTGGAGCTGTTCTCTTACGAGTTGCTGCTGCTTTCTTTGCAGATGCGCTTCGTTTGCGCTTTGCGGCAGTTGCCTTTCTAGAAGCTGTTGCCTTAGCAGCATTTCGTTTTCTTGTTCGTGCTGCCTTTTTTGCTGCAGCACTACGTTTAGCTTTTGATGTTGCCATTAATTTCACGCTCAATCATTGTGTCTTATGTATTACAAGTCGCAAATTTTTGCTCTAATACAGTTATTTTTTGACTAAAATTCTTCATGCGATCATGTAATTTTGGTAAAAGAGGGGGGTTAAGCTTTTGAATCTAACAAAAAAAGATGTATAACTTCTAAACCAGCTAGCTAGGTGTTTTTATGCTTGGATCGTATATTTACGAACAAATGTTAAACCCCCCCTGTTTTTCACCAATTTTGAAAAAACCACATCCTTCGTAACACGCCGATCTTATACAGGGGGTTTAACACCCAGTCACGATAAGCAAAATATCAATTTAAAACGCTTTATACAGAAATTGACTGGTTTTATCACTAATTTCCATGATCTTGGTCAATGTTTTTGTAAAACTAGGCTGGTTTAATTGCTCTTTTTTATCTAATACGATGTAAACTCCTACCTTTTTCTTACCATCTTCATCAAAAAATTTGTTAATTGCCTTTATTGAATAACAAAAATCTGTTATTTTTTTCTCAAAGTTTTCTTTTTCATTTCCACTAAATTTCAAAAATCTTACCATTTGATTATTTTTTAGAGGAACTTTTATCCCAATTACCAGGATATTGGCCTGCTGTTTTGGTTCAAAAATTTCTAGATTGTTGCCAAATGCATCTGCATTTTTTATTATAATTTTGAAATTGTCTTCTTCGGTTTTTGCTTCATTGAATGAATAATTTTCTTGGATTAACCAACGTTGAACATCTTCGTGTAAATTATTCATATTCCATCAATACTCCATGCAAATCTATGTTTTACCATGTAGATTTAGTATATTTCTAAATTCGAATTTAGAAACATATGTTAGAAATAGCATAAGCAGGTCAATATCCTGGCATACCGAATTGCTCTTCGGCAATTCCTGAGGTCAAAACCGCCAAATCAACGATTATTCCTATAGCAAACAGTACTAGTCCAATATACAGGCATTTTTTGGCTTTTTGACGATCATCTTTTCTTATTGCAAAATATGCAATTATTCCACCAATTATCCCAAAAAGAATTGGTAAAGTATACCACCAATTACTTCTTTGTTTTTCAGGATACATAACTTTAAAATTTTTGTTTTAGCCAATAATTAATTTTTCTTTTTAGCATTTTTTTGCACTTGATTTATCTCAATTTCAACTGTTTCTAACGGTTCTTCAACCAAGTTCCTTTTTATTGAAAACATTTTTGGTTTATCAAAATCATTACTGCAGTCAGGACATGCATAAACTAAAACTCGGTGTTCATTAGGGGCTTTTGGATTTGAAAGGCGTGGGTAATATACTAATCTTGAGCCACAATCCACGCAATATCTATTTGCTCGTCTAGTTCTGGCCATTGTAAGCCTCCTGCATTATCATTAATGTGCGATCATCTATTAGATCGTTGTAGTCTAATTACTCAAACCATTTGGGTTTTATCGATCAATATTTCTAAATTCGAATTTAGAAATATTAACGCCGCCCGTCAGACTTGAACTGACGACCAACGGATTAACAGTCCGACGCTCTACCACGCTGAGCTAGGGCGGCATATCCTACTACCTAGGCAAAAGCGATTTAATTCTTGTGATACAAAAAATATTATAATTAACCATTAAATTGTGAGAAAAATATTGTGATATCATCGCTGTATTTCTCAACAATTTCTACTATTTCCATATGTTCATCTGGTGTGGGTTCTCTTTTATGGAAAACTTGAAAAGCACCTAATGCAGATCCTACCATCTCTCCAACAAAAAATCCACATAAAAAATCTCCAGTATTCTGACATTTCCAAACTTGGCCAATTCGTGGAGAAGCCCCAGCACTTTTGTAAAGTTCTAATGTTTCACTAATCAGTTTATTTGTTTGTTCTCTAAATCCTGGATCAAGTGTCATAATTCTCAACTATATTGAAACATAAAAAATAATTTTTATTATTTTTCTATTCCTTTTGATTTGGAATATTTATAAATTCCATCAAGAAATACACGGTGATCTTTATTTTTCACTTTGGTCTTCAATTCAATCTCTGCAGCAGTTTGTGTGACATCAGTCAAAACCATTCCAGTAATTATAACATCATCACCTTTGGCTACAACTTTGGTGTTTCCCCATATTTTAGCAACTCTATGTGCCCTTTCACCCTGGAAATTTTCAATCAAGACTTTGCTGTCTTGTATTTTAACTGAAACAGGAAAGTGTGAATAAACAATTTTCATTTTTATAGTATAACCATCAACAACACCTTCACAAAGTGTTCTAATTAATGATCTAGATGTATTGAGAATAGCATAATGTTTTTTCCTAGTACCAGTTGCTTTAAGATTTATTTTATTTTCTATTATCTCTATAATAACAGGTATTTTTCTAAAACTTTTATGTGTTTTACCTAATGGACCTTGAACTTGCAACATTCGGCCTTTTAATTTAACATTAACATCTTTAGGTATTTCAATT
>Ga0207966_1000507_pt1 | contig 22423 bp, 23 predicted proteins | sample Knorr_S23_td_NAD_FD_185611 | JGI IMG/M metagenome (GOLD analysis project Ga0207966, IMG submission 185611) | Marine microbial communities from Southern Atlantic Ocean transect - Knorr_S23_td_NADW_ad_2500m_LV_B (SPAdes) (version 2) | ecosystem: Environmental > Aquatic > Marine > Oceanic | place...
AAAAGGTAAAAAATGTTAAAAATTATTAATATGTAATTAATTGATTAGTATTATTATTTATATTTTTATCAATATCAGCCATAAAAGATTCACATAATTCTAATATTTTATTAGAATTATGTGATCTTGATAATCTTTGTGCCATGAAATTCAAACGATTCCAAGGATTTTCTCCATACTTAGAATTTATCTCAGATAAAAATTTAATCCATTCATTCATTTCTGGTTTCCCTATATTATGCGGTAAGGAAATTAAATTTATATCAACATGATTTAAATATTGATATAAATTAAAATTATGCCTGTTAATTTTTATATCTAAGTATATTTGCAAGGCTCTATCGAAAAGTAAAGCTTCAGAAAAATCAGGGAATATATTTTTATTCATCAATATTTTTCTAAATACATCAATTGTCCAATTTTCATCTGCAATAAGATGAGAAAAATATCCTCTGATAAAATTATTTGTATTTCTATCTTTTTTCATCAAATTATTAAAGTCAATGGTATTTTTTATAAACCCTTTAATCCCATCACCTTTTACGCCAGAATTTAAATCAAAATAATGATAATCCTCTCTGTCAGCTTTGGTTATCACTCTAAGATCAGGAGAAACAGCTCCTAATAAAATATATTCAAAATTTTCCTTGAAATCTCTTTGAGAAGGGTTTAACACTTGATCATACAGTAATAATAAATGAGTTGTTGGGTTAGGCACAATTTATCCTATTAATATAAGAGAGAAATGAAGGTAAATCTATATTTAACATAGTAAATTATAAGAATTCTAATTTTTACAGTAAAATAGTTTCTCATTAAAGATATCATTAGTCAATATAGGATGATAATATTCACAAATAAATAATAATTATATGAATAAAGAATATAGATTAAATTCATACTTATCTTATGCACATGCATTAAGCGATTCTGCCCATATTATTTTTGGATTAACTTTATATTTTGTATCAGACAATCTTGATATTAATATCCTAACTATGGGATTTATCTATAACTTATCAAGTATTTTAAGAGGCATATCTGGTGTTTTCGCAGGAATATTAAGTGATAAATCAAACTTTTTATATTGGATAATTCTATTTGCCGCTTTATCAACACTTGGGTGTTTGATATTATCAATCTCGAATAATACAAATATATTTACTATAGGCATAATTATTTTAGCGATCGGATCTGGGATCTATCATCCTGTAGGATTGAGTGCAATAACAAAATTTACTGTCAACCCTGGTAAATCATTTGGTTATCATGGTCTCGGAGGAGCAATAGGAATTTCTCTAGCTCCTTGGTTTTTTATTAATATTTCAAGCACATATTCCTGGCAAATCGCATATTTACTTTATGGGTTCTTGAGTCTGCCTATCATGTTTATTTATTTTGATAAAGAAGTAAGAAATTTAACTTATACAAAACCTACAACTAAAAACAGTAAAGAATACAACTTAAATATAAATATAAAAAAATCTTATCCAATATACTTATTTGCATCATTAAAAGATTTTAGTATTTCCGGCTTACTGCTTATGCTAGCTGCATTTATTAACACATCTATTATGAATCAATGGCAGAATATAATTGACATAAATTTTCATACTTCAATAATCTCTTCACTAATAATAATAATGGGAGGTTTCGGATCTTTTATTGGAGGGAATTTAGACTCAAATAATAACAGAAAATATATTTTAATAATTTCCTGTTTAATTTCAGGCTTATTATTTATTATAATTTTCAACCATCTTAATTACTTAATAATTATATTTTCTTTGATTTCATTTCTAATGTCATTTAGCGACCCATCTTTAGGAAATTGGCTAGGTAGCACTATTCCTAAAAGAATGCAGGGAACTTCATTTGCTTTAATGTATGGATCAGGACAAATAGTAGGGTCTTTTTCTGGAAGCTTAGCAGGAATTATTGTTGATAACTACAGCACAATAACTTATTTTAAAATACTTTCTATTCCATTAATTCTTGCTAGTTTATTAATAATTATCATGTATCCTAAATCAAAGAAAATAATTAAACACTTTTAATGATAAATTACAAAATATCAGAACATTTAAAGAAACAATTAGATAATTCAAAACACAATAAATATAAAGAAATCCAAAATTTTATTTACGAATTATTAAATCCTCCAAAAAGAATGCCCTATCATTTAGAATTGCAAAATTTTCTTGGGTGGATAGATTCACCAGAATTTATGATAAAGCAAATAGAAGGAATTAATGATTTTGTAAATAAGTCAAAATCTTATGATCAATTTATTTTCATAGGTATGGGTGCTAGTGCAATTCTGCCAGAGTTATTACTAAACGAAAAATGGATAAATAAAGAAAAAGTAAACGAGGGATTTTATGACAATAAACAATCATTTAAACCTAAATTTTATTTCATAGATGGTACACAGGATCGCAATTTGAAAGATGTAATTAATAATTACAATAAAACTCTTATTTTTTTTGTTTCAAAAAGCGGGAAATCTATAGAAACAAAAACAATAATGCAAAATTTAATTAATATCCCTGATATTTCAAATAATTTTATAGCTATAACTGATTATGGTTCTGATTTATATAATTTTGCAAAATCTAATAATTTTCTAGAAATATTCTGTAATCCTCCGTATATACCGGGAAGATTTTCAGCTTTTACTTATACCGGACTAATACCAGCTGCAATTTCTGGTATTAACATTAAAAAAATGCTCGAATCCGTTATAGAATTTAAAAATTCAATTATCAAAAAAAATACTCCTTCTTTAATTAATTTAACTAATTACTTATCAAAAATGTTAGATTGTAAAATCAATATTGTGAATTTACTTTCATCAAATGAAAAAGATCCCAAATTATTATGGATACAACAAATGATTTCAGAATCATTGGCAAAAAACGATAGATACTTAATTCCTCTTAACTCAGATTTAAAAAAGTTAAAAAACAGGGAAGATATAGTGAATGTTTTTTTTAAAAACAATAAATACTCTTTAGAGAAAATAAATAATAAAAAACTAATTCAATCAATAATATTAAATAATATTGATGAAGAAAATTTAGGGGTTTTTATATACGCAATACAATTGATAATCACCACTTTATCATTTATAGAACCTCAAAAAGGATTAAAGTTTAATCCATTCACACAACCTAATGTCGAATTATCCAAAAATGAGTATGGAAAACACAATATATTATTACCCTCATTAAATGAATTTCAACTACCTACCCCTCCAAATATAAAAAATTTGAAATATATATCATTTTTAATATTTAGTGAAAATAACAATAAGAAAAAAAAATTTAATAAATTCCAAGAAGGAATTAGTATAGAAGAAGAAATAATCAAAAAAATGATGCATAAACAGCAAATTCCATACTTTATTGATTTTGCACCTGCTTATCTACATACTACAGGGGAATTACACAAAAAAAATATTCAAAATGTGTATCATATTTTAGTTTACACAACACCAAAAGATGCAGGATGGGAAGTAAATTCTGATTCAAATGGGTTAAGAGATATAATAGATGTTCAATTACAAATTGAAATTGAAATTTTTAAAAAACATGGGCTCAATTTTGATATTATACATATAGCTAAATTAAATGAATACTTAAAAAATTTATTTTAAGAGAGATCTATATGCTTGATTTAAATATAATTCTATCAATAATTATATTATTAATTTTACTTATTTTACTTTTATCACAATCATATTACAAAAATAAAATGTCTACACTTCAAAAAAACCTTGCCAAAATAACATCAGATAAAATCAGTCTAAGCACCAAATATGGTCAGATAAGTGAAGAGTTTTTCCCTCTTGAGCAAAGCTACCCTTACAATTCAAAAGATTTTAAATTTTTAGGTAATCCAATTGATGGAATCCAATTTAATAATGATAAGATAATTTTAATCGAATTTAAAACTAATACTAGTAAATTATCTACAAAACAAAGACACATCAGAGATTTAATAAATAATAATCATGTAGAATTCGAATTAATAGAAGCCAAAATAAATGAATAACAATCTTTCTCTTCCAAACACTAAAAACGGGACACCGTTTAATGATCAAATAATTAATATTTTATTATCAGCAGGAAATATTTTAAATAAATCTAAAAATTTCGAACTGAAACCAATATTCAAAGCAAAAAAAGATATAGTAACTAAAATTGACATAGAAATTGAAAATTTTATATCCGATCAAATTATTAAAAATTTTAACCATCACAACATTATCGGCGAGGAAAATGGAGGTGAATTGTTAAATGATGATTATAATTGGGTTATAGATCCAATTGATGGTACAAAAAATTTCTTTTATGGGCATCCCCATTACTGTATTGTATTGGGATTAACATATGGTGATAAAATACTAGCCGGATTTACATATGATACTAATAGAAAAGAAATATTCCATGCAATAAAAGATCAAGGTTTTTATCTGAATAATAAAAGATTTAAAGTTTCAAATAAAAATAAATTCAATAATTCTTTTTTATCTGTAGAAATACCTGGTTCTGGAATGGGGAGTCAAAAAACAATTGAGTTTATCAAAAAAATTCATTCTGATGTCATAGGATTAAGAATTTCAGGATCTGCAGCTTTAAGTCTTTCTTATTTAGCTAGCGGAAGATCTGATTTATTTATATGCTACAAATTAAATATATGGGATCAAATAGCAGGAATAATCCAGGTCACAGAAGCAGGTGGCAAAATAGTAGATAGAAATGGGAACAAAGCAGGCTTATACAGCGACGGAATTATAGCAGGAAATGCATCAATAGTAGATGATTTTCTTATTAAGTCTAAAGCATATAAATGGACATAGGGGTTAACCCATATCAACTAATAATTGATTACAATTACTGAATGGTAACTTCTCCGATCATTCCTAATGTCTCATGAGGCACACAGTATAATCTATATGTCCCAGCAGTTTCAAATGTTATTGTAAATTCATAGCTTTCACCGGCCTCTGCAGTTTCATATATATCTAATTCATCAATTGTGAATGTATGAAACTCTGTTTCAGATGTTATTTTAAAAGTTATTTTCTCGCCAACTTTAAATGTTAAATTGGCAGGTTCATAAAAATAAGTCTCACCAGCATCTAACATTTGGATTGTTACCAACCTACCCTTGTCTTTAGTTTCTTGGGCAGATAATTCTTTTTCGGTTTTCAAATCTCCTGTTACTTTTGCAGGAGGCGGTGGGCTTATAATCTCTTTAGTTTTATTTGACTGATTATCTGATGAACTACATCCAATAATCAAAATTAATATAATCAAACCAAAAAAAATATTTCTCATAAATTAATCCTTTAATAAATATTTAGTGAAAATTGTCACTAAATATTATATCATCTTGAAAATAATTATTTATTTTTAAGCACATCTCTTTTCAATCTCGATGTTAATTGTTTATAAAAATCCGATTGGTTATTTAACCTTAGAAACCTTGTTACATGTTTACTTATCTCAACATCTATTTTATCTTTTTCCCCAAGTACTACTTCATCAAAACCATCAGCACTCACTACAGCTTTGTTTGGGCTTGCAATATTAATAGAAATTTTAGAATGATCAGGAACAATCACTCCAACATCTAAGCTCATATGAGGAGCTATGGGTTGAATTAACATCAATTTCTGTTCAGGCGTTATAATTGAACCTCCAGCAGCTAAAGAATAACCCGTACTACCTGACGGAGAAGATATTATAATACCATCAGCTCTATATTGTGCCATCAATTCTGAATCAACATAAACATCAATATCCATCAGGCGTGAAACAGATTGATGTCCCAAAACGATATCATTCAAAGCGTTTAATTCAAATTTCTGATTATTAGATATTCCTATGGCTTTAAGCATAAGTCTCTTTTCAATTCTAAATTTATTAATATCCTTCAATACTTTCGGAAGTATTTCTAAAGAATCCGAATAAGGAATTTCTGTCATAAAACCTACCCTACCCAAATTAATCCCTAAAATAGGGATTTCAAAACTACTAATAGATCTTGCTACACTTAGAATAGTCCCATCACCTCCAAGAGTAATAATTAATTGAGTATCTTTGAATTTAGATTTATATATGTCTATCTCATCTACGTCTGACACCCATAAATCGTGATCACGTGAAATCTTTTCTACTATTTTAGTTGAAAGATCTAATGATTTTTCTATGCCAGTTTTTGAAATTATACCTATTAACATAACTTATTTAATTTAAAATTAATTAATTACTGAATTTATAGCATCATAACAGAAATCAAAAATTGGATCAGGATACACTCCGAAAACAACAATAGATATCAAAAGTAACACAGCTAATTTAGAAACTTTTATTGCTTGTAATTGATTATCAAAAGAAAATTCACTTTTTTCCAAATACAATACTTTAATAATTCTAAGGTAATAATAAGCTGAAATAACAGTATTTATCAAAGCAAATATAACTAACCATGTAAATCCTGAATTAATTCCAGAGCTGAATAAAAACAGTTTTGTTATAAATCCTATAGTTGGAGGTATTCCTATAAGGGATAACATAGAAATTGACAACACAAAAGAATTCAAAACATCAATTCTTCCAAATCCTCTGAATTGATTAAAATCATATGATTCTAAATTTTGTTTGATTGCTCCCATAGAATAAAAAGCAGCCAAATTAGTGAACATATAACCAAAAATATAGGCAACCATAACAGAAGAATTATAAACAGCATCCTTGATTTCAGATGAACTTAATAATGCAACAAATCCTATTAATATATAACCTGCTTGTGCTATAGAACTATATGCCAGCATTCTTTTTAGACTATTCTGCTTAATTGCTAAAATATTTCCAACTAACATACTAAAAACACTTAATATAGCTATAGATAAACTAATATCAGGCCAATTTAAAACAGCATGCCATGAAGTATTTGAAACATCACCAATATTAAATATACTCAATACAATTCTAAGTAGAATTGCAATACCTGCAGATTTACTTGCAACAGACAAGAACATCGTAATAGGGGTTGGAGCGCCTTCGTATACATCTGGAATCCAAAAATGGAATGGAAAAACACCTAATTTAAATAATAAACCTATAAAAATAAATATAATTGATATAAGAATAATAATATTTGAAATATCCAAAGAAGAAACTGAGACAAATAAATCAGATGGAAACATTACCTGAGCATGTGAGATGCCTTGGAATATAGTACCATAATGTATGCTAATATTAGGATTCTCACTTGATATAAACGTTGTGCCAGTCAAAGCATATATATATACAACACCTAATAAAAAGAAACTTGTACTAACAGCACTTAAAACTAAATATTTTAGTCCAGATTCTTTAGATAATTTCCCTTTTCCTAAAGCAACCAAAGCAATCAAAGGTAATGTTGCAAGTTCTAAAGATACATACGCTGTTATCATTTCATTAGATCTAGCAAGTAACATCATGCCAGCTGTTGAATACATTAACAATCCATAAAATTCCGATTTAAAAGATGTGATTTGATTCTGATAATATTTAGTCATATTTAAGCAAACAAATAATGCAATTAAAAATATGAGTGAAAATAAACTTTCCAAACTACCTGCAACAAGGGTTCCCATGAATATACTTTCATAATTCATATTTTCATATAACGCAAAAATAAGAATTAATTTAGTTATCAATCCAATAAAAGTTCCTGAAATAGCAGCATAATAAGAAACTTTATTTGATCTCGAAGTCACTCCGTTAATGAGAATAATGGATCCTGTAAATAATATTATTAATTCAGGTAAAATATTTATTATATCTTCTATATTAATTGGTGATAACATTCATATATCCTGCTCAATTTATAATTCCGTTAATTCCAATATTTAATACATCAGTAATAAATCTTGGATAAATTCCTATAAACAAAATCGAGAAAAGTAATATAAGCACAGGGATTTTTTCTACAATATTTAAATCTGATAATTTACTGTAATCATTATTAGATGTCCCAAATATAACTCGTTGTAACATCCATAAGATATATCCGGCAGCTAATACAACTCCAAAGACAGAAATTGACGTCAATATATTATATTCAGCAAAGCCGCCCATAAAAACCATAATTTCAGCAATAAATCCACTTGTTCCAGGAAGTCCCAAAGAAGCCATTCCACTAATTGCTAAAGCAACAGAACTAAATTTAAAATTACTAGACAATCCTCCTAACTCATAAACTTCTCTTGTTTTACATTTTTCATATATCCCTCCCACCAAATAAAATAATAAACCAGTAATCAATCCATGAGAAACCATCTGTAAAGAAGCTCCACTAAGTCCTAATTTTTGAGTAATTAAATCTGAACTAGAAAAAGCACTTAATCCTATAAGTATATATCCCATATGGCTTACACTACTAAATGCTACCAAACGTTTTAAATCAGTTTGCCTTAAGGTCATTAACGCTCCATAAATTACACTAATTACTCCAAAGACACTAATTATTAAAGATAAATTTTGTGCATCAGAGGACATTAAAGAATAACAAATTCTGATTATTCCATAACCACCCATTTTCAAAAGTAATCCTGCTAATAAAACACTGGCAGCTGTAGGTGCGTCTGTATGAGCATCAGGCAACCATCCATGAAAAGGCCACATAGGGAGTTTAATTGAAAATCCTATAAATATTAAAATAAATACAAAAGCACTTGGAATTATCCAATTAATTTGAATTCGATTTAACTCATCTAAATTAAAAGTACCGGAAGAAAAATATATGCATAAAAAACCAATTATCATCAGAGCACTTCCTGACAAAGTGAATAATAAGAATTTCATAGCAGAATATTCTTTCCTTCCAGTTCCCCATATAGATATCAAGAAAAACATAGGAATAATTTCAAGTTCAAAGAAAAAGAAAAATAATATTAAATCAAATGATAAAAATACCCCAAACACTCCGGTAATCAATAAAAACAACCAAAAATAATATTCATTAATCCTTTCTCTAATATGATTTGATGCATGGACAGCTACCGTGGTTAAAATTCCGGCTAATAATATTAATGGCGCATTCAATCCGTCAAGTTTAATATAAAAATCTACGTTAACTTTACCTATATTAATCCACTCATATAAAACAGAAATCTGTTCGTATCCAAAAAAAGCAAATTGTATGTATATATAAGTACATAAAATTAATTGTATATATGAAATTAAATAGACAAATTTTTCTAATAATTTGTCCTTAAGTAATATGGCCCCTAAAATACCTCCTATAGCAGGTATGAAAACAATTGATAATAATATAATTGAATTACTCAATTTATCCCCACAATAAAAAAATAAAAATTACTATAAATAATCCTAAAGGTATACCAATTAGGTACTGCTGTGCCTGCCCATTTTGTATAACCGATAATTGTGAAGAGAATTTTTTTATAGATAGAGCACAATTATCCCATGTTCTATCTATAACATTCTTATCAATATAAGCTAGCAGTTTAGTCAATTTACTATAAAACAAATTCTTAACAATCAAGTTTTCATATAAATGATCTAAATAATATTTTTCTATAAGGAAAGTCTTTAAAGGAGTTAATATTGATAAATTCAGATTCTTTAGGTATTTATATTGAAGAAAAGCAGAAATTAATCCTAATAAACCTAACACGTGGGATATTAATGCAACTTGATAATTAAATTTATGAGCGTGAAATTCATCACCCGCAATAAAATAATTAAACCAATGTGATTTTATAAATCCTAATTCAAATGGCGCGTTAAACAGAAAACCAAAAAACAAAGATCCAAAAGCTAATAACCCCATTGGTATTAATAATATATAACTACTTTCATGTACGCGAACTCCCGGGTTCTTTCTGCCATCATAATTTCCTTCAAAAATCATAAATAATGCTCTAAACATGTAAAAAGAGGTAAAGAAAATACCTGCTGAACCTACTAAGTAAATCAAATTATTAAAATTTCTATTTGAATCAATTATCTGTGCTAATATTTCATCCTTACTCCAAAATCCTGAAAATGGGAAAAATCCAACCAAACTAAAAGTCCCAACTATGAAAAATATATATGTCCAAGGCATATATTGTTTCAAGCCCCCCATTTTTTTCATATCAAAAGTGCCGACTGCATGACTTAAACTGCCGGCAGCTAAAAATAATAATGCTTTGAAAAATGCATGGGTGAATAAATGGAAAAAAGCTGCAGTAGATAAAAACATACCTAATGCCATAACCATATATCCGAGTTGACTAATAGTAGAATATGCTAATACTTTTTTAACATCATTCATTACAGTTCCAAGAATGGCCGCCCCTAAAGCAGTTATAGCTCCAATTATTACTGTTAACTGCAATACTTGGTCAGGAAAAACCGGCAGAAATCTACCTATCAAAAATACTCCTGCTGCCACCATAGTAGCAGCATGAATTAATGCACTAACCGGTGTAGGCCCTTCCATAGCATCTGGCAGCCAAGTATGTAATGGAAATTGCGCAGATTTACCAATTGCACCAAATAATATTCCCAAGCTAAAAATCAAAGCTAATTCATTCCCTCCTGGTGCTTGTAATGCCTGATTTAAAGATGTAATTGATAAAGGATCTGCAACAGAATTTAATCCGGTTGAAATCAAAGGTGTAATTCTTGATATATTAGAAACAATATAAAGAATACCTATCATAAAGCCAAAATCACCAATTCTGGTAATAATAAAAGCTTTTTTAGCAGCATCAATTGCTGATTTCTTATCATACCAAAATCCAATTAACAAATATGAACACAAACCAACTAATTCCCAAAACACAAACATTTGTATTAAATTACCAGCTAATACTAATCCCAGCATTGACCAAGTAAATAAATGTAAGAAAATATAATATCTTGGGTATTCAAAATCCTTCATATAACCTAATGAAAACATATGGACCAAGAAACTTACTGAACATACTACAAATAACATTACAGAAGTTAAAGTATTCAAATAAATAGAAAATCTCAAAATAAAACTGTCAACTTTCAAAAATTCCATTGCAAAAACTTCAGGGTTTTCAGGAGCATGAAAATCTAAAAACACAAAACATGAAAGGACAAATAATACAAATGATGAAATAGTGAAAAATAAACCTATGTATTTCTTTGGAATTGTTCTGAAAGGATATAACAAAACAATTGTTAATATTGTAAAAATTGGCAATAAAAATATGCCAATTATTTGTATGTTCATTTAAATTTTCCTTATAATTTCATCAGCTACATGTTCCCTTCCTATCGGAACATAAATAACAAAATTTGAATTTTCTGACCAATTTAAAATATCTTGATTTTCTGGTAAAATCTTACAAGGAAGTCCCTCTGACTCAATTGTATTTTTCCACATTTCCGCAGAAATTAAATTTGGTGCTGTAGAATATTTAGTCCACATACTTTTTACCCTTTAAGATGAGATGCGTCTTTAATAAAAATACTTTGCTTATCTTTATATACACTCATAACAATAGCTAAACCTAAAGCTACTTCTGCAGCAGCAATGGTTATTACAAAAACTGCAAACATATTACCCATTAATACCTGCGAAGGATCTAAAGTAATTGGAGGAACATATCTTGAAGCTGCTACAGCTGCAATATTAACTGAATTTAACATTAATTCAACTGACATCAAAATAGCTATAATATTAGATTTAATTACCACACCTGTAAGTCCAATACAAAATAAAATAGCAGATATTATTAAAAATCCTTCTAGAGTCATTCTGTTCTCTCTTTTACTAAACTAATAGCCCCTATAACAGCAGCTAATAATATAAACGAAGAGGCAATAAAGGGGACAACTAAATTTGTAACAAGTATTTTACCAATATAATATATAGAATTCTGATAAGCATATACTACAATTTCCATTTCCTTTGTATCTAGTGTTGTTATAGTATCCCAATCAAAAGCTGTAATAGAAATTATTAATAAACCACACATAAATAATCCTAATAAAAAGCCAGTTATTCTAAAATTTGAAAAGGGGTTACCTATTTCTACATTCTTCGTAAACATAATTGCAAAAATTATAACAACTGAAATAGCACCAACATAAATTATAAGTTGAACAGCTGCAAGAAATTCTGCAAAAAGTAAAATAAATAATGCAACTACACCCAAAAAAGTAGCTGCCAAAAAAAGCGCTGCTCTAAATATATCTTTGGTTAATATAACCATCAATGCACTACTAAGTGTTATCAATCCTGTAAGATAAAAAATTATATCTGCTATTTGCATCATTTATATTTATTTCCTAATCCATTTATTTTTTAGATCTTTTTTTGATGGTTTTTGATGCCTTCCGACTTTATCCCAAGCTATTTCCTCATCAAATGGGGAATAATCGTCTTTTTGCTCTAATTGGGGTCTAAACCAGTGACTGGGTTTCTTTTCAGCTTTTTTCAATCTTTCGACATCAATAACTAAATCATTTCTCTTATATTGCCCTTCTTCAAATCCGCTTCCCATATGCAAAGCATCGTAAGGGCAAGCCTCCACACACAATCCACAAAACATACATCTTCCAATATCAATATCAAAAGTTTCAATATCATAATTTTGACCTTCAGCATAATTCTTACCAGTTTGATCAGTTACAATTTTTATTATGCCTAGAGGACAAAATTTTGCACAACTCGCACAACCAGTACACCTTTCTTCATACCAACTAAACTCTTCGCCACGAAATCTAGGATGCTGATCAACTTTATCTGATATGACAATCATTCCCATCATTGATTTAAGTGTCTTCATAGGATTGGTAAACGCATAAGATATAAAATTTTTATTATCTAATTTTGCCAAATCTATAATACTTGCTTTTCTATCAGGATATTGGGTAGTATTTCTCCTCTGCAAAAACAAGATATTTTTTAATGTTATTCCTAATCCTTTTATTAATCCTAATCCATACATATTATCCTCCTAAAACTATGCATCCATATTAGCTAATTCTGATGGTACAGGTTCTTTTAATTTCAATCTTTTTTGACCTAATATATTTGCAATCAGGTAAATAAAAACTACAAAAATTAACATATTAATAATTATCTGCAAAATATAGTTATCTCTAATAAAAACTAACTCTAAGCCAACCAATAAAGTATTTAATATTGCCGCTGGCATCAAAACCTTCCATGCAAAACCCATAATTTGATCAATTCTTAATCTAGGCCAGGTAGACCTAAACCATAATAATATTGCAGTAATAACAAAACTCTTAGAAGCAAACCATAATATACCAGGAATTGGTAAAAATTCTAAAAATTTCAAAGGATTAGATCCGCCAAGAAATAAAACAGTAAACAAACTTGCAGTAAATATTGGTGCTAAAAATTCAGAAAGTTGAAAAACAGCAAATTTCATACCAGCATATTCGGTAATATATCCTCCAATAAGCTCAGACTCTGATTCAATCATATCAAAAGGTGCTCTGCTCATTTCAGCAATAGCAGCAATCATGAAAGTTATAGCTCCCAATGGCTGTAATATAATAAAAGGAATGTTAGATTGGGCACTTACAATTCCAACTAAACTTAATGATTGTGAAACCATTACTATTCCCATTAATGAAATTGCCATAGGTACCTCATAACTTATTAGCATTGCAACTGCTCTAATAGCCCCTAAAGTTGCATATTTATTTCTTGAAGCCCATCCTGCCATAAATACTGACAACGCATTAACTGATGTAATACCTAACACAAACAGTAATGCAACATTTATATTTCCAAGCTGTGAATCTATCCCAAGAGGGAGAAATGCATAAACCAATAAAGTGGTACAGAGAAATATTATAGGAGCTGCAATAAAAACCATTTTATCTGCAGTTGCCGGAATAATATCTTCTTTAATCAATAATTTCACGGCATCTGCGATAGGCTGTAAAATACCAAATGGACCCCATCTATTTGGACCAGATCTATTTTGGAATCTTGCAATCACTCGCCTTTCAAACCAAGTATATACTGACCCTAATCCGATCAAAAAAGTACAAATAGCCACTGACATAATTAAACCCGAAATTGTAAAAACCAATTTATCAGGTAAAAAAGACAATAAATCAACTAAAAATAAATTCAATGTATTAAAACTAATCAAACTAACCTACTTTTCTCATAAACTATCTATCTACCTCTCCTAAAACAATATCTATACTGCCAAAATTGACAATAAGATCTCCAATTTTACCCCCTGCAGTCATTTCTTTAAGAAGAGTCAAATTTATAAATGAAGGGGCTCTGATTTTACACCTATATGGAGATATCCCACCATCACTCACTAAATAAAATCCTAATTCTCCTTTTGGTCCTTCAATTCCGACATAAGCTTCTCCTTCAGGTGCTCTGATAATAAGAGGTACGTCTTCATTTCTCACAGGGCCAGGTTTAATTAAATTAATACATTGTGTAATTATTTTAAGACTTTCTCTCATCTCTTTTATTCTAATTAAATACCTATCAAAAGTATCTCCTGTAGCACCAATTGGAACATCAAAATCTATTTCATCATATATTTCATAAGGGTTTGCTTTACGTAAATCCCATTTTACACTAGAAGCTCTAAGCATTGGACCTGACAACGAAGCATCAATTACTTGTTCGGGTGTTAAAATACCTACATCTCTCGTCCTTGAAAGAACAATCTCATTACCTGTAATTAAACTTTCCAATTCATCTATTTGATTAGGCATAGATTCTAAAAACAATTCCAAATTATTCCAAAATTCCTGAGGGGTATCCTGAAAAATACCTCCAGGTCTCATATAACTTAAAGTTATCCTAGCACCACATAAGATCTCAAACAAATCAAGGATTTTTTCTCTTTCTCTAAAACAATACATAAGCGGAGTACCAAAAGCACCCAGATCATTTAATAAAAATCCCGTAGCCATAAGATGACTTGCTATCCTTTGTAATTCAGCAACTATTACTCTAATATAACTAGCTCTTTTCGGTACCTCTATATTACATAACTTTTCAACAGCAGAAACATAAGCTAAATTATTAGACATTGAGGCAACATAATCTAATCGATCAGTTAAAGTTACAATTTGAACATAAGTTCTTTCTTCTGCAAGTTTTTCTGTTCCTCGATGAAGGTAGCCAAAAACTGGTTCAAGGTCTACAATTGTTTCTCCATCCAAAGTAACCCTTAATCTAAATACTCCATGCATACTAGGATGTTGTGGGCCAAAATTTATTGTTACTAATTCACTGTTTAATGACAAATCACTCCTCTACTTTAAAAAATCTTTTCTTAAAGGATGTCCTTTAAATCCTTCCCATAATAATATCCTTTTCATATTAGGATGCCCTTCGAAAAAAATACCCATTAAATCCCATATCTCTCTTTCTTGTAATTCAGCACCTTTCCATACTGATATTACTGAATTAATTGAATTCCCATCCCTGCCATACAATTTTGATTTCAAAACCAAGTTAGTATTGGTAATTAAAGAATCCAAATGATAAACAACTTCAAAAAATTCAACATAATCTACGGCGCTTATTGACTTTAAATAATTAAATTGAAATTTATTATTATTTTTTAATTCTCTGCAAATTTCGAATATATATTTACTATTTACATACAAACTACCATTTTCTGTATTAACTTCTTGCTTTAAAGTATCAGGTAAATTTTGCACAACTGTATTTAAGTTAAGCGATTTTGTCATACTATTCAAATAATTGCTTTAAATCTAAATTTTTATATCTTTTTATCTTTTCGTGTAACATCATTATTCCGAATAACAAAGCATCAGGCCTTGGAGGGCAACCCGGGACATAAACATCAACTGGTATTATATGATTAACTCCAGGAACAACACTATAACTTTGATAATAAGGACCTCCGCTCGTTGCACAAACACCCATGGATATTACCCATTTTGGATCTGGCATCTGATTGTATACTCTTTCTATAACCGGAGCCATTTTCCAAGTTACAGTACCCGCAATTATAATCAAATCTGCCTGCCTTGGAGAGGCTCTGAATACTTCCATTCCAAATCTACTTAAGTCAAACCTCGACATAGCACTTGCCATCATCTCAAACGCACAGCAAGCAAGACCAAAAGTTAAGGGCCAAACAGATGATTTTCTTCCCCAGTTTATAAGAGAATCTACAGACGTGATCATTAAATTCCTATCTAAATCATCCGGAACTTCAATAATAGGGTCAGGTAATGGTTTAGTATTAGTTTTAAGTAATTTATTAACTTCTTGACCTTCTACAGAATCAATTAAAGATGTTTGTTCATGTAAAGGTTTAGCAATATTATAATTTAATAAATTTAAATCCTGATTATCGTTTGCTTTCAATCTTAACTCCTTATATCCATTCCATCGCTTTCTGTTTCCATGCTAAAAACCATCCAAGAATTAAGACGCCGATGAAAATAAACATCTCAATTAAAACTATTAATCCGTATGCATCATTTAACTTTATTAAAGATGCTGCCCAAGGGAAGAGAAATATAACTTCTACATCAAATATTAAAAACATCATTGCAAAAGTATAATATCTAAAATTAAATCCACTCCACTGGGAAGAAAAAGTTCGAATACCAGCTTCATATATATCGGTTTTCACAGGAGAGGGATTATCTTTCCTTATACCAATAATTTTAAATAAGAAAGAAGCAAAAAGCATCCCGGCTGGAACTAATAACGCTACAACAAAGAATAAACTAAAATATCCATATCTTTCAAAATAAATACTATATTCTTCCATTTACCTAAATACAAAGATAATTTATAAAGGCTAAATTACATTTTAGAAGTTATCATATTATGATATAAATTAATAGCAATAATCACAATTGAAATGAAAAAAACTCTTGCTTTTGCTAGACTCTAGAAAACAAACAACTTAAAGATATAATTTGAATTTGAAAGATCCAATAATTCTTAATAAATACAAGTCATTTATAAACGATGAATTAAAATTCATCATTTTGAATGAAAAAAACGACCAATTTTCAAAATTTATTTTTCCGTATATAATTCCACCACAAAATTCAAATATTCCAAAAAGAGTAAGATCATCTATTTTTCTAGAAATAATTGAAGGGCTTAATTTAAATCCTTCTGAATTTTTAGATTTAGCTTGTTCAATAGAATTAATCCATGAATTTTCACTTATACATGATGATATTCAGGATAAAGATGAAATTAGGAGAGGAGCTCCTACTTTATGGAAAAAATTAGGAGAATACAAATCTATTATATTAGGGAATGTTATAAAAAATATTTCTGACACCATAACAAACATTGATACCATTAATAAACTCACAAACAAGTCTAGAATTGAAATTATTAAACAATTTTCTAATATGTGTATCTCTATGATCGAAGGGCAATATCTTGATATTAATTTTGAGAACCAACAAATCATAAGTATGCATGATTATAAAAATATGATCATTAAAAAAACAGGGGCTCTGATGACTTTAGCGTTTCAACTTCCAGGTATATTATCAGGGCAGAATGAGCAAAGTATAAAACAGTTACAAAAACTAGGAATAATATTTGGTATTCTGTTCCAAATATCTGATGATTTACTTGGTATATGGGGAAATTCCATAAAAACTGGGAAATCTAATTATTCTGATTTTAAAAATAATAAAAAAACATATCCCATATTACTTTCCATGAAAAAATTCAAGGAAAAAGATAAAATATTATTTAATAATTTATTATCTAATTTAAATAATGAATCCTATCTTTTAATAATAAAAATATTAGATAAATATAAAATAAAATCTGACATTCAGAAAGAATGTAATTCATATTTAGATCAAGCTATAGAATTAATCACCAAATCTCAGTTAACTAAAGATAGTAAGGCAAATATTATAGAATTATTTAAATATGTAATAGAAAGAACTAAATGAATAACACTAATAAATTTCTAATTATCGATACAGACCCAGGTGTAGATGACGCTTTGTCTCTTGCTATGTTGAGTAATATACTCAAAAGCACTGATGATAATATCATTTTTTCCAGTATTGGTGGAAACACATCATTAAGAAACACTCATAAAAATCTGATAAATATACTTTCAAATCTTGAGATTTCTTACAAACATTTACTCAAAGGATCTGATAGTACTTTACTAGGTGAAAAATTCACAGATGCAGAACATTATCACGGTAAAGAAGGTCTGACATTAAAGTTGATTAATTCAAATTTAGGCACCCACAATCTCGAAACTTATGAATATATTCATGAAATCTACAATTCACAAAAAAATGCAAAAATAAAACTACTAATGTTAGGCCCGCTGACAAATTTAGCAAAAGCCATAATTTCTTTTCCCGAAATAAGTTCGATTATAGATGAAGTGATAGTAATGGGAGGTGCATTTTTTACAGAGGGAAATGCCACTAAATATGCTGAATTCAATATTTATGCGGATGCTGAATCTGCTTCTATAGTATTTAATTCAAAATTAAATATAAGGGTAGTCGGACTTGACGTTTGCAATGACTTAATAATTGATAAAATCAAATTTTATAATAATGAATACTCATTTTTAAAATCAGATACAAAGTCATCACAATTTAGTAAAAATATAATAGATAGTTTTTTCAAATACCACACAAATAAAAATGCCATGGCACTTTGTGATCCTATAGCCACAATTTGCTTAATTGAAAAAAAATTATTTAGCTATAAAAATTGCTCTGTAAAAGTAATTGTAGAAGGAGATAAGACAGGGCAAACAATTCCCCTAAATAACAATAATAATACCAATATACAGATTGCTCATAAAATAAATAGGAATAAAATATGGAATCTGATTGATCAACTGTTTATTAAATAATAAACAGTTGATTTGTAATATAATACATTTAACGTTTTATTTTTAAGGGATTTCAATGAATAACAAAAATGTAATTTCACGTAATACGAAACTTGAAGACAACAATTATAAATGGGGTTTTGATTTTAATTTCAATCCTGATAATGCCCCAAAAGGTTTGTCAGAAGATATAGTAAAATTGATATCTAAAAAGAAAAATGAACCTAAATGGTTATTAGATTGGAGATTAAAATCTTTAAATCTTTGGTTTAAAAATGAAGATAACGAACCGGAATGGGCAAATATAAAATTTCCAAAAATAGATTTTCAGGATATTAGGTATTATTCATCACCTACGAATAAACCAAACCCAAAAAGCCTAGATGAAGTTGATCCTGAAATGCTTAAAGCGTTTACCAAGTTAGGAATTCCGTTAGAAGAACAAAAAAAATTATCAGGGGTAGCGGTAGATGCCATTATGGATAGTGTATCAGTAGCTACTACTTATCAAAAACAACTAGAAGATGCAGGTGTAATCTTTTGCCCTATAAGTGAAGCAGTACAAAAATACCCGGAACTAGTACAAAAATATCTTGGATCTGTTGTTCCTTATAGTGATAATTTTTACGCAACATTAAATTCAGCGGTTTTTACTGACGGATCGTTCATATATGTTCCACCAGGAGTAAGATGTCCGGTAGAATTAATGACTTATTTTAGAATTAACGAACTAGATACAGGGCAATTTGAAAGAACCTTAATAATTGCCGACAAAGGGAGTTATGTAAGTTATCTAGAAGGATGTACTGCACCATTTCGAAAAACTAATCAATTACATGCAGCTGTTGTAGAATTAATTGCACTAGAAGATGCAGAAATCAAATACTCCACTTTACAAAATTGGTTTCCAGGGGATAAAAACGGAATAGGAGGTGTATACAATTTTGTAACTAAAAGAGGCAAATGTGCAGGAAAAAATTCAAAAATATCATGGACACAAGTAGAAACAGGTTCAGCAATCACATGGAAATATCCTTCAGTAATTCTACAGGGAGATAATTCTATAGGCGAATTTTATTCTGTTGCATTAGTTAATAATTTCCAACAGGCTGATACTGGTACAAAGATGATTCATATTGGCAAAAATACTAAAAGTACTATAATTGCAAAAGGGATATCAGCTGGTAAAGCTAACAGTACGTACAGGGGTATGGTCAAAATACTCCCTTCTGCAAAAAATGCACGGAATTTCACACAATGTGATTCTTTACTTATTGGAGATAAATGTGGAGCACATACAATCCCATATATAGAAGTTAAAAACCCCACTGCTCAGTTGGAGCACGAAGCAACAACTTCCAAAGTAAGCGATAATCAACTTTTTTACACTCAGCAAAGAGGCATATCTTTAGAGGATGCTAATTACATGATTGTTAATGGATTTTGTAAAGGAATTTTCAAAGAATTACCATTTGAATTTGCTATTGAAGCATCTCAACTTTTACGAGTTAGTTTAGAAGGCGCAGTAGGATGACAAATAATAAAATAATATTAGAAATAAAAAATTTAAATGCTTCTGTAGCAAATACACAAATTTTAAAAGATTTTAACTTAACAATGAACATGGGCGAAAAACATACTATTATGGGACCAAATGGTTCAGGAAAAAGTACATTGGCAAATATTTTAGCTGGAAATCCTGAATATATTGTAGATTCAGGAGAAATCAATTTTCTAGGTCAAACTTTATTAGATAAAGATCCGGATATAAGAGCATGCTTAGGCTTGTTTCTTGCTTTTCAGTATCCGGTTGAATTACCAGGAGTAAGAATGTGGCAATTTCTTAAATCTTCTATAGATTCTCAAAGAGAATATAATGGAAAAGATCCTCTAAGTACTAAAGACTTTGATTCAATTTTAAATGAATGTGCAGAAAAAGTAGATATCAGCCAGGATTTTCTTAAAAGAAATGTAAACGAAGGATTCTCAGGAGGAGAAAAGAAACGAAACGAAATACTTCAACTCACTTTAATAAATCCAAAATTAGCAATATTAGATGAAACAGACTCAGGATTAGATATTGATGCTCTTAAAATTGTATCAAATGGAATAGAAAATTTTTCTTCTCCAAATAATTCCGTTCTTCTAGTAACACATTATCAAAGAATTTTAAATTATGTTAAACCAGATTATGTTCATGTAATGATAGACGGAAAAATCGTTAAATCTGGAGATAAAAGTCTAGCATTAGAACTAGAAAAAAAAGGATATGATTGGCTATCAAAAAAATAAAGTGACACTCATATGAATTCCAACACAAATTTTATAGATTTTGTATCCAAAACTACAGATAAATTAAATTCTAACAATGATATAGCTAATGAATTTAGATTAAACAATTTATCTAAATTAAAACAAATTGGATTGCCAACACACAGAAAAGGTAATGAAGAGTGGAAATATACAAATTTAAATAAATTTACATCAATAAATTATATTCTTCCAGTTGTTGAAACAAAAGATTCAATTCTGAAATCACAAGAATTATCACCAAAGGAATTTGAAGTAATAAATATTATTAATGGCAAATTAAGCAAAAAAAATAATATAAATAATTCATATATTAATATTAAAAGTAGCTCAATAAACACTTTAACAACAAATGAACTGAATAAATTTAATAGTTTACTAAGTGATAAAAATGAGCAAATGGCAATATTGAATTCAGCTCTATGTACCGATTATATATTCATAAATATAACTGGCGGTAATGTTAAATTATTAATTAATTTTATCAACTCTAACAATTCAGAAAATTTTATTTTAAACAATCCAAAAGTTTTCATTAATATTGATTCCAAGTCTCGGCTTGAACTTATAGAAAACCATTATGGAAATAAAAATTCAAAATATACATCAAATAATGTTTTGGAAATTAAAATCAATAAACAAAGTGAATTAAAACATTACAGATTATTGGAAGAATCAGAAAATGCTATACACACAAATACAACAAGAGTATACCTAGATGAAAAATCTAAATTTAAATCTTTTGCATTTTCCAAAGGTGCTCAAATGGCTAGATATGATTTAAAAGTAAGTATGCCACATGAGCATTCAGAAGTAGAATTAAATGGTTTGTATTGCACTTCAGGCAAACAACATTTGGATAATTATATTAACCTTGATCATATTGCACCACATTGTATCAGCAGGATAAATTACAAAGGAATCTTAAATGGCGAATCACACGCAATATTTGGAGGTACAGTTTTTGTTAGAGAAGGTGCAATAAAAACCGATTCTCGTCAAACTGATAAAAATTTAGTCCTTTCGCCCAAGGCAGAAATAGATAGTAAACCTGCTTTATTCATTTATGTTGATGATGTTATGGCCGGACATGGTGCTACAGCAGGTAATATTGATGAACGAACAGTGTATTATATGAGAAGCAGAGGATTAGATTTAGAAACAGCTAGTAAAATGTTAATTTCAGGATTTGCAATGGAAATAATTGATAAAGTAAAT